>Ga0335069_10002528_pt1 | contig 28099 bp, 23 predicted proteins | sample Lox_Sample_11_FD_206714 | JGI IMG/M metagenome (GOLD analysis project Ga0335069, IMG submission 206714) | Soil microbial communities from Loxahatchee National Wildlife Refuge, Florida, United States - Lox_Sample_1.1 | ecosystem: Environmental > Terrestrial > Soil > Wetlands | place: USA...
GAACTGATCGACAGCCTGGAGGGCTTGGCGGTCGAGAACTTCCGTTCCATCGAGGCCCGCGGCGCCGAAATCGGCGGATTACTATTCGGGACTCCCGACCCGGACTCTCCGGGCAAACTCCGCATCGACGACTTTGAACCCATTTCTTGCGATTACAGCCGCGGTCCGTTCTACCGGCTCTCGGACGCCGATCTGGCGCGCCTCGACGCCGCCTTGGAGAAGCGTGGCGGAGATGCCGCGGCCCGTGTGGCCGGCTTCTTCAGGAGCCACAGCCGGAAAGGCTTGGCGCTGGACGCCGAGGATATGAAGCTGATGGAAGCGCGCTTCCGCCAGCCGTGGCAGATCGCGCTCCTCGTACGCCCGTACGCCACCAAGGTCAGTTCCGCCAGCATCTTCTTCTGGGAAGATGCCGGCATGCGCGGCGAAGCCGGATATCTGGAATTTCCGTTCCGCTCCTCGGAGTTGCTCAGAGCGGCAAGCCCCGGCGAGGCTTCCAAGGCCGCGCCGGCCGGCGACCCCTCCAGCGCAGGCTCCAAAACCATGGGGCGGCCCACCGTGATTGCCATGCCCTCGCGCCTGAAGCCGCCGCGCGAGGTGTCCGCGCCGGATCCGGCGCCTCCAGAGAAGCCCGTGGCCGCCGCCGCGCAGGAACCGCTGCCGGCAGCGCCCCTCCCGGCCGCCGCCAAAGCGGTCGAAGCGCCCACCGCCGCTGTGGAGCCCCCGCCCGCCGAACCGGCGCGGCAAGCTGCGCCGCCCGTAATGGGCCCCCAGAAGAAACTTGTGTGGGGCGGGGTTGCCGCCGCACTGGCGGCCTGCTCCGGCGCGCTCTTCCTTTACCCCGGAATCATGCGCCGCGCGCCACGAGCCACGGCGGCGCTCACCTTGCGCATCCAACACACCGCAACCGACCTCCTGCTCTCCTGGAACCGCGATTCGCAAGCGGTCCAGAAAGCTCAAAAGGCCGTGCTCTCCATTACCGACGGTGACCGTCATGAGAGCCTGGACATGAACCTCTCCGACCTGCGCAACGGCAGCATCGTCTATTCGCCCCTCACCGCCGACGTCAGCTTCCGCATGGAGGTCGTCGAGCCGGATCAATCCAAAGTCTCCGAATCCGTGCGCGTGCTGCGCACGCCTGCCGCTCCCGCTCCGGAGAAGACCGCCAAGGCCCAGCCGGCGGCGCAGCCGGAACCGGCGGCGGCCGAGGAACCCGGCCCCGCAGACGCCGAGGCGCAGGATCGGTCGGCCGCGGAGAAGAAGGAACAGAAGCCGGCCGCCGTGAAGCGCGCGCCGCCCAGAACATTCGCCGTCGCCTCCCTGGCGGAACGTCTCCGCCCGGCGCTGCCTACGGACTTGCCCGTGGCGCCGGATGTGACCACCGCGGCCGCCGCGCCCGTCAGCCTAGGCGCCCTCGCGCCTTCGCTCCCGGAAATCGCGCGGCCCACCCCCGCGCCGGCCGCCGCCGCCCCTGCCCCGGATCCGGACGCTTCCCGAGTGATTCGCCAGCCGGTGTTGATCAAGCAGGTGACTCCCTCGTACCCGGACCTGGCGCGCAAACAGCGCATCTCCGGCACCGTGAGCCTCTCCGTGGTTATTGGCCTGACCGGCCAGATTCGCACGGCCAAGGTCACTTCGGGTCCGGAATTGTTGCGCTCCGCCGCCGAGGACGCGGTCAAGCAGTGGCTCTACTCTCCGATGACCGTGAACGGCCACGCCGTCGAGACCGAGAAGCAGATCGACGTGAACTTCAACCTGAAGTAGCTACCAGCCGCCAGGCATCGCGGGATTTGCGTGCACTGACGGCTGGCGCTTGTCAGCCCATCACGAGCCGCCGCGCGGCCGCGAAGTCCGCGCCCGCGGGTTTCAGAGGCATGACAATGCTCCTCCGGGGCCCGTCCGCCGCACGCGGGCGCGGTTGCTGCCGCGTGTCATGGTGCACGGGAGTATTTCTCCGCTCAGCCCGCCGCGAGCCGCACGCGCTGCCGAAAGGCTCGGGCCGGCTCGCTCGGGCAGGCGCGGCGTTTTTCGCGTTATACTGACGCAGGGATACTCAGAGTGCAGGGGCTTAGCGAATGAGCGCAACGCAGGCGATTCCCACGGGCCAGCGCGAGGAAGCTGCGCTTGCGCACAAGTGCCTTTATTACATGAGCTTGATGCGGGAGATGGAAGATCGCATCGAGCGCAAACTCTACCGCCAGGGCAAAGTCCTGGGAGGCGTCTACGTGGGCCGCGGCCAGGAAGCGATCTCCACCGGAGTCGCCCTCGTGGCCCAACCCGACGACGTCTTATTCCCCTCCCACCGCGACATGGCGGCCTTCCTGATCCGCGGCTTTTCGCCGGGCCGGATCTTCGCGCAGTACATGGGCCGCATGGACGGAGCTACGCGCGGGCGCGACGGCAACATGCACATGGGCGACTTGAATCACAAGATCGTGCCCATTGTGAGCGCCTTGGCCGCCACCGTTCCCGTGGCCGCCGGCGCCGCCATGGCCCTGAAGTACAAAGGCAGCCGCAACGTCGCTATTTGCTGGTTCGGTGAGGGCTCCACCAGCCTCGGGCATTGGCACGAGGGCATCAACCTCGCCTCCGTTCAGAAGGCGCCCGTGCTGTGGATCTGCAATAACAATCAGTACGCGTATTCCACGCCCTTGCGCCAGCAGATGGCCTGCGCCAATGTGGCCGACAAGGGCCCGGGCTACGGATTGCCGGCGGAGATTGTCGACGGCAACGACGTGCTCGCCGTGCACGAGGCCGCCCGCCGCGCTCTGGAGTTCGTGCGCTCCGCCAACGGCCCTTACCTGATTGAGTGCAAGACGTTCCGCATGACCGGCCACTCCGCCCACGATAATGCGCACTACGTGCCCCCCGAACTCTTCGAGGAGTGGAGCAAGCGCGACCCCATTAAGAGGCTTGAGGCTCGCATGGCCGCCGAAGGCTGGGCCGAGCCGGAAGAAATCGAGTCGCTGCACGCCGCCATCCTCAAGGAAGTGGATGAGGCCCTGGCTTTCGCCGAAGCCAGCCCTCTGCCCGACCCCGCCACCCTCACCGATGGCGTCTACGAGAGCCAATAGCGCATGCCCACCGCCACTTACCTGGAAGCGATCCGCCAAGGCCTTTGGGAGGAGATGGAGCGCGATCCCAACGTCTTCGTCATCGGCGAGGACGTCGGCGTCTACGGCGGCGCCTTCAAGGTGACCGAAGGCTTCTACGAGCGCTTCGGCGAAAAACGCGTGGTGGATACGCCGATTTCCGAAGCGGCCATCGTGGGAGCGGCCATCGGCGCCTCCTATATGGGGCTGCGCCCCGTGGCGGAGATGCAGTTCGCCGATTTCATCACCTGCGCCTTCGAGGAACTGGTGAATTTTGCCGCCAAGTCGCGCTACCGGTGGGGAGCGCCAGTACCCATCGTGGTGCGCGCGCCTTCCGGCGGCGGCGTGCACGGCGGCCCGTTCCACTCGCAGAATCCGGAAATGTGGTTCGTTCATACGCCCGGCCTCAAGGTGGTCACTCCGTCTTCGGCCTATGACGCCAAGGGACTCATCAAGTCCGCCATTCGCGATAACGATCCGGTGCTCTTTCTCGAGCACAAGGCCCTTTACCGGCGCATCAAGGAAGAGATTCCCGAGGGAGAATATACCGTTCCCATCGGCAAGGCGAGGGTGGCGCGTGAAGGCCGCGATTTGAGCATCGTCACCTATGGCGCCATGGTCTGGACGGCTCTGGAAGCCGCCGAACAGCTCGCCGCCGAGGGCATTTCGGCGGAAGTCCTCGACCTGCGGACCTTGGCGCCGCTGGACCGCGAAGCCGTGAGCGCCAGCGTGAAGAAGACCTCGCGCGCGCTCCTGCTGCACGAGGACACGCGGACCGGCGGCCTGGCCGGCGAACTGGCGGCCAGCATATCCGAAACCGTGTTCGAATACCTGGACGCACCCATTGTGCGCGTCACCGCGCCGGATACGCCGGTCCCCTACAGCACACCCCTCGAGGAAGCCTTCCTCCCCAGCATGCAAAAGGTGCTGGACAAGGCCCGCTGGCTGGCGAAGTACTGACGCCGCCCGCTCTCAGGACCGCGGCGCGCCGCCAGTGCCCGCGCCAAACAGCATGTTCGTGGGCGTTTCGCCGCGATCCCGGCTCCAGTTCACGTACAGCCCCGCGTAACTCATGGTGATGTAGTCCGCCTCGGCGAAGCCCATTACCGCGGCGGCCCGGTCAATCCACTCCGGCGCGCCTTCCAGTTCCACGTACACGCCGATGGGCGTTTCGTCCAGGGTCGCGATGCCCTCACCGGAAGCCTGGCGATATTCCGTGCGGTATTTCTCGTAGCGGAAAATGGGCCAGAAACCCAGCCGGTCGATGATGGCGGATATCGCCTCGGCTTCAGGCAGCGCCACCTCGATTTCCTCGCGGCTCTTGTGCTTCGCGTCCGGGTCCGGCCTCCCCTTGTAGGTCAGCGTGGCCCGTCGGCCCGCCTTCCGCACCCGCAGCAGTTCGCCCGCCGCGCGCAACGTCCGCTGCGGCGAATCGAAGCAGGTATTGCTCTCGAACACCCGGCGGCGATGAATGCGGAAGCCCGCGCGGCGAAGCAGGGCGCGCGCCGAGGCCGCGTCCTTCATCGCCAGCTTGATTTCCGTTTCCCGTCCTTCGGCAGAGGCCATCGCTACTGTTCCGGGTCGCCGCGGTGCTTCTCGCGGAACTCCCGGTCAATCGTCTTCCGGCCGGCGAAGCCTTCGTCCACGCCGTGCCAAAACTCGATTGTACGCTCGCCCAGCTTCCAGCAGAGATAGACCTCGGCGCCGCGGAAGCGCGTGGGAAAGTCCACCAGGCCCGTGTCCAGGTCCTTCACCACGCAGCCGATCTCCTGAATGCGCTGGATCGCCTTGGGCAACCGTGCGGCAGCCGAGTCACGGCGTGCTCTCGCGCCTCGCACGCTTTCGATGTCTGGGAACACGCCGCCCAGGCTGGCGATGCGCGCCGCCGCCGCGTGCAGGGCGTTCTCGGCGCCATCGTATGCGGATTTCAGGTCGACCGCCTCCCGCAAAAGCCGCGAAACCTCGGGAATCAATTCCCGGGCTTCGGCCAGCGTGAAGCGCTTCGGCATCGCGCCTTAGACGCCGGAAACTTGCACGGACATCGAGCGGCTCCGCGGCCCGTCAAACTCCGCCAGGATGATGCTCTGCCACGCGCCCAGCAGCACCGCCGAATTGCGCACCTGCAGGCTCAGCGATTGCCCCATCACCATCCCTCGAAGATGCGAGTCCGCGTTCTTTCGCTCGCAATCGGAGTAGGCCGGGTCGTTGTGGCGCCAGTCGGCCCCGCGTTGCACCAGCTCGTCCAGGAAACGGCGCACATCGTGCAACAGCGCGTCCTGCCACTCGTTGATGAAAACGGCGGTCGTCGTGTGCAGCGACTGCAAATGCACAATGCCGTTGTGAATCCCACTCTTGCGCACGATCTCGTTCACCCGTTCGGTGACGTCAATCAACTGCATGCGCTCGTTCGTGATCCAATCGGCGATCCGATTGAAGATGCGGTACCCCGCCGGAGTAGACTCCTCCGCCGGAGACGGCAGTTCCGTGACTGTAGCTTTGGCTGAATTCATGAGTGGCCTGAAGTCCCTTATTCCCTGAGATGCCTCCCGCGGCCAAAACGTAACATTTTTCTTTGCCCGGCTCTGGTATCAAAGCAAACCGGAAGACTGCCCCTGGAGTCACGAGAAAGGCCCTGGATTGAAATGGATCACGTTTAACGCCGGCCTCCGCCCGACACGCCGATTATAGGAATTCGCCACCGGTAAATACGACTGCGGATGTAGCCCTTGGGCTCTATCGATGGATAGCCCTCTATGGCCAAAAGTTCCACAATATTAATCGGTGTGTTGTGCTACACTCCAATCAAATCGTAACGGGTCTGGCCGGTCCCTTTAGGTTCCGTGTTTGGGGACGCCGCAGATCCTGAATAGCGGCGCTAAATGTGTGGTATCGCAGGATTTACAACCTTCAGTCGATCGTCTGATCGAAACGTCGCCCGCCGCATTGTAGATGGTATTTACCACCGCGGCCCCGACCAGCAAGGCATCTTTGAATGCCGTAGCGTAACCCTGTGCGCCGTCCGCCTGAAAATCATCGATCTCTCCGGTGGTGACCAGCCGTTTGTGTCCGAAGACGGCGACACGGTTGTAGCCTTCAACGGCGAGATTTATAACCACCGCGAGATTCGCGCGGAACTCGAATCCCTGGGCCATCGGTTCCGCTCCCAGTGCGATACCGAAACCGTCCTGCACGCCTTCATGCAATGGGACACCGCGTGCTTCTCGCGCATGAGGGGCATGTTCGCCGTCGCCATTTGGAGCGAATCGCAAGAGCGCCTCGTGCTGTCCCGGGATCGCCTGGGCATCAAGCCCCTGTACTATTACAGGCACTCTGGCGAGGTCTATTTCGGCTCCGAACTGAAGGCCATATTGGAGCATTCCTGCGTCCCGCGCGAACTGGACCTCGCGGCCCTGGACGCTTTCCTCTCGGTCAACTACGTCCCCGGCGAGCGCACCTTGATCCGCGGAATTGCCAAAGTCCCGCCCGGTCACATGCTGGAGTGGCGGCGCGGACGCATTCGCCTGGAAGCCTGGTGGACGCCTCCGGCCGGCCAGCCGCGCCACCGGACCCTCGCCGACGCCACCGCCGAACTGGACTGGCTGCTGAATGACTCCGTCCGCGAGCACATGGTTTCCGACGTGCCGCTGGGCGTGTGGGCCTCGGGCGGGCTGGATTCTTCCACCGTGCTACACTACGCCGCCGCGCACTGCCCGGGCCGCCTGAAGACCTTCTCCGTTTCCTTCGCCGGCCGCAGCTTCGATGAAAGCCCGTACTTCCGCGAGGTCGCCAGGCATTACGGCACGGACCACTACGAATTCGATCTGAACCCGGAAGTGGAGCTCCCGTCGGCGATTCAGGAGTTCGCGTATTATTCCGACGAGCCTAGCGCCGACGCCGGCGCGCTGCCGGTCTGGTACCTCTCCCAGATGTGCCGCCGCCACGTAACCGTGGCGCTCTCCGGCGAGGGCGCCGACGAGTTGTTCGGCGGATACGCCACCTACCTGGCAGACCGTCTGGCTCGCCCCCTCCGCCGCACGCCGGTTTCCTTGCGCCGCTTCCTGCGCCGCACGCTGGACCGCTACATGCCGGTTAGCGATGAAAAAGTCGGCCTGGAATACAAGCTGAAGCGCTTCCTGGCCGGCAGCCTTCTCGATCCGGACACCGCGCACTTCTTCTGGAATGGAACGTTTTCACCCGACGAATTGCGGCGCTTGCGGCCCGGCTCCGGCGGAAGCGGCCTGCGCGCGCTGGTCAACCAGTTGGGTGTGCAGGCCGGCGGCGTGGAGCGTTTCCTCCGCATCGACCAGAACTGCTATCTGCCGGACGACATTCTCTACAAAACCGACCGCATGAGCATGGCCCATTCGCTCGAAGTGCGGCCGCCGTTTCTCGATCACCGCATCGTGGAGTTCGCCGCCGCGCTTCCCTCCGGCCTGAAGATCCGCGGCTGGAAGCAGAAGTACGTCTTGCGCGAATTGATGCGTCACAAACTGCCGCGCGCCGTCCTGCAGCGCGGCAAGATGGGCTTCGACATTCCGGCTCACGACTGGTTCCGCGGCCCGCTGCGGGAACTCCTGCTCGATACGGTCACGCCGGAGGCCGTGCGCGCGGCCGGGGTCTTCGATCCTCAAGCGATCGACTCTCTCATAAGCGATCATATGGAAAGAACCGTAAATGCCGGATATCACTTATGGGGCCTGTTGACCCTCTTCCTTTGGATGCAGAGGTGGAAGGTGGAAGCCACGCCAGCGGTTGGAACGCTTCCCTCCGCCGCGCCGCATACGCTCGCGGCCCGCTGATCGTCGCCTTTATCGCCGCGATCGTCTTCCTCGGCTGCATCGTCAGTCCTCCATCCCTGATGGATGACGTGGACGCCGTACAGGCGCAGATCGCCCGAAATATGCTCGATTCGGGCGACTGGGTTACTGCGCGTCTCGATGGCATCGCCTACCTCGAAAAAGCTCCCCTCAAGTATTGGAGCATCGCCGTCTCCTACAAGATCTTCGGCGTCCACGATTGGGCCGCGCGCATTCCCCTGGCGCTGGCCGCCGTGGCGCTCTGCTGGCTCACCGCCAAATTCGGCGTGTGGGCGTTCGGCTGGAAAGGCGGCTTGTACGCCGGCTTGGCCATGACCTGCAGCATCGGCCTTTTCCTGTTTACCCGCATCTTGATTCCCGACGCCATGCTCACCCTGGCCATCGCCGCCGCCCTCTGGAGCCTGTTGCGATCCCAGGACCCGGAGGAGAAGCATCCCGCCCGCTGGGCCTATCTCATGTGGGCCTGCATGGGAACCGGGCTGCTGCTCAAGGGCCTCATTGCGGCCATCATCCCCATGGCCTCCGGGCTCGCCTACCTCTATTTCGCCGGCCTGCTCTTCCGCCGCGAAACCTGGAAACGGCTTCGACCCTTCACCGGCTCGCTGCTCCTGCTGGCCATCGCCGCGCCATGGCATGTGATGGCGACGCTCGCCAATCCGCCCTACTTCGATTTCACCATGCACAGCGAGCGCGGCTCGTACCATGGCTTCTTCTGGTTCTATTTCATTAACGAGCACGTGCTGCGCTTCCTCAACATGCGCTATCCCCGCGACTACAACACCGTGCCGCGCGGCTATTTCTGGCTCTTTCATTTGCTCTGGCTGTTTCCCTTCAGCCTCTATTTCCCGGCCGTCTTTCCGCTGCCCTTCCGCCAGGCGGATCGCGCTTCGCGCGCGCGCTTGATGGCGCTCTGCTGGGCCGGATTTGTCCTGCTCTTCTTCACCTTCTCCACCACGCAGGAGTATTACTCCATGCCGGCCTACCCCGCGCTCGCGCTACTGCTGGGCTCGGCCGTGGCGGCCGAAGGTTCCCTGCTCCGGTTCGGCACGCGCGCGCTGGCCGTGGTCACTACCCTCGCCGCTCTGGCGTGCGGCGTGATTCTCTGGCTGGTGCGCGGGCTCGCCACTCCCGGCGATATCTCGTCCGCCCTCACTCAGAATCCTTCCGTCTACACGCTCTCCCTCGGCCATATGACCGATCTCACGCTGCCCTCCTTTGCCTACCTGCGCGTGCCGCTGGCCATGGCGGGCATCGCCTTCGCCGTGGGGGCGGTGGCTTGCTGGCGCGCTTGGGGCCGCGCCCGCTCCGCTTCCTCGCCGCGCAGCCACATGGTCCCCGTCTGGGCGCTGACGGCCATGATGGTCCTCTTCTTCCACGCGGCCCGCGCGGCCATGGTGACGTGGGACCCGTACATGGCTTCCCGCCCGCTGGCCGAGGCGCTCCTGCGCTCCCAACCCGGCGAATTGATTGTTGACGATCAGTATTACGCCTTCTCCTCGGTCTTCTTCTACGCCGATTGCCGGGCGCTGCTCTTGAACGGCCGCGTCAACAACCTGGTGTACGGATCGTACGCGCCCAACGCGCCCCAAGGAATCTTCATCGACGACCAGGATTTCCAGCGCCTCTGGCGGACTTCCAAGCGCTATTACCTGGTGGCTGACGCCCACGCGCTTTCGCGTTTCGAAAGCCTGGTCGGCCGCGACGCGCTGCACGTAGTGGTCTCAAGCGGCGGCAAGTTCCTGTTTACGAACTTGTGAGCCTGGACCCCGCGTATCGCCATCGCTCGATGTTCGTGGCCGGAATCTCAAGGGGAACCGGTCTGCTCGTGATTGCTCTCCGGTTCCGAATGCCGCGGCGTACGCGCCCACGCCGCCAGATCCCGCAGCAGGCGAACCTCGAGCGCCGCAGCCACCGCGATCGCGATGCCGGTCAAAGCGAACACCAGCGCCGCCGGCGCCAACGTCACGGCGCCCAGATTCGCCGCCAATTGCGGGAACCGGCGCCCGTAGAGCTCCACCAGTTGGCCCGCCGAGCCGCGGCCTTCGTAACCGCCGTATAGCGGGATCAGCTTGAACGCGTAGGTGGCCACGAACACGTACCCGAAGAGCGTCAGCAGCAAGGCCTCCGCCGCCAAGCCCATCCGCCGATGCCTTGCGGCCCCCAGCATGGCCAGCGCCAGCAGCGGAGCCACCAGCGTTTGCGCATACCACGGACTCGGCGCGGTTGCCGCCCCCCGGGAGGCCGCCAGCGTTTGCACGCCTGCGTACTGCACCGCCAGGAAGAACGCCGCGCAGTACGCCGCGGCGATCCACTCCGCGCGCGAATGCCGGCTCAGCGCCCAAAGCAGCAACGCCGCCGCGGCCGCTGCAATCACCGCATCCAGCGTCACCAGGGAGAATGTCCGTCCGGTGTTGTTGCCGGTCCAAAGCGCCATCCGCGCGCTATCCAGAATCGCCTTCCCCCAGGGCACGCCCGGCGCGGCGCGAAACACGGCCATGAAGCCAACCCCGGCCATGGACTGCGGCATGCCGGTCAGGTCGCCATATACGCGCAGGTTGCGTGCATACCATGGCCCCCCGCACACCGCCACCACGCCCGCGCATAAAGCCAGTCCGCGCCAGCCCCGCCGCAGAGCGCACACGGCCACTACCACTGGCGCCACCGCAAGAAAATAGGCCTTTGTGAGCAAGCCCGCCGAAAGCACCAGAGACGCCGCGGCAATCCGCCGCGCGTCCGGTTTCGCGGCCGCGCGCAGAAGCCACGCCAGCGTCCACACCGCCAGCGGCGCCGCCAGCCAGTCGTTCGCCACGTGCGCCAGCGTGGCCCAAGTCATTTGCGTGGCCAGCACGCAGAAGAGCGCGGCGCTGCTGTGCGGTTGCCCCAGCCCAATCTCCCGGCATACCGCCAGCGCCCCGCCGCAAAGGAGCATGCTCCCCGCAAGACCGGCCAGGATGCGCAACACCAGAACTCGCGTGGGCAGCGGCGTGTCGCCCATCAGGCGGTCCGGAACGGCCAGCAGAAGGTAGGCCAGCGGCGCCTGGTACGCTTCGTAATCGCCGATGTCGGAGGTTTGCCGCCGGTATTCCGGCGGAATGCGCCGCAGCGCCTCGCGCAGTTGCGCCCGCCTCTCCGGCGGCCCGGCGAAGAAGTCCGAGTACGTCGTAGCGCGCGGCAGGTTCGCCTTCACCGGAGCGCTTGCCGGAACGAGCACGATGGATTGCGCCACTTCCCGTGAGAGCCCCGGCCCATCGGGACGCGGCAGGCCACCCCCCAAGGCGTATCGTTCCACGTTGCCGAAATGGAACGGCTCGTCGAAGCCTTCCCACAGCGGCAGCAGACCCGCATACAGCAAGGCGTTCACCGCCGCCAGGGCGACCAGCAGGTGGGAGGTCTTCATGGGAAGGAACTTCCGGCCGGCGGCCGTTCCCGGAAAAACGCCGCGCGCGCCGGCTTCAGCTTTCCGCCATATCCGGAGGATTGGCCGGGGGCGCTCCGCCGGCCTCCGGACCGCTTTCCCCGAGGATTGTTTCGGCTGGAGCGGCCGCCGCATGAGGGGAGGCATCCGCCGCCGCCTCGCGCAGAAGGCGCTCGTACATCTCACGCGCGGCTCTTTGCGCCGCCACCTTCTTGGTCCGGCCTTCGGCTTGGCCCGTCCATTCCTTGCCCGCGCGCACTTCCACGGTGAAGGTTTTGGAATGCTCGGGCCCGCGCTCGCGGACAATACTGTAGCGCGGTTGCGGCAGCTTGCGGGATTGCGCCAATTCCTGCAGCGCGCTCTTGAAATCGGCGATGACCTGCGGCGCTTCCTCATCGCCGCACGCCGGCGCGTCCATCACTTGCCCCGCCACAAACCGGCGGACCGGCTCCGCGCCGCCGTCCAAATAGATCGCCGCGATCAGCGCTTCGAGGGCGTCCACCAGCAGCGTCCGCTTATAGCGCCCGCCGCTCATCTCCTCGCTGCGCCCCAGTTCCAGATAACGCCCCACGTCCAAACGGCGCGCCACGCCGTGCAAATGCGCGGCGCTCACCAGGTGCGCCTTCAAACGGGAAAGCTCGCCTTCCCGCGATTCCGGATTGCGCAACACCAGCGCTTCCGAGACCAGGAAGCCCAGCACCGCGTCCCCCAGAAACTCGAGCTGTTCGTTGTCGTCGGTCGGCGAGCCCGGCCCGGCGCGCAGCTCGTTCGCCAGCGAACTATGCCTCAGCGCGCGGCGCAGCAACTCCGGATCGGCGAAACGGTGGCCGATTCGCTCCTCGAGAGTTTCGAGCTCCGCGCGCATTCTGGCCCGGAATCTACTTGGCGCCGGCGTTCTTCGCGGCTACGTCGTGCACGTTGGTGACGAACGACTTGAGCGCCGGGTTCAGGCACGTCGCCAGGTCGGACCCCGCGGTGCAAGGCGGCTTCGCCAGCAGCTTGTTGGTGGCGTCAACGGCTTCCGCATGTTTTCCCTGCGCTTCCAGGCAATACGCCACCCGAAATTCGTAGGTGTCCTGCGGGTCTTCCGCGGCCGCCGCCCTCAATTCCGTCAGGGCCGCTTCATACTTCGCCGGATCGGGGCTCTTGTCCGCCTGGGCCTTCGTCAGCGCCAGTTGACCCAGATCTTCATGCGCTTCCGCCTCGCTGATCTTCAGTTGCGCCACCTGTTGCGGAGACTTCGCCATGTCTGCCTTGATCGCCGCGATCGCCGCATTCAGGTACTTCTGCCCCTTGGCAATGCTCTCGTCCCGATCCAGGTCGTTCGGGTGCGTCTGCTTCGCGAGCAGCCCGCCCATCTTCAGGTTCGCCGGAACGCTGCCGGGATCTACTTCCAACACGCGCTGCCACACGACCTGCTCGTTGGTCGGATCGTTCTTTTGCTCATAAGCCAGCGCCTCGAGGGTGAGAGCGATTTCCTTGTAATCGGTATCCGCGAACTTGGTCAGCAGGTCTTCCGCATCCTTAATGACCGTGTCGGGGTTTGGTTGGGGCGACTGCTGAGCGGATATGAGAGCTTGCAAAGCCGCCAGTTCCTCCGGCGACTTCGGATGCGGCCCGGCGGGTTGCGCCGGCGCTCCGGCGGCAGCCTGCCCGGCGGGCGCGGCCTGACCCGCGGGCCTCGCCTGGCCCGCCGGCGTGGATGGCGCCTGCGCCATCAACATGGCAACGCAGGCCAGCGCCAGGATGCCGCTAATCATGATTCGTTTCATCTCTAAAAACTCCTTTGTCATTACTGCTTCGGATTCGTCTGTAAACTCTCGGTGGCCGCCGTTCGCGCCGCCTGCGGGGCGTCCTTCACTTTCAACGCCTCTTGAAAGTCCTTCTGCGCCTGCTCCGGGTCGTCCCGCGCCAGCGCCAGCCGTCCCAGATACACCAGGGACCAGGATTTCACCAGCGGGTCCGGCTGCAATTCCAGCGCCTTCTGAAAAAGCTGTTCGGCCGCCTCCGGATCCTTCTGCACCGCCGCGATCCGCGCCAGCCCGTAATAGGCCGCCGCATGTTGCGCGGGCGCGCCGGAATCCGAGAGCGCCTCCTCGTAAAGCCGCTTGGCGTTCTCCACCGTCGCGGCCCCCTGCGCGCGGTCTTCCCACAGCTTCTCCGCGTCGTCCAGCGTCCGGGCTATCCCGGTCAGCGGCGCCGCGGTCGTTTGCGGCGGCGGCGGGGCCGGCACCAAAGCCAGTGGCGCTGCCTGCTTGTCGAAATCCAGATTTTCCAGCCGCCCAAGTTCCTTGTTCAGGTCGATGGCCGCCACCATGCCGGGGAAATAATCCTTCATCGGCAGATCCTGCTTCTCGTACGCCGGAAGGGCATCGGCGAAATAGGGCGTCAGCACGTAACCCTGCTTCAGATCCGCCAGGACCCGCTCCGGCGCGCTATCCAGCTTCGATTCGATCGCCTTGATCAGGCACTCCGTCGTCAGCAGCAGAAAGTCGTCCTTGAAAGCCTGGTCGAGCGCCGGAGCCCGCGCCGCCTCCTTGCCTATCTGACTCTTGCGGTCCAGCGTGTCCTGCGCCAGCGTCGTGAGCGGATCCAGCAGATAGTGCAGATACTCGTGGCGGATATCGAAAGCGCGCGCCACGGGCGCGGGCGTCACCACCACCGTGAACTCGTTGCCGTAGCTGCGCGCCTGCACCTGGTTCGGCGGCGCCAGCGGCTCCACGTAGATCTGAAAATGGCTGCGGTCCAGCCCCGAGGGCGTATAGCGCAGGTACGCGCTCACAAGCTGCACCGCGTTGCGAATCGGCCCGCTCACGTGGTCGATTTCCTGGTCGTAGTAGAACTGGTATTTCTCCCACAGCTCCGCGATTCCCGCTTCGCGATAGAAATCCGCCAGCAGCGGCGAGAGCCCCTTAATGGGAACCACGTCCGGAGGAACGTCCACATTGCGCTGGCGGAACTTGAAATCCGGCGGCCCGCTCACACTGAGCGCGAAGGAAATGTACTGGCTCAACTCGGCCGTGTCGGCGCCGGCGCCGCGCTTTCGGTGCGCCTCGAAAAAGGCCTTCAGCTGCTCGAGACTTGGCGGGTTTTTCGCTACAATTTCCTGCCGCAGCCGCGCGCGCAAGGGGCTGTTGTACGGCGAGGAATTGTCGGCATTGTAGCCGGCGGCGTTAATCGCCGCCATCACCGTGAACAGCGTGGGGCTGCCGTCAAGCTGACCCTGCTCCGGGGTAGCTGCAGCGGCATGCACGGCGAGCGCCAAAATGGCCGGAAGGACAACGCTTTTCAAGGAATTCCGCCTAGAACACCGATTAGTCTAACGTAATTGTAGCGATTGTGGGGCTGCTTACGCCTTCGCCCTCTCCAGTTTCTTCCGATGCTGTCCATGGCCCCTCAAGCGGCGGACACGGCCGCGCGCCCCCTCCCGGAACCGCGCGGGCCGGCGCCACGGGCCGCGGCCTCCGGACGCCGCCCCGAGGCGCCCCCTCGCTTCCCATTTTTCCAACAAAACGCTCGGCTTATCGTTCCTCCGGCAGCGCCCGGGCCAGAATCCGCTTATCGCCTTCGCCCACGCCCCGAAAAGTAACCTAACGCACAGGTTTTGGGTCTTTCTCTTTATGAGAACAAGAAGAGTTGTCGCTGCGACGTTCGTCGTCTGGCTGTTCGCCGCGTATGCCCAGCAGGCGCCCACGCCAGCCGCGCGTCCGGCGGCCGACCAGCAAGCCAACGCCCCGCTGCCCAAGTCCACTGTGAAGTTCCAGGCGGAAGCGCAGTTGGTGGTGCTGAATGTCTCGGCCAAGGATAAAAGCGGCAACCCTGTCGAGGGATTGAAGGCTAGCGATTTTACCGTCACGGAAGACGGTAAACCGCAGCAGATCAAGGTGTTCGAGTTCCAGAAATTGGATGAGACGGTGCTCCCTCCTCCGCCTCCCGTAGCCGCCGCGCCCGTGGAAGCCGCCCCGCCGCCCGTTCAGGCCGCCGTGGCCCCAACCATCACTCCGGCCCGCGAAGGCGAAATCAAGTACAAGGACAAGCGCCTTCTCGTTCTCTACTTTGACTTCCAAGGCATGGCCCCGGACGACCAGCTTCGCGTGCAGTCCAACGCCGTCAAATTCCTCAACTCGCAAATGACCGGCTCGGATCTCGTCGCGGTCATGACCTACGCGGGCGAATTGAAGGTCCTCAAGGATTTCACGGACGATCGCGAGGGCGTCATCAAGATCATTAAAAACCTCATCGTCGGACAAGCCAGCGAAATGGGCAACGTGACTTCGGACGCCAGCAGTTCCGATACCGGCGCGGCCTACGTGGCCGACGATACCGAGTTCGATATCTTCAACACCGACCGGCAGCTTTCCGCCCTGGAAGACGCCGTCAAGATGCTCGCCACCCTGCCCGAAAAGAAGGCCCTGGTCTATTTCGGCAGCGGCGTTTCGCGCAACGGCATCGATAATGACGCGCAGATGCGCGCCACCATCAACGCCGCCATCCGCAGCAACGTCTCGTTCTACCCGGTGGATGCCACCGGCCTGGCGGCCAACTCCCCGGTGGGCAACGCCAGCGCGGCGGCGGCCGGCGGCAATGGCGCGGGCGTGGGCGGCGGCAGCCGCGGCAGCGGCGGCAATTACTCCGGCGGCGCCGCGTCCGCCATGCAGGGCAACCAGCAGGGCCTCCAAGATACGCTCTACGCCCTGGCCAACGACACGGGCGGCAAGCTCTTCGTCGACAGCAATGAGCTTTCCGCCGGCATCGTCCAGGCCCAGCACGATATCTCCAGCTATTACATCGTTGGCTACTACACCACCAACGCCGCGCTCGACGGCAAGTTCCGCCGCATCAAGGTGTCCGTCAACAATACCAATATCTCCAAGCTCGATTACCGCACCGGCTATTTCGCCAACAAGGAGTTCAAGAAGTTCGACTCCTCGGACCGCGAACGCCAGCTCCAGGAAGCCCTCATGCTGGGCGACCCCATCACGGATCTTTCCATCGCCCTCGAAACCGACTACTTCCGCATGGCCAGCGACCGCTACTACGTGCCGGTTTCCGTGAAGATGCCGGGCAGCGATTTCGCCCTCGCCAAGAGCGGCAACTCGGAAAGCACCCGCCTGGATTTCATCGGCGAAGTCCGCGATTCGAAAAACCAGGTGACGGCTTCGGTGCGCGACTTCATCACCGTGAAGCTTAAGGAGGAGTCCGCGCAGCAGTTGTCCAAGCGTACCATCGCCTATGACACCGGCTTGGTTCTCTCCCCCGGAGAATATACCGTCAAGTTTCTGGCGCGCGAGAACGAAACCGGCAAGATGGGGACCTTCCAAACCAAGTTCACCGTGCCCAACCTCAGCGTCAGCCCCAACCCCAGCAGCCTGCCCATCAGCTCCGTGGTCCTCAGCAACCAGCAGGAGAAGATGGAGAACACCATTGGCGGCGCCGGCGTCGCCATGCGCCTCTTCAATTTCAATCCCCTGGTGCAGAACGGCCAGAAGCTGGTGCCCAGCGTGACCCGCGTTTTCCGCAAGGACCAGTCCTTGTACGTTTTCGTGGAAGCCTACGAACCCACCGCTTCCAAGACGCAGCCCGTCGTGGCCACCCTGGCCTTCTACCGCGGGAACGTGAAGGCCTTCGAATCCGCGCCCGTGCAGATTTCCGACGGCCTGAACCCGGATACCAAGGCGGTCCCCGTGCGCTTCGCCGTGCCGCTCGCCAAGATCGAGCCCGGCAAGTATACCTGCCAGGTCAGCATCCTGGAGCCCGGCGCGCAGAAGTTCGCATTCTGGCGTGCGCAGATGTCCGTATTGCAGTAATCTCCTCTCCTCTCTCCTTTGGCCGGCGGTCTGCCATAACCGCCGGCTTTTTCTGTTAGATTTGTGATTGTCATGCGCTATTTCTTGACGTTTCCCGCGGCCTTGGCTGCGGCGTTCCTTCAGGTCGCATCCGCGCAAACCGCGCCGCCTGCGCCTGATCCCGCCGCCTCCGCGAAAGCCGCACCGCCCATTGAAGCCCCGGCCGTGCCGGCCCGTCCAAACCTGACCGACTATCAGGGACACGCCGCCACGGGCGTCTACAATATCGCCGGCGAATATACCGGCCACAACGTGGTGACTCCCCTGGCTAGTTTCACCAACGAAGACTATGTCACGGTCGAAGTCGCTATATACGGCCCCAAGGGCGCGCGATTGAAGCTCTCCTACCAGGACTTCTCGCTGCGCGTGAACGGAAAGAAGGGCATCCCCGCGGAAAGCTACGTCTTGTTAGAGAGGTCCCTCAAGGATCCTTCGTACATCCCGCCCGAAGAGGCCCAGAAGAAGAAGGACAATAGCGATGGCGGCGTTCCCGTGGTGGGCGAAGCCCCCAGCGACCGCAACCCGCAGTGGCACCCTGTACCATTTCCCATTACCCATGCCATGGACGTGCGCGTGGAGAAGGCCGCCCTGGCGGAGGGGGAGCGTGACCTGCCGCAAGCCGGGCTGATCTTCTTCCCCTACCACGGCCGGGATAATGGCGTAAAGACGGTGGAACTGCAGTACGACGGTCCGGCCGGCCGAGCGCTCGTGCCGCTTCATCCCTAGGGCTTCCGAACCGCCCCGCTTCCGAACCGCTGGGCTCCCGAACCGCCGCGCGCTTGCCCCTCTAGCGCCGCCGGCTCGCGCCGTGCCTCAGTCCGCCCACGTCCGCCACCACCGCCAGTATCAGGAGGAACAGGTTGAGGCCGTCCATCCTGCGGTGCGAGTTTACCAGCCACGCATAGACGATGGTGGTCAGCGGCAGAAAGAGAAAACCCAGCGCCAGAATCAGCAGGCTGTGATACGCGCGTTGCAGGTAGTTGGAAAAAAGGAACATCAGCGCCAGCGTGATGCGGGGAAACGCCAGCAGAAGGATCAGCAGCAGGCAATCATTGTCGCAGAGCCCCGCTGACGCCTCCGCTGCCCAGTGGAGTCACGCGAACATTCTTCACTTTCCCCCTTTGTTCTCAGCATCTTCCGTTCGGTAATATCGGAGTCCAGCCCCCTCGGGTGCTATCCGTGGAAACGGAGGCTATGCACTTGACCGATTCCGAAAACCAGTCCCCCGCCGCGCCCGCCATTACCCTGGAAATGGTGCGCAAGATGTTTCCCGCCACGCCGCCCGCTCCAATCGCGGCCAACCTTCCCCTTGTCCTGGACGCGCTCTCCGAACCCGGGTTGAACACCCCCGCCATGCTTCTGATGGCCCTCAGCACCATCCGCGCCGAGACCGAGGGGTTTGAGCCCATCGCCGAGCAGCCTTCGAAATTCAACACCTCGCCGGGCGGCCGCCCCTTCGACCTCTACGACTCCCGTGCGGACCTCGGCAACCAGGGGCCGCCCGACGGCGAGCGCTACCGCGGCCGCGGATTCATCCAGCTCACCGGCCGCGCCAATTACCAGGCGCACGGCGCCGCCATCGGCATGGCCTCCCGGCTCGTCGAGGAGCCTGATCTCGCCAACGATCCCGCCATCGCCGCCAAGCTCCTGGCCAGCTTCCTGAAAAGCCGCCAAACCCGCATTCTGGCGGCCTTGCAGGCAGGCGACCTGAAGGCCGCGCGCCGCCTCGTGAACGGAGGCTCCGCTGGCCTGGATCGTTTCACCGATGCCTACAAAACCGGTGAAGCCTTGCTCGCCGCGGCGTGAGGCGGCGTCTTCCGGCGCGCTCCAGGGGCGTTTTGAGAAAATAGGAGCTTCATGCCCACCATTGCCTCCTCGGTTTCCGCCATCCCCGCCTCCGGCATCCGCCGGCTCGCCGAAGTCGCCATGTCCATGGACGGCGTCCTCCGTCTCTATTTCGGCGAGTCGAACCTGCCCACCCCGGACTACATCAAGCAGGCGGCCATCCGCGCCCTCCGGGACGGCTACACCTTCTATACCGAGAATGCCGGCCTCCCTTCGCTGCGCCGCGCCCTAGCGGATCATTACGCGCGGATCCACGGCGTTGCTCTCGATCCGGAGCGCGAAATCGTGGTCACCGCCTCCGGCGTGCAGGCCCTCAACCTCGGGATCCGCTGCACGCTCGATCCGGGGGACCACGCCATCGAACTCACTCCCGCCTGGCCCAACGGCTCCGCCAGCGTCATGATGGCCAACGCCGCCGTGCGCCACGTTCCGCACCTCTGGAAAGCGGGCCGCTATGCCGTGGACTTCGCTGGCCTGGAAACCGCCCTGACGCCCCGCACCCGCCTCCTCATCTACGCTTCGCCGTCCAATCCTCTCGGATGGGCCGCCTCGGCGGACGAACAGCGCGGCCTGCTCGAATTCGCCCGGCGCCGCAATCTCTGGCTGCTGGCCGACGAGGTTTACGACCGCCTCTACTACCGCGGCGAGCGCCTTGGCGATCCCGCGCCTTCCATCCTGCGCCTCGCCACGCGGGACGACGCCGTAATCGTCGTGCAGTCCTTCTCCAAAAGCTATTGCATGACCGGCTGGCGCGTCGGCTGGCTCATTTCGCGCGCGGACCTCGCCGCCAAGGCCACTCAGTTGAACGAGTTCGTGGTCTCCCACGCCGCCAGTTTCGCGCAGAAGGCCGGTGAGACCGCCCTGGTGGAGGGAGAGCCGGAATTGCTCCTCATGCTGGAACGCCTCAAGCGCAACCGCGACCTTTGCCTGGAGGCCCTGAACGGCATCCCCGGCGTCTCCGTGCCGCCGCCCGATGGCGCGTTTTATCTCTTTCCCAAGATCGACGGCATGAACGACTCGTTCGATTTCTGCCGCCGCTTGCTCCAGGAGAAGCGGGTCGGTCTGGCCCCTGGCTCCGCCTTTGGCGAGGGCGGCGAAGGGTGCGTCAGGCTATGCTATGCGGCCGAGCCTTCCATTTTGGAACCTGCCCTGGAGCGCTTCTCCGCTTTTCTTCGCGCGGGGTCGTAGCAGAGCCGGAGCCATAGCTCATTCGTTACCAGCGCTTTAAGTCCAAGTCCCCGAAATTCCGGCGCCTTCTAGGACTTCCAGTACGGTACCCGGATAACTTGTCACTAAAAGTAAGCATCCAATAAGATGTTTGCAGATAGTCGCTTGCCTTTTTTCCAGAGAGCCCGCCTGATGCATCTACCGGCCCGGGTTGTTTTACTTACTATCATCGCGGCGGTCGCGGGTTTGCCCGACACGCTGACCACCACGCAGTCGCTGTCGGTGACCATCGACGCCGTCGCTAAGGTCTCGGTGCCCGCCACTGTCACTCTAACCGCCTCGGGTTCGGCCTTCTCCGCGTATACCGGAAATCTCACGGTGAGTTACAAGGCGCAGACCACGCCCACCGGCGGCGGGAACATCACCATGCAGATCTCGCCGGATTTCAGCCCCGCTGGCGGACCTTCAGCAGCGTCGGGCAATTTGACTTACACGTGCAGCGGAGCGGGTCTCGGAACAGCTTGCTCCGGGATCGTGACGGCCTCCACCACCGCACAGACCGCCGTGGTTACCCTGCCCACATCTGGATGCACGGGAGGAGGATCGCCCTGCAGTTCCGCGAATCCGGCGACCGTCTCCGTAAGTTTCAGTCTAGTGGACGACCCGACATACCCCACCGGCACGTACTCAGCCACCGCGAAATTCACGATCAGCGCAACCTGATCGGCCGGAAGAGAAGTTTCATAGCGTCATCAAAAGTAGAAAGTAGAGAGGAACAAAGCATGAAGAAGCATTTGAATCTCGCCCTTGTCTTGGGCGTTGTGGCGATTGTGGCGCCGTCCTTGCGCGCGCAGACCTTCGGTCCTACCGGCGCGACCTCGCTTTCGGTGGCCGTCGCCGCCGAAGCGGCCATTTCCGTTACCACCGCCACCACCAATCTCACGGCCGGAGCCACCGCCTTCACCAATTACACCGGCAGCACCAGCTTCAGCTACAAGGTACGCACCTCGAGCGGCAGCGGGTCCGGCTCCATCACGCTTGAGATTACGACCGACTTCGCGCCGACCGGCGGTCCATCCGTGGGCTCCCCGCTTACTGGCGATACGATTTCGTATACCTGCTCCACGTCGGGCGTCGGCACGGCATGCACCGGATCCCAGACCCCCAGCACCACGGCGCAAACCAACGTGCTGTCCTTTACCAAGAACATTCATTCGTCCAAAGCCGGCGATTCCGGTTCCGTGTCCTGGACTATACCGGACGATCCAGCGTATCCGACCGGCACTTATACCGCCACGGCTACCTTCACCATCAGCGCCACCTAGGCGCTGCTCCGCCGGCGGAGAGCAATGAGAGTGAAAGCTTGGTTATTCCTGCCGGCCTTGATGGCGGCTATGGGTCCGCTGCCCGCGAGTGCGCAACTTGGCCTTGGCCTCGCGCCCATGCGGACCGAAATCAGAATCAACGCCGGAGGCCAGCACTCCGGCGCCCTGAAGCTTACCAACCAGACCGATAAGCGCGCGCGCATCAGCACGGAGACGCTCGATTTCTATATCGATTCCACGGCAACCCCCCAGTTTGGCCGCTCCTTCGAAAAAGAGGCGGACTATAGCTGCCGCGAATGGCTCACCGTGAATCCGATGCAATTTGAAGTCGCTCCGGGCGCCGATGCGACCATCCGCTACACCATCGCGGCGCCACAGGCCGCCGCCGAGAGGAGCTATCAATGCGCGGTCGGCTTCACTGCCGCGCCGCCCGTGGAGAAAGCCCCTGTATCGAGCCTTCGAACCGCGGTACGCATCGTGGCCGCGTTCTACGTGGTGATCGGCAAGCCGTCGGTGGACGGAGCCGTCAAGGAGATCCGTCTCGAACCCGTCGCCGATCCCAATGGCCCGCCGGCTTGGCGGGCGGTCGCCGTAATCGAGAACCGCGGCGCCTACTATTTCCGGCCGTCCGGCTCGCTGGACGTGCTGGACAACCAGGGCAAGGTAGTGGAAAGCGTCGATCTCAACCCCGTCGTGGCTCTCCCTAAGCGCGAGCAAAACTACTTTTTCCCGTTGACCAAGGTGCGCGCGGAGGGACGCTATACGCTGCGGCTGAAGGTGGACTTGGGCGGAAATGAGATACAGGAGGCCACGGCCAACGTCGTGGCGCAGCCCCCGAGTCATTAGCCGGGCGGCCATCCTCGCCGCGCTCCTCGCCTCTCCGGCCCTCGCTCAGAGCGCGGGCGAGGTGGACGCCTCTTTCCAGGGCTATTACTTGGGAGTCAGCGCCCAGCCGCTGATCGATACCACCGGAGCCGCCTTCCGCTACCAGAGTTTCTTCCCTTCCCTCGGCTTCCTCAGCGGTAGCCTGGAGGGCTACGGATCTCAAGGCCAGGTGGAAACCGGCGAGAACTTCATGGAGCTGCGCGGCGCCGCATGGGCCCGCCTCCGCTGGACGCTCACCGCCGGGGATTTCCGCCTCCCCGAGAGCATGGTCGAGTTCCCGTTCTTCAATCTCTACAACCCCGACATCATGGCCCGCGGCGGCAAGGTGGAAGCGGGCCGCGGCAGCGCTGTCTTCTCTGCGTTCTACGGCCGCCAGATGCTCCTGGAAGGGCCGCAAGTCCCCTTTCGCGCCGCGACGCCCCAAACCGTGGCCGGCGCCGGCGCGCGCTTCGGCGTGGGCACGCGCTTCGAGTACGGCGTCCGCTTGATGCGCATGCAATCGGACGTGGCCGGCATCGAGAACAACCCGTTTCTGTATCCCACCGGCCGCGATTACCGCTGGGTGGATATGGCCACGGCGCAGGCCAATCTGCATCTTTCGCGCCGCTTCAAGCTCTACACGGAAGTCGAAAAGACCTCCGTGGGGCGCCTAACCCCGCTTGCCGGCGGCCATGAAGTTCCGTTCTCCTACACCTCCGGCGCCGTTTGGGACAGCCGCGCTTTCACCCTGCGTGCCAACTACGCCTATCAGGGTACGGCTTACCTCCCCGTGCCTGGCTACTACGCCGGAGACCGCCGCGGCCCTTACGGCGAGATTCGCCTCCGGCCCTTGCGCGGGTTGGAGCTCTTCGGATCGGGCAGCTACTATACCAACAACCTGGAGCGAGACCCCGCCGTCGCCGATTACCGCAGCGCCAGCCTCGATGTGGGCGCATCGGCCACGCTGCCGGGCAAGTGGAGCCTGACGGCGCAGGCCGGGAAAATCCAGCTTGCCGCCGAAACGCCCGAGCTGCCCTCTGAAAACACCACCAACTATCAGTTCACGGGCACGATCGCCAAAACCGCCGGCCGGCATTCGCTCCGCGCCACGGGCAGTGACCTGCAGCTCTTCCAGTCCAGCTTCAATGAGCGCCTCCGCACCTTCGAGGTGGAAGACCTGGTCCACGCGGGTCCCTTCCTCGCCGGCGGCGGCGTGCGCTGGCAGCAGGCGGCCGCCGCGCAGACCGTCAATTCCCTCTTCTACCGCGGCACGCTGCAGGCCCGCGTCTCTCGCTTCACGTTCAACGTGGATATCGAGGCGGGCAACGATCTGGTGAACCAGACGCTCTTCGCCACCAATACCTACCGCACCGAGTTCGCCGGACTCTCCGTGGCCCTGGGCAGAAATTGGAGCCTCTCCATGCAAGGCTTCCGCAACTCGCTCTACGAAAGCCTGAACCCCGAAAACATCTTCGTGCTGTCCAGCCAGGGCGCGGACGTTTCGCCGATTCTCAGCGGGCTCAACCAGTGGAGCGCCTTCTTTCGCCTTACGAGGCGGATCAAGTGGGGCGGAGAAATGCCCTCCATGGCGGACGCCGATAAGCTCATGGCGCAGCAGGTGCCCCTGCGCGGAGCCGTGGAGGGAATCGTCGCCGAGCAATCCATGGAGGGCCGCTTCACCGCCGCCGGCATCCCCGTGACGCTCGATGGCGTGCTCACGGAGACCACCGATGCCGCCGGCCATTTCCGCTTCGCGGACGTCATGGAAGGTCCCCACACGGTCCGGCTTTCCGCCAATGAGTTGCCCGCCTGGTACAACCCGGCGGCTCCGGAATCGGTCGCCGTCTCGGTCGAGCCGCGCCGTACCGCGCGCGCGGACCTTGGCGTGGCGCGCGTCACTTCCATTGCCGGCGCGGTGGAAGGGCCGGCCGGCGCGGCGCTCGATGGCATCGTGATCCAGCTCACCCCCGGCGGCCGTTCCGCCGCCACCGATGAGGACGGGACCTTCCGCTTCGACGATCTGCGCGAAGGCGATTACCAGGTGGCGCTCGACGCAAGCACTCTGCCCCAGGATGCCGTGCTCACCACGTCCTCGCAAATGGCGGCCGGACCGCGCCGGGAGAAGCCGGTCACGCTGCAGGCGTTCCGCTTTGAGATTCACCCGGGGCAGAAGCCCGTGCGCCGCATCGAGTTGACGGCGCCCTCGCCTGCTGCGCCCGCGCCGCCGTCCGCTCCCGCAAACCGCGCGCCCGCCGCGCCGCCGCCCGCCGCTCGCCCATCCGCGCGGCCGGCCGCGCCAGTTCCGGCCCGGGTCCGCTATGGCGTGCAAGTGGGAGCCTTCAAGAGCCCGGAGAGCGCGGAGACGCTGCGCGCCGCCATGGAACGGCGCTACGGCGCCGCGCGCGTTATTCTCAAGGATGAGTTGTGGCACGTGGTGGTTGGCGCCGAATCGACGGCCCGCGCGGCCGGCGCCCTGGCATCGCGAATCAAGCGGGAAGGAGGGGACCTGACTTCGGCTTTCGTGGTCCCGATGGAGCCCTAGCCATGTGGCGCGTTCTTGCAATTCTCATTTCACTCGCGGCGGCCGCCGCCGCGCAGCGCTCGCCGCGGAAGCCGGCCGCTTCGGCGCCGGCCCCCGCCGTGGTCAATCTCCAGCCGCTTACCACCACGTCCCATATGAGCGCCTCGCCGGCCTCCATCACCTTCACTTCCACGGACCCGGACTCCGGAGCTGTAAGCGGCTCCTCCACGGCCACTGTCACCTGGCGCGTCAGCGGCGGCGCAACCACCAGGAATTGGACCCTCTCCCTGCAGGCAAGTGCGGTCAACATGACCAACTGCTCCAATGTCCCCGTTTCGGCGGTTAAGGTGACCTGCGCCAGCGCCACGTATTCGGGCGGCGGGGGCACGGGAGCCTGTTCCAGCGCCTTCAATCTCTCCAACGCCCTGCAAACAGTCGCTTCCGGCAAGGAAGGCACGGGGAACCGCTCGGCGACGGTCACGGTGAACTTCTCCTTCACCGATCAGTGGTCCTACGTGGCGCATACCGCGCCCGCCTGCGGCGTGGCCCTCACGTACTCGGTGACCAACCCGTAGCCCGCGCAAGAGCCTAAAACCCGCGCGGCGCGCTAATATCCCTCCGCTTACGGCCGCCGGCGGAAGGCTTCACTATAATTGGTCTATGACCTCCGAGCCGCTTGTTGGGGAATCCGCGCTACCGCCCGCGCCCTTGACCTTGGAAGGCGCCAGTGTGCTGCACCAGATGATGCGCTTTCGCCGGGCGGCCTGGCGCGCACTGCCGGAAGCCGAGCGCGCCTCCATCCTGGAGGAGGCGGCCGCCGCGCTGGGCAAGCTGGAACAACCCTCGGAGGGCAGGCAGAGCGCGCTCTATTCCCTGCTCGGCCACAAGGGCGACCTCCTCTTCGTCCATTTCCGGCGCAGCTTCGAGGAGCTGAATCGCGCCGAATTGGATCTGGCCCGCTTGCGCCTTGCCGACTACCTCGATCCCGCCACCTCGTATCTCTCCGTGATCGAGTTGGGCCTCTACGAATCGACCTCCAAAGTCTACGGCGCCCTCGCCGCGCGCGGCGTGGAACCGCACTCCGAGGAGTGGAACCAGGAAATTGAGAACGTGCTGGCGCGCCAGCGCCAAGCCATGGCCCCGCGCCTCTGGCCGGAGATCCCAGCAGCCAAGTACCTCTGCTTTTACCCCATGGACCGCCGCCGCGGCGAATCCGCCAACTGGTACCGCGAGTCGATGTCCACCCGCCAGCGGCTCATGCATGAGCACGGCATGATCGGGCGGCGCTACGCAGGCGAGGTGCGCCAGATCATCACCGGCTCCATCGGCTTTGACGATTGGGAATGGGGCGTGGACCTGTTCGCCGAAGACCCGCTCGTGTTCAAGAAGCTCATCTACGAAATGCGCTTCGACGAAGTGAGCGCCGTCTACGCCTTGTTCGGCGCCTTCTACGTGGGCCTCCGGACTCCGGCGTCGGAACTCCCGGCTCTGCTGGCCTAATCCGCGCGCCCCGCGTACAAACGCCCCGCGGCGCTCTTGCTATCATGGGCTAAAGCGGTATGCAAAGTTCGCACCCGGAGCCGGCCCCCGTTTCTGAAGCCGTTACGAAGAGTATCCGAGTAGAGGTGATATCCCGGTACTCGCCGGAGAACTCCCGTTCCCTGGAGGGCGCGTGGGTTTTCGAATATACCGTGCGCATCACCAACCTCGGGACCGAGACCGTGCAATTGCTCGGCAGGCGCTGGGTCATCACAGACGCCCTGGAGCATACCGAAGAGGTCAAGGGACCCGGCGTCGTGGGCCAGCAGCCGGTCCTGGGACCGGGCGAATCCTTCAAGTACTCCTCGTGGTGCCCCCTCAAGACGCCCACCGGAGTCATGGAAGGCTCCTACCGCATGATCGCCGCCGATGGCGGCCAGTTCGATATCAAGATCGCCCCCTTTGGCCTGCGCGCGCCCTACACAGTTCAGTAAGCCGTATCCCCGTCGCGGCTTAGTGTAGTATCAGAAAAGATCTTTTTCGGAGAGAGGGCGCATTTCATGCCGATGCTGTATCTTGCTCGAACCGGATTTGTGATTGGGCTTGCCGCGTGTCTGTCCTCCGCGGCCGGCCAGACTCCCAACCAGCCCGCGGCTCCGGCTTCATCGCCGGCCGCAAACCCAGCCGCCCCAGGCGCGGCGGCTGCGCGCCCCGGCCGCGGCGCTCCCACCCGCGACCCTCATTCCCCGGGTTATGTGCAGGCCAAGGAATTGCCCGACGGCGCCATCCCTCCGCCGGACGCGGATGGCAACTTCATCATCGGCCCCACCCATCCGGTCTCGCCGGATATGACCGTGCAGGACGGCGTGCCCCATGGCGACGTCTTCGACTTCACCATGGAATCGGCCGATAGCAAGATCTACCCGGGAGTTGCCCGCGGCCCCGCGCCCGGAGAGCCGGCCCCGCCGCCCGCCGCGCCCGGCGCCCCCCGCGTCATCACCAGCCACCCCGCCCCCTATACGCGGCACGTTTTTGTGTACGTCCCCAAGCAGTACGTTCATGGCACGGAAGCTCCTTTCATCGTGGGCGCCGACGGGCCGGATCGCCTGCTCTTCACCGCCCTCGATAATCTAATCGCCCAGAAGCGCGTGCCCGTAATGATCGCCATTTCCATCGGCAACGGCGGGAGCGACGCCCAGGGCAGCGAGCGCGGCCTGGAATACGACACCATGTCCGGCCTCTACGCCGAATTCGTGGAGAAGGAAGTTCTCCCCCTGGTGGAAAAGAAGTATGACGTGAAGCTGACCAAGAACCCCGACGGCCGCGCCACCATGGGCGGCAGCTCCGGCGGCTCGGCCGCTTTCAGTATGGCCTGGTATCACCCCGAGTGGTACCACCGCGTGCTGACCTATTCCGGCACCTACGTGAACCAGCAATGGCCGCCGAATCCCGAGACGCCGCACGGCGCCTGGGAGTATCACGAGCGCCTCATCCCGAACAGTCCCGTGAAGCCGATTCGCGCCTGGCTGGAGGTCGCCGACCGCGACAATTTCGGCGGCCGGGATGGCTACCACGATTGGGTGGAAGCGAATGAGAATATGGCCAAGGTCCTCGCCGCGAAAGGCTACCACTACCAATTCGTATTTGCCCAGAACGCCGGCCACGTGGATGGACCGGTCCGCCGCCAGACCATGGCGGAAGCGCTCGAATACGTTTGGCAGGGCTATAAGG
>Ga0335069_10002529_pt1 | contig 28097 bp, 23 predicted proteins | sample Lox_Sample_11_FD_206714 | JGI IMG/M metagenome (GOLD analysis project Ga0335069, IMG submission 206714) | Soil microbial communities from Loxahatchee National Wildlife Refuge, Florida, United States - Lox_Sample_1.1 | ecosystem: Environmental > Terrestrial > Soil > Wetlands | place: USA...
GCTTCCGGAATGGAGTTGCAGCGATTTCCGCCGCACAATCTGGCGCCTGTGGGCGATGTCGATCTTGGGAGCAGCCTTAGTCCCGTGGTCTGGGTGCAATCGCGCGTCCAGGGAGCCCAGCGAAGGCGGCGCCGGCTCGGACCACATTTCGCAACGGGACACCCTTCCTCCCCAAAAAATCACGCGCGGCGTGCTAAAGCTCCAGAAATCTCTAAGATTTCCGTTTGAGGTGCCGGCACACGTGATTGCGCCTCGTATACGGGGAGAATTTTCGTCGTTCGTTCAAGCAGACAATCGCGTGACGATCAGCGACGACTCCACCAACGTCGAACTCATGATCATGACTGAAGAGCAGTTCGAGGCATTCGATCAGAAGCGTTCGGCGGAGAGTTTCTATGCGACGGAGCCTTCCCATAAACAAGCGGTTGACCTGACGCTGCCTGCGACGCAGGGTATGCCGGTTCGCTACTATGCTGTTTTTCGGCGATCCAGTGACGGCCCGGGCCCAATCTGGCTCAAGGTTGACCTGACGGCCGAGTTTGAAGCTCCGCAGCCCTAGAACCGCCCCGCCTCCCCGCCTGGCTATTTTCGCTTGGAGTCGGGCGGCACCAAGGGTCGCCGGAGTGGCACAATCGCGCCTTTGGAGGGATCCGCTGCCGCGGTGGCTCGGGTCAGCACTTCGCGCTGAATGTATTGCACAAACTCCTGAATCTGGCGCTGCATTTCTTCCATTCGCTCGCGCATCTGCAGAATGATGGCGATTCCGGAGATGTTCACGCTGAGATCGCGAGCCAATGTCAGGATGAACTCCAGCCTTTGCAGGTCTTCGTCCGTATAAAGCCGGGTATTGCCTTCTGTCCGGCTCGGCTTGAGCAGGCCCTCGCGTTCGTAAAGGCGAAGCGTCTGCGGGTGGATGTCGTACATCTCCGCGACCGCCGAAATCATATAAGCACCTTTAGATTTACGTTTGGTCACGCGTTCCCTCGCGGCGCTCGGGATTTCGCCTGCGGGATCCGGCTTCGCTCACGCCCGCAAGACGGCTCAACATGTACGCGCCCTTGGATTTACACTTGGTCATCTCGCAATACTGTACAACGTCGGCAGACCGTAGCGAACTCAGCCGTTTGCCGCCGAGCGTAAAGGTCGCGCCGCTCTACACCCGCCGCTCGTTTGCTGGTCCTTCCTGCCGACCGACTTTGTAGGCTTCCCGCACAAAGCGGGCCAGTTCGCGATCGATCTCGTCCAAGCGCGCCAATCGGATCCGGTGGACATAATCGTTCGGCGGATAGAATTCAATCCGATACAGCCGCGGATGCTCTCGTCGTCGCTTCAACCACAGGCCGATTTCCAGGCGATTCTTTCTTACCAGCACACCCGCAAAGCGAGCCCGGGTTTGGAAGACGATACGTGTCTTCTGTGCATAGACGGTCGAGGAGCCGAACGTCCGCACCAAAGAGTTAAAGGCTTGAAACAGTTTGCGGGTAATGGGGTCTTTTCCCTTGAAGTGATCCGCAATGCGGTAGCGACCGCACGAATGCCACATGTTGCGCGTCACGAACTTGTGTCGGCACTTGGGACATGTCCACAGCGGTCGTTTCCTTTTCGCGGGCACTCCGGTTGATCCTCTCGGGCAATACTACATCTGGCTGCCAGACACCCGATTCGAGAATCGACAAAATCTGGCGAAACCACTGATTTTCGACTCATCGCAGCACCGTCCAAATTCCTGAACGGGCGGCACTTCTGGTCCTGGACTCGATTGCATCCGTGACACTTCTCTGGAAAAATACTCCGGGGTTTCCTCCCATGTCCCAGATCGGAAGTTTTGCGCTGCTATTAGCGCTGGGTCTCAGTGCATATTCATTCCTGGCCGGCCTGCTGTCGCTGTTCGGACGCGATCCGGGTTCGCTGCGCCTGGGCGAAACCGCGCGTCGAGCGGGCATTGCCACTTTCGCGGCGGTTGCGCTGGCTTCGGTAGTGCTGGTAACCGCTGCCTTCAAAGACGATTTCACGATTGCCTATATTCTTCACCACAGCAATCGCGAACTCCCCGCGGCCTACAAGTTCGCCGTGCTCTGGTCGGGACAGGAAGGCTCTCTGCTGTTCTGGTCATTGCTGCTGGCTGCCTATGGATTCGTTTTGCGTCTTCGTTATAAGACTGACCAGCGCCTCTTTGCCTACGCGTCAGTGATCATCGCCGCTGTCCAGGTTTTCTTCCTGTTGATCTTGAATTTTGCGGCGCATCCGTTTGGCATGGTGACGGGTACTATCCCTGAAGATGGCAATGGCCTGAACCCCCTGCTCCAGTATCCGGAGATGGTCATCCACCCGCCGATGCTGTACCTGGGCTACGTCGGTTTCACTATCCCATTCGCGTTTGCCCTGGGTGCTCTGATCATGCGCTACCCGGGCGAGAAGTGGATTCACATCACCCGCCGGTGGACCATCGTCACCTGGGAATTCCTGACCATCGGAATCTTCCTCGGCATGCACTGGGCCTACTACGTGCTGGGATGGGGTGGATATTGGGGTTGGGATCCGGTCGAGAACGCTTCCTGGATGCCGTGGCTGGCAGGCACTGCCTTTCTGCACTCGGTGGTGATGCAGGAAAAGCGGGGGATGCTGAAAGTCTGGAACATGTGGCTGATCTTCTCCACGTTCCTGCTGTGCCTGCTGGGAACGTTTCTGACGCGCTCCGGTGTGATCAGTTCCGTGCACGCCTTCGCGCAGTCGTCGATTGGCGACTGGTTCGTCGTCTTCATGGCGCTCACGCTTGCGGTTTGTGTGACGGCGTTTGTGATCAACAAGGATCACCTCAAGAGCGAGCACAAGCTGGAGTCGCTGGTTTCGCGCGAATCGAGTTTCCTGTTCAACAATCTGCTCCTGCTCGTCGCCTGTTTCACCGTGTTGTGGGGAACGCTGTTTCCGATCCTCTCCGAGTGGGTCCAGGGACACAAGGTCACAGTGGGCCCGCCGTTCTTTAACCGCGTCATCGTACCAATCGGCCTGTTGTTACTGTTGCTGACCGCCCTTGGGCCGCTGCTGGCCTGGCGCAAGACATCGATCGAAAGCCTGAAACGCAACTTCCTTCTGCCCTTCCTCGGAGCACTCGTCATCGGATTCATCATGATCGGATTCGGGGTTCGCCCGTGGGAAGATCCGTCGTACTTCTACGCGACGATGGCGGCCGTCCTTGCCATGCTGGTGATCTTCACGGTGATCTCCGAGTTCGTACGAGGCGGCCGGGTGATCGCCGGCAAGAGCGACATGAATCTGCTGTCGGCGATGGTCCACCTTTGTCACCGCAACACGCGTCGCTACGGTGGATACATCGTGCACTTCGGCGTTGCGCTGGTCGTGATCGGATTTCTGGGTTCTGCGTTCAACAAGGAAGCGGAAATGGAGATGGGTTTTGGGGACAAGCTTCAGATCGGCCCCTACACCTTGGTCTGCCAGTCCTACACTCAGGATGACAATCCCAACTATGCGAACGAGTGGGCGATCATGAACGTGTTCCGTGGTGGACGCCAGATTACTACCATGTATCCGGAGCGCCGTTTCTACAAGTCGAGCGGGCAGCCGCAGACGATTCCGCGGATCTATCCCAGCTTCAAAGAGGACGGCTTGCTGGTGCACGACCTGTATCTGGTTTATGAGGGCCGTAACGAAGACACCGGCCATCCCATCATCAAGGCGCACGTGAACGCGCTTGTCTCATGGATTTGGATCGGGTTTCTTCTGATCGTGTTCGGAACGAACGTGTGCCTGATTCCGAGCGCAGCACCGGTCCGAGCCGTGTCTACGGTCCCGGTGCGGGAACCCGCGCGTGCAGGAGCAGGAGACTGATATGCGCCCAATCAGATTTCACCTGTGGCGGCTGGTTCAGGCAGGAGTGGTGGTCCTGGCGGTTTTCGCATTCTTGGGCGCTGGCGACGACGATGCCCGCTTCAAGAAGCTCGGCCACCATCTCATGTGCACCTGTGGGTGTGGACAGATCCTGCTCGAATGCAATCACGTAGGGTGCCAGTCGTCCGACAAAATGATCCGGCAGCTGTCTGCTGCGCTCGACCGGGGCGACAACGACGATCTGATTCTTCAGGGCTTCGTGCAGGAATACGGTCCGACCGTCGTGGCTGCCCCTACCACGACCGGCTTCAACCGTGTTGCGTGGGTGATGCCCGGGCTGGTCCTGATCCTAGGGATGGCTTTCGTCGTGTATGTCGTACACGCGTGGAAGAACAAACCTTCTCCCCAGCTTGCCGATGGCATCACAATCCCGCCGGCGGGCGAACTTGATGACTTCAAGCGCAAGGCACGCGAGGAGACCGAACTATGAACTGGTTCTTCTGCGGAGTATTTGCTCTCGCAACTCTGTACTACGTGTTTTTCTTTCCCGGGGAGGTCTACGCTGGCCCGGAAAAGACCCGGTTGTTGTATCTGCGCGAACGCAAGGAAGCCGTCTACGAGAATCTCCGCGACTTGAACTTCGAATACAAAGCTGGGAAGGTGCCTGACGCCGATTATCAGTCGATGCACGCGGCCTTGGAAGAAGAGGCGGCAGCGATCCTGGCTGAGATCGCGCGACTGGAGCAGCAGCCAGCCTAAGCACGCGTCCCGCCGGTGGAGAATGCCCGGCAAGGGAAACCATAAGGAGAAGATTTGAACAACTCCATGACTCCGTCTCGGGCCCTAGGATTGTGGCGTATCCGAACCGTTGCCTTCCTGGTCTTGCTCTCAAGCATCGCCTCCGCCCAGACTCTCTCCGGCGTCGTCACCAACGGCACGAACGGCAAGCCTGCTGCGGACGACGAGGTCATCCTGATCAATCTCTCAAAAGGCATGGAGGAAGCGGCAAAGACCAGAGCGGATGCCGCCGGGAAATTCAGCTTCAAACTCACCGACGGCGGTGGCCCACACCTGATCCGCGCTGTTCACCAGGGGGTGACCTACCACAAGATGGCGCCTGCGGGCACCAACTCCGTCCAACTTGATGTTTACGACGTTGCCAGGAAGATTGCCGACCTTAGCGTGACCGCGGATGTGATGCGCTTCCAGACGGATGGCGATGCGCTTCACGGCACGCGCTTGTTTGCTGTGAACAATGGCTCGACTCCGCCGAAAACGCAGATGAACGACCACAATTTTGAGTTTTATCTGCCGGAAGGCGCAAAGATCGAGTCAACCCAGGCGAAAGCACCCAATGGTCAGCCCATTGCCGCGGATACTGCGCCGCAAGCTGAAAAGAACCGATATGCGATTGCCTTTCCACTGCGTCCCGGCGAGACTCAGTTCCAAATCGAGTTCACTATGCCGTATTCCGGCAGACTGAACCTCGATCCCAAACCGCTTTACCCTGCGCAACACGTCGTTGTCGTTCTTCCGAAGACGATGCAGTTCACGCCCGCGAATCCGCAACTATTTCAATCGATGCAAGACCCGAACTCGAGCGACACTAACGTTCAGGTCGCGCAGCAGACGCAGGCCGGGCAGTCGCTTGCATTCACCATTAGCGGCACTGGCACCATTTCCGATTCGCCGTCGCGAGTCGCCTCTGGTTCCGCGCAATCGCAGGGACGCGATACGCGGCCTGGCGGTGGACTAGGTGCGCCCATTGACGCTCCAGACCCGCTGCAGTCGTTTCGTTGGCCAATTCTTGTCGGTTTTGGATTGATCCTGGCGATCGGCGCCTGGGTTGTCATGAAGCGGAAGCCGGCAATTTCAGTGGTGACAGCTGGCACGCCTTCGCCGGCGGACACACACACTCCGCCGGGCAGTGCCACACCTGGAACCGCGGGCCCTGCAGCATCGAGCACGACTCCTGCCGTGCCAAAATCTGCCATGCTTCTCGAAGCTCTGAAGGAAGAAATGTTCCAGTTGGAAGTCGAACGAAAGCAGGGGAAGATTTCGTCAGCGGAGTACGAGAAGGCGAAGGCCGCTTTGGACCAGACGCTCGATCGAGCGCTAAAGCGCCAGGGATAAAGGCGGTTAGCCATCGGGCAGGCGCTGATGAGCCGTGCGCCGTCTCCCCGCATCTAATATCATCGAGTCATACATATGGGAAATACTTTCAAAACTGCATTTCTCCTGACGGCCATGACGCTGCTTCTTCTGGTGGCTGGACAGGCTTTGGGCGGCCGCAATGGCATGACCATAGCGCTGGTCTTCGCAGCGCTCATGAACTTTGTCTCTTACTTCTTTTCCGACAAAATTGCGCTCGCAATGTACCGTGCGCAGCCGGTTTCGCGCGATGACCTGCCGCGTGTCTACAACATCGTCGAGCGTCTTGCCCAAAAGGTCGGGCTGCCGATGCCCAAGGTGTACGTGATTCCGAACGATTCACCGAACGCATTCGCGACTGGCCGAAGTCCGGAGCATGCTTCGGTCGCCGTTACCCAGGGAATCCTCGGCCTTCTGAACGATGAAGAGCTCGAAGGCGTTCTTGCGCACGAACTCGGACATGTGCGCAACCGCGACATCCTGATTAGCTCCGTAACCGCCACGCTGGCGGGCGCAATTACGTGGCTTGCTTCGATCGCGCGTTGGGGAATGATCTTCGGCGGCTACGGCGACCGCGACGATCGCCGTGGAGGCGGTGGCCTGGCCGCGCTCGTCATGATGTTCCTCGCACCGCTGGCGGCAACGCTGATCCAGTTGGCGGTCTCGCGCTCACGCGAATACGGAGCTGATGACACTGGCGCGCACTGGACTGGCAATCCCTACGCTTTGGCGAGCGCCCTCGCCAAGATCGATGCCTACTCACGGCGCATGCCGTTGGTGGCCAGTCCCTCGACCGCACACCTGTTCATCATTCAACCGTTCTTGGGCGGGATCAGCTTCGGCAATCTCTTTTCAACCCATCCGCCGACGGCGAAGAGAATTGAGCGGCTGACGGGGCGTCCGGCGGAGTTTACACAGTAGCAGCTTGAGAGCCGAGAGCTGACCGCCGAGAGCTTTTCTGTGACGTACGTAACCGCCTCGCCTCCGTGCCCACATAGTAGAATCCAATTCTGATGTCCTCCCAGATCGGTACCGCTGTCGCAAGCCGGGCCGCCCAGCTCGAAATCAGCCTCCGCAAGGTCATTCGTGGCAAGGACGACGTTCTTCGCCTGGCGCTGGTCTCGGTCTTTGCCAAGGGACATCTCCTGATCGAGGGCGCTCCCGGAGTCGGCAAGACCACGCTGGGTCAAGCTCTCGCCCGAGCCATCGATTGCAGTTTTCAGCGAGTGCAGTTCACCAGCGATATGCTGCCGTCGGACGTGCTGGGGATCTCGATCTACTCGGCGATTGAGCAGAAGTTCGAGTTCAAGCGTGGACCGGTTTTCGCCAACGTTCTCCTCGCCGACGAGATCAACCGTACGACGCCGAAGACGCAGTCTGCTCTTCTCGAAGCAATGAACGAAGGCCAGGTTACCGTTGACGCCCATTCCTATCCGCTGCCGCAACCGTTCCTGGTGATTGCCACGCAGAATCCGATTGAGCACCACGGTACCTATCCGCTGCCGGAGTCGCAGCTCGACCGTTTTCTCATGCGCGTCAGCATGGGGTATCCGGACGGCGAGGCCGAGCGCGAGATCCTCCGCTCGGAGGCCGGCACCGCTCAGCTCGAAAACCTGCGCCCGGTACTGAATGCCGCCGATGTGCTCGACATCCAGCGGGCCGTCACGCAAGTGCACGTCGACGACGCGTTGATCACCTATGCGCTGACCATCGTTCGCAAGACCCGCGAGTCGGAACATCTCACTCTGGGTGTTTCTCCGCGCGGCTCGCAGATGTTCTATCGGGCCGCACAGGCTATGGCCTTCCTTGAAGGTCGTGACTACTGCACACCGGAGGATTTCAAGCCGCTGGCCGTGCCCGTCTTTGCTCATCGGGTGGTGGTCAGTTCGCTCTATGCTTCGACGCTGAAAAGATCGGAGCAGGCCGAACAGATCATGCGCGAGATTGTCGATAGCGTGCCCGTGCCTGTGTAGCGCACGTGTTTCCGGCAGCGCCTGCCGGAGCGCAACCAAATCGGACTTCCTGCGACGCGCATGTCCCGTCTACAATTCACTCACGCTTGGGGGTGAGGGATGGCAACAATCTACGAAATTGCACCGGATGTGTATCGCATCAGTGTCTTCTGGCCCGAGATCGATCTGTCCTTTAATCATTTCCTCGTCAAAGACGACGAGCCGCTGCTGTTCCACACCGGCTTGCGACGCATGTTCCCGGATGTGCGCGAAGCGGTAGCGAAAGTAATTGATCCATCCGCACTGCGGTGGATCTCCTGGAGTCATTTCGAATCGGACGAGTGTGGTGCGCTGAATGACTGGCTGGCGATCGCGCCCAATGCCCAGCCCGCGTGTTGCATGGTCGGCGCGCTCGTCAGCGTGAATGACTTCTCGGCCCGCGAGGCTCGTATTCTTGCTCCGCAGGATGTGCTCACCACCGGTAAATGCCGGTTTCGCTATTACCACACGCCACAATTGCCGCACGGCTGGGATGCAGGTGTCTTGTTCGAAGAAACGCAGCACACGCTCTTCTGTTCGGACCTGTTCCATCAGAACGGCGACGTCGAGCCTCTCACCAGCAAATCGGTCGTCGATCGTTGCCGCCAGGTCTTGACCGCTTATCAGGCAAGCCCACTCGCGAATTACGTGCCCTACACCGTGAACACGGAGGCCATTCTCCAGGGTCTGGGGTCTCTCAACCCGAAGACTCTGGCCGTCATGCACGGGTCCAGCTTCTCGGGTGATTGTGGCGGGGCGTTCCAGGAACTCTCGGCTGTCATGAAGGAAGTGCTCGACCGGCCGTCGTATGAGTTCCCGAGGTAGGCGCTATCGAAGGCAAAGGTAGCGTGGATCTCCGATGAACGTCGTGAGAGTCGCGCGTTCTGGCCTACTACGAACCAAGCTTCGAGGTGCGCGCAATGGCGGCCACCATCATGCCCGACAGGAACTGCATGACCGCGGCATCATCATGATCGAAGGCGTTCGGCGCCGACGACAAGACTTCAAACACGCCCAGTGTGCGGCGGAAATGTCGCAGGGGCGCAACCAGAATCGACCGCACGCCCAGATGCCGGCAGGCGGCCAGGTCCACGCGCGGATTCGCCTCCGTGTCAGGACAGATCATCACCTCACCGCTGCGCACGCACTCCATGGAAAGGCCGCTGTCGGTTTGCAGACGGCAGCCGATATCCGGCGCCGTCCGTCCGGTGCGCGCCCGGCACACGATGTCGTTGCCCTTGCGCAGTGCGATTGCCGCTCCGGTAGCGCCCGTCAGGGCCTGCGCTTTCTCTGCGATGATGGTGATGCCGGGCTCCAGATCGAGATCGCCCGGATAGATTTCGTGATGCCGTGATGTCCCACCGCTGTGGACGAGGGTCGGCCCCGGCTGGCGTACACGCAGATGATGGCGGCTGGAAAGGTCGGACACGGGCTGCTTTCCTGCCAGTTCCTGTGGAACTTCGGGGACCGTATTCAGCAATGTCCGCACCAGCAGGTCAAGTTCGGCGTCTGCGATCAACCGGGCGGTCTGCTGTCCGTGCAGCGACCCACCCAGGACGCGCGACAGGCATAACACGGCCGCGCTGCCACAGGCCAGGCAACGAGGCGTATTGTTCTCACTGAGAACCTCGCACTCCACGCAAAACACGGCCAACTGCAGGCGCACAAAACCTACATCAGCAGCAGCGAGCGAACCCATCATGTGACAGATTTCCTCCGGAATGACCTTGGGGGAAAGTCGAAGGTAAAGTTCGGCGCACTTTGCCGAAAGTAACGGCGCTGGTTCCCGCTGTGGATAAGTGTTTTCACGCGTGGTTCCCGCACGTGCGCCCAGAGGTCCGCGCGAAGAATCAGAAGCCCTGGCGCCACCTCGGCTCCGGAGAGTCAAGAACTCACACCACGCTGCAACGCTCTATAATCTCGCCGTATGTCATTCCTTCGTTTTGTTATGCTGCTGTCCCTGGTCGTCTGGCTGGGTGGGCTGATCTTCCTTGCATTCGTCGTTGCGCCGACGGCGTTCACGCCGGGCCTGCTTCCAAGCCGTCATCTGGCCGGATCGCTGGTCGGACGTTCGCTCGACTTGCTGCACTGGATGGCCATGGTTTCCGGGCTTGTCTTTCTGATTGCTTCCATGACTTACAGTCGGAGGAGGGCCGGCAACGCGCGGCCGCTGGCCGGACGGCACCTCCTCATCGCGCTGATGCTCCTGCTGACCGTGATTTCGCAATTCGCCATTTCGCCGCGCATGCATGCCATCCGCGACCAAGTCGGCGTGATCGACAATGTTCCCCTTGACAGTCCGTTGCGCGTCGAGTTCAACCGGTTGCACGTCTGGTCTGAGAAATTCGAGCAGGGAGTCTTGCTGCTGGGCCTGGTCGCGCTTTATTTGACGGCCCGCGCCCTTCACTGATCGTGGTAACGGAGAGCCGTTGATTTATTCTGGTAGGTACCGAGAACGGGTGTGCCTTAGAACCTGACACCTGAAAGCTGAAACCCGAGACCTGACTTCATGAAATCCGGCATCATCGGCCTGCCCCAGGCAGGCAAATCTTCGCTGTTCCGCATTCTGACGAAGGCGCATCTCTCCGAGCACGCTTTTGCCAATCCTCGCGAAGCGCATGTCGGCATCGCCAAGGTGCCGGACGAGCGTCTCGACAAACTCGCCGCCCTGTATCACCCGAAGAAGCTCACGCATGCTTCGGTCGAGTATGTCGACGTCGGCGCCATCGGCCAGGAGGCGCTCAAGGAAACAGCGTATCTTGGCCATCTGCGACAAGTGGACGCTCTGATCCATGTGCTGCGCGCCTTCGAGGACGATGCCATTCCGCACGTCGGTGCGATCGATCCGCTCCGCGACATCAAGAACGTCGAATTTGACCTGATGGTCAGCGATCTCGGCCAGATCGAGAAGCGCCTGGATCGCCTGGAAAAAGATCTGAAGAAGATGCGTTCTCCCGAACTCGAGAAAGAAGACGAGCTCTTGAAAAAGGCCAAATCTCACCTGGAAACCGAAAAGCCTCTGCGCGAAATGGAGATGACGCCGGAAGACAAGAAACGCATCCGGGGGTTCATGTTTCTCAGCGAAAAGCCGATGCTCTACGTGCTCAATATCGGCGAAAGCTCGGAACTGGGCAAAGACCTGGAAGCAGCCGACGGCAAATACAAACTGGGGGAGGTTGCGTCGCGGCCGAACGCCGGCGCCAGCGCTATCTGCGGCAAGGTTGAAGCGGAACTTTCGGAAATGAGCGATGAGGACGCGGCCGAGTTTCTCGCCAGCTATGGACTGAAGGAGAGCGGGCTCTCACGCCTGATTCGCAAGAGCTATCACCTGCTGGGACTCATGTCGTTTTTCACCGCGGGCGAAGATGAATGCCGTGCCTGGACGATTCCCGTCAATACCCGCGCCGTGAATGCCGCCGGCGCCATCCACTCCGACTTGGAGAAGCACTTCATCCGCGCGGAGACAATTCGCTGGGACCAACTACTGGAAGCCGGTTCGGAAGCCAACGCCCGTGCCAAAGGTACGTTGCGCCTCGAAGGGAAAGACTACATCGTGCAGGATGGCGATGTCATGCACATCCGCCACAGCGGATAACGCACCCGGGGCACTGGTTCTTGCGGGGAAGGCTATCTACAGCGCCAGGCCCCGGGGTCCGTGGACAACATCAATGTTCGTAACGGCCCTGACTGGCCCAGAGGCGGACTCTCTCCTCCACAGAAAACGTTTGCGCCGGCTCGCCGGCGAATTTCGTTTCCAACGTGAAGGCGTGTGCCTCCAACGGTACCGTGACGTACGATCGGGTCCTCAGGAAGGCGCGGACGAACAGCTCCGAGTAGCGCTGCAGGCCGAGAACTTCGATCTGTACCGTGTGAACCAGAACGTGAAATAGAGCTCGGTTGCTGATCTGCTCATGAAACACGATCACATCGCCGAAACTGAGGGCGGGCATGTGGACCAGGTCCGGCAGGTTGGTGAACCCTGCAGACCAGGCTTCCGCGAAGAACGGTGGGTTTGAGACTCGCCGCCCGCGGAGCGTGACCGCGCGCACCTTCTCCAACAAGTGCGGTGAGAAGTAAGGAAACAGCAGCTGCCGGTGGTCCGCCGAAAGTGGCTCGCCTGTCGGCTTGAACTGTTCCCGTTGTTCCTGAAGATATTGAGCTAGTTTCGCGATGATGTCCCCAATGCGGCCTTCGTTCAGCGCGCAGTCGCCGTTGGTCAGCGAATCGGGTTGCGAGATGTGCTGAGCAATGTATTGGTAGTAATCATGCAGGGCGTTGGCTGAAGACATGGCCCTGCGGAGAATGTCGCGCTGCGCGTGACGCGCTATATCTTCTGCAGAGAAACGCAGACGGAGGCGGTCTGTTGCGCATTGCGCGCTCAACAATTCCAGTTGTGCGTGTCTCAGTTCCGCGTTCATTTGGACAATGGCGACGCGGTCGCCAGGCTTATCCCACGAAAACATCCACGACTCCTACGATAAGAACTGCACAGGATGGGGCCCTTTTTCTTGAAATTCATGATACTTTAACATTGTACATGCAACATGTCAATCAACTTTACGGGCGGCCAAATCACGAATATCGTTAGTAAATCGTATTAGTTAGCGGAAAGACACGTCGGCCTGTCGATTTGTGACTTAGAGTCGCACATGATGTCTGGAGGTCGGGCTATCTTATACGTTGTACAATTTACCGTGGCGTTCTAGGATGACGCTGATGCCTCCGATTCCTGATCGCAAGCTTGAAGAGCGCATCCTCAACGTTGCCCAGCGGCTATGGCGAACCCGCGGCGACAAGGGACTGACGCTGCGCGCCGTGGCGCGCGAGGCCAGAACGACGACTCCCACTCTTTACAAAAGATTCCAGAACAAGAAAGCGTTGCGGCTGGCATTGTCGTTGCGTGTGCGGGACGAGATGAACGCGGAATTGTTTTCCTCTCCCAGGCTCGAAGACGTTTACCGGCGTTATCTGCGTTATGCCGAACAACATCCGCACGAGTATGAGCTGCTGCAACTCGCATGGGCGCCGTACGTCCTGGTGCCGGGGAACAACCGGCCGGGACGCACATGGGTGCTTAGCCAATTGGCAGCCCGGTTCGGCGGTGAACCGGATGAATACGCCCAGTTCTTTGACACCTTGTTCTTGACCTGCCACGGTGCGGCGACGGTGTTGGTAGCCACCGAGGACGCGCGTGCGCGGCAGACAATCCGCGATAACTGTATTCGCGCTTGCGACAGCTTAATGGAGCACGTACACATCTTTCTCGACAGTCGAAAGCCGGCCCGTCCGCGAGCGTGAGACTATGGAAACCTTCTCCCGCACCTGTTAGTCTTGCCCGTCCGCATGCATCCGATCACCATCAGTCTTTTGCTGGGCCTGACCGCGGCGGCTGCCAACGTGTTTGGCGGCACCATCATCGTGCAGCGGAGTTGGGAGCGCCGCTACCTTAAGTACTTCATCGCGCTCGGCGCGGGGTTCATGCTGGCGACCGCGCTGGTCGAAGTTGTTCCCGCGAGCCTGGAGTTGAACGGGAAGAAAGCCGCTTTTCTCGTGTTGATCGGCTACCTGATCGTTCATTTCTTCGAGCACACGCTCAGTCCGCACTTTCATTTCGGCGAAGAGGTTCACCGGGACGAATTCATGCACGCCCACAAGGGCTACTCGGTCCTGCTGGGGCTGATCATTCATACGTTTTTCGACGGCATCGCCATTGCCTCGGGGTTCCTGGTCTCCAGCTGGCTCGGGTGGATCATCTTTCTCGCGGTTTTTCTGCACAAGATTCCGGAAGGCTTTACCGTTGCCTCGGTCATGCTCGCCAGCGGCCGTAGCCGCGCCACCGCATGGTGGGCCTCAGCGCTGCTGGGTGCCGCCACCATGGCCGGAGTTTTCACAATGGCGTTGTTCCGGCATCAGGTGAGTTCAGGATTGCCGCTGGCTGCGGGAGTGACCATCTACGTGGCTGCGTCAGACTTGATGCCGGAAGTGAACCGTGAGCCGGGAGTGAAGATGGCGCTTGTGGTATTCCTCGGTGTCGGTCTGATGTTTCTATTGGATCATTTCTTCCACGCGCACTGAAAGCTCTCAGCGGTCGGCTCTCAGCCCTCAGGAAGCCAAAGCGGTATCAACAGATTAATTTGCGCTCAACTCCTTTAATCCATTAATCCATTAATCCATGTGCTCCTGCTGCGAGCTGGCTTACTCCACCTGATGCTTTGCCGTATACCCCTCACGCGCGTAAATGACAGGCTTTACATCCTTGCCTTTTTGATCCCGGATTTTCAGCGGTCCGCCGTCCGGTCCTTGCAGCTCCACCTTCAGCTTGCGATACGTGCCGTCAAGCTTCGCGTTGGTCGGATGGTACGCAAGCGTGTACTGGTTGCGGACGTCGGCTGCAATGTCGCGGAAGATTTCCGGCAGCTCTCCCTCGAAGCGCGGAAAGTATGCGCGCCCTCCCGTCAGACGGGCGAAAGTATTCATCTGGTTGTCGGCCTGCAGCCAATCCGTCGTGATCGGCCCGCTTGCGCCATGCGCTTCATACCATTCGCGGACCTCGCGGCCGATGCTCACGGCATAGATCGTAGTGTCTTTCGTCGACTTGACCTTCTTGAGGATCTGGTCAAGGTTAAGCTTGCTGAACGTATCGCGTCCGGAAGACACCAGAATGATGTACTTCTTGCCTTCGATGCGATCGACACGATCGAGCGTATCGAACAGAGCATCGAACAGGTTTCGCTCAGAGAAACCCGGAATACGCAGCATATTCAGCGCGCCCAGTACGGCCCGTTTATCCTGCGTGAAGTCCACCAGAATCTGCGGCTTCATGTCGTAGAACACCACTGCGACCCAGTCGTCCTTCTTCAACCCGCTCGCAAACGTGTATGCCGAGTTCAGCGCGTCGTAGTTGTACTGGTAGCTGTTGGCGGCAAACTCGATCAGCAGCACCGCTGTAATCGGCGCCTCCGACTGATTGAAATTGGTGATCTTCTGCTCCACACCGTCCTCGAGAACCTTGAAGTTCTCTTTGTGGAGCCCCGGGATGAACTGTCCATCTTTCGTCGTGACCAGCACGTCGAGGCTAACCAGAGGCACATCCACTCGGATGGAGTAGTCGGGCATGCCCTCGATCTTCTTGGGCCTCTCGGGCGGAGGCGGCGGAGGCTCTTCCTTCTTCTTCGGGATCGCATAGGGCCCGGCATCATTCTGCGGACCACCGGCTTCCGGCGGGGCCTCTTGTTTGTTCGGATTCGGAGGCTGCTGACTTGTGTCCTGAGCCAGAAGAAAAACGCTTAATCCCGCCATGACGAGCGCAACCAGCGAGAGCAGAATCAATCTCTTGCGGAGAGCCGAGAAGCCGGCTTCGCTACCCTCAAAGTGGCCTGAAAACATCGAAAAAACCTCGAAATAGACTGTGCTAGTATAGATGCAACCACTTCGCGTTTGGGATATTTTGCAGGCCTGAAAAACGCCTCCTCTGCTGGCAAAACCACCGAACAACGCGCGAAGCAGAAGGAAATAAGTCGTTGATTTTGTACCTCCGGGGCCATTCATGAGGAAGGTTGTCTTCTCACTCGCCGCCCTCTTCTGTCTCACGTCAGCCACCTGGGTCACAGCAGAGAATCCGTCGTCAGATCAGTCCTTGCCGGCCATCATGCCGCTCAGCCAGATTCATTCGGGCATGCAGGGGTCGGCCTATACCGTCTTCCAAGGCACCAAGCCAGAGCCCATGGACGTGGAAGTTCTCGGTGTGCTGCACAACGTAAACGGACCTCGTGGTGACATCATCCTCGTGCGCCTGCATGGGACAAAACCGGAGTACACAGGAGTTGTAGCCGGCATGAGCGGCAGCCCGGTCTACATCGACGGCAAGCTGATCGGGGCTCTTGCATTCCGTATTGGAGAGTTCTCCAAGGAGCCAATCGCCGGAGTGACCCCAATCGAAAAGATGCTGGAAATCGATCCTGCCGACAAGCGGCCCGGCGCGGCACCGGCTGCTGCACCAACTGCAGAGCCGGCAGGCGCGACCCGCGCTTCCAGTCCGGCAGAGAGTTCCGGGCTGTCCTTGCAGGCTTACGGCAACTATCTGAAGCCGATCGAAACACCGCTCGTCTTCAGCGGTTTCTCCGAGGAAACCCTCCGCCGTTTCGCGCCTCAGTTTGCTTCTGCCGGGATCGTGCCGGTCATGGGCGTTGGCTCGTCCAGCGATCGCAAGCAGCCGGAGCCGATAGTGCCAGGGTCTGCAGTCAGCGCCGTGCTGGTTCGCGGTGACATGGACGTCGCGGCCACATGCACAGTCACATACGTTGATCCCCAGCGCCTGCTCGCCTGCGGCCATCCGTTGATGCAATTCGGTCGAGTGGACCTTCCCATGACGAAGGCCACGGTGCTGACGACGTTGCCGTCGCCCCTGAATGCTTTCAAGATTGTGAATACTACCGAAACGGTTGGCTCATTTGTGCAAGACCGCCATAGCGGCATCCTCGGAACCATGGGGAAGGAACCGAAGATGATTCCCGTGACTGTGACGGTCCGCGGCGGCCAGGCGCCGAAGGAATTCCACTACGAGATCCTGAACAATGCGCGGCTCAGCCCGGTCGCTATGATGGCCACCGTGTTCAATGCTCTCCACGATACGAACGAATATGGGGACGACACAACCTACCGCATGAATGGCGCCCTCAGCGTAAAGGGCTATCCGGATGTCACGCTGAAAAACATGTTTGCGCCGATGGACAACGGCCAGCCGGCCGCCGCCCTCGCTGCCGCAACCATCGGGGACCGGTTTGGCCGCATCTACGACAATCCCTACGACGCACCCGATATCCAGGGCGTGAAGCTGGATTTCGACCTCGTCCGCGATCGCCGCTCCGCGAAGCTGGAGGCATCCCGCACCGACGCAACTGAAGCCCGCCCCGGCGACGAAATCATCGTCGAGACCGTGCTCCGCCCGTACCGGGGGGAGCGGATCGTCCGCCAGATTCCGATTCGAATTCCGACGTCGGCGTCCAAGGGGATGCTGCGCATCCTGGTTAGCGACGGCGATACCCTCGACCGCCTGCGCCGTGGCATGCCGCTTGCCAACCGCAAACTCGGCCTGGCCTCGACCATTGCGCTCTTGAACAAGGAGCATGCCAACAATCGTGTCTACGTCTCCTTGTTCGAATCGGATCCCGAAGCGATGGTGGCCGACAAGGTCATGCCGACGCTGCCTCTCTCAGTCATGAATGTGATGGACAATATGCGCGGCACACAAGAGATGGTCGTGTTGAACGAGTCTTCCGTCAACGAGGCCTCGACCGATCCCCTCGATTACGCGGTTGCAGGTGCGCAGATGCTCACGATCAACGTGAAATAGAACAGGCGCGGGAGCAAGGCTGCCCGCCCTGTCCGTTTCCATGGGCGACTGGCGTGCCTGCGCTCGTTGTTTCCTGGCGCTACAATCAATGGAAAGCTCTGCAGCTTCTGCTCACGATGCCGCATCCGCTGCAGGCACTCAGAACTCTTCCTGAAATGAGGATCTCATTGGCTCAGAAGATATCCTTCCTGCTGGCGGCCGTGTTGTCTTCCACCATGGCCTTCGCCGAGGGCACCCGCACCTGGCAACAAGCAAAATTTGAGGAGCTCGTGAAAGGCACACCGAACGGGGTCGCGCTGCTCAGCAATGGCGGGCTGGAACTGGCGCCCGCGTTCAAGACCGTCGCCACCCTCCCCTCAACCTACGTGTGGGCCATCGCCTCCGACCCGGCCGGCAATGTGTACGCAGCAACCGGATCTCCCGCGCGTGTCTATCGCATCACTCCTGACGGACAGAGCACGCCGATTTTCGATCCCCAGGAGTTGCAGGTGCAGTCCCTGCTCGTTGACAAACGTGGTGTGGTTTTCGCCGCCACTTCTCCTGACGGAAAGGTGTACCGCCTCGAGGCATCCAAGGCGCCGGCCCCGGCCCCCGCTGCCTCAGATACCTCCTCGAAGCCTGCTGCCGGTTCCTGGAGTGCAACTCCCTACTTCGACCCGGGCACGAAATATATCTGGGACATCGTGCTCGACGATTCCGGCACGATGTACGTTGCGACCGGCGACCACGGAGAAATCTACAAGATCACGCCCAGCGGCCAGCACTCGCTGTTTTTCAAGAGCGACGAAGTGCATATTCGTGTGCTCGCCCTGGACCCGAAAGGGAATCTCATCGCCGGCTCCGACGGTAGTGGCCTCATCTATCGGATCTCTCCCAGCGGAGATGCATTTGTTCTCTACAGCGCACCCAAGAAGGAGATCACCGCGCTCGCTCTCGACACGGCCGGGAATATCTACGCTGCCGGGGTTGGGGAAAAACGTCCGGGGATAGCTCCGCTAGGACTCATCATGCCCGCCGTAGCGGCACCAGCGCAGATCCAGACCGGCGCTGCCGCGCCCCCGTTGAATCCGGGCGTGACTCCTGCTGGCCCGATCGTCGCGCCGTTTCCGGCGCCGGGATTAGGAGCGACTGGAGGATCCGAGATCTATCGCATTGCTCCTGACGGCGCTCCCGCTCGCGTGTGGAGCTCGCGTGAAGACCTTGTCTATGCCCTGGGCTTCGATCGTCGCGGCCGCCTGCTGGCGGGTACGGGCAATCGCGGCCATGTCTTCGCCATCAATGGGGTCGACGATTTCACCGACTTGCTCAAGGCCAGCGGCAGTCAGATCACAGCGTTTGCCGGCGCGCCCGGCGGCGGACTCTATGCCTCAAGCAGTAACCTCGGCAAGATTTTTCTCCTCGGCCCCGGACCGGGGACAGAGGGCACCTACGAGAGTGACGTCTTTGATGCGAAGGTGTTCTCGCGTTGGGGCCGGGCCAAGATCCGGTCCAGTGGCAATGCGGAGCTCTTTGCCCGCAGCGGGAACGTCGATAATCCCGACCGCAATTGGAGTCCGTGGACCAAAGTCGACTCCCTCACTGGTTCCGAACTCAAGGTTCCAGCCGCCCGTTTTTTGCAGTGGAAGGTTGTGCTGCATGCGGGCAACCCGGAGCCTCGTATGGAGAGCGTGCTGCTTTACTATCTCCCGAAGAATGTCGCACCGCAGATCGATGAAATCATCCCGCAGCCCGGATACCGCTACCAGCCAATTCCGCACGTAACCGGTACCGAACCGCCTGCTCCGGGCCAACCCCGGTTCGACCCGCCGCCGCCCAGCATTCGTGATCACGATTCGATCGGCATCCGTTGGTCGGCTCACGACGACAATGACGACCAACTGGAGTACGCGCTCTACTACCGCGGAGACGGTGAATCGCGGTGGCTGCTACTGAAGGATCACCTCAGCGATCGTTACTACTCGTTCGACGCCAGCCTGCTGCCCGATGGCGGTTACACTGCGAGAGTCGTCGTAACGGACGCTCCTTCCCACTCTCCGGGTGAAGCACTCCAGGATGACAAAGAGAGTGCCCGCTTCGAAGTCGATTCGACGCCTCCCGCGATCACGGCGCTGGTCGCCACCCAGGAAGGCAACCAGGTTCACGTCCATTTCCGGGCCACGGATTCATTCTCCACAGTCAAACGCGCCGAGTTCTCTTTGGATGCAGGTGATTGGCAGTTCGTGGAACCTGTGGACCAGTTATCAGATTCGACCACAGAAGACTATGACTTCCGCGTGCCACTGCCCGCTTCCACTCCAGCCGCAGCATCCGCAGCGCAGGTTTCCAACGACCATGTGGTCGTTGTGCGCGCCTACGACCGCTTTGACAACCTCGCTACGGCAAAAGTGGTGGTGAAGGGGAAGTGAAACGGAGCGCCTATGTGCTCCGCTCACCTCTCTCCAAAGATCACAGATGGATTCGTCTCGGTGGAATCTGTTCGGATCATCACAAAATGCTGGATCGCAGTGATTGCTTTGTTGGTCTTGTCGAACGGCGGGTTGTCGAGCGGGTAAATCACGTAGTTTGTGTCTGCAGGTTGTGTGAGATTTAAGGGGCCGGTACCGGTGTCTGTTATGTCGTAGGTGCCGACCAACGCCTGACCTGTAACATGGGTCGTGTCGTTCTGATCTTGCTGACCGACGAGCGTGAAGTTCGGCAATGCCGAAGTCAACAACAGGTTCATTGAGATCTGATCAGCGGACGGGCTCCCCGAATTTCCGGTTGACGCCTGTAGTGAGCCCGCCAGTTCCGCAGGCGCCAGGCTGGATCCCTGCAGGTCCATCGTGCCCGTATAGACCGTGGAGCTTGAGTTGTCGATCGAGAGCAGGAAACCGCGGTTTGCGGCGCTTGAATACAGAACAAAATGGACCGGCGGAACTGCCGGACTTGCCGTCGCGTCCCCAAGGAAGTCGATGGTGTAGCGCCCGCTGCCCGTCGATGCATATGCGTAATTCGTGACGTCCTTCGCCGAAATGATGGTCCCGGCATTGTTGGCATCATAGAAGCCGGACCAATGCCCGGCGCTATCACCTGACCCGCTCGTCAGCGAGACCAGCCTCTGACCCGAAGCGCTTACACCGGTCAGGTTCGCGACCCAAGAACCGATGAAGTCTGAGTTCCCATAGGCCGGCGTCGGATCCTGGAAGACGATTGTGCCCGAGGCCCCAGGGCTGGCCAGTGGATCATCGACCGAGATCATGAACAACGTGAGGGGAGTGGTGTCCTTCGTTGTGAGCCCGCTGATGACATAGATAGCGTAGTTGTAGGTTTTCCCCAGTGAACTTGAAGTCAGCGTCAACGTGCCACGCCCAGGATGCGGGTCGCCCGTGCCATCGATGCTGTAGGTTCCCACCAGATCCGTAGCCGAGCCGATCGTCCCATTCTCGTTCTTGTCGAGCATCCCAGATCCGATGTTGCCCGCGCCATCCGGCTTAAAAGTTCCCGCAAAGCCCGCCCGCTGGGTCCCGGTCGTGGTCACGCCTGTCAGTCCGAATGCGAACGTCGATCCGCTCGGCAGCGCGCTGTTCTTGAATTTCGACGTGGTGGCCTGTGCGATTTGGCCCGAGGCGTGGCGGCCTGTGCTGTCGTCCTCGATCATCCTCGCTTCGCCGTCCGCATCAATCGCGACCTTGTACTTGCGCGTTCCAGCCGATGTGTTCATCGTCAGCGTGCCGTGACTGTTGCTGTCTAGCGCTAAGCTTCCCCCCGTGATTGTCGGGCTAGAGTATGCGTTGATCGTAAGGTCGTCTTCGATTCCGGCGGTGATCGCTGTACCATCGGCATTCGTCTTGAAATTACCCGCCGCTGCAATCGATCCACTCGCATCGTATCCGGTCAGATAAAACGCATACGTGGTATTGCCGTCGAGACGCGACGCGACGACGTTGAAATCTACCGTCGCCGATACCGTTGTTTCCGCTGTCGAAGTGGCAGTGACATGACCCGTGGGATTGCCGGGAACTGAATTGGGCGCGGTGAGCAAGCCCGTGCTTGCGTCGATGGTTCCGCAGGCATTGCCGCCGGCATCGCAAGCCAGCGACCACGTAACTCCTTGCGGTTCTTCATCAGGGGCGACGATCGAAGTGAACTGTTGTTGCGTACCTTTCGCAACATTCAGGGGGTCGCCTGTCAGGAGCCTCGGAGTGACCAAAACCGTGAGTGGCAGTACCTTTATGGAATAGGTGCCCGTCTTCGTGGGACTCGATACGAGTGTCGCCGTAATCGTGACCACCAAACCGTCGGTTGGCGCCGAACTCGGAGCCGTATACAAGCCGCTTGAATTGATCGTTCCGCAGGCATTTCCTGTGCAACTGGCTCCGCTGACGCTCCAGTTCACCGCAGTATCGGCGGTGCCAGTAACCTTGGCCACGAACTGAACCGTGAGCGACGCGCCAAGGAGTTGCTTGTTTGATGGGCTGGTGTCTACGGTGACCACGATATTGTGACCCGTGTGACCGCCGCCCCCGGTTGCGCAACCGGTCCAAAGCACCGCACTCAGCAGCATCGCCACAGCCAGAAAACTCTTAATCATCGCGAAATCTCTTTTAGTAACTGGGCCATCAACCCCGAAAACCCAAATCGCACCGCCAAGACAGGGACCGGAATAGTGCTTTCGATGCAGCCTAAAGGCCAATGGGCTATTTGAATCAGTGAGATACAAATCTGTTTGAATCCAGAGCACTTGCCTCACTGAGGATTGGTGCATGGCGCCGGGCAGTATAGCGCCCTGCGCAACAAATTGCACCTTAGAAGCGGGAGTTTTTTACTTGGGTGTGACGCGGGATCCGCGCTTTGCGGTATCGACCAGCGGAACCAGATTGGCAGACGAGATCCCCAGCGTACCGCCGGAAAATCCATCAAGATAGGCGGCGTTCACGCCCACGACTTCGCCATGCGTGTTGAGGACCGGGCCGCCGCTGCCACCACGCGCGGTTGCGGCGTCGTAGATGAGCTTGTCTCCCGAGACGTCGCCGATGTGCCCAAATGTCGCCGATGGCCGAATCAGTGAAAGCGCCGCCAGTTCGCTCGCCGTTCCCGGGTCATCCTGATGCGATGACAGCCGTTCATATACCGCCGCGGGTGACTTCGCCACCATTCCCGTTACTCCCATCGGGTAGGCCAGCACAGTGATGGGATCGCCCACGTGAGGGGGCGCCTTGGCCAACGCCAGGGGTTTCAGGCTTTCCGTGAAGGGAGTTTCTTCGATCTTCAGAACGGCCAGGTCTCCATGCTTCGCCAGGACTACGGGTTGCAGCGCGACCGGAAGCGGCGATCCCGGAAAGTACGCTTCCAGTTTCTCCAGCACCGGAGTGCCACCGCGACGCAGTGCAACCGCAGCCTCACGATCTCCGTACCACGGCTCAGCCACATGCCGGTTGGTCGCGAGCAAGCCGGGCGCGACGATGAATCCGGTCCCGGCAACCCGCGCGTGAATCTGAGACGTGCCGTCGGAGCCCGATACACGATAGACGCCGAAAATATATGCGACCGAGTTACGGGCATCATCGACGGCGGACGTCGAAAACGCTCCCTGCCGCTCCAGATCGCTTACTTGCTGGGAAAGCTGGTGGACCTGCTGTTCCAGGCCGGCAGTTTCAGGCGGGGCGTAGTAATGCGCCATGACCAGTGCGCCGACCAATGCCATGACGCCTAACGCCGCCTGCACAAAGCGCTGCCAGCTTTCGACAACCTGCGAATCCTTGGACTCGGAATCGAACATGGACGAAGCACCGCATCCGCCCGGCGCGCAGGAGGGAGGATTCCGGGCGGTAGACCTCTATGCTGCCGGATTCGGAGGTGATGGAGTAGGGTACCGAAGTCGAAGAGCCCGCCGTGACCAAGGTAATGAGGATCGGGCCGGCTTCCCGAATCCGTAGCAGCGGCATAAGAAAGCCAGGGAGTGAGCCCAGGTTGAGATCCCAGGATGTGAGCCCTTCTTTAAGGCTCCATAATCGAAACTATATCTTTTCCAGCTCTCTCACCGTTCGTTCACTGTCAACATTGCCCGTGTTCAGCGTCGAGGCCGGCTCAAACAGCAGCAGCCAGCATTCCTCTTCAGCCACAGGCTTGTGCTCAACTCCGCGCGGCACCACGATGAACTCGCCTTCCTCGATCCACTCATGCCGGTCGCGAAACTCCATGCGAAAGCGCCCCTTCACCACCAGAAACATCTCGTCTTCGTTGTCATGATGATGGAAGACGAACTCGCCCTTGAGCTTGTCGAACTTGACGTGCTGGCCGTTGAGTTCGGCCCCAATGTAGGGCTTCCAGTACTCGTGGATCTTGGAGAATTTTTCGGCGATGTTGACTTTGGACATGCGTCTCCTGCGGGGCTGGTGCCATTACTTCAGATTCATTCGTGGCTGCAGGGGTCGCAGAGAAATGCCCCAAGGGAGCATAGAAAGCAAAAGGCGCCGGCTTTCGCTGACGGCTTCCCAACACCTAACAACTGAGACCTGACACCTAGCTCTCGTACAGCAGCACACCCTCCGCCTTCTCCGAATCCACCGGACGGTAGTACAGCTTGTTGTCCTCGAGGAAGACCTCGATAAACGCCGGCCGCGTGGTAATCGTGCCCTGGATCAGGGCTTCCGAGAGCGGGTCTTCGATGTACTTCTGCAACGCGCGCCGCAGCGGACGCGCTCCGTAGCTGCGGTCGCCGAGCGTCTGGTTCAGAATCCATTTCTTGGCTTCGTCGGTCACGGTCACCGTGATCGAGCGCTGCGCCAGGTTCTGGTTCAGCTGGCTGATCATGAGTTCGAGGATCTGGATCAGGTCATTCTCGCCGAGCGCGTTGAACAGGATCACTTCATCGAGCCGGTTCAGGAACTCGGGATTGAAGGTGCGCTTGACTTCGTTTTTAACGAGGTCCTCGACCTTCTCCGAAACCATGTCTTCTTTCGTCGACTGGAAGCCCAGGCCCTCGCGCTTCATCAGATGCCGGGCTCCGATATTCGACGTCATGATCAGGATCGCGTTCTTGAAATCAACCGTATTGCCGAGACCATCGGTCAACTGGCCATCTTCAAACACCTGCAGCAGGATGTTGAACACATCTGGGTGCGCTTTCTCGATTTCATCAAGCAAGACGACCGAGTAGGGCGCGCGCTTTACACGCTCGGTAAGCTGTCCGCCCTCTTCGTAGCCCACGTATCCCGGAGGCGAGCCAATCAGCTTGGAGACCGAGTGCTTCTCCATGAACTCGGACATGTCGAAGCGAACCAGCGCTTTCTCACTGCCGAACATGAATTGCGCCAGGGTGCGAGCGACTTCGGTTTTGCCGACGCCCGTCGGCCCCAGGAACAGGAACGAACCGATCGGCCGATTGGGACTCTTAAGCCCGGCCCGCGACCGGCGGATGGCGCGCGCCAAAGCGCTGATCGCCTTGTCCTGGGAAATAATCCGCTTGTGCAGTTCTTCTTCAATGCGCAGCAGTTTCTGCGTCTCTTCTTCTTTAATCGAGGTGATGGGCACGCCCGTCCAGCGCGATACCACGTCCTCGATGTCCTCCCGACCGACGACACCGGTGGAGGATTCATCGAGGTGGTATTTTTCGCGAAGAGCACGCAGGTTCTCGCGCTCTTTGCGTTCTTCGTCCGAGTAGAAGCGCGCCTTCTCGAACTCGTGGTTCGCGATGGCGTTCTCCATGCGGTGGACGATGAACTTGATTCGCTTCTGGACTTCGGTCAATTCTTCCGGCAGCGAAGTCTGGCGCAGCTTCACGCGCGCGCCGGCTTCGTCGATCAGGTCAATGGCCTTGTCCGGAAGGAATCGGTCCGGAATGTAGCGGTTTGAATGCGAAACCGCAAAGTTGATGGCTTCGTCGGTGTAGCTGACGGCGTGGAACTTTTCGTACCGTTCCTTGATCCCGAACAGGATCTTGATGGCGTCGACTTCGTTCGGAGGCGGAACCTTCACGGCCTGGAAGCGGCGTTCCAGCGAACGGTCTTTCTCGATCGACTTGCGATATTCGCCCGGTGTGGTCGCGCCGATGCACTGAATCTCGCCGCGCGAAAGCGCGGGCTTCAGGATGTTGGCGGCATCGAGCGAACCTTCGGCCGAACCCGCGCCGACGAGCGTGTGCAACTCATCGATAAAGATGATGGAATTTTGCGACTCCATCAGTTCTTTCATGATGGTCTTCAGGCGCTCTTCGAACTGGCCGCGATACTTGGTACCGGCTACGATCAAAGAGAGATCCAGAGCCAGAATGCGCTTGTCAGCGAGGAACGAGGGCACTTCGCCGTCGGCGATGCGCTGCGCCAGCCCTTCGACGATGGCAGTTTTGCCAACGCCGGGCTCGCCGATCAGCACAGGATTATTCTTTGTGCGCCGGCAGAGAATCTGGACGACGCGCTCGACCTCGCCTTCACGCCCGACGAGCGGGTCAAGCTGCGAATCCATCGCGGCCTGAGTCAGGTCGCGCGAGAATTCGCTCAATAAAGAGGATTCGCGTTGCCCGCGCTGCGGCTGCGCCTTCTCCTGGGTCGTACGCGCCAGTTCTTCACGGATCGTCGTAAGCCGCAGGCCGCGCTCGTGCAGGATCTCAGCGGCAAAACACTTCTCTTCCCGCAGCAACCCAAGCAGCAGGTGCTCTGTCCCGATGTGCTTGTGAGAGAGTCGCTCCGCTTCTTCGGCGGCATAAGCCAAAACTCTCTTGCATTCGTTGCTCAGAGGCAGGTCGACGGAAGTCGATACTTTTTCGCGGATTGTTGTGTGGCCCTCGATCTGTTTGCGAATCGATTCCACCGAGGCATGGGAACGCAGGAAGCGGTTGGTCAGGGCTTTGTCTTCGCGGAGCAGTCCGAGGAGCAGGTGTTCGCTCTCAATATAAGGAGAGCCGAACTGGCTGGCCTCGTACCGCGCAAAAAAGATGACGCGCCTGGCTTTCTCCGTGTACCGTTCAAACATAACTTCCTACCCCCTGATCTCTTGCGGGAACCCGGGCCTCCCTGCCCGTCCTTCCCAACCACCTCGCCCAAGCCTGGTCCTTCAATCCATCGTCCAACTACCTTAACAATATCATCCTTGGCCCTAACATCCGACCCCGCACTGTTCGGGTACTTTGGTTTGCCTTCGTGGGCCACGCCCACTTTCTCTTATGCCGAAAGCCCCTGCGGGTTGAGTTCCTCTATTCTGCCTTGATCCAGGCGCAACACTCTATGGCACCGTCGTGCGAACGCCAGATTATGCGTGGCAATCAGTGACGTAAGCTGATGCTCACGATGAAGCCGCTCGATCAACTCAAAAACCAATTCCGCGGTTCGCCCGTCTAGGTCGCCGGTCGGCTCATCGGCCAGCAGCAGCCTTGGCTTGGTGATGAGCGCTCGTGCGAGCGACAGCCGCTGCTGTTCGCCTCCGCTCAACTCGCCCGAGCGATGATGCCCGCGCGCCTCCAGCCCCACCTCCCGCAGCCACCTCGACGCTTCCTCCTTGGCTGCGTCGATTGGCCGTCCCCGAGTCAGCAGGGGCATGGCGACATTTTCAATCGCGGTAAACTCCGGCAGCAGGTAGTGAAACTGCCAGACGAAGCCGATTTCGCGGTTGCGAAATTCAGCAGCAGCATCCTCGGAGAGTGAATTCACCTGAGAGTGCGCGCAGTATACGGTACCTGCGGAAGGCTGATCAAGCGCGCCTACGATGTGCAATAAGGTACTCTTTCCCGCACCCGATTGCCCTACGATGGCGACCATCTCTGCCCTGTTTACATGGAACGACAGATTCTCAAAGAGCACAAGGTCGGCGTCGCCTGAGCGAAAGACCTTTTTCAAGTTTTCGACCCGCAGAAGCGGGTTCTGGTCTATTGGATGCAATCTCGTTCTCCGCGGGCTCAAGTCCAGCAAGGACCGTACTTCGCGCACTGCAACCTTGTGCGGGCCGTGCCGGTTTCCATTAGACCACGAGGAGAGTTCGATACTCCAAACACGATTCCATTTCAGGAATGCGATCTGCGGATGACTCTATACCCGAAAATAGCCCATGTAATGTGACCGTAGTCACAGGTCATCGAATCGAACGCACATTGAATTTCAGAATGGAGTTCACCCTCAGAAGATGGAATTTCAATCCCGCTTTCTGTAGGTGCGGAAGGGACTTTTTTGCTCGGTTGCCAAGGTGTTTCAGTGGGAAGCGACCACAGGGGAGAGCGCAATGAAGAATTTTCACGCTTTTGCTGCCACCCAGTTTCTCCGCTCCAGGATGGTCGGGGGTTCATAGGTCTTGCCGGCCGCCATGCGGCGCTCCTCGCGCCGCGTGGTCCACAGCAGCACCGGTCCCGCCAGGATGCCCGAAAGCCGCGGCATCGCGCCCAGCTCCTTGGCTATTTCCCGCCGCAGCGTGCGAATGCGTTCGCTGACGTCTTTGTTGACCTTGCGGAAATAGCGTTCCATCGCCCACAGGGCCGCACTGTAGGCTGTGCGGAGCTTCGCGTTCTCGCGCTCGAAGCGCTCGCGTACCCTTAGATCCGGATAGTTTTTGTACCGCCGCCATCCCTGCAGCATCGTCTGGCACATGCGATAGAGGCTGGGACCGTTGCACTCAAAATCGCGCCAGAATGCCCAGTCGAGGAAGCGTTTGGAATCGTCGCGGGAAATGGCCGCATGACGGAAGTTGAATTTGTCCTGACCATGGATGTCCGCGAAGTCCACTCCCTCGAGCAGCCGTCCCTCGGCCGCAATCTGCTGGTAGAGCGGCGTGCCGGGCACCGGGGTATAGAGCAT
>Ga0335069_10002530_pt1 | contig 28089 bp, 22 predicted proteins | sample Lox_Sample_11_FD_206714 | JGI IMG/M metagenome (GOLD analysis project Ga0335069, IMG submission 206714) | Soil microbial communities from Loxahatchee National Wildlife Refuge, Florida, United States - Lox_Sample_1.1 | ecosystem: Environmental > Terrestrial > Soil > Wetlands | place: USA...
TACGCGGTCAGGGCGCCCTGCGCCAAGTGAAGTCTTTGTGTGCGTTTCGACCCTGCGGACAGCACCTTGTTTTGCTACACTCCCCCTTTCAGGGAAATCGGATTCGAGCGTCTTGAGCGCCCCGGAAGGAGTTTTTCATGGCCGAATTTGAGCCTTTTGTTGCGCCCGCCGAGAATCGGCCGGAGTTCACGGTTCGCGCTCTTCTGCTGGGGTCGTTCTTCGGCATTATCTTTGGCGCAGTCACCGTCTATGTCGGGCTGCGCGCCGGACTGACGGTGGCGGCGTCGATTCCGATCGCGGTGCTCTCGATCAGCATCTTGCGCGCCTTCGGACGCGCATCGATTCTCGAGAACAACATCGTGCAGACGACCGGCAATGCCGGGCAGTCGATTGCTTCGGGTGTCATCTTCACCCTGCCGGCGCTGGTGTTCCTCGGCTTCGATCTGGAGTACTCGCGAATCTTTATGCTGGCGCTGATCGGCGGATGGCTGGGTGTGTTGTTCATGATTCCGCTGCGCCGGCAACTGATTGTGCAGGAGCACGGGGCGCTTCCGTACCCCGAAGGCACGGCATGCGCCGATGTGCTGATTGCGGGCGAAAAGGGTGGATCGCTGGCGAGCCGGGTGTTTCTTGGACTGGGACTCGGCGGACTTTATACGTTCTTCCAGAACGCAAATCTCTTTGCGGCGTGGCCGGGCAATCCGGAGTACCGGCCGGACTTTGGACCGAGCCATGTATTGAAGGGCGCGTCGATCAATGCCGATGCTACGTCGGAGTATCTCGGCGTGGGCTACATCATCGGCTCGCGTGTTGCAGGGGTCATCTTCGCGGGCGGCGTGTTTTCGTGGCTGGTGGTGATGCCGCTGATCTACTTCTTCGGCAAGGAGCTGGGCCATCCGGTGTATCCGGGGCAGATTCCGATCGCGCAGATGGGACCGAGCGATCTGTGGGCCACCTATATCAAGCCCATGGGCGCGGGAGCAGTTGCGGCTGCCGGGCTGATCACGCTGCTGAAGACGCTGCCGACGATCTTTAATGCACTGTCGACAGGGTTGAAGACGATGCGGCCCGGAGCTGGGGCGGTGGAGGCGAAGCCGATCCGGACGGAGAACGATTTGTCGATGCGGGTTGTGCTGATCGGATCGTTCCTGATTGTCGTCTGCATGTTTCTGTTTCTGGAGTTCAAGCCGGTGCCGGGGGCGTTTGTCGGATGGGGCGCGAATCTGGCGGCATCGCTCCTGGTGGTGGTGTTCGGATTTCTGTTTGTGACGGTGAGTTCGCGGATTGTTGGCCTGGTGGGGTCGTCGGCGAGCCCGGTCTCAGGGATGACGATTGCAACACTAATGGCGACGGCCGCAGTGTTTCTGGTGCAGGGCTGGACGGCGCCTGCGTTCGGCGCGCTGGCGATCACGATCGGCGGTGTGGTGTGCATTGCGGCGTCGAACTCAGGCGATACGTCGCAGGACCTGAAGACGGGGTACATTATCGGGGCTACGCCGCGGCACCAGCAGGTTGCGCTGATGATCGGGGTGGTTGTTTCGACGGTGGTGATCGGGTGGACGCTGAACCTGATGAACACGGGCTTGCAGGAGTTCCGAGCGCTGTCGCAGCCGTGGAATCTGCAGGCACAGCATCCCGGGGTTGCGATTGAGGAAGACATGAAGCACCTGCCGGATCAGATCCGGGTGACCGACGCGAACAAGAACGCCACGGTGCACCAGAAGTCCGAGTACAAGCTGCTGAATGCGATCGGTTCGTCGGAGCTGCAGGATGGCAAGTATCTCTATGCGCCGGCGACGGGGCGCATCGAGGTGCAGTGGATCCAGGGGATCGGCAGCGCCAGCGCACCGGCGCCGCAGGCCAAGCTGATGGCCACGGTGATCAACGGTATCCTGAGCCGCAAACTGCCCTGGGGATTGGTGCTGGTGGGCGTGGCTCTGGTGATCGGGATCGAGTTGCTGGGGATTCGGTCGCTGACGTTTGCTGTCGGGGCGTATCTGCCGATTGGCACGACGCTGCCCATCTTTGTGGGAGGCGTGGTCCGGTGGTTTGTGGATCAGGCGGCCAAGAGGGCAGGCGAAGGAGAGGACGAAGGCGACATTTCTTCGGGGTCGCTGTTCGCGTCGGGCCTGATCGCCGCGGGAGGGATTTGCGGATTGATTGGAGTGGCGCTGAAAGCGGTGGAGGCTACCTATTTTGAGAGCCGCGACCTGCTCAACTTCCCGCACACGTTCCTGGATCACACGTGGGTGTCTGTACTGGCGTTTGCGATGCTGGGGTATTCGCTCTACCACTTCGCGCGGAAGCCGCTGAAGAAGTAGTTCGAGGAATCGGCTCGGGACGTCGCGCTGCTAGAGAACCAGGTGCGCGAGTTGCCAGAGTCCGTAGACCATCAGGGCGCCAACCGCTTCAATTGCCAGTGCGAAACGGATTCCGCGGATACAACGGGGATCTTCTTCGTGCCAGTCTTTATCCTGCTGGCGTTCCTGCGGGAACTGAAGCAGGCTCTGGCGCACTGGAACGAATTGGAGTTCGAAGGTTGGTACGGCGCGGATGACGCCGGTTTCGGGAGAATGAAACACTCTGGTCCCCATGGATTGATCCCCTCTTCCTAAGCCGAGCCCAAACCACCGTGCGGAAGTGCCCTGAATGCCAAGATTCTGTTGCCAGCGAGGGGAGAATGAAGTGATTTATATCACGCTTTGGCGAAAATGTTTTCACGTTGACTGCAGCGGTGACCGAGGAGGCCGCAATCCGGATCGGACCACGCAGACAAATCTGAAGCTATTCGATTTAAATTGAATAGCTTATATCGGCAATAAAACGCTTGACACACATGTGCGCGAAGTGTACTATTTTAGCCATGGAAGCTCCCGAGACACTTCAGCAGGCAATTGCGATGTTCAGTGATCCTGAACAGGCGTTTCAAGCGGCGGTGGAGTTTCGGTGGCCGGGCGGAAACGTGACATGCCCTCGGTGTGGTGGGTCGAAGCATAGCTTCGTCAAGACCCGCCGTCTCTGGTTCTGCTACGACTGCAAGAAGCAGTTCACGGTCAAGGTCGGGACCATCATGGAAGACTCCCCGATTGGCGTTGACAAGTGGATGACCGCCATTTGGATGTTGGCTAACTGCAAGAACGGGATCAGCAGCTACGAACTGGCCAAGAATATCGGCGTTCGCCAGAACACGGCATGGTTCATGCTCCACCGAATCCGCGAAGCGATGCGGGACGAACGCACGCACAAGTTTGGGTTTGGCGGTCCGGTGGAATCGGACGAGACCTACATCGGGCCTAATCCCCGGAAAATGCACGCTAGCCGCCGAGCAGAATTCAAGGAACGTCCGGGCAAAGGGAATCGAGCAGACCGCTACATCGGCAAGACTGCTGTCCACGGAATGCTTGACCGAGAGTTGCGTCAAGTCCGCGCCAAATCCCTGCCGCACGTCAAGCGGGAATCGCTGCAAAGCATGATTCTCAACAACGTGACTCCGTTCGCCAAGGTCTACACGGATGCGGCTGTGTTCTATGACCACCTGAGCAAGAGTTTCGTCCACAAAGTTGTGGACCACTCGAAGGAATACGTCAACGGGCAGGTTCACACTCAGGGGATTGAGAACTTCTGGAGTTTGCTGAAGAGAACGCTTCGCGGAACCTACGTCGCGGTTGAGCCGTTCCACCTTGACCAGTACCTTGCGGAGCAGGTGTTTCGCTATAACAACCGCGCGACCAAAGATAACAAGCTGACCGACACGGATCGCTTCGCGTGTGCGATGGCTCAGGTTGCAGGACGGCGTTTGACGTACGCTGAACTGACGGGCAAAGACCTTGATGACGTCTCCCACCCGGAGGCAGGGACGGGGCAAGAGGAACCGTTCTAGGCCTTGTCCTTGCCGGGTTTCCACTTCGGTTGAGCCTTCGGAGCCACAACTGTCTTTGGCTTTTGAAGGACCGCCGTTGCTAATTTCTTGAAGTTCTCGCCAGCCTTCGGGCCTTCGTGATATTCGTGTTTCATCTCTCGCCATTATCCTTCCAAACAGTCCTTCTAGGAATCGGAAAACACTCCATTGACCGATGAGCGCAAAAATGGTGAAGAGGCCCCATTGAACTATGAACGGGGGGGATTGCCATCGGGCAAACCCCAGCGGAGCGTCAAGAAGCAGAACGTGCAAGAGAGAAGAAAGACGAGCGCGAGTACAAGCAAGAACAAACGGCTATTCAGCGCGGGATTCTTCTTACGCAAATAGCCTTGGTCGTCTTCGGCATTTTGGGTACTGGCGTTAGCGTGTGGCAAGCCAAAGTAGCTCAAGAAGGTGCCGATTCCTCGGAAAAATCTGTCCTTCTCTCCCAAAAAAGTGAACGAGATGCGCGGCTCATTGCGGAAAAGCAGATTGCCGAGAGCAAACGGCAATTCGACCTTGCTTCTACAAGAAATCAAGAACAATTTGGGAAAACATTGAGGCAAGCTAGTTTTAGCGCTCAAGAGAGCCAAAGAAATATGGTCATCGCTTCCGGTGATCCAATAGTGACCTATGATTGGGCTCACTTGGGCCATGATCGAACCTTTGTTTTTGTTGATGTCGTGGCTAAGAACCAGGGACCAGAAGCCGTTATAAAGATTGCAGCGGTTTTGGGGCTCAAAAACCCGAGTCTTAAAGACTGGCGAGTGTTGAACACATTTAAAGATGCCGACAAGGGAGGAGGGATAGGAGACAGCAATATCCGAGAGCGCCTGCACATTCCCGTAATCCCCCCTAAGGCCCGACTGTATTTCTGGGGATTCATACACTACGAAACGCGGGCAGGGAAAACGTTCCCCAACATTCCTTTTTGTCACTCCACTTTGGCTATAAATATCGTTGCGAAAAAAGTCTTGCCCGATGATGACACCCCACCCGATCCACAGCACTCCGACGATTACTTGTATGCAGGCCCATTTGAATCGTGCAATTAGCGCATCCCTGTCCAGTTGAGATGCATACATGTGCGTCAACCGTTTTATTGCCGGATGAATCCGCAGAGCCGGCCCGGCGAGGATCAGACGTGGAGGCAGGGGTGAGACTTCGTCTCCGGCAAAGTAGCCGGATCGCTCGAAGGAGGATAGAGGGCGGGGATCTCCGGCAGCCGAGCGGCGGTCCTGATTGAGGGCGCGCACGCGGATCCAGTAGTCGAGTGCCTGGAGCGGCAGGTGAAGATCTTCATCGGCCTTGAGCTCGATCACGTTGAGGCGGCCGTTGCGGTCGAGGGCGAGCAGGTCGAGCATGCCGCGGTCGGTTGAGGAAAGTGCGGGCACCTGGCTGTAGATCCGGTCGCCGCGGAGATGGGGGAACAGTTCGCCGATGCTTGAGCGCATGCGGGATTCGAGCCAGCGCTCGGGCTGCAGGCGAAAGAGAGCGTCGTTGAAGCTTCCGTCGGGGTGGCGGCTGAGAAAGAGGCGCGCGAGGAGTTCGCGGCAGAGAGGCTCGCTGTACTCGGTCAGCGGGGTCTCATGCGGGCCGGCTCCGAAGGTCAACTCCAGTTCGCGGGCGAAAGACGTGGTGGATGCGCCGTAGCGCATGCGAGCGAATTCGAGCCCATGGAGCAGAAGGGCGACTTCGCTCGCGGAACGGGCGCCGATTTCGACGGCGCGGCGGCCATCGGAGTGTTGACGGCAATAGTCGAGCCAGAGGATGCCCAGGGTGAGAATGCCGTCGATGGTTGCGGCCGATTCGGCCTCGCTGACGCCGATGGCGGCATCGGCGGCTGTTCCGCGCAGCAGGCGGCCACGGACGTAGGCCGGACCGAAGCTGTGCTCGAGATCCAGCGCCGAGCGGAAGCCATCGACCTTCGATCCGAGGAAGGCGCGCGTGAGGACCCGTTCGAGGAGACGCTGGTAGGTGCGGCGAGTCGCGTCGCGGGCGGAAGGCGTACGCCGGTCATTGGAGGGAACGATCTCGAGTGCCTGCGGTTTGGCCGCGCCCATGCGCCGTGTGATCAGGCGAAGCGACTGGGCGCGTTCCCGGATCTCGATGACGGTGCGGACGAGGTTGCGTTCGTCGCTCCACAGCTGCAGGAGAAAACGGCCATGCGATTCGCTGATGGAGTAGTGTGCGCGGCGCATGTCGAAGAGGAGATGCCCGTCCTCGAGCAGAGCTGCGGCGGGGTGGTCGGCGAGATAGGCCTGGACGGTTTCGGCGAGCTTGCCGGCGGAGATCGATGCTGAGGGGCCCGGTGTTGCCATGATCGAAGCGGGATTTACCAGCCTTGCCGCGCGCGCAGAGCGGTGATGTGAGCGGTGTGGTGGCGCGAATGCCAGTCGTAGAGGGCCAGGGTTGTGGCGAGATTCTGGCGGCCGCGCTCGGGATGGTTGAAGCCTTTGGAGAAATCGTCTTCGGTCATCGATTCGAGCAGGGCGACCCAGCGTAGGTGGAGAGCTGCAGTCAGTTCAAGAGATGGCTCGATGGAAAGCTTGTTATCGGGCAGGCCGGCCCAAGCGGCTTCGTCGTAGGGTTTGATGGTGGGCCAGTCTTCGGTGAGTGCCAGCTTGAAGCGCACATACGAGTTCATGTGGCTGTCGGCGATGTGGTGAACGAGCTGACGAACTGTCCATCCGCCGTCGCGGTAAGGTGTGTCGAGTTGCGTGTCGTTGAGCCCTTTCACGGCATCGCGCAGACGAGCGGGGAGCTGGCGCAGGGTATCAATGTGCGCCGTGCGCTCGCCGGCGAGAGGTGTTAGCTGCGCATGGAAACGGCCGATGGGATAACGGAGAGAGTCCAGATCGTTCATGGAGTGAGTCTATCGAGAGCGGGCGGTATGGAGATCACACGCGCTGCTAGACCTTGGCGTGGTGGCCGCGGTGCATCTTGTGTTTCGGGTGCTTTAGATAAGGATTGGTCGGATGGATGGCCTTGGGATGCGTGACCTTCGGGGGGGAGGCGTAGGCCGAGGCAGAGAATAACGCCAAAAGGAAGGCCAGGAGGACAAGCTTTTTCATGGCCCGAATGTAGCACGAGTCTGCGGCCCGCGGTAGCGGTTCAGGGCCAAGGTTTAGGAAAGAGTAACGTGCGGGGTTTCATCCTGGAACGCCAAAGGCGAGAGTGCTCGATTTGCACCTCGCCCGTGGGCCCAGGATTTCGCCGCCGAACGATCAGGCAGCGCGGTGATGGTGGTGGTGATGATGGTGATGCCGGTGCGCCGCGAACGCGGGACTGGCAGCCACAATGAGCAGTAGGGTGGCAAGGATCCACTTCTTCATGGCTCGAATCTAGCACGGGGCGAAGTGGATCTTGGCCGATTCCGGCTCACATGCACCAGCGGACCAACGTGCCCGGCGGCGAACGGACAAAACCAGAGAAAGCGTAAACTGTAGGCACGATGACGAATCCTGTCCCTTCCCCCGCGGTCAGCCACAAGCGTTATTTTTTTGAGAAATTCGGGATCACCGAACAGCTGCTGGAGCGCTGTCTGGGCGAGGCCCTGGCAGCCGGCGGCGACTACGCGGATCTCTATTTTGAGGCGGTGACTTCGACGTCCCTGGGTGTGGACGAGCAGATCGTGAAATCGGCCAGCCAGGGGACAAGTGCCGGATGCGGCGTCCGGGTTCTGTCGGGCGAGCGGACCGGCTATGCGTACACAGACAACCTGAGCCCCGAGCGGTTGCTGCATGCAGCCAAGACAGCGGCACTGATTGCGTCGGGGCCGGCAAAGCAGACGGTGCAAGGGTTCACGGAGACGCCGGTCGCCGATCTCTATCCTGTGCCGCTGGGTGGATTCAACCTGGATCTTGCGGCGCGGCTGGAGTTGATTCTGCGGGCCGATCGCGCAGCGCGGGCCTATGATCCGCGGATCGTGCAGGTGCGGGCGGGCTACAGCGAAGAACTGCGGCGGATTCTGGTGGCGGCTTCGGACGGCGCATTTGCCAGCGACACGCAGCCTTTGTGCCGGTTGAACGTGTTCGTGATTGCCAAGGATGGCGAGACCTCGACGCGAGGTTCGGCGGGCGCGGGCGGGCGCGGAGGACTGGAGATGTTCCGCGAGACCAAGAGCCCGGAGCACCTGGCACAGGAGGCGGCGCGCGGAGCGATTCTGCAGCTGGGCGCGGTGCCGGCGCCGGCAGGCGAGATGCAGGTGGTACTAGGGCCGGGATGGCCGGGGATTCTGCTGCATGAGGCTGTGGGGCACGGGCTGGAAGCAGACTTCAATCGCAAGGGGACCTCTGCGTTCACTGGTTTGATCGGACGGCCGGTGGCGAGTTCCAAAGTCACGGTGGTGGACAACGGAACGATGGCGGGGCGGCGGGGGTCGTTGAATGTCGACGACGAAGGCTCGGCGACGCAGGAGACCGTGCTGATTGAGAACGGCGTGCTGCGCGGCTATCTGACCGACAAGCTGTCGTCACGATTGACCGGTGCGGCGAACACGGGTTCGGGCAGGCGCGAGAGCTATCAGTGCATTCCCATGCCGCGGATGACGAACACGTATATGTTGTCGGGCGACGATGCGCCGGAGGACATTTTGCGTTCGGTGAAGAAGGGCTTGTATGCGGTGAACTTCGGCGGCGGGCAGGTGGATATCACGAACGGCAAGTTCGTGTTTTCGGCGTCGGAGGCCTACCTGATTGAAGACGGAAAGATCACCGCGCCAGTGAAGGACGCGACGCTGATCGGGAACGGACCGGAGGCGCTGAAGTATGTGTCGATGGTGGGCAACGATCTGAAGCTCGATGAGGGGATCGGCACCTGCGGCAAGGATGGGCAGAGCGTGCCGGTAGGCGTGGGCATGCCGACGATCAAGCTGGATCGTATGACGGTGGGCGGGACGGGCCGGTAGACGCCGTTCACTTCTGGCGATTGGCCAGCCACTTTGCGGCGCGATCCTGCGCTTTGGCCAGGTCATCTGCCGAGAGATGGGCGGCGACGGTGTTGCGGGCCTGAACGGCTTCCTGCTGGTGCGCGCCACCCCAGGTGCTGGCGGCCACATCGAGCCAGAAATAAGCCTCGACAAGATTGACGGGGACGCCCTGGCCATTGGCGTAGAGGGTACCCAGGTTGTATTGCGCGCGCGGGACGCCCTGCTCGGCGGCCTTCAGATACCATTGCGCGGCCTGGGCGTAGTCGCGGCCGATGCCCTGGCCGTTGTCGTAGAGGAGGCCGAGGTTGAACTGGGCAGAGGCCAGTCCCTGATCGGCGGCGCGGCGATAGAGGTCGGCGGCCTGCGCGTAGTCCTGCGGGACACCCTGGCCCCGCTCGTAGAGGGTGGCCAAGTTGAATTGAGCTTCGGCGTTGTTCTGCAAAGCGGCGCGGCGATACCACTCGGCGGCTCGCGCAACGTCCTGCGGCATGCCATTGCCGTGGTCGTAGAGCAACCCGAGTTGAAGTTCAGCCGGGGCGTAGTTCTGCTCGGCTGCGCTGCGAATCCACAAGGCGGCCTTCTGCTGGTCTTGTTCTACGCCCTGGCCGTTGGAGTAGAGCAGGCCGAGCTGGTATTGAGCCTCGGCGTAGCCATCGTCGGCGGCTTTCTGGTACCAGCGTGCGGCGTTGGCAGCATCGTTGCCTTTTTCGTAGACCTGAGCGACGGCAAACTGCGATGCAGCGTCGCCGGCGTTGGCCCTGGCGAGCAGCGTCGCATCGATCTTTACGGTTTGGGCGACGCCGGAGAGCGCAAGAGCAAGGAATGTGGAGACAGAGAAGACGCGTTTGAACAACATGGCCGATGCCCCTTGCAATGCACAGCACACGATAGCAAAAAGTGCAGCAGGGCGACGTGATGGGAGTTACCGGGAGTGCGTGCTTCCCGGGTCCCCGGTTTGTTAGTGTGAACCCATGGTTGAAACTGCTGCGCGATCCGTCGATGTGGACATTGAAGCTCTCGCTGCCGATGTGGTTGCCGAGGCGATGAAGGGTGGCGCCAGCGACGCCGAGGCTGTGGCGCGCGAAGGCGATGAGTTCAGCGTGAGCGTGCGGATGGGCCAAGTGGAGACGCTGAAGGAGTCGGGCTCGCGGGCGCTGGGGTTGCGCGTGTTTTTAGGAAATAAATGCGCCTCGGCGAGTACGAGCGACCTGACGGCGGACGGCATTCGACAGCTGGTGGAGGGCGCGCTGGCGCTGGTGAAGGTCACGGAAGAAGATCCGCTGAATGGGTTGCCGGAGCGCGAGGAGTTTGGCGCGGTCAAGGAGGATCAGAAGCTTTATTTCGACGATGTGTATTCGTTGCCCGGCCCGGAGCGGATTGAGTGGGCACGGCGGTGCGAAGCGGCGGCGATGGCGTTCGATGCGAGGATCACGAACTCGGACGGCGGGGACTTTAATGCGGCCACGGGACGGAAGGTGCTGGCCAACTCGCGCGGGTTCGTGGGGAGCTACAAGACGAGCTATGCTGGGGTGTCTGCGGCACCGATTGCTGTGGATGCCGGTGGGGCCCGTCAGCGCGATGGATGGTGGTCGAGTGCGCGAAGCTTTGCGCTTTTGGAAAGCCCGGAAGCGGTTGGGGCGGAGGCAGGACGGCGCGCTGTGCGGCGGTTGGGAGCGCAGCGGGTGCCGACGCAGCAGGTGCCGATTGTGTTTGCGCCGGAGGTGGCGCGCTCGCTGATCGGTTCGGTCTTCGATGCGGCATCGGGCGATGCGATCTGGCGGCACGCGTCGTATCTGGCCGGGAAGCTGGGCGAGACGATCGCGGCGGTGCATATCACGATCGTGGACGACAACCTGATGATGCTGCCGACGGGTGTGGGCGGATTTGGCACTTCTCCGTTTGATGGCGAAGGATTGCCGTCGCGGCGCACGGTCATCGTTGAGGATGGCGTGCTGAAGAACTACCTGCTGAACACGTATACGGCGCGCAAGCTGGGCATGAAGTCGACGCATAACGCGTCGAGAGGATTGGCTGGAACGCCGGGGATCGGCTGCGGGAATCTATATCTTGAACCGGGAACGCAGACGGCGGACGAGATCATCGGCGATGTGAAAGCTGGGTTGTACGTCACCAGCCTGATGGGCTTCGGGACCAATATTGTGACCGGCGACTACTCGCGCGGGGCGACGGGCTTGTGGATCGAGAAGGGCGCGCTGACGCATGCGGTAGAAGAGATCACGATTGCCGGGAACCTGCGCGAGATGCTGAAGAACGTGACGGCGATCGGGAACGATCTGGTGTTTCGCGGGGCGGTGGCGAGCCCGACGATCCGGATCGATGGGATGACGATTGCTGGGAGCTGAAAAGCAGCGGGTCGGCGGGTCGGCGGGTCAGCGGGTCGGCGGGTCAGCAGGTCGGCAAGTCAGCGGGTCGGAGAGCGGATTGGGGTTGGGAATGGAACAAAGCGAATCATGCGGTTCCCCGATCACTTCCGTCGCGTTTGACCCGGCCGATGCGAAAGCGGCGCTGGCGCAGTTGCCGCAACGACCGGCGGTATTTGCGCTGTATGGGGCGGATGCGAAGGACGAGCCTTATGTTGGGCGGACGCCGAATCTGCGCGGACGACTGGAACGGCTGCTGCAACCGTCGGCGAAGCATCCGCGGCGGCTGCAACTGGCGGGGCGGGTCAGGCGCATTGCGTATCGGCTGACGGGGTCGGAGTTCGAGTCGCTGCTTCTCCAGTTTGAGATGCTGCACGGGGTATACGGGGCGAAAGCTCTGGAGCGGATGCATCTGCGCGCGCCGGCCTTCATTCGCTATCTGGTTGGCAATCCGTATCCGCGCATCACAGTGACAAACAAGCCTAGCCAGCGCGAGGCGGACTGGGCCTACGGGCCGTTTGCGTCGCGGGCGGCGGGGGAGCGATTTGCCGACGAGGCATTGAAGCTGTTTTTGTTGCGGCGCTGCACGGACGACCTTTATCCCGATCCGAGCCATCCGGGGTGCGTTTATTCAGAGATGAAGATGTGCCTGGCTCCGTGCTACAAGGGCTGCACGGACGAGCGCTACGCCGAGGAGTCGGCGGCTGTTCAGGATTTTCTGGCGACGCGGGGCGAGAGCAGGCTGGTGGCGCTGCGCGACGAGCGGGAAGCGGCGTCGGCGGAGCTCGAGTTCGAGAAGGCGGCTGCGCTGCACGCGCAGGTGCAGAAGGTGGAGGCGGTGCGAGCGCTGGCCCCGGAGCTCGTGCAGCCGATGAGCCGATTGCGGGCAGTGGTGCTTCAGGCTGCGGCTAGCCCCGACGAGGTTGCCGTGTTCCTCTTTCGGGATGGCCGGCTCCGCGGGCCGGCTGTGTTCTCCACTCTCGGCATGCGGATCCAGAATGAGCAATCGGGTTCGAGCTCGCTGTTTGCGCAACCGTTGGCCGTGGAGGCGGTACCGGAAGAGACAGGGATTAGGGAACAGGGATTAGGGAACGAAAAAGCAGGGGACAGGGATCAGGGGTCAGGGGTCGAAATAGCAAGGATTGGGGAACAAGGGTCAGGGATTAGTGCTGAACCGGCGACTGATGCGGAATCGGCTTCCACGAGAGCGGTCGCCAAACCTGCGCGCGGCATGCTTGAGGCTCGTCTGGAAGACGCTCTCGCGAAATTGGAAGAACGAACGGGAACACCCCACGCTGTGGCGACGCCTGCGGTGGTGAGGCAGGGACACCTGGCGTTGCTGAAGCGCTGGTATTACCGGCCGGAGGTGAAACGGGTGGGCGAGATCTTTTTTCCTGATCCGGAAGGCCGGTGGCCGGTGAAGGCGATTCTGCGCGGGGTCGGCCGCATCGCGGCACAGGCGTTCCAGATGCGCATCCCGGTCGAGACAGAGAAACTAATCGAAAACGGTGCCAAGGAAGATCGATGAGTCTGCAAACGTCGCTCGAAGGCTTGAGAGGGAAAGTTGCGATCGTCACCGGGGCCAGTTCAGGGCTGGGCCGGGCAACGGCGTGTGCTCTCGCCGCCGAAGGTGTATCGATAGTTGCCACGGCGCGACGCAAAGAACGGCTGGAGGCACTTGCGGCCGAGTTGAATGCGAAGGGACACCGATGCGCGTTCATCGCCGGAGATGCGGCGGATCCCTGTGTGGCCGAAACTGTGGTCGCCAGGGTGATCGAAGAGTTCCAGCGGATCGACATTCTTGTGAACAACGCGGGGCAAGGCAATTACAAGGCGCTGGTCGATACGACGGTCGAGGAGTATGACGAGCTGATGAACAGCAACATGCGCAGCTCGTTCCTGTTCACGCGGGCCGTGGCGCCGCGCCTGATCGCCCAGAAGAGCGGTGTGGTGGTCTTCGTCTCCTCGGTGGCGGGCCTGTCGGGCGCGGCGAACGAGACGGTCTACAGCGCCAGCAAGTTTGCACAGGTCGGGTTTGCGCAGGCTGTAGACGAAGAACTGCGGCCGCACGGCATCAAGGTTTGCACGCTCTGCCCCGGCGGCATCAAGACCGAGTTTGCTGTGGGCCGGGGACGAAGGGCCGAAGAGGTAACAAAGTCGCAGATGATGAGCGCGGGCGACGTCGCCGATGCCATCGTATTTGCGTGTTTGCAGCCGGCCAACGTGCGTGTGCCGCAGATGACGGTGCGCCACATGGGCGTGCGGAAGTGACCCTGCACTGAGAAAACGGTGCGACAGGAACAGCGATCCAATGAGGACGAAGGAGAGCATCCGGCAGATGCTCGAGCCGGGCAGGCGGCTCGATGCGGGACGGGTGTGGGAGGTGGTCGAGTTGGTCGACGACCAACCGCGCAGGCTGGCGCAGGTCGTCGAATGCCTGTGGGACGAGAACCTTGCCATAGCCAATCGCGCCGCCGATGCGCTGGAGCGCGTGACGCGAGAGAGGCCCGCGCAGGCGCTGAAGTGGAAGGGCGAATTACTCGGGCTGATGGCCGAGGCGGAAGAGAAGAAGCTGCGCTGGAACCTGGCGCTGGTGGTCCCGCGGCTCAAGCTTTCGGTTCCGGAATGCCGGCGGGCTGCGGCGGCGATGCGCGCCTATCTCGATGACCCAAGTTCGATTGTGAAGACGGCGGCACTGCACGGGCTGGCGGATCTTGCGCGGCAGGACTCGGCTCTTCTTCCTGAAGTTCTGGATCTGTTGAGGGTGGCGGGCCGGTCGGGTACGCCGGCCATGCGGGCGCGCAGCCGGATTCTGCTGGAAATGCTGGAGAATCCGGGCAAGAGCAAGAAGGCGGGGACATCGCTGCACATGTTCACGTGAGCGACAGCACGCTGAGAGATGGCGGGCGAAATTGGCATGCCCGGCCTGCCGAAACCAGCGGCGCCGGGCTGAATCCAACCAATACGGTTGATACACTGGCCGAGCGGGAGAGTTCTGTGCACAAGGTCGAGTTGCTTCCATCCATTCTTTCGGCGGACTTTGCCCGGCTGGCCGAGGAAGTAGCCGCGGCCGAGCGCGGGGGCGGGACCGTGATCCATGTCGATGTGATGGACGGGCACTTTGTCCCCAACATCACCCTGGGACCGCCGGTGGTGAAGAGCCTGCGCAAGGCGACCAAGCTGCCGCTGGACTGCCACCTGATGATCGAGAACCCGGACGAGTTCATTCCGGCGTTTGCCGAGGCGGGTGCGAACTGGGTGAGTGTGCACTATGAGGCGTGCCGGCATCTGCACCGGTCGCTGATGCACATTGCGGAACATGGGATGAAGCCGGGGGTGGTGCTGAATCCGGCCACCCGGGTGGATCTGCTGATGGACGTGCTGCCGATGGTGCACCATGTGCTAATCATGAGCGTCAATCCGGGGTTCGGGGGGCAGGAGTTTATCCCCTTTTCGCTCGATAAGATCCGGCGGCTGGCGGAGTTACGCCAGGAACTGGGGCTTGCGTTTAAAATCGAAGTCGACGGCGGGGTGGCTCACGACACCGTGGCTCAAGTCGTCCAAGCAGGTGCGGAGCTGTTGGTTGCCGGAAATGCTGTCTTTGGCGGGGGCGCGGCGGAAAAGAACGCCCGCGATCTGCTGGTGGCGGCCCGGAAGGCGGCAGAAGAGTAAGGTCCCCCGTTACGAGGTCATTGCAGGGCGAGCGGCCTGACGCGGTTGTGAGCTCATGGTTGAGGTGGTATGAATCGTTTTTCCCGGATGTGTGCGACAGCTGCGTTGGCTGCGCTTGTTTTGACGGCGGTAACGGCGGAAGCCAGAGAAAAGAAGCCGAAGCACAAGAAGAACGAAGACCTGAGCGCCAATCCCCTGGCCAGTCTGAACTCGAAGCAGCCGGACAAGGTGCTGTTCGACAAGGCCATGGTCTCGATGAAGAAGGGCCGCTACGATGTAGCGCGGCTGACGCTGCAGACGCTGCTGAACACCTACCCTGATTCCGAGTACAAGATGCGCGCCAAGCTGGCCGTGGGCGACACGTGGTTCAAGGAAGGCGGCGCTGCGGCCCTGACCCAGGCCGAGGCCGAGTACAAGGACTTCATCACCTTCTTCCCCAACGCGCCGGAAGCCGCCGAGGCGCAGATGAAGGTGGGCGATATCTATTACAAGCAGATGGAGAAGCCCGACCGCGACTACACGAACGCCGAGCACGCGGAAGAAGAGTACCGGAACATGATCAACCAGTTTCCGGACTCGCCGCTGATTCCGCGCGCCAAGCAGAAGTTGCGTGACGTGCAGGAGGTGCTGGCGGAGCGCGAGACACAGATCGGACTCTACTACGAGAGCCACGAAAACTACGTGGCTTCCATTGCCCGTCTGCAGACGGTGGTGGACACGTATCCGCTTTACTCCAAGAGCGACCAGGCCCTGCTGGCCATTGGCGACGCTTATGCAGGCGAAGCAAAACGCGTGCAACAGGCGCCAGGATTGCCGGGTGCTGTTCGCGAGCGCCTGCGCTCCATGTATCTTGATCGCGCTGCCTTGTCCTACGACAAGGTGATCACGCGGTATCCGATGGCGCCTCACGTGGAAGACGCGCGCGACCGCCTGGTGGCGATGAACAGGCCGGTTCCCGAGCCCACGGCGGCCGCAGTGGCCGAGAGCGATGCGGAAGAGCGCAGCCGCCAGCCGTTACGTTTCACCGACAAGACCTTCGACATCATCCGCCATGGCCCCTCGGTGGTGGAAGCGGTGCATGTGGGTGACCCGAGCCTCGACGATCCCAAGCGCACAGTTGCGCCGGACGTGACCAAGGAAGATGTGGCGATGTTCAACTCGGCGGTGAACGCCGGGCATCCCACGACGCCGGCAACAGCTGCGACACCTACGGGGGTGAACGAGCCGCCACGCACCGACGTGCCGTCCGCGGCGCCGGTGATGAGCGCCCCGACGGGTGGAACCAGCCTCGGCGTGTCGGTGGTCAACGCGCCTTCGGGTGAGGCGGCTACCGCCGATCCCAACGCGCTGGTGAAGCCGGTGGGGCCGCAGAACACGGTTCTGCCTGCAGCGGAAGCTCCCGCAGCAGCGCCTGACCAGGTGAACGACATCAAGCCCGGAGCTGCGCCGCAGGGTCCGGCGCCGGCTGCCAACGGCAAGCAGAAGAAGGGACCGAAGGCCGATCTGGGCGACGAGTCCTCGAGCAAGAAGAAAAAGAAGAAGGGCCTGTCGAAGCTGAACCCGTTCTAACCGGACGGAGCAGAGGTGAAAGGGAGATGCCGCGCCGATGGGTGCGGCATTTCTGTCTACGCGCCAAAGTGCCGGTTCGCCTGTCTGGAGCGGCCTTTGGCCTGCGCCCGCTCTGCTAAAGTTGAGAGTAGTCCCCTCGATTGAATCGGTTGGCTGCATCTGGCTGTTGGGGGCTCGTCGACAACCCCCATGCCTCACGATCTGCCCAAAGCCTACGACCCCACCGCCATTGAAGATCACTGGGCCGAATACTGGGTGAAAGAGAATCTCTTCGCCCAGGCGACGCCTGCTGCCGGTTCGACCGGTGCGAACCGGGAAGGCCAGGACGGCCAGCCCTTTGTCATTCTGTTGCCGCCGCCTAATGTGACGGGCCGCCTGCACATGGGCCACATGCTCAACCAGACGGAGATGGACATCCTGACACGGTGGCGGCGCATGAGCGGCAATCGTGCCCTGTGGCTGCCGGGTACCGATCATGCCGGCATCGCTACACAGATGATGGTGGAGCGTCAGCTCGCGACGGAGAACAAGACGCGGCAGCAACTGGGACGCGAAGCGTTTATCGAGCGCGTGTGGGAGTGGAAGCGACACTACGGCGGGGCCATTCTCGACCAGATGAAGCGGCTCGGCGCGTCGGTGGACTGGCAGCGCGAGTACTTCACCATGGACGAGCGGCTTTCGGTGGCGGTGCGCGAGGCCTTCGTCAAGCTCTATGAACAAGGGCTGATCTATCGCGGCGCTTACATCGTGAACTGGTGCCCGCGCTGCCAGACAGCGATCAGCGACCTCGAGGTGGTGTACGACGAGCACAAGGGGCACCTGTGGGAGATCCGGTATCCGGTGTTGGATGCGGATGGCAAGGATTCCGGCGAATTCCTGACGGTGGCAACGACGCGGCCGGAGACGATGCTGGGCGATGTGGCTGTGGCGATTCATCCCGAGGACGAGCGCTATACGCATCTGCACGGGAAGAAGCTGCGCTTGCCGCTGATGGATCGGGCGATTCCCATCATTCTCGACGACTGGGTGAGCCGCGAGTTCGGCACGGGTGCGGTGAAGGTGACGCCCGCACACGATCCCAATGACTTTGCGCTGGGCCAGCGGCATCAGTTGCTGTCGATCAACGTGATGGACGATACCGCGCACATCAATGAAGACGGCGGCCCCTATGCGGGGCTCGACCGCTTTGTGGCGCGCAAGGAGATTGTCGCCGACCTCGAGGCACAAGGGCTGCTGGCGGGCATCAAGGACCACGTGCACAATGTGGGCCACTGCGACCGCTGCAAAACGGTTGTGGAGCCGCGGCTCTCGCTGCAGTGGTTTGTGGCCGTGAACAAAAAGGTGGAAAGCCGCGGCGCGTCGATGGCCGAGCTCGCCATTGCTGCCGTGAAGCCCGATGCCAGCGGCAAAAAGGCAATCCGGTTCACGCCGGAGAACTACGAGAAGATCTATCTGAACTGGATGGAGGGCATCCACGACTGGTGTATCTCGCGGCAGCTGTCGTGGGGCCATCGGATTCCGGCGTGGCACTGCGGCGCGTGCCACCAGGTGACGGTGGCGCGTGTGGATCCGATTAAGTGCGCGCATTGCGGCTCGGAGAAGATCGCGCAGTCCACGGACGTTTTGGACACGTGGTTCTCGTCGGGGCTGCTGCCGGTATCGGTGTTCGGCTGGCCGCATATCACGGCTGAGAACCGTCAGGATTTCGACACGTTTTATCCGACCAGCCTGCTGGTGACCGGCTTCGACATCCTGTTTTTCTGGGTGGCGCGGATGATCATGATGGGCTGCTGGTTTGCCGGGGATGTGCCTTTGCCGGACGGCAGCTCGCGTTCTCTGGCCGATTCGGTGCCTTTTCGCGAGGTGTACATTCATGCGCTGGTGCGCGATGCCAACCGCGAGAAGATGTCGAAGACGAAGGGAAACGTCATCGACCCAATTGAGATTGTGAAGCAGTACGGGACGGATGCGGTGCGGTTCACGCTGGCGTCGATGGCGTCGCCGGGCACGGATATAGCGTTCAATGTGGCGCGTACCGAGGGCTATCGGGCGTTTGCCAACAAGATCTGGAATGCGGCGCGGTTCATTTTTATGAACGTGGATCGGGCGGCGGAGGTTGGGATCGAGGTTGACCGGTCAAAGCTGGGGGCGATGCCGACTGTGGCGGACGATGCGCCGCTGGAAGACAGATGGATTGTCGATTCCTTCGAACGCACTGCAGCACGCGTGAATGAGTTCTTAGAAGACTATCGCTTCGATGAGGCAGCCAGCGCCATCTACCAGTTCTTCTGGGGAAGCCTCTGTGATGCGTATATCGAAAGCGTCAAGCTCCGGCTCGATTTTTCGGATGCAGCAGATAAATCCCGCCTGGAGCAGGCCCTGACAGTGTTGGTTACCGTATTTGAAGCGTCCCTTCGCCTGCTTTCCCCGTTCATGCCCTTCATTACTGAGGAACTTTGGCAGAGTCTTTATGAAGGCAATGCGCCAAGCAAGTCGATTGCACTTTCAAACTTCCCAGCGGTCGAAGTTGATTGGCAAGCCCGGAACAATTGGTCGGGATTTGCTGTGCAAGAGCACATGATGTTTCTTCTTGATCTCAAGACAGAGGTTCTCTCTCTTCGCAAAGAAATTGGAATCGAAGAGAAAGTCGCCGTTCCGATCTATCTTTGGTGCGAACAACGGGCTTTGCAAGAGGTCATCGATGCCAATCGCGACTTGTTTGGGCGGCTTTCCAAGACAGCCCAGGTCAAATTCGTCTCGAATGCTGGAATGATTCCATCAGGTCTCGCTCGGCGCGTCGGGACAAACTTCGAAGTCGCGGTTGTCTATGAAAGGACCGTCGATGTCACCGCTGAGCGCGAGCGCCTCACCAAGGAGATCGCGAGGCTCGAAAAGATCTCCGCGGGCAACCGAAGTAAGCTTTCCAGCGAGACCTTCCTGGCCAAGGCTCCAGCACACATCGTTGAAGGCCTGAAGAAGCAAGAAGCCGAAACGACCACGCTGCTCGAAAAAGCTTGCGCTGCGCTTGCCGCGCTTCCGAACGAATAACGCCATGCCTTGCGTCTGCTCGATCTGCGTCCAACACGGCAAAGTGCTCGGCCTTACGCACCGGGGGCCGTCCAAGTCAGCGATCCGCAAGGCCTACAAGACTGCGGCGCGGCGCTGGCATCCCGACCAGTTTGAGAAGAACCCCACAGAGCGGCATGAGGCCGAAGAGCGATTCAAGCTGATTCAGGTGGCCTATCGGGAGCTCTCGGAACATTGCGAGAATCCCGAGCAGTTGCCGCTCGAAGATCTGCCGCCGAGCGCCGTGGCGGGCACCTATGGGGCGGGCGAAGAGTCTCAAGCCGAAACGAGTTCTGCCGCGGGCGGGCCACAGATACCCTCACTCTTCTTCGGGAACTTGCCGGGCTGTTACACCACACCGCACTTTAACGCCGCCGCGAACCGCATCATCCTGGCGATGCGCATGGAACCGACCGAGAAGCCTCTGGCCTTTATCGACCTTTCGCATGGGGTGCGGCAGGACGGCAACCCGTCGCAATACGTTCTGCTGACCAGCTACCGCATCATCGCGCGCAACGCCCTGAACATCGTCGCTTTTCTCTGGTTCACGGACCTGGGCGAGATCGGCTTTATCGACCGCATGACGCACGGCAAGCCGCGCCTGTGGCAGACGATGGTGGAGAAGCTGGGACTGGGACCGAAGTACTCGCTGGCGATCCATCGCCACGACGGATCGCTCTTTCATGCCCTGGAGGGCGAGGCAGATGACAGGGTAAAGAAAGTCATTTATAACTTTCTTCGGCAAATTCAATCGCAGCAGAAGGCTTGAACATCAGATAGGCACATGGACTGGAAGAGCAGCCGTATCGACGCATTGCTGGAGCAGGCCCTGATTGAAGACAAGGCCGCGCAGGATGCCACCACCAACGTCACGATCGATCCGAGTCTGCGTGCCTCGGCGTCGATTCTTGCGCGGCAGGAGATGGTCGTCGCCGGTCTGGGGGCGATTCCCCGGTTCCTGGAGATTTTTGCCCGCCTCGATCAGCATCCCGAGGCCCACACGCGCTACGAGGTCGTCAGCCACCCCGAGATCTTCGACGGCGTGCGGGTGCGATCCGGCCAGGCTCTGGCGGTCATCCGGCACAATGCCCGCGTGCTGCTCAGCTGCGAGCGGGTGATCCTGAACCTGATGCAGCACCTGAGCGGCATCGCTACGCTGACACGCAAGTATGTCGATGCAATTCACGGAACCAAGGCGCACGTGCTGGACACGCGCAAGACTGTGCCGGGCATGCGTGCGCTTGAAAAGTATGCCGTGCTGTGCGGCGGAGGGACGAATCACCGGCTCGATCTGGCCTCGGGCATTCTGATCAAGAACAATCACATTGCGCTGGGCGGCGGCCTGCGCACCGCTCTGACACACGCCCTGGAACGTCGACCGAAGGGCCAGCGCGTGCAGATCGAGGTGCGCACGATGGCGGAACTCAGCGACGCGCTGGAGTGCGGAGCCGAGGCTATTCTGCTCGACAACATGTCGCCAGCGCAGGTGAAAGAAGCGGTCGAGCGAATTCGCCAGGAGAAGCGCTGGATTCCGACCGAGGCCTCGGGCGGCATCGCGCTCGAGAACATTCGCGCGTACGCCGAGGCCGGCGTGGACTTCATCAGCGTGGGCGCGTTGACCCATTCAGCGAAGGCCGCGAATATTTCGATGACGATTGTTGCGGAGCCGAGCTGACGTGTACGACGTAGCGGCTCTCGAAGCCGCGCTCCAGGGCACAATCTACTCCGGCAAGCTGTATTTTTCTTCCGTCACGGGGTCGACGAACTCCGATGCCATGGCAGCGGCACGGGCAGGTGTGCAGCATGGTTCAGTCTACTTCGCAGACGAGCAGATCGCTGGGCGAGGACGCGGCGACCATGGGTGGGAGTCGGCTGCCGGACAGGGGCTCTATGTGAGCGTTTTATTGCGTCCGGCCGGGGTCTCTTCGCGCGCCTTGCATCTGTTTCCCTTGGCAGCAGGTCTTGCGGCGGCCAACGCTGTTCGCGTCGCCTCGGGTCTGAGCGTCGATCTTCGTTGGCCGAACGATTTGTTGATTGGCGGACGGAAGACAGGCGGCATCCTGGTGGAGTCGAAGACGGACGGGGATACGATCGCGTTCGTTGTCATCGGAATCGGAATCAATGTGCACCAGCAGCGATTCGCCTCCGAAGTTGCGACACCTGCGACCTCTCTCGATCTTGAAGCAGGGCGTGCGGTCAGCCGGCAGAACCTGCTGATTGCGCTGCTAGAATCGCTACAGCGTGAGACGTGTGGGCTGAGCGATCGGGTCATCACGGCTGCGCTGCCGGCACGCGTGGCACAGGTGTCAACGTGGCTGTGGAACCGGCATGTCGAGGTTCACGGGCCGCAGGCTTGTACCGGTGTGACCGAGGGGCTCGACGAGAATGGGTTTCTCCGCGTGAAGACGCGGGATGGGGTTGTGACCGTACAGACGGGCGGCATTCGCGCCGCGAAGACCGACTGAAGACGATGCTGCTTGCTCTCGATGTGGGCAATACGAATACGGTGCTCGGGCTCTACCAGCTCGATGTCGATCCGCCGAAGCTTGCCGCACACTGGCGGGTAACGACGCATCGCACGCAGACGGTCGACGAGTACGGCGTCTTCTTCGTAAACCTGTTTGAGATGCACGGAATGTCACCGAAGCAGGTTACGCACATCATCATCTCGTCTGTGGTGCCGCCGGTGGAGTCGACGCTGCGCCAGGTGTGCGAGACCTACTTTCATGTCGAACCGCTTTTTGTGGAGCCGGGGATCAAGACCGGGATGCCGATGCTGATCGACAACCCCACGGAACTCGGCGCCGACCGGATCGCGGATTGCGTCGCGGCATTTGCCAAGTACGGCGGCCCATGCATCGTAGTGGATTTTGGCACGGCAACCAAGTTTGAAGTCATCTCGGAGCGCGGCGAATACATGGGCGGAGCGATCGCGCCGGGGCTGGGCCTGAGCGCCGATGCACTGTTTTCCCGCGCTGCAAGGTTGAGCCGCGTGGACATCAAGCGGCCAGCCAAAGTGATCGCAACGAATACCGTGGGGCACCTGCAGAGCGGTCTCTATTACGGCTACATTGGACTGGTAGACGGAGTGCTCGAGCGGATCTTCGAAGAACTGGGCCATAAGCCGCGCGTGATTGCCACCGGCGGACTGGCGCGAATGGTCGCGGCTGATTCTCGCTACATCGCCGAGATCGACGATCTGCTGACGCTGGACGGGCTGCGGATTCTGTTCGAGCGCAACCGGTCGGCACGGCCGCGCAACCGCGCCCACTGAGGCGTGCCGTGCGCAATTACTTCAACTACTTCACCGAGATCGAAGAGCGCTTTCAGCAGCGGCGCGGATCGCTGCTGTTGCTTTCGACGCTGGATTGGGCATTGATCGAGACGTGGCAGGAAGCGGGCGTTCCACTGGAGGCAGTGCTGCGCGGCATCGACGATGCCTTCGACAAGTACGAAGCGCGGCAGAGGCGCGGGCGCATGCGCCGCGTGAATGGATTGGCATGGTGTGCGCAGGCAGTGATGGTGGCAGCGGAGGAGTTGCGCGAAGCCTCAGCCGGGGCCACGCCCGCCGACGCAGCCGCGGAGCCGCGCGATTCGGGATTCGAACATGAACGCGTTGCTGCACATCTTGAGGCTGCCGCGACAGCGCTGGATGCGGCGACGATCGCGAAGGAGGCCTGTGCGGCGACGGCAAAGCGTCTGCGCGAGCTGGCGGGCGAAGTGCGCGCGTCGCATTCCAATGATGCAAGCCACGATCTGGAGGCGCTCGAACGCACGCTGACCGTGCTCGAAGAGAAGCTGTTCGATGCAATAAGAATTGCTGCGCCAGAAAGGCTAATTGTTGAGATGAAGGAGCATGCCGCGCGCGAGCTGGCGCCGTATCGCAACCGGATGGGGGCCGTGCAGCTGCGGCAGGTGGAACATCAGTTTGTGACCAAGCAGCTGCTGGTGCACTATGGCCTGCCGCGGTTGAGCCTGTTCTACATGAGCCAGCAATGAGTGAGTCGAAGACGCACCTCGTTCAGATCGAGAAGCCGGTCTACGGCGGAGCCTCGCTGGCGCGCATCGAGGGCAAGGCTGTGTTTGTTCCGTTCGCGCTGCCGGGCGAGCAGGCACGCATTCGCGTAGTGGAGGAGAAGCGCGGATACGCAACGGCTGAAGTCGAGGAGATCGTGTCGCCGGCCGCAGAGCGCGTGACGCCGGGATGCAAACATTTTGGCGCATGTGGCGGGTGCAGCTATCAACATGCGAACTACGAGGCACAGCTCGGTTTCAAGAAAGCAATTTTGCACGAGACGCTGGAACGCGCGGGTGTGTCCTTGCCGGTGGAAGTCGAAGTCGTGTCGGGCGAGCCGTGGGGTTATCGGAATCGCATTCGACTGGCTTTCGATGTGAAGGGGAACATCGGCTATCGCGGGCGGCGATCGCATGCGGTCGTCCCCATCGAAGAGTGCCCGATTGCGGCGCCGGTCTTGACCGAGGCGGGATTCGCGCTGGGCAGGGCGCTTCGTTCTGCCGCGCCCGGATTGCGTCCGCATGAACTGAGCCTGTTCTGCAATGCGGACCAGAGTGCCATTCTCGCGAGCGTGTTTATTCCGCGGCCGATCAAAGTGCGGTTCGAGGATCTGGCCGAAGCGTGGCACGAGCAGGTTCCGGCCCTGGCCGGCGCTGAGATCCTGGCGGAGGGACGCGAGGGCCGACAGCCGCGCACAATTGCACATTGGGGCGCTGAATCCATCGCATACCGCGTTGCGGAGTTTGACTATCGCGTCGATCAGGGCAGTTTCTTCCAGGTGAATCGCTGGCTAGTGGATTCGCTGGTAGAGCGGGTCGCAGGTGCGCAACGCGGCGAGCTCGTGTGGGATTTGTACGCCGGGGTTGGGCTCTTCGCGCGCAGGCTTTCTGAGAGCTTCGAACGCGTGATCGCTGTCGAGTCGGCTCCGGCTTCGATCGTGGCGCTGCGCGACAACCTGAAAGACAGGCACGCTGAGGCGATTCGAGCGGAGACGCTCTCGTTTTTGAGGCGCCAGGGCGCCGAACGGCCCGACCTCGTCGTTGTCGACCCACCGCGGACGGGCCTTGGGGCCGAGACGACGGCGCAACTGGCTCGGATCGGCGCACCGGCGATCGTGTATGTCTCGTGCGATCCGGCGACATTAGCGCGCGATCTGCACGCATTGACCACCTCAAGCTATGTGATCGAAAGCATTGCTTTGGTGGACCTGTTTCCGCAAACATTCCATCTGGAGACCGTGGTCGAGCTGCGCCGTGCCTGATGCTGTGCCGGGCGGGCTCGTGCCGCGTCTTCCGGCTGCATGCGGGTGCAACAACTTACCACCGGGCCCCTTCTCTCTGCGCCAGCTTCGCGGGTGAGCCCCCTTCCGACCGTCATTCCTCTGTTCCATGCCGCATGGGTCTTTGGATTGGGTATTGTGCTCGCGCATTTTGTGTGGCTGCGGCCGAGCATTGTGCTGGTCGCTCTTCTGCCTCTGGCATTGCTTTGCGGGCTCGCGGGATTTCGAGCGGAGCGCATCCGGTGGATTGCTTTGGCAGCCCTGTGGTGTCTGCTGGGTGCATGGTGCGCGGAGATGGAACCGCAGCCTGCTAAGTCGCAGCAGATCCTCACACTCTCGGACGGCCTGCTGCGGACGGTGGAGGGCACGGTGGTGGATGCTGCGCCTTTGCGGACGGAACGACAGGAGAATGTCGATGAGGCGGACGGCGAGAACCGAACGCAGCGCATCGATCTGCGCGTAGCGAGTGTGGAGATCGTCGATGATAGCGAGGATCGGCAGGCTCCCGTCGACGGGAACATTCGGCTGACTGTCCGCTGGCCTGAGGGTGCGGCGGATCAAGTACTGGCGCCTTTCACGTGCGGCGAGCGGGTCCGGACCGTGGTGCGGCTGTTTCCGCCCGAAGAGTATCGCGATCCCGGCGCGTGGAGCCGTAGGGATTACTTGCTTGGCCAAGGGATCACGACGACGGCATCTGTCGACCTCGATCGAGTGGAACGTCTGGGATCGGCTTCGGCTCCGCCTTTGCACTGCCGGATCGCGGCATGGCAGCGCCGCCTGAGCGCGCGGCTGCTCGCACTTCCCGCGGAGATGCGTGGACTTCCATCCGCGCTGCGCCTCAGCGACGACGACGCGGTGATGCTGGCCGCGATGACGACCGGAGACCGAACATTCCTGACACATGGGTTGCGTGCGGGGTTTGAGCGCACCGGCTCGTTCCACATGCTAGTCGTCTCGGGATTGCACCTGGCCATTGTCGCCGGGTGCATCTTCTGGATTGCGCGGCGCGTGCGATTGCCGCGCGTGCCCGCCACGCTGGTCACGATTGCTTCGTCCTTTGGCTACGCTGTGTTTACAGGCTTTGCAACGCCGGTGCAACGCTCGCTGTGGATGGTCACGGTCTATCTTCTGAGTCGCCTTCTCTATCGCGAGCGCAGTCCGCTGAATGCCATTGGCCTGGCTGCGCTGTGCCTGCTTGTTGCCAGCCCACGCAGCGTCTTCGACTCGAGCTTTCAGATGACTCTGCTGGCCGTGGTGTCAATTGCAGGCATCGCCGCACCGCTACTCGAGAGGACTGTTCATCCTTATCTCGCTGCGACGCGCGATCTGCGCACGGTGGCAATCGATGTGAAGCTGGAGCCGCGCCTGGCGCAGTTTCGTGTTGTGTTGCGCATGATCGCTCAGCGGCTGCAGCGCGCGGCGTCGAGGCGCATTGGCTGGGAGATCTTTCCGTGGACGGTGCGTTTCGGCCTCCGCTGCGTGGAGCTGCTGGTGGTTTCGTGCGTTGTGGAGATGGCGATGACGTTGCCGATGGCGATCTATTTCCACTGCATTACGGTCTTTGCGTTGCCGGTGAACATCTTCGTCCTGCCGCTGCTCGCTGTGCTGATGCCGGCGGCACTGCTGACCCTGGTGCTGTTGATGCTGTGGTCTGTGGCTGCTGTCGTTCCGGCTGCGATCGCAGCGCTGTTTCTGCACGTCGGGATCGGTCTTGTTCGCCTGTTCGGATCGTTCTCGCTTGGAGACTTTCGCATTCCCGCGCCGCTGCTGTGGCAGTCTCTCATCTTCTGCGTTTTGCTGGCTGCAGCGATGGCCCTTGCTCGGAGTGGCCGGTGGCTGCGTCGCGTGGCCTGGGGAGCACTGGCTCTTGCAGCCTTCGTCGCGGTCGCGCCCAGACCCATCGATCGGCCGAAAGGCGCGTTTCTGGTTGAGGCTATCGATGTGGGCCAGGGTGATTCTCTCTTGCTGATTGCGCCCGATGGCAAGACCATGCTGGTGGATGGCGGAGGATTTGGCGGAGGACCCAGACAGGGTCCGCAGGACTTCGACATCGGCGAGGAGGTGGTGTCTCCGGCGTTGTGGGCACGCGGCATCCGGCATCTCGACGTGGTGGCGCTGAGCCATGCGCACTCAGACCACATGGGTGGTTTGCCCGCGGTGCTGCGGAACTTTCATCCTTCAGAGCTTTGGGTTGGAAACAATCCGCCGGTTGCCGCCTATGAGGCTCTGCTCGATGAAGCGAAGCAGCTTGGCGTCATGGTGCGACCGTTGCGTGCAGGCGAGGCGCGGCATTTTGGCAACACCGACGTGCGTGTGCTGGCACCGCTGCCGGATTATGTCCCTGGGCCGGATCCGGCGAACAACGACTCGCTGGTGCTGCAGGTCGCGTACGGAAAAACTTCGTTGTTGCTGGAGGGCGATGCGGAAGCGCCGGTCGAGCGGGCCATGCTCGCCGAACCTGACTTGCAGAGCACGCTGCTGAAGGTTGGACATCATGGCAGCGTTTCGTCGACTTCGCCTGATTTCCTGACAAGGGTTGCGCCACAGTGGGCTGTCATCTCATGTGGGCTACACAACCGCTACGGCCATCCGCGCGAAGAGGTGTTGTCGGAGTTGCAGAGCGCAAAGGTCCGGACATACTCGACCGACATGGAAGGCGCCCGGTGTTTTGCGCTCGACGGAACGAGAGCCGATGCGGTTCCTTGCGACTAGAAACGCATCTTCAATCCGAATTGAATCTGACGCGGGCGATAGAAGTCTGCTGCATTCACGCTGAGGGGCCGGCCGAATTCCGTCTGGCCCGTCTTCAGCCCGGTGAGAAAGTTGAGCTTTGGTAGACCGCCATTCGGATTACCCGGCTCGATCGAGTAGCCGACCGTTTCCAATTCCGTCACGTTCTGGTGATTGAAGAGGTTGAAGCTCTCGGCGAGGAGTTCGATCTGGCGCATCGACCCCAGATCAAAACGCTTTGCCATGCGGAGGTCGGCCTTCCAGGTAGCGGGGTAGCGGTAGGTATTGCGCCCAACGCCGTAGACGCGATTCTCTCCGCCGTAACCGTTGATGCCCGGCGCAAGCGCAACGATGGACGCGCCTGTGGTGTCGAATTCTTTTGCCAGTCCTCCGGCGGTGCGCATGGTGTAGGGCAACCCACTGCGGAGGGTTCCTATGCCAGAAAGCATCCAGCCATGCGCGATCGGGCTGAACTCGCCACGCACTCTCCAGCGCGGTTGCCAGATCGCGGCCGCCGTTGCGGAGTGGCGCACGTCGAGATCGCTCGCG
>Ga0335069_10002531_pt1 | contig 28077 bp, 21 predicted proteins | sample Lox_Sample_11_FD_206714 | JGI IMG/M metagenome (GOLD analysis project Ga0335069, IMG submission 206714) | Soil microbial communities from Loxahatchee National Wildlife Refuge, Florida, United States - Lox_Sample_1.1 | ecosystem: Environmental > Terrestrial > Soil > Wetlands | place: USA...
AATTTCCCGCGGTCACCGTGCCGTTGGCGTGAAACACCGGTTTCAGCTTGGCCAGCGCTTCGAGCGAGGTATCCTCGCGCGGTCCTTCATCGCGATCGAAGACTTTACTGGTGATGTGCGGCTTGGCACCATTCGGCGTGATGGTCTGAACCACGAAGGGAACGATTTCATCATCGAACTTCCGCTGAGCCTGAGCGCGGGCAGCGTTCTGATGACTGCGTAAGGAAAAGGCGTCCTGCTCCTCGCGCGAGATGTTGTACTTGCGCTGTAACTGTTCCGCGGTGAGACCCATGTTCATATAGATCTCCGGCCGATGATCGACAAACCAGGGGTTGGGTGCAAGCTTGTTACCGCCGCGAGGGATCAGACTCATGGATTCGGCGCCGCCGGCAATGATAATGTGCGCACCGCCGGAGCGAATGCGATCCGCCGCCATGGCGATGGCCTGCAGACCCGAACTGCAAAAGCGATTGATGGTGACGCCTGGCACGATGTCCGGCAAGCCCGCGCGCAGCGCCGACTGCCGCGCCATATTGTTGCCGGACTCGGCTTCCGGCATGGCGCATCCCAGAATCACGTCGTCCACTTCTTCCTTCGGGACCTCGGGATATTTTTCGAGCAGCGCGCGAATGCACGCGGCGCCGAGGTCGTCAGGGCGCGTGTTGCGCAGCGTGCCTCGAGGCGCTTTCCCCACCGCGGTACGCAAACAATCCACCACCACAGCTTCTTGCATATTTGGACTCCACTAATTCCGCATCGGCTTGCCCGTTTTCAGCATGTGCTGCATGCGCTGTTGCGTTTCGGGGCGGCCGCACAGACTCAAAAACGCCTCGCGCTCCAGGTCGAGCAGGTATTGTTCGGAAACCATCTGCTCGCCCGTCGAGCGCCCGCCGCTTAGGACATAAGCCAGTTTTTCGCCTACTACGGTATCGTACTCGGTAATGTAATTTCCCTGGCGCGCCATGTAGAGGCCGATTTTGAGCAGCGCGTACGTGCTGTCTCCGCCGACCCTGATATCCTGTCGCGGCGCGCCCGGCGCATGATTCTCAGCCAACAAAAGCGCGAGCGACTTTGCGTCGGCAAGAAGACGTTCGCGATTCATGGAAACCGGATCACCGTCGCGCAACAGGCCCAAGTGACGCGCGTCTTCGGCGCTTGATGACACCTTGGCATAACCCATCAGCTCGAACGCACGCTTGGCGTCGCCCAGCCGCAGAATCATCTCCTTGCATCCGCCGCCCGCCGGAATCACGCCGACGCCCGTCTCGACCATGCCCATGTACAGTTCGGCGGATGCCTGAATGCGAGCCCCATGCAAAGCGATCTCGCACCCGCCGCCTAGCGTCATGCCGAACGGCGCCACGACTACAGGCTTTGCGGCATACTTGAGCGCCATGTTCGCCTGCTGGAAAGCTTTGACCATTGCACCCAGCTCATCCCACTCGCCTTCCTGTGCGGCCAAAAGGACCAGCATAAGATTCGCGCCCGCGCTGAAATTCTCACCGTCGTTGGCAACGACCATCGCTTCGAAGTTCCGCGACGTTTCGTCAATCGCGGCGTGCATCATGGCCACCTGGTCGCCGCCGATTGTGTTCATCTTGCTGTGAAACTCGAGACAGAGCACACCGTCCCCTATATCGACCAGCGATGCGCCGGCGTTCTTCTTCACCACACCTCGCGCACGCTTCAGATCGGCGACTGCAAGAATGCCCGGGCGCGGTTCGATCTGGCGGTAGTCCGCATTGCAGAGGTCAAAATACTCGGTGTGCGGAGCGCCCTCACGATCCGCTGGGCGGTAAAACGATTTCGCTCCCGCAGAAAGCATGCGGTGCACGTTCTCGGGCAAATGCCGGCCTTCACTCTCTATGCGTCGCGCCGTGGATTCAAAGCCGATTGCATCCCACAACTCGAACGGCCCGAGCTGATTGGCGTAGCCCCAGCGCATGGCGCGATCGATTTCCACTACGCGATCGGAAATCTCGGGCACGACGCTCGCGGAGTAGAGAAACAGATCGCTCAGCAGCTTCCACAAAAAGTGACCGGCGCGATCCGGCGCCGCGACGAGCATCCGCAAACGCTCGCCCACATCGTCGATATTCTTCGCCGCGTCGATCGACGCGAAATGTGGCTTCTGGACGGGATGATATTCGAGCGTCTTCCAATCGACGGCCCAAATCTCTTTCTCAGTTCCCTTGCCAACTCGCTTGTACAGGCCTTGGCCACGTTTTTCACCTAACCACCCCCGTTTCACCAGGTCGCCAAGGAACGGTTGCAATACAAAACGGTCGCGCCACGGATCGTGCGGAGCCATGTCGTGCAGGTTTCGTGTGACCAATGCCCACACGTCCAAACCAACGATGTCCAGCAAGCGATAGCTGGCACTTCTGGGCAAACCGATTGCTGGTCCTGTGAGCGCGTCCACTTCTTCGATGGTGTAATCTTGCTCAACGGTCAGCTTGTGGACGGTTGAGCCGAAGAACGTGCCGATGCGGTTAGCAATAAAGTTGGGAGTGTCTTTGCAAGGCACCACTCCCTTGCCGAGCCGGCGATCGGCGAATTCTCGCACGAAGTTGAGAACATCCGGCAACGTCTCGGCGCCGGGGATCACCTCCAACAGATGCAGGTAGCGGGGTGGATTGAAGAAGTGGGTGCCGAGGAAATGCTGGCGAAACTCGTGGTCGAAACCTTCGGAAATGGTAGCCAGGGGAATGCCGCTGGTGTTGGTGGAGATGATGGTTCCGGGCGTGCGCAGAATCGACACCTTGGCCATCAGCCCACGCTTGACGTCCAGATTCTCAGTGACCGCCTCGATTACCCAGTCGCAGCGCCGGATGTCTTTCAGGTTGTCTTCGAAATTACCCGCTGTCACCGCTTTCGCCGCATCCGGCGTGAAAAATCCGCCTGGCTTTTGCTTCGTGGCGTTCTCGATACCTGCCTGCGCGGCCGCATTCCGGCTTGCGCTTCCCGGCAAGACAATATCCAGCAGGAGCGCCGGAATTCCCGCATTGGCAAAATGGGCCGCAATGCGCGACCCCATGGTCCCAGCGCCCAGAACAGCCACTCGTTGGATAGGCTTCACACGGGGAGTTTACCGCGAACCGGGCTGACCACGGAACTAGCCTAAACGTCCCGAGATGGATGTGACGACTACGCTGTCGCCTTTGAGGATGCCCGAGACAGTGGTGTGAATGGGTTTCCCGGCGGCGACATCTTTCGACCAGGATCCCTTGGTCTTCAGTTCTTCCGCTGCGCGGGCGTTACCGATGGCGTCAAACTTCATTACCTGTCCCTCCTTGGTCTTCAGCGCGAATGCCGTGGTGGATGAGCTCACCGGACAACTCTGCGTTTCCGCGTGGCTTTTCTTGTGCCCTTTCTCCGGCCGGCCGGAATCAACGGCACCGTTATTGCCCGTGTTACTCGGGTTGGACGCCTGCGATCCGCCCGCGCCGTCGGCGCAATTGGCGTCCACCAGTGTTCCGCGCCACCTCTGAATGTTCTCATGCGTGCCAGCACCCGACTTTTGCGTGTCCGACTGCGCCGACACTAAACCGGACGCGAGCAACAATGCGACCAAAGACCCTGCAATTTTTACCATCGGAACAGCCTCCGGGCCACAGTGAGCATGTCGGCGTCCTCTGTACCCGGCCGCACGAAACCGAACCGGTTGACCAGGTGCGGACGGTTGACGAGCGATTGGTATCATGAACACTCGGAAACGTATCCGGCATGGAATCCAATCCTGCGAAACGCGCGCGCCTCGGAATCCCGCACTGGCTCATCGTCCTTCTGACCTACGCCATTTCCATCGCCAGTTTGCTTTGGGCGCTGCGCGGATACGATTTTTCGCAGATCCATTCTGCGATTCTGTCCGTCAGGTGGTGGTGGGTGCTGGTGGCGATCGTACTTGATCTTGCCGTCTATCTCCTGCAAGCGTGGCGATGGCTTACGCTCCTTCGGCCCGTCGAACGTCTGGGTCTCTGGGAAACGGCGCACGCCATTTTCATTGGCTTGTTCGCGAGCGGCGTCTTGCCACTTCGGCCCGGCGAAGTCATTCGCTGCTATTTGCTTTCGATCTGGGGCGAGATCCCTTTCTCTCTGACTCTGACCGCAGCCGCCATCGAACGCGTGCTCGACGGTATCTTTCTAGTATTGGCATTCTGGGTTGCAACGTGGTTCGTGGCTATGCCGCGAGCTCTGCTGGATGGGGTGCAAGTCCTGGCGGTCTGCGTCCTGGCAGTGACCGCAGTCTTCGTGTACGTGCTGTTCCATCGGCAACACGCCCACTCGTTCCTGTCGAAGCGCGGTTCGGGCCGCCGGTTCCTGCATGTTCTCGATCAAATCCACCAAATGGGTGACTGGCGCACGTTGAGCGCGGCTTCCGGCATCACATTTCTCTATTGGTTTCTGCAAGTTCTGTCGGTTTGGGCGCTGTTTCTCAGCTACGACATGGATCTTTCCATGTGGCACGCTTGGGCCGTGATGCTGATCAAATCCCTAGGAACGGCAATTCCCAGCGCCCCGGGAAATATCGGCGTGTTCCAATCTGTGGTGAGACTGGCGCTCACGATGTTTAACGTCGAGCCGGCCGTCGCCGTTGAACTCTCGCTCTTGATGTGGGTCGTGATGACGTTGCCGCTGTTAATTGCCGGTCTGGTCGCGGTTCTGATAACCGGCTCCAGTCTCCGCGAGATTCACCATCACGCGCGTCATCGAATCATCAATTCCCGAATTCCGAATCCCCAGTCCTGAGTCCCGCGTTATAATTTCCCCGTCATGTACAAATTGATCCTCACTGCTCTTTTTTGCGCAGCTCTGCTTACGGCCCGTGATCCGGATGGGAAACTCCGCGTCATCGCGTTCGGCGCGCATCCCGACGATTGCGACATCCGCGCGGCCGGTACTGCGGCCCTATTTGTTCAGATGGGGCACCACGTGAAGTTTGTCTCTGTGACCAACGGCGATGCCGGCCATCAGAGCGAAGGCGGGGGCATACTGGCCAAGCGCCGCCGCGCCGAGGCTATGGAATCCGGCAGGCGGCTGGGCGTCACTTACGAAGTGCTCGACAATCACGATGGCGAGTTGCTGCCAACTCTGCAAGTGCGCCAGCAGATCATCCGCTGCATTCGCCAGTGGAACGCGGACATCGTTCTCGCGCCGCGCCCCAACGACTATCATCCGGACCATCGCTACACCGGAGTGCTCGTGCAGGATGCCGCATACATGGTTGTGGTGCCGAACGTTTGTCCCGACACACCACCCTTGCACGACAATCCCGCTTTCTTCTACTTCGAGGACAATTTCCAGCGTCCCAACCCCTTCCGTCCCGACGTCTCCATCGACATCGATTCCGTGTACGGCAAGAAAGTCGACGCTCTGGATGCGCACGTCTCGCAGGTGTACGAATGGCTGCCGTGGGTGGCACACACCCTCGACCAGGTTCCCAAGGACGTTGTGGAGCGTAAGAAGTGGCTGGCGTCACAACGCGAGGGCCGCATTACGCCTGAGATTCGCAAGACGCTCGAGAAGTGGTACGGCGTCGACAGGGCATCGCGCGTCCACGACGCTGAGTCCTTTGAACTCTGCGAGTACGGCCTCCGCCCCACCGACGAAGAGCTGGGCCGCTTGTTTCCGATGTTGGGGAAGTAGGCTGACTCTCGATGAAATCGTGCGCGGCTGTGCGCTGACTCTTCTGCTGGCCCTGACCCTAACCGCACAGCATCGCGGCGGCTCGAATTACGCCTGGTATCAGCTCGACGCGAACTGTGTTCGCAACCCGTATGGCATCATTCCGAATTACGATTCTGCCGGGCCGGAAATTGACCGGCAGCTTGAGGCTATGTTCCGCGGCGGGCAGAGAAGGCTACGCATCCCCATCTATCACGGGCATGGTATTGCCGGCGGCACAAACATGGAGTCTAAAGGGGGCGATCTCACAGCACAGTGCCGCGAGAACCTCCGCCGCCTTCTCGCAACAATTCACCGCATCGGCTTTAAGGAAGTAATCGTCGGATTTTTCCCGCAGGGGCCGAACAATCCGGCTCGGTGGACTACGTTCCAGCCCGACATCTTCGAAGAGAACTGGCAGCTCATCGCCAATCTTCGTCCGCTGATCGCGGGCGCGCATGTTCACTACTACATCGATCTCGGGAACGAGGCTAGCCCCGGCGCGCGCCAACCCATCATCCTGGAGTATTGCCAGCGGCTGTGGAATCGCTACGCAGCCGCCTACGGCACGCTAGAGACTCTGGGTTTCTCGATTATTCCGGGGCTCGACCGGCTGCAACTCGTCCCCACCGTGTACGGCGAGAGCCCGTTTGGGAACCACGGCCCACCACACGTGCTCGACCTGCACTTTTATAAGGACGCCGCCGCGCGGTTTGTGAACGCCCATGCAACTTTGCAAGCCGCCGGCTATCGCCAACCGTGGATTCTCGGCGAATCCTACTACAACGATTCCGGTGAGGCTCAGGTGCTGCGCCGAGCAATTCGCACCACACACCAAAAGGTGTTGTTCCTACTCCAGTGGCCGTTGAGCGCCGACGCAGCTTGCCGCGACGTCAGCCTGGCACCGCCCGTCGACTTTTCCAATTACTCACAGCAAGGATTCTGATTTCTCTCCGCGCTTCATCTGGAAGTCTTTCTTCGCCTGTCCAAACGTGACATAATCTCGACCGGAACTCATTTTTCCCGAGGAACATCGTCATGAAAAGCAACCCTTCCCGCCGAGCCTTTTTCCAGAATACTGCTGTGGCCGCTGGTAGTCTGCTCGGAGCCAAGACCGTGCTGCTCGAGCCGTTCGCGCTCGGTGCCAAGCCCGTACCGGCCAGCGATCGCGTTCGGTTCGGGCAGATCGGCATCGGCATGCAGGGCTCCGGCCTGCTGCCTGCGGCTATTAGTTTGCCCGGGGTCGAATGCGTGGGCGCCGCAGATCTCTACGACGGACGTCACACCCTCGCCAAGGAACTTACCGGCAATGCGAGCCTGCCGACCACACGCCGCTATCAGGAACTACTCGACCGCAAGGATATCGACTGCATCGTTGCCGCCGTTCCTGACCATTGGCACAAACGCGTAGTCGTCGACGCCTGCAATGCCGGCAAAGATATCTACTGCGAGAAGCCCATGTCCCATACCGCGGAGCAGGGCTTCGAAATGGTGGAGGCCGCGAAACGGAACAACCGCATTGTCCAGATCGGTTCGCAGCGCGTCAGCTCCGTTCTCTGCGCCAGGGCTCGCGAGATGTATCACAATGGCGCGATCGGCGACGTCGAACTGGTAGAGCTGAGCCTCGGCCGCAACGATCCAAACGGAGCCTGGGTTTATCCGCCGCCTACCGACGCCTCACCACAAACTGTCGATTGGGATACCTGGCTCAACGACGCGCCGAAAATTCCGTTCGACAAATTCCGCTTCGCGCGCTGGCGCTGCTGGAAAGAATACGGCACCGGCGTGGGCGGCGACCTGATGGTTCACTTGATCAGCGGCATGCAGGTCACGTTGGGCTGGAACGAGCCCCCGCGGTCCGCTCAGGCCTTGGGCGGCATCTTCCGCTTTCCGGATGGCCGCAACATGCCGGACTTCCACGTCGTGCTGTTCGACTATCATGGCATCCCCGTCTACGTGCGTCTGGACCTTGGCTGCGAGACGCCCGAACTGGCGCGCTTCATGGGCCCGAAAGGCATCATGGATGCCGGCGAGTTCGAGCTTCGCTATTCACCGCAGCGAGGCATCGATGTCGCACCCAGCTATTATTCCGGCGGATTTCCCGCGAAGATGCGCGAAGAATACGTGAACGCGTGGCACAAAGAGCACGATCCCGAACCCGGCCACGAACCCATGATGACCGACGAGCTTTATCGCGGCAACGATTGGGACGACGTTCGACCGCATCTCTGGAATTTCTTCCAGGCCGTGAAATCGCGCAAACAGGTCACCGAGGACGCTGTCTTCGGCAACCACGCCGCGATCGCCTGCCACATGGCGAACGAGTCGTATTTCCGCAAGAAGCCGGTTTACTGGGACGCCGCTTCGCACAGCATCAAGAGCTAAACGCGAAGCGTTTACTCGATTCGCAAAGCGACCGATGGATCGATATTCGTCGCACGTCGCCCCGGCAGGTAACAGGCAAGCACCGCAGTCACGAGTAGCAGCGTTGCGACCGATGCATAGGTCAGCAGGTCGAACGGCTTGACGCCAAAGAGTAGCGATGCAAAATAGCGCGAGAGCCAGGCTGCACCAATGCCGCCGAGCACAATTCCCACCAGCACCGGCTGCATTCCCTGGCCAATCGTCATCCGCAGGAGGCTGCCCGTGCTGGCTCCCAACGCCACTCGCAAGCCGATCTCGGATGTGCGCCGGCTCATGGAATAGGAGAGCACCCCATAGATACCGGTTGTGGCGAGCAGGAGCGCCAGCCCGCTGAACACTGCCAGCAGAATCGCGTTAAAGCGCTGCGGCGCCACCGATGTTTCGACCACTTCCTCGAATGTCCGGACGTCGGCAATGGGAAGGTTCGGATCCAGTTTCGCGACGATCGATCGCACCGCCGGAACGACTCCGAGTGGATTCCCCCGCGTGTGCAATACGAATTCGCTCGTCAGCGCGATGCGGCCGTAAGCGATATAGACGGTGAGCGCGGAGTCGGAAGCCAACCCGCGCTCGCGGCTGTCCCCCACCACACCAATCACTTCCGCGGCCACATTGCCCTGACCTTTCCAAAGAATCACATGCCGACCGACGGGATCTTGATCCGGAAATAGCAGCTTGGCCAGCCGCTCGCTGATCACCACGCGCCGTTGCGGCTCCGGCTGGCCGGGCTCCGCCCACACCGGCTTATCGGTTTCCTCGAAAGTTCTCCCGCGCAGCAGCGGCAGCCCGACGGCCCGGAAGTAGCCCGGCGACACGATGCGCCATCCCGCCCACGGTGCTGCCTGAGCCTGGGTTTGCGCTCGGGAACTGGAATCGATACCCATGCCGGTATCCGCTCCCTCCACCGGGCGTTGGCTCACCGCACCGGCCGCTACCACGTCCGGAAGAGATGACAGGCGATCAAAGAAGCGATCCAGGAATTGCTTGCCCGCACCTTTCTCGTAATAGGAACCCGGCATGCTGACGGAGAACACCAGCCGGTTCTCTGTTTGGAATCCGCGCGGCACCTTCATCAGCTCCGTGAAGCTGCGTATCAGCAGACCTGCGCCCGCGAGCAGAAGAAAGGAAAGCGCCACTTCACCAGTGACCAGAATCGTCCGTACTCGTCCCTGCGCGCGGCTGCCGGTTTGCCTGTCGCCATCGCGAAGTACGGCGGCGACGCCGCTTGTCTGCGACTGGAGAGCTGGGGCAACGCCCGACAGCAGTCCGGTCACGATGGCGATCCCGGCTGCAAATCCCAATACCCACGGATTGAGATCAGCATCCGCTAATCGCGGCACTACGCTGACCTCTGAAGCCCGAACGGCATGCAACGCAAGCCAGGCCATCGCCACCCCGCACGCGGTTCCCAAGCAGCTCAGCAGCAGCGACTCCATCATGACGAAGCGCATCAATCGCGCACGGCCTGCCCCCAGCGCAGCACGAACCGCAATTTCGCGCTGCCGCGCCGTTCCCCGCGCCAGCAGCAGATTCGCCATGTTAAGGCACGCGATCAGCAGCAGGAACGTTACCGCGCCCAAAAGCACCCATAACGCGCGCCGCGTGCTGTCGTCTGCGACCCAAGTGCTCGAGGGATCCAGGCGAAACCCGATACCTTTGTCCTCATTGGGATAGCTTTGCCCGAGCAGCGCCGCGATCCGCGCCAAGTCTGCCCGCGCCGCTTCCACCGTGACCCCCGGCGCCAGGCGGCCGATCACCGAAAACTCCCAGCTGCCGCGATCTGCATCGGCGCGATAGGCAAACGGCAGGTAGATCTGATCGTTAATCCATGGCTCTCCCGGCGGCAGCACGCCGACCACTGTGTATGCGTGATCGCTCAGCCGCAGTGTCCGGCCCAGGATATTCCTGTCGGCGCCAAAACGGCTCCGCCAAAACCGGTTACCCAGGATCGCCACGTGGTTCGCGCCATCGCGGCTCTCCTCGTAGGAAAAATCGCGACCGAGCACCGGCGACACGCCCAGAGTGCGGAAGAATCCTGCGCTGACAAATCTGGCTGTCACGCGTTCTGCGGGGCCGTCACCCGTAAGGTTGGCCTCGTCATAGTGCAATACTCCCACTTCCATGAACGAGTGATTCATCGAGCGGACATCCCAGAAATTGGCTTCGCTGAACGAAGCCCTGTCAATGCCGCGCTCGAGGCGCGTTTCGGAAATCTGCACCAGCCGGTCGGCTTCCCGAAACGGCATGGGCCTCAACAGAGCCGAATAGAAAATGCTGAACACCGCCGTGCTAGCGCCCATTCCCAGCGCCAGCATGAGCGTGCCTAATACCGTGAGACCCGGATTGCGCAGCAGACCGCGCCAGGATTGCCGCAACTCCGCCGCCATCGCATCGAGCGTCACGCCGAGACGCACGTCGCGAACCGCTTCCTTGATCTGTTCCGCGCCTCCGAGTTCGAGTAAGGCCTCGCGCCGCGCGGCCTGGGGATCCGGATGACTCCTCGCTTTCTCGTCTTCCAGCATCTCGCGGTAGGAGCGGATCTCGTCATCGAGATCTTTCTCGACGCTCGCCTTACTCGAGAGATTGCGGAACACTACTTTCAGCCGACGCCAGAACTGCATGGTCACTCCTCGATTTCGACTACTGCGCTTCGAGGGCGCTTGCCATCGCCTTCGCAATGCGCTCCCACTGCCCAGCCTCTTCTTTAAGCTGCTGGCGGCCTGTTTTCGTGATCCGGTAGAATTTCGCCCGCCGGTTATTCTCCGAATCGCCCCACGATGCACTCAACCAGCCGGCTTCTTCCATACGATGCAGTGCCGGAAACAACGATCCCGGCTTCACCTGGAACGTGCCTCCGGTCACTTGCGCAATGCGCCGCGAGATCCCCAGCCCGTGCATCGGTTGGAGCGCCAGGACTTTCAGAATCAGCACGTCCAACGTGCCCTGCAACAAGGCCGTATTCGAGTCTTTAGGCATCTTCGTACAGACATTCTATATGAACGCTTGTGAAGCCGCAACCGCTCCTTTCTCCAACGGCGCTAAGTGCGCCATAATCCGGAATTGGTGCGATTGACCCGAGTGGAACGGGAAAAACTGAGGCGAGCCTTTCGCCCGGCGCAGGTAGAACTCTTGTTCATCGGCGAAGCGCCTCCAGCTTCCGGACGCTTCTTCTACTGCCGCAACTCCGGGCTTTACCGTGCCATGCGCGATGCCTTTTACAGCATCGACCCGGCGATCGATGACGACAATTTTCTGGAAGTGTTCCAAGCCTCGGGCTGCTATCTGACTGATCTCTGCTCCAAGCCGGTGGATCGGCTCGATACGAAGTCACGGGAAGCGGCGCGGAGAGCCGGAGAAAGATCGCTTTCGCGAAAGATAGCGCAACTGCAGCCGGCAACAATCGCTCCGGTGCTCCGGTCTATTAACGCCCATGTGTCCCGAGCGGCATCGCGCGCGAAGTGGGCCGGCCAGATGATTCATCTGCCCTATCCGGGACGCTGGCATCAACATCGGAGCGCTTTCATTGAACCTGTCGCGCCCGTAGTACGGTACCGGCTGGAACGGATGACCGAGGCCCTTGGCCACGCCCGCTATCTGTCTGCTAGACTAACGCGCTGACGAGATGCCCGCCGCTATCCGGCAGTCCTTCCGCCACACGATCCACGATGTGTCGAAAAGACAAGCCGCGGAGCATCGCCGCTACAGCTTGCGGTTGGATGCGGTACCTGACGTGACCGCCATCAACCGGCGTGCGGCTAGCCAACGCGTCCAGAGCGGTGTCATTCGGAGACTCGAGAGCATCACGCTCGACCGCATAGTCAAACACAACCCCGCTTCCCTTAGGCAGTGAGGCGATGAAAGCAACGCCCGCAAGAGCAGCCTCCACCGTCCGATACCCCACGCCGCCGAGCCAGACGAAGAGGCTCGGCTTTCGTTTATCGAAATCCGATTTTTCCAGTGCCGATGCAAGCACTTCCGATGCGAACTGCGTTGGTACGAACGTGGCCGGCGAATCGGGCTGTGGATCCTCATCCACGGCAAACACCCTCCAGGTCTTCTCGAAGCCGTTCCGGAAAGCCTCGCGCCAGGGTTGCTGCCAGGCACCGATCACCACGAACTGGCGAATGCCTCGGGCAGCGGCGGCCGCTAGCTCGCCTTGGACAAAGTCAGCGGAACTCATGCCCGAACCTCGGCTTCCCGGTCCGGGGCGTCTCCCCGATCGCGGAAATGACAGCCGTGGCGCATTCCCTGCTTAAACTTTTCACGCTCTTCGGGCGTCATCTGTTCCCACCGTTCAATCATGCGGCGTCGCCAGTGACGGTCGCCGGGATTCGGCCGAAACCCTCCAAATAGCAGCTTGCTCAGCACCAACAGCCCCAGGGCTTGCCAGAACGTGATCGCTCGCAGACCGAAAATGCCAGGCATTAAAAGGTTCCACAGCCCCATCACCAGGAAACTGACGGCCGCCACAGCCAGGGTCCCGATCAACGCGATTTTCAGGACTCTCAAGAAGCGGTATCTTTTCATTGGATTCCTCAATTCCCTCCAAACTCTTCATGAATCGCCTGCAACCGGCGCCGCAGTTGCAGCACCGCATATCGCTTGCGCGACAGCAACGTATTGATGCTGACGCCGGTCGATTCGCTCAACTCCCGGAAGCTTCGGCCCTCGATTTCGTGCGCCACAAAAACCTCGCGCTGCTCCTCGGGCAGATCTTCCAGCGCGGCGTCCAGCTCTTCGAGCAAAACGCGCCGCGCATAAGCAGCTTCCGGCCCGGCATCCGGCGAGGGGAGCAAGTCTTCCCATGGGGGTGCCTCGCCATCTTCCTTTCCGGCCACCGAGTCATTGCCTAACACCACCGGCCTCTTGGAGCGAAACCGGTCGATGATCCGGTTGCGAGCCACACGAAACAGCCATGCACCCACTTTTTCCACCGGCTTCATCAGACGGTAAGCATCCACCAGTTCATAGAAGACCTCCTGGAAGATGTCTTCCGCGTCGCCATCGTCACGCACGTACTTGCGAATGAATTGGCGCAGTCGCCGCTGTTCCCGCGCAACGGTTTCTGAGATGTGCCGATTCTGGTCGATGGTAACCCCGTCGGTGCTCAGCACTTTCTCCATCTAACAACTAGACGGATGAGCCGGGCGAAATATTGCAGGAACCGCCAAAAATACGGCCCGGCTGGTACTATGATCCTCCGGTGGCGGCTGTCATACCATGGAAGGCGTGTCGACTCGTCAGCACGCAGGCCCAGCGTCCGTGGATTCGGATGTTCCCGAGCCTTCGCTCGCCGAACGCGCCCGCACTCTAGTTTCCCTGGCCCGAACCGGCAGTTTGTCCACACATTCGCGAAAGCTTCCAGGCTTTCCGTTCGGTTCCATGATGCCCTTCGCCGCCGACGATCTGGGGCGGCCGGTCTTTTTTATCAGCAGCATGGCCATGCATACCCAGAACCTTCAACACGATGCGCGCGCCAGTCTGCTCATCACGCAGCCGGACGTTTCCGGTGATCCTCTGGGCGCCGCTCGTTTGACTCTCGTGGGCGCCGCCAACGAAGCCCCCGCGGCCGAGACGCGTGACCTGTATCTTTCCCGGCACGAAAACGCCAAATACTGGCAGGATTACACGGACTTCGCGTTTTACCGATTGGAGGTCACGGGTGTCTATTTCATCGGCGGTTTTGGCGTCATGGGATGGATTTCAACCGAAGAATACGCACGCGCCGCGCCCGATCCGCTCGCTGAAGCCGGCCCGGGAATCATCCGGCACGTGAACGCGGATCACGCTGATGCCCTGGTTCTGATCGCCCGCCACTTTGCCGGCGAAACCTCCGACGAGGCCGTTATGACCGCTGTTGATCGCCTCGGATTCCATCTGAAGCTGCGATCCGGCGATCGAATGCACGGCCGCAGAATCGCGTTTCTGCGCGAAGTAAAAACCACGGACGACGCTCGCAGCGTGCTCGTGGAGATGGTGCGGCAAGCGCGTTCCTATGCGTCAGGCCACTGATGCTATGTTATCTTGGCTGCCTGAAACACATGCCTCGTAAGCTCGTCTCCCTTTATGTGATGGTCGCCGCTGCCGCGCTCGCGCAATCGCCCCCGGCAGCCGAGACACCCAACCCGGATTCTTACTATCAGCTTGCGCCCGATGCCGTTCCCAAGGACGGCGTGCCAAAAGGCCAGATCCGGGGTCCCTTTACATTGCCGAGTCAGGCGTATCCGGGGACGCAACATACTTACTGGGTCTACGTTCCGGCGCAATACGATGCGGCCTCACCCGCGAGCCTGATGATTTACAACGACGGCCAGGCATTTATGGCTCCCGAAGGCGATGTCCGCGCGCAAGTGGTCATGGACAACCTGATCTACCGGCGGGAGATTCCCGTGATGATCGCCGTCTTTATCAATCCGGGCCGCCGTCCCGATCAGCCCGAGCCGACGCCGAGCAATTGGGGTGATCGCGATACGAACCGTCCTACCGAGTACAACACCCTAGATGACAAATATGCGCGGGTCATCGTGGATGAGCTTCTGCCCGTGCTGTACAAGGAGTACAACATTTCGAAAGATCCCGAACGTCACGGCATCGGCGGTTCGAGTTCAGGAGCGATCGCGGCTTTCACCGTGGCCTGGGAACGCCCGGACCAGTTTCGCAAGGTGCTGAGCAACGTCGGCAGTTTCACCAATATTCGGGGCGGCGATGCGTACCCCGACATTATCCGGAAGAGCGAAACCAAGCCATTACGAATATTCCTGGTCGACGGCCGCAACGATAATCGCGCACTCCGGGAGGATGGAACTTATGATCAAAGGCGCGACTGGTTCTACCAAAACGTGCGCATGCAGCAGGCGCTCACGGAAAAACGCTACGATGTGAACTATTCGTGGGGCATTCAGCGGCATGGGCAAAGTATGTTGCGCACCGTCTTCCCCGAAATGATGCGCTGGCTATGGCGCGACCACGGTGTGTCGACCGACGTGCACGATATGGTTGAGCGCTCGTTGAACGGCGCGAAGAAGCAATAGCGCTTTACCGTACGTGCTTTGCCGGCGGGTTGCGATCCCCTGCAAATTTCTGTTGATGCCAATACGGGTAAGGCAGCGGAAGCGCGCTGACGGTGTCCAAACGTTCTACCTCGGCGTCGGTGAGCGTCCAGTTCGCTGCGGCAAGATTATCGCGGAGCTGCTGCTCGTTGCGCGCCCCGATGATGACCGTGTCGACGCACGGTTTGCGCGTCACCCAATTGATGGCCGCCTGTGAAATCGAGACTCCGCGCTGCGATGCGATATCGGCAAGTGCATCGGTGATTCCGTACAACCGTTCCTGATCAATGTTTCCAGGTGCATCGAGCGTGTTCAGCCGCGATTCCGCCGGCTTCGGCTGGCCGCGTCGAAACTTCCCGGACAACAAACCGGCCTGCAAAGGACTCCACGCCATGATGCCTACCCGCTGGTCCAGGCCGGCCGCGACAAGCTCGTGTTCTGCATCGCGGGCCAGAAGCGAATAGTTGATCTGTTGCGATATGTAGCGAGGAATCTCCAGTCGGTCGGATGTGAAAAGCGCTTTCGTGAGCTGCCAGCCCGAATAGTTGGAGCAGCCGGCATAGCGAATCTTGCCTGCGCGAATCAGATCGTCGAATGCGCGTAAGGTCTCCTCCAGAGGCGTGAGTGAATCGAAATTGTGGGCCTGGTAGAGATCGATATAGTCGGTTCCGAGGCGCCGCAGACTTGCCTCGCAGCCTTCCAGAATATGGCGCCGCGAAAGCCCGGCTCTATTGGTGCCCGGCTCGAGCCTGACAAAAACTTTCGTCGCCAGCACAATCTCCTTCCGCCGCGCACCCAACGCTTGTCCAAGCACCTCTTCCGATTTACCCAGCGAATAAATATCCGCGGTGTCAAACAGATTCACTCCCGCTTCCATGCAAATCCCAATCAGCCGCTCGGCTTCTTTCACCTGGACGTTACCCATCGCGGCGAATCGGCCCGCGCCGCCCAAGGTCATCGTGCCGAAGCTCAACACCGAAACTTCCAGTCCGCTTGCGCCTAACAATCTGTATTCCATTTTTTCTCCCTGATCTCGAATGGTACTCCGGTTGGATTCAATGCTATTTCGCGCACACTCGCGTGATTACGCGTAACTGGAAACGGAGGCGCTGTTCTTTTCGCCCCTTTCGCGACCGGTTCGCTCGAGATAGCCGCTCGCTCGAAAGGCCTTCAGGGGCTCGACCGGGATGCCGGTGGCTTTTCGCCACTCCTGGATCATGGGCCGGACGTCGGTCGCAAACGCCTGCTTCAGGCACTCCTCGGCATCCACCAGTTCGGATCTGCTCTGGTAACTGGCTAATGCTTCGTGATCCACCAGCGCCGCTTTGGCGTAGAGCTCTTGCGCCGTCACCGCAGTCTGGATCATCTCTTCGATCTTGTTCTTCAGGTTGTGGCTCTGATCAACCATGTACGCAATATCGGCGCGCCGGCCGGTCTCCCATTCAAACAGTGCGATCTCGTGGAAGATGCGAAACACCTGATACGGATCTATGGATCCCAGTGTCAGATCGTCGTCGGCGTAACGCCGGTCGTTGAAGTGGAAGCCACCTAGCATGTTCTCCGCTAGCAGCCAGGCCACGATCTGCTCAATATTCTGCGCCTGATAATGATGCCCGGTATCGACCAGGACGCGCGCCTGTGGACCGGCCTTGCGGGACATCAGCAGCGACATACCCCAATCGGCGAGATCCGTGTGATAGAAAGCCGGCTCGAAAGGTTTGTACTCAACTAACAGCCGCTGGTTCGGCTGGAGATGCCGGTGAGCCTCGGCAAGCCCTTCCTCGAACCAACGCCGGCGATGGCGGATATTTGCAGTCCCGGGATAACTGGAGCCATCGGCGAACCAAAGCGAGATGTCACGGCTTCCGGTGACCGTGGCGATGTCGATGCAGTCGATAATGTGCGCAAGCGCCGCCCGCCGGATTTCCGGGTCGGGATTGCCGAGAGAACCGTATTTGTAAATCTGATCCTGAAAGACGTTCGGGTTGATGGCGCCGATTTTCACCCCGCAACGCTCGGCCGCCCGCATAACTTCCGGCGCACTGGCTTTGCCCGCGGAAAAATCCCAGAGCACATGGACAGCGACTGTCGGGCAGCAGCCCGTGAAGCGATGCACCTGGCCGGCGTCGCTCAGCTTTTCTTCGATCGTGGTAGCGGCCGTGGCCTGTTGAAACTTGCCGAAACGCGTGCCGGTGTTGGCGAAACCCCAGGAGGGCAATTCAATGCGAAAAGCATCCAGTGCACTCCTGACCTTCTGTTCCTGATCTTCTGTATTCATATTATTTCTCCAAGCTATGTGAAGAGCGATTATATATGTGGCTGTTGCGCACGGCTATGGAGTGCTTAGGATGCTCAGACGTTCCTCGTTTCGAATGCTGGCGTTTTCTGTAACTGTCGCTTTTGTTCCGGCCTCACAGGCTGAGGCGCCTTCCATCAGGCCGACGCAATTGCGCTGCGAGTACCGCCTCAACCCGTTGGGCATCGATGCGACTCAACCGCGCCTCAGTTGGGCTCTGGAGACAATCGACCCCGCAGCTCGCAATCTGAAGCAAAGTGCTTATCGCATTCTGGTAGCGGCCAGCGACCAGGCTCTCAACGCCGGAACGGGTGACCTGTGGGACACCGGCAAAGTGGATTCGGACCAGTCCATTCAGATTGTCTACGCCGGCAAGGCGCTCCACTCCGGTGCCCGTGCTTTTTGGAAGGTGGAAGTTTGGGACCAGGATGGCCGACGTTCCGGCTGGAGTCAGCCTGCTTCTTGGACTATGGGATTATTGCAACGCGAAGATTGGAAGGGCAGATGGATCGGGTTGGACCAAGCCGGACTGTATAAGCGGCCGGGCAGTCCTTATCACGATCTCGAAGGAGCTCACTGGATCTGGTTTCCGTCAGGCAACCCTGCAAGTGGGGCTCCGGGTGGCGACCGATTCTTCCGCGCTGCCTTTACCGTGCCTGACGCGACCCGCATGGTCAAAGCGGTTTGCGTTATGGGCGCTGACCACCAGTTTGAGCTGTTCGTAAACGGCGTTCACGCCGGAAAAGGCGAGGATGCCGAGTCGCCCGAAATCATCGAGACCACATCGTTGATCAAAAGCGGGCGCAACGTAATCGCGGTGCGTGCCGCCAATGATGGCGAAGGCAAACCTGCCGGCCTCATCGGTGCCATCCGAGTCGAATTCGCAAAGGGCGAGCCAATGCTTTTCCGAACCAGCAGCCAATGGAAATCCGCTCAAGCGGCGCCATCGGGTTGGGAGACAGCCGGTTTCGCTGATTCTGGCTGGACGAATTCGATGGAACTCGGTTCGTTCAGCATGCCGCCCTGGGGCGAGGTGGGCTTCACGGAAGAGCGCGCGCTGCCTGCCCGGTTGTTGCGCAAAGAATTCGAAACCGTCAGCCGGCCCAGACGCGCCACGGCATACGTGTGCGGCCTCGGACTATTTGAGCTCTACGTGAACGGCCGCAAGGCCGGCGATCATGTCCTGTCGCCAGGACTGACCGACTATGATAAGCGCGTCCAATACGTGACATTCGACGTCACACGCGAGATCGTCGCCGGCCGCAACGCCCTCGGTCTGATGCTCGGCAACGGCCGTTATCATGCCCCGCGTACCGGAGCCCCCGACGGCACCCGCAACTTTGGCGATCCGAAGACTCTGCTGCAGCTCAACATTGAGTACGAAGATGGCTCGACTACCGAGGTAGTGACCGACGGCACCTGGAAGCTCACCACTACCGGGCCGATTCGCGGCAACAACGAATACGACGGCGAAGAGTATGACGCTCGCATGGAGTTGAAGGACTGGAGCCGTCCCGGCTTCGATGATTCCTCCTGGCAGGCGCCACAGCTGGTATCGCCGCCGTCGGGCGAGATGGTGGCCCAGATGGCGGAGCCGCTGCGGGTGGTCGAGACCATCCGGCCGGTGAGCCTGAAACAACTTCGGCAGGGCGTATTCGTGTTTGATATGGGCCAGAACATGGTCGGCTGGTGCCGCCTGAAAGTCTCCGGCCCGAAGGGAACTCGGGTGATGTTGCGTCACGCCGAAACGTTGCAGGAGAACGGTGAGCTTTATGTCGAGAATCTCCGCTCGGCACAAGCCACCGATCTCTACACTCTGAACGGCAGCGGGCCGCAGCTCTGGGAGCCCCGCTTTACCTATCACGGCTTCCGCTACGTGGAGGTGACCGGCTATCCGGGTGAGCCGGCACTTTCATCGTTAGAAGGCCGCGTGGTGCAAGATGCTATGACGCAGGTGGCCGACTTCACCACCTCGAATCCGCTCCTGAACCATCTACACAAGAATATTTTCTGGGGTGTGCGCGGCAATTATCGCAGCATTCCCACTGACTGCCCACAGCGCGATGAACGCCAAGGCTGGCTCGGCGACCGCTCCACCGTGAGCCGGAGCGAATCGTATCTTTTCGACGTCGCCGCTTTCTACAACAAATGGATGAACGATCTGGAAGATTCCCAGCGCTCAGACGGCAGCATTCCGGACGTCTCGCCGAACTACTGGATGATCTACAACGACGACGTGACTTGGCCCAGCACCTTCCTATTGGTGCCAGGTATGCTCTATGACCAGTACGGAGACCTTCGCGTTCTTGAGCGCCACTACCCAGCGTTCAAGAAGTGGATCGAGCACATGCGTGGTTTCGTCAAGGATGGTCTGATGACCAAGGATACCTATGGCGACTGGTGCGTGCCGCCGGAGTCCCCACGGCTGATCCACTCCCAGGACCCGGCGCGCAAGACCAACGGCATGCTGCTGGGCACTGCGTATTTCTACCAGATGCTACGGCTGATGCACCGTTACGCGACGCTATTGGGAAAGCGCGAAGATGTTGACGAGTATGACGGGTTAGCAAACACTATGAAGAGCGCGTTCCTCAAGCGGTTCTTCAGGGCCGACCTCAACCAGTTCGATAACGGCACTCAGACCTCCGCCATTCTGCCGTTGGCGTTTGATATGGAGCCGGACGGCACACGAGAGGCCGTGTTCGAGCACCTGGTCAGTAAGATCCACAATGAGAGCCAGGATCACGTGGGTGTCGGCTTGATTGGAGCGCAATGGCTGATGCGTACGCTCTCTGAGAACGGGCGCGCTGACCTGGCGTATAAAATCGCTACCCAGACCACATATCCAGGCTGGGGTTACATGATCGAGAAGGGCGCAACGACGATTTGGGAACTGTGGAACGGCAACACCGCGGATCCTGCTATGAACTCCGGCAATCATGTCATGCAGATTGGAGATTTGGGTGTTTGGCTTTACGAATACGTCGCCGGCATCCGCCCCGACCCAGAGCATCCGGGCTTCAAGCATACGGTCCTCCGGCCGTATCCGATCCAAGACCTGACGTTCGTGAAGGCCTCTCACAAATCCGTGTATGGCACCATCCGCAGCAACTGGAAACGAGACAACGGCCGTTTCGTGCTGGAGGTCAGTATTCCCGCTAACACAACGGCCACAGTATTCGTGCCTGCCAACAACGGCGCTAAAGTGACCGAGTCGGGTGATCCGGCAGAAAAAGCCCGAGGGGTGCTGTTCGTTCGCAGCGAAAACGGCTCGGCGGTTTACGAAGTAGGATCAGGCACGTACTCTTTCGAGTCCCGGCTGTAGTTTTAGCACAAAAGCGAAACGAATCCCGAGCTCAGCCCCAGGCATCATCACGTTGGAATCGGGCTTTTCGGGTGCTCCGCGAGAAGCCGCGAAATCATCGGATCCAACCGAACAGAAGGTTAGAATAGAATTTTTGCCCGCAGGCGGACTTCGTGAATTCCGGTAAAACAAGTGTGAACAAACAGCGTGTTGGTAGACCGCCCAGGTGGAAGCAGTGGTGCCTCAAGGTGTTTTCCTTCGTGTTCCCAATTGCGGTGATCACGGGGCCAGTGCGCGCCCAAATGACCGCGGTTATCTCGGGAACGGTCACGGATCCATCGGGAGCCGGCGTGAGTGGCGCCACTGTCACAGTGAAGAGTCTGGAGACCGGCGCTCTTCGCGTGGTGACCACCGACGGCGGAGGCAATTTCAGAGCCCTTTCGCTTCCGCTCGGTCCGCAAGAAGTGAAAGCGGAGAAGCAAGGGTTCGAGGCGAAGGTCAGGACCGGGATCAATCTGGCGGTCGGCCAGCACGCGGTCGTGGATTTGCGGCTGGAAGTGGGCGACTTCGTTCAGCAGATCACCGTCTCGGAAGGAAACCCCGTCGTCAATACCACGACGGATTCTATCTCCGGCGTCGTTGGGGAACGCCAGGTCAAAGAGTTGCCGCTCAACGGGCGCAGTTTCGACAACCTGATCACGCTAAACCCGGGTGCGATCAATTACAGCTCGCAGAAGAGTCCCAACACCAGTACAAGCAATGGCAATACGTTTTCGGTCGAGGGACGGCGGCCGACGGACAACCTGTTCTTGATGAACGGCATTGAATACACCGGATCGAGTCAACTCGCCGTCACCCCCGGAGGCGTTAGCGGCGAGTTGCTGGGCATCGATGCCATCCGCGAGTTCAACGTGCTGACCGACACGTACCCGGCCGAGTTCGGCAAACGCGCCGGCGCGCAGGTTATGGTTGTGACCCAGTCCGGGACAAACGCCCTGCACGGATCCATTTTTGAGTTCCTGCGCAACAGCGCGCTCGATGCGCGAAACTTCTTCGACCGGGCATCGGTTCCTCCTTTCCGGAGGAACCAGTTTGGCGGAGCGCTCGGCGGGCCCGTCAAGAGAAATAAACTGTTCCTATTTGGAAACTACGAAGGATTCCGGCAGGCGCTCGCCGTAAGCAACGTTAGTGTCGTCCCCGACGCAAAAGCACGTCAGGGCTTGCTGCCGAACGCTGCGGGCGTAGAAACACCGGTTCCGAATTTGAACCCGGCGATCTTGCCATACATGGCTTTGTGGCCTGAACCGAACGGGCGCGAACTCCTCGCAAATGGTCTGCCAAGCGGAACGGCGCTAGCGTTCAACAATCCCAAGCAATCGATACGAGAGGACTTCGGTACCGTGCGAGCCGATTACACCCCGCGCGATCGAGATTCTGTTTCGGCCGCCTACAGCATCGACGATGGCAACAGCCTGATTCCTCTCGCGGATCCGCTTTTCGGCTCTTACACCACACTGCGCATGCAGGTGGCCAGCTTGCAGGAAACGCACGTCGTCTCGCCCAATATTCTCAACACGTTCCTCACCGGATTCTCCCGCGCCGGTTTCAATCTGGATTCGTCCCTTCTCGCGTCTTTCCCGTCGGACCTGTCGTTTGTAACGGGAGCCGGCCCCGGTGGAATCGTCATCGGCGGCGGCGTCACAACGACGGGTGCGGCCTCTCTCACTTCGGCTGGCCCGAACAACGCCGCCGGCGTGTGGAATCGCCGAAACCTCTTCACCGTTTCCGACAGCATGCAAATCAGCAAGGGCATTCACCAGATCAGCCTGGGAGTTTGGTTTCAGCGGCTCCAGGATAATGAGGACACCGCCTCGCGTCAACTCGGCCAGGCGAGCTTCACCAGCCTCACCACGTTCCTCCAGGGAACCGTCAGCGCGTTTCAAGTCGTGCCCAACCCCAACGAATTGGGCTGGAGGAGTTTTTTTGGAGCCTGGTACCTCGAGGACGCGATCAAGATCCACCCGCGTCTCACGGTAGAGGCCGGCATCCGCCACGAATTTACCACCGGCTGGAATGAGGAGTCGGGCAGAGCCGCCAACTACGTCACCGATGCGCAGGGCATCCTTCTCACCACGCCTCGCGTGACCGGCTCGGCGTTCACCCAGAATAACGCGAAACGATTATTCGGCCCCAGGCTCGGCCTGGCGTGGGATGTCTTTGGAAACGGAAGAACCGCGATCCGAGCAGGCTTCGGGACTTACTATTCGCTGATCGATGCGCTCAGTTTCTTGTTGAATTCGCTTCCTCCGTATAATGGCTCGGTTTCGTTTTCGAACGTTGCACTGCCTTCGATCCTGCCCGTAGTTCCCGGTGCGCCCGTGCCGCCCTCGTGTGGTCCGGGTGTTCCGAAGCCGTGCACCATCTACGCGCCGCAAGGAGTGCAGGCCAATGCACAGACGCCGACGGCGGAGGAATGGAATTTCGGCGTGGAGCAGCGATTGAGTCACGATACGGCGTTGCGCGTCGCTTACGTCGGGTCGCATGGCTACCACGGACTGCTGAGCGTCGATCCAAACAGCATTCCCGCTGCGATTTGTTCAAGCGCCGGCGGCTGCACTTCCGGCGGTACGCCCGGCACCAGGACGGGCACCGTGCCAAATGGCGCCCAGTACATCCCGGTTACCAGCCGGCCCAACCCATTCCTTTCGGGTGGCTTTTTTTGGTACACAGAGGGCAACAGCAGCTACAACGCCTTGCAAATCGACCTCACCCGCCGATGGACGCAAGGCCTGCAATTTCGCGCCAACTACACCTGGGCGAAAAATCTCGACATGAATTCGGGATTGACCGGCGCGCAAGCGCAAAATCAACCCCAGATGATTTTGGACCGCAACGATCTGCCGAGAGACTGGGGCTTGGCCGCCTTGAACGTAACCAATCAGGCAAGTATCTCGGGAAACTATGAGCTGCCCTTCGGGCAAGGCAAGCGTTGGTGGGCGCGCCCCAGGCCCGTCGAAAGCAGGTTCATCAGCGGCTGGCAATTCAACGCCATCGCGACACTGTTAAGTGGCTTTCCGTTTACTCCACAGGTCGGTTCCAACCGGTCCGGCGATGGCGACACGCGCAACCCCGACCGCCCGTCTTTGAATTCGAATTTCAGCGGGCCGGTGCTGCTCCAAAATCCTAACCAGTGGTTCAATCCGAACGCCTTCATCCTGCCGCTTCCCGGCACGTATGGAAACGTCGGTCGAGGAACACTAACCGGGCCAGGGCTGGCGGACTTGGACGTCTCGCTCTTCAAAACTACGCCTCTAACAGAGCGCGCTAACCTGCAATTCCGCGCGGAATTCTTCAACGTGCTCAACCGCGCGAATTTCGGAACGCCGAATCCAACCGTGTTCTCGAACGGTGCCATCAGCGCCTCCGCGGGCTTGATCACCGCCACCGCCACGACGTCGCGGCAGATTCAATTCGGCCTCAAACTGATCTTCTAAATCGCGATCCTAAACTTTCTCAGGCACCACGAACGGCTTCCGGTAATTGCGACGGAACATCCGGTTCGCTTCCTCATCACCGATGCATGAGTAACTGGCCGCATCGAATTGCAGCGTGCGGCCCACGCGATACGAAATGTTCGCTAGGTGCACCAGCGTCGTCGAAATCGCGCCTTCGTCGATCGGTGCGCAAAGATCCGCGCGCTTGCGGCTGCGCACAACCTCGATGAAGTTCGCGAAATTATTTCCCGTGTCCTCGCCTGAAGGTCCTGGTGTCTGCTCGCGTCCCAGCCAGCTCTGATACTTGCCGGAGTCTTCACTCCACACCGCCAGATAACCCTTCGATCCGTAGAAAATCACGCCCACGTTGTGGTTGCTCGGTTCCTCAATGCCCGCTTCGTGATTGGTGAACCAGTGCCGCACCTCGAAAGCCATCATCTTCTTGGTGCCGCCGTCGTTGAATTCAAAGCTGGCGCTAAGCGTGTTCGGCGTCTCCTGGTCGTCGTCGAACATGAAGTGCCCGCCCATAGCGCTGACCTTCGTCGGATATTTCACGCCCAGCCCCCACCGCGCCATGTCCACCTGGTGGACGCCCTGGTTCCCCAGATCTCCGTTGCCGTAATCCCAGAACCAGTGCCAGTTGTAGTGAAAACGGTTCCGCGTAAAGGCGTGTTCCGGTGCCGGTCCGAGCCATAGGTCGTAATGCACGCCCGCGGGTACCGGTTCCTGCGGCTTACGGCCGATGGTATCGCGCCGCTTGTAGCACATTCCCCGCGCCATATACACGTCGCCGATCAAACCGTCCCGAAGCTGCTTCACCACTTCGCGCCCGATGCCGGATCGCTGCTGCGTGCCGTGCGCCACAATGCGGTCGTACTTGTGCGCGGCGGCCACAATCTGCCGGGCTTCGAACATATCATGCGCGCACGGCTTCTCCACGTAAACATCCTTGCCCGCCTGGCATGCCCAGATCGTCTGGAGCGTGTGGTGGTGGTTGGGGGTCGCAATGGAGATGGCATCGATCGACTTGTCCTCGAGCAGCTTGCGAATATCCGTGAACGCCGCGGGCCGTTTACCCTTGGCCTTCTCGACCGCGGCCACTTGCGCGTTGAGCACCGACTCATCGATATCGCAGATGGCGGCCACCTCGACGTTGGTCATCTGGTTATAGGCCGCAAGGTGGTCCAGGCCCCTGTCATGCACGCCCACGCACGCCACGCGAACAGTGTCATTGGCGCTAGCTAGCGCCCTCGAGCGCAACGCCGCACCCGCCGCAATCGCAGAGCCTAAAAAGTATCGCCGGTCCATGCCTGCAGTGTATGCCCCGGGGCCCTTATCGCGCAACGCTCCTGCCGTCCGCGGCTACCACTTGTATCCCTTAGCGCGCAGAACCGGCGTCAGAAGGCGCCGCAGATTCCCGCCCAAGATGAGCTCTTTTGCGGAATCGGGGATTTCGGCGCCGAGCACCTTTCCGAGCTGCGACGCGAAACTCCGGCCGCCCACATCGCTGCCATAAATAACTCGCTCCGCACCCAGCTCCCGCACCGCCATCTCCACAAACCCCGATGTCGGATTGGATCCCGCAATGTCGCCTGAGACATTCTTGGTGTCGCGAATGATGCGGATGCCTCGCTCCCAGTCTCCTCCCGTGTGGACACATACGAACTGAACGTCCGGGTGCCGCTTCGCGATCGCCACCACATCGTACGGTGTCGATTCGCCGGGCTCATTGCCGTCAATCTTGAGCCAGGTGTGTTGCAGGATAGGGACCTGCATCGAGGCAGCCCGCTCCACGATCAAATCCATCTCCGGAGCGCTGCAGCGTTTGTCCGCTTCAACCTCACCGATGCTCACCATCGGACCATCGCGTACGCAGCGATCGAACTCCTGCACGCTGAATTCGGGATATGCCGGGCTCAGGTAAACGGAACCGAAGGAGCGGTCCGGAAAGCGGTGCACGGCCCGCATCACGCGATCGTTCTCCTCCCGGAACTGCGCCGGAGTCGGATGAAGGTCGGTACCGTAACCTTGGGAAAGCAGGAGCCGTTCGATCCCCAGGCGATCCGCCCAACGGATCAACGCCGTCATGCGCTCTTCCGGCGTGTCCCCGGGAACATTACCGAGATGGCAGTGCTCATCCCAAATACGGAACGGCCGGGCGGGTTCTGGCGCCGTGGTCTGCGCCCGCTCAACCTGCGCCGCCGCCAGGCCGGCGCAGACGCTCTTGAGAAGTGTGCGACGATTCATTGATCATGCCCCCAATAACCGGCGCGCGTTTCCTTCGAGCACCGCTCGCGCCTCCGCGTCCACCAACCCGGCTTCGCGAACCTTCAACAGCGCCGACTCGAAATAGAACAACGGGTAGTGCGAGCCGAACAGCACTTGCTCGATGGGAATTGCTTGCGCCAGGCGGGCCACGCCGCCAACGCTCTCCAGCATGGAGATGTCAAAATACACGCGCCCTGTGGAAGCCAGCTTCTGGGCAGTTTCCACATCTTCGAGTGCATTCCAGTTCAGAACTACGACGCGCGCTCCCCGCTCGCTCTTGATCACATCAACCAACGGCGAAAGTTCCACCGGAGGTACGCGCATGAGGGGATGTTGCGTTCGTTCATCTTCCATGCGCACGGCAACCTGCGTAATCAGCCGTCGCGCGGCCGCTAAATGCAACAACTCCCCAAAGGCGGAATCCTTGAGCTCGTATCCGTGATAGTTGGGGTGTAACCGGATCCCCGGCATTTTGTAATCCTCGTGGCAGCGGCGCAAATCTTCCTGCCAGTCCGGGAGCTTCGGATTGACCGAGCCAAACGGGATGAGCAGTCCCGGCCCATATCGCTGGCAATCCCGTGCCAGTCTTTGATTGGCGCTGGAGAGATCCTTGTGCAAGACTCCGTCGAACGTGCCGGCCCACGCCTGTGTGACGTTGCGCTTGCGAAGGTTCGCCACCAGACCGTCAGGCTCGTCTCCCAACAGACGCCGGCACGGCCAGCGGGATAAATTCACATTCACGTCGATCATGCGTGCCGCCTATCCCGTGGGGATTGCCACCCACCGCTCGCTCTCGTATTATCATCCTTCAGCACGAGTATGCGGATGGCGGTGCGTCGCGCCGCGGAAGGTGGCACCATGGCGAAAGACAACGGCGATATATCAAGGCGCAGTCTGATTGGCGCTCTCGCGCTGTCTGGAGTCAAGGCCACGGCCGCGAACTCCAGCGTGACAGTGGGCCTGATCGGATGCGGGGATCGCGGCATCCTGGTGGCCCGGCTTCTTACGAAGAACCCTGATGCACGGCTGGTCGCGTTGTGCGACATTTTCGAGGATCGGATTGAGGCGGCGAAGCGCGAAATACCGCTCGAGTCCCCGCGCGTGTATCAGGACTACCGGAAACTTCTTGCCAGCGACGTCGATGCAGTGATCATCGCTACCCCCGTCTTCCTTCATCCGGAGCATTTCGAAGCCGCGGTACAAGCCAGGAAGCACATCTACATAGAAAAACCCGCCGCCGCGGACGTCGCCGGATCAAAGCGCGTGATCAAAGCGGCTGACCTGGCCGATCGGCGCCTCAACATCGCGTTCGGCCTGCAAGCCCGGTACGGTCCCGGCTATCGCAAGGCGAAACAATTATTGGACGCGGGCGGCATTGGCCCCATTCGCATGGCGCATGCCCACTTCATCAAAGGCGACGTCACTGGCAACGAAAAACCCGTGCCCCGGCCGATCACGGAGGAAGAGAGAATCCGCAACTGGAAACTCTGGCGCGAAACGCACGGCGACGTGATCGTCGAAACCTATTGCCACGGAATCGACGTGCTGAACTGGTTTCTCGGCGCGCATGCCGAAAGC
>Ga0335069_10002533_pt1:10000-28056 | contig 28056 bp, 12 predicted proteins | sample Lox_Sample_11_FD_206714 | JGI IMG/M metagenome (GOLD analysis project Ga0335069, IMG submission 206714) | Soil microbial communities from Loxahatchee National Wildlife Refuge, Florida, United States - Lox_Sample_1.1 | ecosystem: Environmental > Terrestrial > Soil > Wetlands | place...
GTTTGCGCCGCGGCGCTTTGGCGCCACCCGCGGGATCGAGATGCGCGGCCGCAGCGTCGATCGGCGCTCCCTTAGCCTCCTTCTGCATCATCCTCGCGCTGCATCATGCTCGCGCCAGAGCACCTTTATTATCCCGCCCTTTCCGGTAAAGATATACGGTCGTCCGATGCAAAAAATTCAAGACCTGCACGTAATTACGACCGAAGCCCTGGTCCCCCCGCGGCTGCTCAAGGAGCAGCTCGCGGCCGACTACCGTATCGCCGCCCACGTGGTCGAGGCGCGCCAGACCGTCCGCCGCATCATCCGCGGCGAGGATCCGCGCCTGATGTGCATCGTGGGGCCGTGCTCGATTCACGACCCGGCCGCCGCGATGGACTATGCGGAGCGCCTGGCGCGGCTCCGCGTCCAGCTTGCCGAGCGGCTGTTCGTCGTGATGCGAGTGTATTTCGAAAAGCCGCGCACGACCGTCGGCTGGAAGGGCATGATCAACGACCCGCATATGGACGACTCGTGCGACATGCGCGAAGGACTCCGCCGCGCGCGCCGCCTGCTGCTCGACATCAATGCGCTCGGGCTGCCGGCGGGAACCGAGATGCTCGACCCGATCACGCCGCAGTATATCGCGGACCTGGTTTCGTGGACGGCGATCGGCGCCCGCACCACCGAGTCGCAAACCCATCGCGAGATGGCGAGCGGGCTCTCGATGCCAGTCGGATTCAAGAACAGCACCGAGGGCAATCTGCAGGTCGCGGTGAACGCGATCGAATCGGCGCGCCGCCCGCACTCGTTCATCGGCATCACGCAGGACGGGATGACTGCGATCGTGCGTACGACCGGCAATCCCGACACGCACGTGGTGCTGCGCGGCGGACGCACGCCGAACTTCGACGCAGCAAGCATCGAAGAATGCTGCCGCATGCTGCGCAAGGCGGGACTCGAGCCGCGCGTGATGGTCGATTGCTCGCACGCGCAGACCAACAAAGACTATCGCAAGCAGCCCGAGGTGTTTGCCGCGCTCTGCGAGCAGGTGCGCGCGGGCAGCCGCGCGGTCCTGGGCGCGATGCTCGAAAGCTTCATCAACGCCGGCAATCAGCCGCCCGCGGCCGACCGCTCAAGGCTCAAGTATGGTGTCTCGATAACCGATCCCTGCATCGACTGGCCAACCACCGAGCGATGCCTGCTCGAAGCGGCCGCGGCGCTGACGCCCGCGGGCCGCGCGCACGCCGCAGCGTCCGACCACTAAAGCTGCGGCGGCGCGGCCGCGCACGCTCAGTGCCTGCGGACTCGATTCCCATGCGGCGCCGCGCGAAAACCTACGAATCGCAGGCGCGCATCCGGGGCGCGTGCGCGGCGCAAAGAATTCCGCGATCGGGAATAATCAGCATCGCGCCGGGCACAAAACGCGCGGCGGTTCCCTGCCGGTCCTGCACCCTGGCAAGGCCGGATTGAGTACGGCACGCGGGACTCGCGCGACAAATCCCGCTTTTAGGGATCGACCTTGACGCGGCGGCTCGTGGGCGGCTTGTTTATAGCGAAAAGCGGCCGCGCGTCGGAACGGCAAGCCAATCCCGTTCGACCCGCCAAGGCGCAGCATCTGAGCAGCATGCGAACGTGAACCCCACATCGGAGCGCCAAACAGTATGGGGCCGCGTCGCGCGCCATCCGTATCGCGCGGCGCTGCTCATCTACCTGGGCCTCTCGGCGGCGCTCTTCCTGCGTCCCGCCCTGCCTCACTTCACCACGATCTATCTCGGACGCGGAATCGATCAGTCCTTTTTCATCTGGTGCCTGGTATGGTGGCCGTTCGCGATCGCGCATCATCTGAATCCGTTCATCACCAGGCTTATCTTCGCGCCCGCCGGCTTCAACCTGACCTGGTCGACGTCGATTCCGCTGCTGAGCCTGATCGCGTTCCCCCTGACCGCGACCGTGGGGCCGATTACGGCGTTCAACCTGCTCTGCGTCGCCTGTCCTGCGCTTTCGGCGTGGACCGCGTTCGTGCTTTGCCACAGTCTTACGCGGCGCTTCGGCCCGTCGCTGTTGGGTGGCTACATCTTCGGCTTCTCCTCGTACATGCTGGCGCAGGCCTACGGCGGGCATCTCAATCTGCTCGCGGCGTTTCTTCTCCCGCTTGCCGTGTACCTGGTGCTGGCGCGCCTTCGCGGGAATATCGGGGAGCGGCGCTTCACGCTCGGACTGCTGATGCTGGCGACGGCGCAGTTTCTGAACGCGGCCGAGGTCGTTGCCACGATGGCGTTGTTCGGCGCGCTTGCGCTGGCGGCGGCCTGGATGCTGGGCGACGCCGATCTCCGCCGGCGCATCGTGGGGCTGGCCGCGCCGATTTTCTTCGCCGGCCTGGGCATGACGATCCTGATGAGCCCATACCTCTGGTACATGTTCGCCGGCTTTCGTGCGCTCCCGATCTATTCGACGAGTTGGCATTCGACCGACCTCCTAAATTTCGTGATCCCCACCCCGACGGTCGCTCTCGGAGGCGCCGTGGGGCCGTTTCGCCGGGTCTCGGGCGATTTCACAAGCAACATTTCGGAGCAGGCCGGTTATGTCGGCGTGCCCCTGCTGGCGCTGGCACTCTGGTTTGTGCTCGAACGATGGCGCACCTTCGAAGCGAGGCTGTTCGGCGCGACCATAGCGATTGTCGCGGCGGCGGCGATGGGGCCGCGACTGCACGTGGCGGGCAACAGCTACTTCAAGCTCCCGTGGTCGCTGCTGCATCGCGCCCCGTTTATCGACCAGGCGCTGCCGCTGCGCTTCAACGTTTACCTGTTTCTGACCTTTGCCCTGCTCGCCGCCGTATGGCTGTCGGCGCCGCGGCACAGCCTTACCACGCGCGCGATCGCCGGCACGCTGGTGTTCGTATCGCTTTTTCCGAATCCGTCTGCCCGGGTCTGGGCCGAGAACGGCAGCGTCGCGCCGGCCCCATCTTTTTTTACCACCGGGATGTACCGCCGCTATCTTGCGCCGGGCGAGATCGTGGCGACGCTGCCGTACGCATGGGGCGAAGCCGACGCTTGCATGATGTGGCAAGCGCTGAGCGGGATGTATTTTCGGCTCGCCGGCGGATACCCGGCGCTGAGTCCGACTTCCTATCAACGATGGCCGATCGTCCGTTCCGCCAATCAACTCGCGACGATTCCGGACCCGGCCGCTCAATGGAAAGCCTTCGCCGCGAGCCACGAAGTGACCGCGGTGCTGATGGGCAACAACTCGATGCCGGCCGCCTTCCCGTCGGTCGAGCCGATCATTGCGGCGCTGGGCGAGCCGGCGCTCACGGCGGGCGGAGTCACGCTCTATCGCGTGCCGTCGGCGATGCTCGCGCCCTATCGCGGAGTTGACTGGCTGCGGATGGAAACGCTCGTGGATACGCAGCGGTTCGGCGCCTTGCTGATCGCCGCCCAGTGCTATATCGCGTCGGGTGCAGATCCTGCGCGTCTCGCTCCGGCAAGCGCGACCAGGCTGGGATACCTGCCGGCCGCGTGGCTGCCGCTCAGAAATCGGACGACTGACTATCGACTGTATATGCGCACCGAGTCCGACGGATTGGTCACGGTCGGCCTCTTGGGAAGCAGGGGCGCTCTGCGCCCGCTTATCGATCGCTATGGCACATATGCACGGCGCGTCTCGTTCGCCGGAGGTGCACGGCTCGATGAGAGCGAGCCAGCGCGGGCCGCCGATACATATTACTATCCGCTGCTGATGTCGTTCGATCGAACGGGACTCGAGCGTGCTGCCGTATTGGCGCTCTCGGAGCGGCCAAGACTCGATCTCGAATCCGAACTACCTCAATCGAGAGCAATCCATACCGCGCATTGACGCGAATGGTTTGGCTGCGACGATCTGAATAGCGAAATGGGCTGAATCCGTAGCAATACCGTGGCAGCGGCGAGCACCGATTGTTAGTATCTAATTCGGTCGCTCGGATATCGCTATCGGCGGTCAGATGCCTGACGCAAAACGCGCTCCCCGCCTCTTTGATCGTAAGGCGGCGGGTGCATTTCTCGCCTGCCTGACACTGTCAGCGCTCGTTTTCGGACGCATCGTGCTTGCGCACCCGGTGAGTGTCTACGTCGGCCGCGGACCCGATCCGCAACTGTATATCTGGTTCATGGCCTGGTGGGCGCATGCGATCTCGCACTCAGTCAATCCCTTCCTGACCAAAGTCATCTGGGCGCCCTCGGGCGTCAATCTCGCCTGGACCGCGAACATGCCGCTTGCTGCATGGGCGGTTTATCCCGTGACGCGGGCCTTCGGGCCGATCGTCTCGTACAACCTGGTCTGCCTGCTGTCGCCGGCGCTCGCGGGATGGAGCGCCTTCATCCTTTGCCGCTACGCCGCCGGCTGCTATTGGCCGGCGCTTTTCGGCGGATTGTTCTTTGCGTTCTCGCCGTACGTGTTGAGCCGGATGCTGGGCAACGTGGATCTGACGTTGATGTGGCCGATACCGCTATGCGCATACGCGGCCCTGCGGCGAATCGACGGGAGCCTTGGCGCGCGCGGCTTCGTTACCGCGCTCGCGATTCTCATCGCCGCGCAATTCCTGCTGTTCGCGGAGATCGTCGCGAGCGCGACGCTGTTCGGGGCGCTCGCGCTTGTCCTGGCGGCCCCGGCGATGGGTCCCCCGGAGCGCCGCCGCCTCTTCTCGGCGGCAGCGCTTGCCGCTGTCGCATATGTGGCGGCGGCGATTCTCGTGGCGCCCTACCTCTACTACATGTTCATCCATCCGACTGCGCCGGAACAGATTTTTTCGCCCTGGCACTTCGCGATTGACCTTGCGAATCTGATGGTCCCGACCGGCGTCAACCAGCTCGGCCTTGCACCTTTCCTCGCGCCGATCGCATCCCGCTTCCGCGCCGAGCTTTCCGAGAGCGGCGCGTACCTGGCACTGCCGATAATCGCGATCGCGGTTCTCTATGCGCGCGAACGATGGAACGCGCCCAACGGCAGACTCCTTGTGCATCTGTTGATCGTAATCTGCGTGCTCGCGATGGGACCGCGGCTTGAAATCGGGGGCCGAATCGTCGTGGGACTCCCCGGCTCCGCGCTTACGCGCCTGCCGCTGCTGGACAAGGCCTTGCCCGCACGCTTCATGCTCTATGCCTACCTGGTGCTCGCCGTGATGGCCGCGATATGGCTCGCCGGCGCGAACCCGCGAACAACTGCGCGCTGGATTCTTGCCCTCGTAGCCGTGCCCTTCATGCTGCCCAATCTCTGCGCGGCCTACTGGTCGACCCCGGCCGCGATTCCCGCCTTCTTTGGCGAGGGCCTCTATCGGCAGTACCTCGCACCGGGCGAGACCGTGGTTGTGCTGCCGTACGGAATTCTCGGCGAAGGGATGCTGTGGGAGGCCGCCACAAACATCTACTTCAGGATGGCCGAAGGTTATGTGACCTTTACGCCGCCAGTGCCGCCGGAGCAGAGCCGCTGGCCGATTATCGAAAGCCTCTACGAGCTGAGGGGTGTGCCTGCGGCCGGCGATCAGTTTAAGGCGTACTTGGCCGGCCACGACGTCGGCGCCGTCATCGTCGGCCCACGCCGGCACTACCGCGTCGGCTCGATCGACGGGCGCCCGACCGCCGCGACCTGGACGCGGGCGCCAACGCTCGCGCCCGAGCGCGACGCTACTGCCGCGATGCTCGGTTCCCTGGGTGTGCCGGCGATCGCAGCCGGGGACGTCACGATCTATCGCCTGACGCCGCGGGCACTCGCGCAAAGCCGCGCGGATACGGCGCTCGCGATGGAACAGCGCGCCCAACAGACCCGATTCGAAGCGATGGTGCTCGGTGCCGAGCGTTACCTCGATGGCGGCGGGAACCTTGCCTCGCTAAGCGTCGAGCGCGCGCAGCAACTCGGACTCTTCCCGCTCGGATGGTTCGGCGGCACGCTCGCCGGCTCCCGCGACACCAACCCGATCTTTCATTCCACGTTATTGCTGGGTCCGGCCGGCGCGGGGGGAATCGAGGTAGGGTTGGCGGACTCGTACCAGGCGCTCGAACCGATTATTCGGCGCTACGGTCCCCTCTCTGCTCGAATCTATTTTCCGTATCCCGCGCCGATGACGGCGGGTTCAACGCCGCGTGGGTCTGCTACGCTGGTGATGATTTTCGATCGCACGGGCCTCGCGCGCACGGCCGCGGCCGCCTCGGTATCGCGGACGCCGTGACCTGGACTATTCGAGGGTCGCTCACTGCGCGCCGGCTTCCTTCTTGCGTCGAGCAGCGCGGCGGCCTCGGCCAGGCGCAAGGCTTGATCGACCGGGCGTACGCCGATTGGCGTTGGTACTTCCAGATAAATGTTGCCGCGAGTATCCGCCTTCGCTATCTTGCGTCCTCAGCGCTCTCCAAATTGCGCATGATTCCTTACCCACGGCAGAATCGATAAAAGTGAGCGGCGCTTCGTGACGAACGACCAGCCATCAGCCGATCTGCAACTGACGCCGCGCCTGCTGGAGGGTCTGGTTACCAACGGCCCGACCGACCCGATCGCCTACTACCGACGTCCGTTTGTCGGATGGTTTTTTCGCCAACGGATCAACCTTGGGCTGCGAATGATCGCGGATCGCAGTTATCCGAAGGCGCTCGAGGTCGGCTATGGCGCCGGCGCAGTGCTGCTGGCGATCGCGTCCAGGGTCGATGAATTGCACGGCATCGATCTCGACGCTGACCCTGCGCCCGTCCAGGCCTGGCTCGCGAAGCACGGGCGCGGCGCGAGGCTCCTTAAGTGCAGTGTTTACGAACTGCCGTACGAAACCGCCGAGTTCGATCTCGTGGCCTGCTTCTCGGTCTTCGAGCATCTGCATCAGTACGAACAGGGACTGCGGGAGGTCGCGCGCGTGCTCAAGCCGGGCGGGCGCTTCCTTCTCGGCATGCCGGCGGTGAATACGATGATGGAGCTGGGCTTTCGCGCGATCGGCTTCAAAGGCATCGACGACCGTCATGTCACCCCGCCGCGAGCCGTGGCGAGCGCGTTCGAGCGCAACGGCTTGCGGGTCGCCCGGGAGGCGCGCCTGAACCTGCTTCCGGGCCTGCCGCTCTACTACAACTGGCTCCTCGAGAAAGCCGCCCGGTGAGCGCGCTGACCTGATTCGACTATTCCATCTGATGGCAGCGATGGAAGAAACGATTCACCGGCCGCCCTACGCGTTCGACCTTCGAGGAATCTTCGCATTCGCTATCTACCTGGCGCTGGCGGCGATGTTCTTCGCTAGGGGCCTTGACGGTCGCTTCTCCACCGCATACGTCGGCAAGGGCGTCGATCCACCGCAGTTGATGTGGCTGATGGCATGGTGGCCGCACGCCATCGCCCACGGACTCAATCCGTTGTTTACCGACGCGATCTGGGCACCGCGCGGACTCAACCTCGCGTGGGCCACTACGATGCCGCTCCTGAGCCTGGTAGCGGCCGTACCGGTTGCCTTCCTGGGGCCCGTCGCGATTTACAACCTTTGCTGCCTGCTCGCGCTCGCGCTCGCTGCCTGGAGCGCGTTCGTGCTGTGCCGCTATCTGACCAGCGCCTATTGCGCGTCGCTGGCCGGCGGCTACGTCTTTGGCTTTTGCGCCTACACGCTCGGTCAGACTCTCGCGCATCTCAATCTGCTCCTTGTGTTTCCGATTCCGCTCTTCTGGCTCCTGATGATTCGCGGCTTTCGGGTGGATATCGCGTGGCGTCCGCTCCTCGCCGGACTGACGCTCGTGCTGGCCGCGCTGTTTTTGATGTTCATCGAGTTGTTCGCCACGATGACGTTGTTTGCGGGCATCGCTTTCATCGTCGTGCTGGGGATGGGGACGCGCGCGGAGAAGACGCGCGCCGTCAATCTTCTCCCAACCGTCGCGCTCGCCTATGCGATCGCGCTCGGGGCGCTGAGCCCGTTCTTCTATTACATGGTCGCGCTGGGCTACGACCCCGGCGCGACCCATCCGGCGCTGCTGTACTCGACCGACCTGTTGAACCTCGCGATCCCGACCTCGACGATGGAGCTTGGACGCGCGGCGCCGTTCCGCGCCATCACGGAACGCTTCCTCGGCTTTATCTTCGAGGACGGCGGCTATATCGGTGTTCCGCTGATGCTGATCTCGGTAGCGTTCGCTCGTCGGAACTGGACTGAGGGTTGGGCGCGCGCGCTGGTGACCGTGCTGATTGTCGCGGTCATCCTCTCGCTCGGACCCTTCCTCGTGGTCGGCGGGCGGCCGATCATTCCGCTGCCCGGACTGCTTCTTGGCGCCATGCCGCTCATCGGCAAGGCGTTGCCCGTGCGCCTGATGCTGTATGCCTTTCTCGCGCTCGCCGTTATTACGGCACTATGGCTTGGCGACAGCGCTTTTCCGCGATGGGTCCGCGTGGCGGCAGCGCTAGCGGTAATCGTTTCGATCGCACCGAATCTTTCCGCGAGCTTCTGGACTTCCGCGCTCTACGTACCGCCCTTCTTCTCCGACGGGCTCTATGCGAAATATCTCTCGCCCGGCGAGACCGTGGTCGTCCTGCCGTACGGAATCAACGGCAACAGCATGGCGTGGCAACTGCAGAGCGGATGGTATTTCAAGATGGCAGGCGGCTATGCGGGCAATCCGCCGGTTGAGTTTCGCCAGTGGCCGATAGTGCGCGCCTTCTATCGCGTCGGTACGGTTGCGCTTCCCGATGCCGGCGATCAGCTGAAGGCCTTCCTCGCGACGCATCGCGCGACCGCCGTCCTGGTCGACGATCGCGAAGCCGATATCTGGCGTCCGCTGATGGCGACCTTGAATACGGCGCCAGTCGAGGCCGGCGCAATGACCATATATCGCGCGGTGCCGGCTGAGCTCGCTCCCTGGCGGAGCGCGAGCGCGCTCGAGATGGAGACGCGGCTCGACAAGGCACGCTTCGCAGCGCTCGTGCTCGCGGCAGAGCGATACCTGCACGCCGGCCGTCCGGCGGACGGACTGACTCCCGCCGCAGTCAGCGCGCTCGGGTTGATGCCGGCCGGATGGATCGTAATACCGGAAAAGGTAGAGCCGCCATGGAACGACGGCGGGCTCAACCTGCCGCGCCATCCGAGCGATACCCATCAACTCGACGATCTGTGGCTTCGCGTGGACGAACAGGGCCGGATCGAGGCCGGCGTAAACGGCTGGTACCCGTCGCTGCGTGCGGTGCTCAGCGACTATCGCGCCGATGCGGTCGGCTTCTTGCCGCGCGACCTGGATCGGCCGGCGCCCGCTGCCGAGGCTGATCTTCGAGGACGGCTCGTCGTGGTCTTCAGCCGCGAGGGGCTCGAGCGTGCCGCGGCGCGGGTGCGCAGCGAGGGTAACAACGCTTCAGCGGCGCCCAACGGCAAAGACGGCGTATCACGATGAGCGAGCGCGAAGGGGCGAGGGCCGCATCAGCCGACGCACCGGGATGGCGCTGCGGAACAGCGGCGCTGCTAGCTTACCTGGGACTCTCGCTACTGCTGTTCGGCCGCGCCCTCGGCGGCAGCCTGTCTTCGTTTTATGTCGGCAACGGCCCCGACCCGCCGCAATCGATCTGGTTCCTGGCCTGGTGGGCCCACGCGCTGACGGCGCGCATCGATCCCTTGTTCACGCACGCCCTGTGGGCGCCTGCGGGCTTCAACCTCGCATGGACGACCAATATCCCGCTCGCGGCGCTGCTGATGCTGCCGGTGACGCGCACGCTGGGGGCGGTCGCCGCCTACAACATTCTCTGCCTGCTCTGCCCGGTCGCCGCCGGATCGGTCGCTTACATGCTGTGCCGGCAAATCGTGCGCGAGTTCGTTCCAGCCCTTCTCGGCGGTTTCGTCTTCGGCTTCTCGCCGTATCTGGCCTGCAAGCTGCTGGGCGATATCGACCTTGCCTTGGTGCCCATGCTGCCGCTCGTGGCCTATCTGACTCTGCGTGCGCTGAACGAAACGATGCGCCGGCGAACGTTTGTCGTCCTGCTGGCGCTGGTGCTGGACGCGCAATTTCTGATCTTCATCGAGACCTTCGCGACGATGACGATGAGCGCCGCGATCGCGCTCGCGATCGCACTGCTGGTAACGGAGGGGAGCGATCGCGCGCGCGTGCGCGCTTTAATCCGGCCGATCGCGTTAAGCTACGCGCTCGCGATGCTCCTGCTCGCGCCGTATCTCTACTACCTGTTCGCCTATGGTTTTCCGCACGGGGCTATCTGGTCGACCAACACGGGTTCGATCGATTTGCTCAACTTCCTCGTGCCCGTACCGACGAGCGCGCTCGGCCGGTTCGACGCGATACGCGCCATATCGCGGAGTTTCCGCGCCGGAATCTACGACACGGACGCCTATCTCGGGCTTACGGTAGTGGCCGCGGCCGCAATGACGCGGCAGCGATGGAACGAGCCGGCCGTGCGGCTGCTGATCCTGTTTGCCGGGGCGATTGGCGTCCTCTCGATGGGGTCGTGGATGCAGGTGAGCGGCCGGTTTATCGTGCCGATGCCCTGGATGATCGTTGCGGCACTGCCGCTCATCGGCAAGGCGGTGCCCGCGCGGCTGACCGTCTACATGTTCCTTGCAATCTCGATTCTGTGCGCGATGTGGATGAGCGCGAAGCCGCGGGCGGGCGCGCCGCGCCGGCCGGCTCTCAAATGGTTCGCGGGAGCTTTGATCGCGCTCTCGCTCCTGCCCAGCCTGGACGCGTCCTTCTGGGCCACGAAGCTCGCCACGCCCGAATTCTTCGCCGCCAAGCTATTTCGCCAGTATCTGCAGCCGGATGAGACGGTGGTGATCCTGCCGTACGGCTTTGAAGGCGACGGGATGCTCTGGCAGGCCCTCTCCGCGTTCGAATTCCGGATGGCGGGCGGGTATACGGGTTTTGCGCCGCCGATCCCCGTCGAGTACGAACGCTGGCCGATTGTCGACGCACTGTACGACGTTGCGCCGATTCCCGATGCGGGCGGCCAGTTCAAGGCTTTTCTTAAGAGCCACAGCGTTGGCGCCGTGATCTTTGCGAGCGAAGGCGAGCATGCGATCGAGGTCAGCCATGCCGCGGGCCCCGGCATCTGGCAACGCGGAGCGATCGCGCCACGCGATCGCGAGGTGTGGAACGCGCTCCTGGGAGGACTCGGCGTCGCGCCGCAGAACGTCGGCGGAATGACGCTCTATCAATTGCCGGCAGAACTGCGCGCGCAGTGGCCCAGCGAGACGCCGGCCACGCTTCAGGCGCGCGCGGCGGCCGCTCGCTTCGACACGATCCTGGCGGCGGCTTACGCTTATGTCGCCAGCGGCCGCCGCCTATCCGACCTGTCCCCGCTCACAGCCCAGCAGGCGGGCCTGTTGCCGCGCGACTGGATCGGAGGTCCGCTGCTGCGCAGCGCGCAGCGACCGGGCCTGATGTTCGACGGCGTGATGCTCGCGCCGGCGAAGGCGTATCGCGTGGCGCTGGGCGTCCAGGGATCGTACGCGGCGGTCAGGCCGATTATCGACAAGTACCGCGCTTACGCTGCGGCGATCTATTTTCCCTATCCGCGCAAGCTCTCGGCGACGCCGCCGGTGGGCGACAACCCGGCGCTGATGGCGATCGTATTCGATGCCGACCAGCTTGCGCGCGCGGCCCATACGGCACCGCTCGAACTCCAGGGCGCAGCGCCGGCGGCGAATCCATCCGCTACTCCGGCCGCGGCTTCGACCCCTTCGGGTCCTTGAGAGATCGCGGTTCGCAATGCCCTCGGTCGAAGCTCGCGCAGGGTGCAATCAGCGTCTGCGGACTTCGACCAGTTTGAAACGCCCGACGACCACCGGATCGCAATCGCGAAGCGCCGCGAGTTGCGCGGGCGCAAGCAGATCGTCGCGGCCCAGCAGCAGCACGTGCGGATGCGGATCGCAGCGGTCCTCCGCGCTTTCGACGCTCGCCCTGAGCTTCGGCGGCAGGTAGTAGCGAACCGCGTTGACCGCATAACCGGGGATGACGGCGAATGCGCCGCCGGGCGGCGACGCCGCGAGCGCAAGCGCCGTCGCCTCGCGCCACTGAACGTATTCGGGCTTGATGAAGTCGCGGCGCACGTGATCGAGCGACAGCGCGATCACCAGGATCAGCAGTCCGATGCGCAGCCGCGCCGAATCGATCGCGGCAAGCCCGATTGCCGCGAGGGTCAGAAATGCGGCGACGCTCGAAATCACGTAGCGCGTTTCCTCGAACGGAGTGAACGCGTAAGAGATAGCCATCACCGCCGCTACGGGCGCGAGCATCCACCACAGCAGGAAGCCGAGCGCCAGGGCGCTATTGTCGCGCTGCAACCGCCATCCTCCGTATATGGCGAGTGGCAGCAACGGCAGGAAGGGCGCCTTGCCCGTAGCGTCGCGCAGCATCTCGAGCGGCCACCACGGCGGCCGCAGATGCGACCAGCCAAGTATGCCGGCGTGCACGACGGCGATCGAAGTGCGTCCGGCCATCGGCGCGCTCGGCCCCAGCAACGCGACCCCGGCGCAAAGCGCCAGCGACGGAAGCAGCAGACGGAGTTCGGCGGCCGCCCTCGAGCCGCGGCCGACGCGTCGGCAGAGCGCCGTCCATGCGAGCCACATCGCCTCTGCGGCAACGAGCAGAGCGCCGGTAAAGTTGCACGCGATTGCGAGCGCGCTGAAAGCCGTAACGCCTACGAGACTCCCGATACGGCCCGCACGGCGCGTCCGCCCGGATACCGCGCGCAGCAAACAGATGACCTGCAGGAGTTCCAGGACCAGCAGCAGCGGATACATCCGCACCGTGCGCGCCTGGCCTATGAGTACGGGATTGACCGCGGTCAATAAGGCCGCGAACGCCGCCGCACCGAATTCCGCATTGTGGATTTCGGCCAGACCGCAAAGACCCGATCCCAGCTCCAGCGTTGCGAGGAAAACCAGCGCGATCGCGATCGTGCCCAGGACGGCCGAAAGCGCGCGCATCGATCCTGCGCTGTCGCCCCAAAGCCCCATCCATACATGAAGCGCGGCGTCATAGAGCGCGAGTTTGCCCGGATCGAGCTTGCGTTCCAGCGCGACGACCGTACGCAGGTCAGGTGCTGCCGCACCGGCCCACGACGCGGCCTCGTCGGCGCTGAGGTCGGCCGTCTTCAGACGGTAAAAGCGCAGCCCGGCGCCGAGCATCAGGGCCAAAGCGAGCAGCGCCAACGCCGCCGTACGCGCTGTCAACGCGCGCGAACCTCCACCAGCTTCAAACGCTTGACCACGCGCGGATAGCACTTTTCCATCGCGGCGATTCGGTCCGCAGGCAGAATATAGCGCCCGCTCAGAATCAGAACCCGCTGCGGTCCGCACTCTTCAACTCCCCGGACGGCGCCGCGGCGCTCGGGATTGAGGTAGTAACGCACTACGTTGTGACAGTACTCCGGGAATACGGCTATAGATTCGCCGGGCGCCGCCTCGGCCGCCGCGATCTCCGTGGCCTCCCGCCATGCCGCTTCATATGGGTGTTCGATCACGTGACGGGTTCGGCCGAGCGAAAGACCAACCAGCGCCGCGGCCAGCGCGAGGTGAACAGCGGCGGGCCGCAGCGTAGCGGCGCCGAACGCAGCCAGCCCGAACATCCCGACGAAGGCAATCAGCACGTAGCGAGGAAATTCGAGCGGGTGGATCAGATAACTCACCGCCGTCAGTCCCATGATCGGCGCCAGAGTCCAGACCAGAAAAAAGCCCGGGGCGAGCGGCGCCGCGTGCCAGTGCCGCCAAATTCCGAAAGCGGCCAGCATCACGAAGCTGCAGAAGAGGATCCGTCCGCCGGCCGCGGTCAGCAGCACCTGGAAGGGCCAGGCGATTGACCCCATCTTGATCCAGCTGATCGCGCCCATCGCTACGGCCTGATTCGAGGATACGAATACCCAGGGCAGCAGGGGCCCCAGCAGTGCGACTCCCGCGGCAATCGCGAGGCCGGGGCGGAAGATCGCAAGACCTTCCAACGGTGAGCGCCACGCTTTTGCTATCAGCAGGCATCCAAACCAGAAACCCTCGGCGAGCAGCAGAAAGGAGGTGGTGAAGTTGGCCGCGACCAGGGCAGCAGTGAAAATCGCCGCGCCGGCATAGTTGAGCCAGCCGCCGCGGCGCTGCGCGCGGACCAGGAAGAAAATCTGCGCCAGCTCCGCGTTCATCGCCACCGGATACATTCGCGCGGTCCGATCTGACGCCACCATCATAAAGTTGACGGCGTAGGCAAGCGCGGCCAAAGCGCCCGCCAGGTCGCCGATCGCGGCGCCCGATTGCCCGCCCAGGGAACGGCAGACCTCACGCACGGCGGCGAACACGAGCAGGATCGCGATCGTGCCGAGAGCGGCCGACATCGCGCGCATCGCGAACACGCTGTCGCCGAAGATGCGCACCCATCCGTGCAGCATGACGTCGTAGAGCGGCAGCTTGCCTGGATCGAGCTGATGCTCCGTCGCGACCGCCGCGCTAACGTCCGCGGCGGAAGCCGCCGCCCATGAGGCACCCTCATCCGCGCTGAGATCCGTAATCCCCAGGTGCTGAAAACGCAGGGTCGCGCCGAGCACGAGCGCGAGCGCGAGAAATCCGAGGGCGAGAGCGCGTGGACGCACCGCGGTCTGCCCGGCGCCCGAGGCCGCGATCCGATCGAAGACGGCCACGTCCTGGCTCATCCGCTCCGATGTGCGTGCGCGCCGAGACCGCGATACCCGGGCATGGCGATCACTCCTGGCGGCGCCCGACGCGCAGCTTCTCGCTGATCAGAAGCGCATTGAGCGCGGCACTGAGGCGCACCGGGTAGGCGTCGGGACGATCGATGTCTTTGTAGCGAGGGTCCAGCTTGGCGAAGGATTCCAGCAAGCGCTCGCGCGCCTCGCCGAGCTGCGGCCGCGTGCCGATTCGACGGCCGTCGGCGAACACGCGCTCGAGTACCGGACGCACCGATGCGGGCGCGGGACGAAACTCGCGCTGCAGATTGTCCGGACTTTCCTCGAACAATCCGACGAGGTCGGCGAAAAAACCGTCGGCGGCGTTGCGCGCGCGGAAAACCTGTTTGCGGCCGGGCAGCGTGGCTTTTTCGCTCGAGGTTTTCAGGCGCGGTTCACCCCGGTATTCGACCAGCTTGTAAGCCACGTCGAGCGCGGGCGCATCGGCGCTCACGGCCATCTCGGTGCCCACGCCAAATGCGTCGATCGGCGCGCCGGCCTTGACCAGCTCGGCGATACGATATTCATCGAGATTGCCGCTGGCGAAGATCGGAACCTCGGCAAGATCGCGCCGATCGAGCACGCGCCGCGCGCGCTTGCTCAGTTCCAGCAGATCGCCGCTGTCGAGCCGGATGCCCTGGAGCTTGGCGCCCCTCTCGCGCAACTCGAGCGCCACCGTGGCCGCGTTCTCGACCCCGCGCAGCGTGTCATAGGTGTCGACGAGAAGTGTGCTCAGCCGTGGAAAAACCTTGACGTAGCTCTCGAAGGCCTCGCGCTCCTGCTCGTGCGCCATCACGTAGCTGTGCGCCATCGTCCCGTACAGCGGAATCCCGTACCGCAGTCCGGCGAGCACGTTGGAGGTGCCGGCGAAGCCGGCGATATAGCTCGAGCGCGCCGCCACGAGGCCCGCGTCGGCGCCCTGGCTGCGGCGCAGCCCGAAATCGATCAGCCGCCGCCCACCGGCCACCACGAGGCTGCGCGCCGCCTTGCTCGCCACGAGCGACCCCATCCCGATCTGGTTGAGAACCAGCGTTTCGATCAGCTGCGCCTCGATGAGCGGCGCCCGTACTTCCAGGATCGGTTCGGTGGCGAAAAAGATCGTGCCCTCGGGCATCGCCCAGACCTCGCCGCTGAAGCGCAGAGTGGCGAGGAAATTCAGGAAGTCGGAGGTGAACAGTCGCAGCGATTCGAGGTATTCGAGCGCCCGCGGGGCGAAATCAAACTGCTCGAGCGCCTCGAGCAGCCGCTCCAGCCCGGCCGCCACCAGGAAGCCGCGGCGCGCCGGTAGCCGGCGCGTGAACATGCTGAAGCAGGCTGTGTCGTTGTTGCCGGAGGCGAAATACGCCGCAGCCATCGTGAGCAGATAGAAGTCGCAAAGCAGCGGGACTTCGTCGGCATCGAGGCGCAGATCGATCGGCATCTCAGGCAATCCGAAGTTCGGTCCGGAAATGTGCGGCCATGGCTCCGCGCTCAGCGTGGCGGGACCGGGGGCGTCGGCGGCGGCGGCACCGGCGCGGGCGACGGACCGGCCTGCAAGCCGCGAGTCTCCTCGGGCGGACGGCGCTCGCGCAGGATGTCCGACATGCGATGCAGGCGAGCGCTGACGAGATGATTGACCGTGCCTGGCTCCTCGAGCGCGCCCGCGCGAACGCCGGTCAGGATCTCGATCCCCTCATCGATCGTGCTTACCGGATAAATGTGAAAGCGCCCCCTCGCGACCGCCTCGACCGTCTCCGGTTCGAGCATCAGGTTGGTGACGTTGGCGCGCGGCAGCAGGACGCCTTGCGTGCCGCTCAGCCCGACCGCCTTGCACACGCGGTAAAAGCCTTCGATCTTCTCGTTGGCGCCCCCTATCGCCTGCACCGCGCCGTACTGGTCGACCGAACCGGTGACGGCCAGGTCCTGGCGGAGCGGCACGCCGCTCAGCGCCGAGAGCAGCACGTAGAGTTCGGTCGAACTCGCGCTGTCGCCATCGATCCCGGAGTAGGATTGTTCGAAGGCGATGCTCGCGGTCATCGAGGCGGGCAAATCCTGTCCGAAGCGCTGGCGAAAGAAACCGCTCAGGATCATGACGCCCTTGTCGTGAGTCGATCCCGACAGCCGCGCCTCGCGCTCGATGTTGATGACGCCGGCCTGGCCGAGCGCGACGGTCGCGGTGATGCGCGCGGGACGGCCGAAGCTGTAGCCGCCGGCGTCGAGCACCGCCAGCCCGTTGACCTGGCCGACCTCGCCGCCCCGCAGATGGACGACGATCGTGCCTTCGGCGATCAGACGGCGGATCTCCTCTTCGATAAAGTTGAGGCGCAACACGCGTTCATTGAGCGCGCGATCGACGTGGCGCGCGCCGACCACCCGGTCGTTGGCCGCACGCGCGTAGTACGCCGCTTCGTGCGCGAGATCGTCGATCGGCTCCATCACGCTCGATAGCCGCTGACGGTCGCCCGCCTCGCGCATCCCGAACTCCACGATCCGCGCGAGCGCCGCGCCGTCGAAATCGGGCAGCCCCTCGTCCTTGGCCAGCGCTGACACGCGCATGGCATAATGGCGCGCGGCCTCCGCGTCGGCATCAACCACCGGACGCAGTTCGGCCTTGACCTTGAACAGCTCTGCGAACTCGGGGTCGTAAAAGTACAGCAGGTTGTAAAGATAGGGGCTGCCGGTGACGATCACCTTGGCCGCCAACTCGATCGGCTCGGGCTTGAGCCCGCTCACCATGAAAAACGGAAACGGTTCCAGCGTCTCGAGCGTCATACGGCCCGTCTTGAGCGTTCGCTTGAGCGCCTTCCACACGCCCGGCTCGACGATCGCGTCGTCGAGGTCGAAGAGCAGAAATCCGCCGTGCGCCTTCACCAGGGAGCCGCCGATAATGCGCGTGAAGTTGGTTGCGCTGCGGCCGCTCGGGTCGATCCAGCGCTCGATCGTGCCGAATAGGTTGCGATAGGTCGGCGCGTCCTCGGCGATCACGGGAGCGCCGCTTCGCCCCGCGTTATCGACCACCACGTTGACCTGGTACTCGAAGAATCGGCTCTCCTCCGGTCCGTCGGCGCGCTGCAGAGGCAGCGGACGCGGCGAGGCCTCAGGGCCCGTCTCGGCGGCTTCGCGGAAGCGATCCAAATGGTCGAGCATGTGCTCGGCAACCTGATCGAGATAGTTCGTTACGGCTTCGCTCTCGAAGCGCGTCTTGAGCGCGGCGATAGCCGGCGCAATCAGACGGGCGGCGAAAGTGCGCTCGATCTGGCGGATTTCTCCGACCAGCTCGCGCATCAGCTCCTGCTGACGCATCGCCATCGTGGCGAACGAGTCGGCAAGCTCGCCCTGAGCCTTGGCCAGCCGGTCGCGTTCCGCCTCGGGAAGCTCCTGCATCACGCGGCTGAGCTCCTCGGGCGATTCGGGCGCTTTGCCGTTGATGAGCGGAATGAAAATGACCTGGCCGGAAG
>Ga0335069_10002534_pt1 | contig 28056 bp, 26 predicted proteins | sample Lox_Sample_11_FD_206714 | JGI IMG/M metagenome (GOLD analysis project Ga0335069, IMG submission 206714) | Soil microbial communities from Loxahatchee National Wildlife Refuge, Florida, United States - Lox_Sample_1.1 | ecosystem: Environmental > Terrestrial > Soil > Wetlands | place: USA...
AGCGCCCAGAGCGGCTGGACCTGCGCCCAGACCGGGTCGAAGCTCCGGAGCGGATGGCTGACCCCGTAGACCACGGGGGCGTCCTCCCGGCGAAGCGTGCCGAACATCTGGTCCCAGCAGATGAAGGTCGCGGCGTAGTTGCGGTCGAGGTACTCCGGGTTGACGCCGTGGTGCACCCGGTGCAGCGAGGGCGTGTTCACCACGTGCTCGAGGATGCCCACCCGATCCACCAGCTCGGTGTGGATCCAGAACTGGTACAGCGTGCTCAGCGCGTTGACGATGAAGAACACCGTCAGCGGCACGCCGAGCACCGCCAGGGGCAGGTAGAACGGCATCACCGTCAGCGGTGAGAGCACCGCCTGCCGGAGCGCCACCGCGAGGTTGTAGTCCTCGCTCTGGTGATGGATGACGTGCACCGCCCAGAGGACGTTCACCTCGTGGGAGAGTCGGTGCCACCAGTAGTAGCCGAGGTCGACCCCGACGATGGCGATGACCCACGGCCAGACGCTACCCGGGGCGAAGGTCCAGAGCCGCGCGTGCGCGTGCACGAAGGCGTAGCCAGCGAGCAGCGACGCCTCGAAGAGCAGGAGCACCACCCGCTGGGTCACGCCGCAGCCCAGGTCGGCGAAGCTGTCGGTGAAACGGTAGACCCGTCGCCGGCGGGCGCGCGCGAAGAGCAGCTCCAGCCCGATGAGGAGGAAGAAGAACGGAACGGCCAGCGCGATCGGATCGAGCGTCATGAAGCAACCGGCTACGGAGTCTAACCCGGTTGACTCGCCGGCTGGAGGATGCCCACCGTTCCCCACGCTGCCATGAGCAAGGCATTCACCCGCGAGGACGACACGCTGCCGTCACCGGTGCCCGCGCACCGGGGACCGCTGGGACCGCGCCCGCTCACGGCGGATGGGCACGCCCGGCTGCTCCGCGAGCGTGCCGCTCTCGAGGGTTCGGCAGACCCTGGCGCGGCGGAGCGTCGCCGCGAGCTCGATGCACTGCTGGAGCGTGCCGTCCCGGCGGCGCCCGACGCCGGGGGAGACGGACGGGCGGTGCTCGGCGCCTACCTCGAGGTGGAGGACACGGACGGCGCCCGCCGCGCGCTGCGACTCGTCGGCGGAGACGAGGCGGACGCGGCGCGTGGCTGGGTGCGCGTCGACTCGCCGCTCGGTGCGGCGCTGCTCGGGCGTCACGCGGGCGAGACCGTCCTGGTCGAGCGTCCGCGGGACACGCTGGAGCTCCGGATCCTCCGCGTGTTCGCGGCCGGCCTCGACGCCGGCTGACTTGGGGCGACCGGATCGGCTCACCAGAGGCTCTAGCCCCGGAGCTCCTCAGGGCCGGCCTGGGCCGCGCCGCTCGGGGTTCCGTCCGCGGCAACCCGCCACCGCCCGAGGCTCGAGACCAGCGCCGTCTCGCCCGCACGCCAGCGTCCCGGCCCCATCTCCTCGAGGCTCTGGATGCGCCTTCCTCGTCCATGACGCCCGGGGCCGGCCCGGGACTCCGCCGGCACCCCCCGTGATTCCGGCCGGTTGAACTGAAAGTTCTTCAAAGTTGACAGTGACTACATATTGGAGTTACCACCAGCCACATTCAGGAGGTCGGCCATGTCCGTCCGCCGTGTCGCGCTGCTGGTCCTCGGTCTCGTCTCGCTCGGCTGCGCCAGGCCGGCCCCCCCGCCAGCAACTCCCGCCCTGGTCGCCGTCCGCACCGTGCCGGTGGTCCGGGAGAGGGTGATCCGACCGATCCGGGCCGCGGGACGGCTCTGGGGCAAGCAGGAGATGGCGCTGGCCTTCCGGAGCGGCGGCACCGTCGACCGCATCCTGGTCCGCGAGGGCCAGGCGGTCCGCCAGGGACAGGTACTGGCGACGCTGGACACGCTGGACGCCGACGCCGCCCTGGTCCAGGCCACCGCGGCCTACGAGAAGGCGGAGCGAGACCGGGCGCGCATCGAGCGGCTCGCCGGCGCCGGCGCCGTCGCCCGGGTCAGCCTTCAGGACGCCGAGACCGCGGTCGAGCTCTCGCGCGCCGCGCTCCGCCAGGCGCGCCACGCCCGGGTGGTCTCCGAGCTGCGCGCCCCGGATGACGGCCAGGTGCAGCGCCGGCTGGTCGAGGCGCACGAGCAGGTCGGCCCAGGCACCCCGGTGCTTCTGGTGCGCGGGGCGACCCGCGGCTGGGTGGTGAAGCTGGGCCTCAGCGATCGGGACGCCGTCCAGGTGCGGCTCGGCGACTCGGCGACGGTGCGGTTCGACGCCTTCCCCGACCGGATCTTCCCCGCCCGGGTGACCGAGATCGCCGGCGGGGCCTCGCCGCAGACCGGGACCTTCGAGGTGGAGGTGGCGGTGGACCCCGCGGGCGACAACCTCCTCTCGGGGCTGGTGGCCAAGGTGGAGATCGTCCCCGCAGCCCCGCCCGAGCTCTGGGCGGTGCCGGTGGAGGCGCTGGTCGAGGGCAGCGGGCGGACAGGAGCCGTGTACACGGTCTCCCCGGGCGACCGGGCGCGCCGGGTGCCGGTCACCATCGGCTTCATCGAGGGGCCGCGCGTGACGGTGCTCCAGGGCCTCGACCAGGTCACCGAAGTGGTGACCGACGGGGCTCCCTGTCTCCGCCCGGGCCAGCCCGTGGCGCGGGTCCACTGAGGCCGACCATGAACCTCGCCGCCTTCTCCGTCCGCCGCTGGCAGTTCACGGTCGTGGTGTTCGGGATGCTCGCCGCGCTGGGCGGCTCGTCGCTCCTCAGCATCCCCAAGGCCGAGGACCCGACCTTCCCCTACCCCAACTTCGCCATCGTGCTCGTCTACCCCGGCGCGGTGCCCGGCGACCTCGAGAAGCTGGTGGTGGACCCCATCGAGGCCAAGCTCAAGGCGCTCGACGAGGTGAAGACGCTCAAGTCGGAGATGAGCGACGGGCTCGCCGTCCTGAACATCGAGTTCAACGCCGGCGCCGACCCGGACCGGAAGTACGACGACGTGCTGCGTGAGCTGAACGCGCTCCGCCCCACCCTGCCCGTCGATCTGCAGAGTGTCGAGGTCAAGAAGTTCAACGCTTCCAACGTGAACATCCTCCAGGCAGCGCTGGTCTCGGACACCGCCTCGTACCTGAGCCTCCAGGAGCTCGCCGACCGGTTGAAGAAGCGGCTGGACACGGTGCCCGGTACGAAGGACGCCACGCGCTGGGCGTACCCGGTCCAGGAGGTCCGGGTGGCGCTGGACCTCGAGCGGCTCGCGGCGCTGGGCATCACCCCGCTCCAGGTCGTCGGCGCCATCCAGGCGACCAACGCCAACATCCCCGCGGGCAGCCTCGACGTGGGCAAGCGCAAGTTCAACGTGAAGACCAGCGGGGACTACGCCTCCATCGCCCAAATCGAGGAGACGGTGGTGGCCGCGCGGGGGGACGCCCTCGTCCGGCTACGCGACGTGGCGCAGGTGGACCTCCGCGACTCCGAGGCGACCCACCTCGGCCGCTTCGACGGCCGGCGCGCGGTCTTCATCACCGTCGCCCAGCGTGACGGGCAGAACATCTTCCAGTTGCGGAAGGCGCTGGAGAAGCAGCTCGCGGACTTTCGGCGCGAGCTCCCCGAGTCGGTGCGGCTCGAGGTGGGCTTCGATCAGGCGCGCAACGTCTCCCACCGGCTAGACGGGTTCCTCCGCGACTTCGGGCTGGCCATCGCCCTGGTCCTCCTCACCCTCCTGCCGCTGGGGTGGCGCGCGGCGCTGGTGGTGATGATCTCCATCCCGCTCTCGCTTGCGATCGGCGTCGCCGCGCTGAACCTCACCGGTTTCAGCATCAACCAGCTGAGCATCGTGGGCTTCGTCATCGCCCTCGGGCTCCTGGTCGACGACTCGATCGTGGTGGTGGAGAACATCACCCGCTTCCTCCGGGAGGGGCACTCGCGGCCCGAGGCGGCGGTGGAGGCCACCCGGCAGATCGGCGTCTCGGTCCTGGGCTGCACCGCGACCCTGGTCTTCGCCTTCCTCCCGCTGCTCTTCCTCCCCGGCGCGCCCGGGCTCTTCATCCGCAGCATGCCGATGGCGGTGGTGTTCACCGTCCTGGCCTCGCTGTTCGTCTCGCTGACCATCATCCCCTTCCTCGCGAGCCTCATGCTCCGCAAGGAGGAGCACCCGGACGGGAACTGGTTCCTCCGGGCGCTGAACCGCGCCGTGGACCTGTCCTACCGGCGCCTGCTGCACAGGGCGCTCGCCCGTCCGTGGCTCACGGTGGGCGTCGCCGCGGGGCTGTTCGCCGGCAGCGTGGCCCTGGTCCCGCTGATCGGCTTTAGCCTCTTCCCCAAGGCCGGGCTGCCGCAGTTCATGGTGATCGTGGAGACGCCGGACGGGAGCAACCTCGGCGCCACGGACCAGGCAGTGCGCTTCGTGGAGGACCAGCTGGCCGGCCGGCACGAGGTGCGCGCGATGATGGCCAACGTGGGCCAGGGCAATCCGCGCATCTACTACAACGTCTCTCCGAAGAACCAGAAGTCGAACACCGCCGAGGTCTTCGTCACCACCGCGGACCTGCACCCCCCGGAGATGGCGCGACTCATCGCCGAGCTGCGCGGGCGGTTCTCGCGGTATGCCGGGGCGAAGATCGAGCTCAAGGAGTTCGAAAACGGCCCGCCGCTCGACGCGCCGGTCGCGGTGCGGGTGATCGGCGAGCGTCTCGACGTGCTCGAGCCGCTGGCGGCCGAGGTGGAGAAGCTGCTCCTCGAGACCACGGGCACCACCTACGTCAGGAACCCCAGCACCGAGCGGAAGACCGATCTCCGGGTGGCGATCGACCGGGAGAAGGCAGGGCTCCAGGGCGTGGCGCTGCTCGACCTCGACCGGAGCGTCCGGATGGGGCTGGGGGGGATCGAGGTGGGCCGCTACCGCGCCGAGGGCCAGGCAGACGAGGCGTACAAGATCAACGTGATGCTCCCCCGCACGGGCGAGCGGCCGAGCCTCGACGCGCTGGACCGAATCTACGTCCCGAGCGCGCTCAGCGGGCAGGTGCCACTGCGGCAGCTCTCAACTCTCGAATTCGAGGGCTCGCCGACGACCATCAACCACTACAACAAGGAGCGGAGCATCACCCTCACCGCGGAGGTGCTGCCCGGGTACAACACCGACAAGGTGACCCGGGCGGTGCTGGCGAAGGTGGCGAGCCTGAAGCTCCCTGCGGGCTACCGGATCGTGCCCGCGGGCGAGTACGAGAGCCGGCAGGAGAGCTTCGGCGGCCTGGGCTCGGCGATCATCGTCGCCGCGTTCGGCGTGCTGGCGGTGCTGGTGCTCGAGTTCCGGACCTTCAAGAGCACGGCGATCGTCGCCTCGGTGATCCCGCTGGGCATCATCGGCGGCCTGCTCGCCCTCGGACTCACCGGCAACACGCTCAGCTTCACCGCCGCGATCGGCTTCATCGCGCTCATCGGCATCGAGGTGAAGAACTCGATCCTCCTGGTGGACTTCACCAACCAGCTCCGGGCCAAGGGCATGGGCCTCCGCGAGGCCATCGAGGAGGCGGGGAAGACACGCTTCATCCCCATCCTCCTGACCACCGCCACGGCGCTCGGCGGCCTCCTGCCGCTGGCGCTGGAGAACTCGTCGCTCTACTCGCCGCTGGCCTGGGTCATCATCGGCGGCCTGCTCAGCTCGACGCTCCTCACCCGGCTGGTGACGCCGGTGGTCTACGAGCTCCTCGCGCCGGAGGTGGAGCTCGAGCCGGCGGCGGCCACCACCCCCGCCCCCGAACAGCTCGCCGCGCGCGTCGCCGCCTGACTGTGATGGCCGGCCCGACACCGGACGTGAGACGCTCGGCGCATGGCCGAGCTGACCCTGTGGGTGGATGCGTTCTGGATCAGTCCCTACGCCTTCTCGTCGTTCGTCGCGCTGGAGGAGAAGAAGCTCGCCTTCGAGGTGGAGGAGGTGGCGATGTACCGGGCGGAGTTCCGCGCTCCCGACTACGCGCGCACCTCCCTGACCGCGCGGGTGCCCATGCTCCGGCACGGAGACTTCCACCTCTCCGAGTCGAGCGCGATCGCCGAGTACCTCGAGGAGGCGTTCCCCGGCTCGCCGCGTCTCCTCCCCGATGACCTCCAGCGGCGCGCCCGCGCCAGGCAGGTCATGGCCTGGGTGCGGAGCGATCTGATGCCCATCCGCGAGGAGCGCTCGGCCGAGACCATCTTCTACGCGCCGGCCACCAGGCCACTGTCCGAGAAGGCGCAGCAGGCCGCGGCCAAGCTGCTCACCGCCGCCGACGCGCTGCTCGCCCCGGGCGCGACCTCGCTGTTCGGGAAGTTCAGCATCGCCGACGCCGACCTGACGTTCATGCTGCAGCGGCTGGGGAAGAGCGGCCACCCGCTCGGAGACAAGGTGCAGCGCTTCGTGGACGCGGTCTGGTCGCGCCCGAGCGTGCGGAAGTGGTGGGACCGGAAGCGGGCCGCGTTCATCCCGTACTAGGAAGAGCGCACGCAAACGTTACCCCGGGGCCAGGCGTCCCTGGTATTGGATCGGGGGCTCCCTCCTGCCCCAGGAGTCCGAGATGCTTCGTCCCTCGACCATCCTCCTGCTCGTCCTCACGACCGTGCTCGGCGCCGCTTCGGCACGGGCTCGGGCGCCTTCCACGAGCGAGGGTCTGGGGAAGGCGTGCGCGGCCGACGTCGCGCGCCTGTGCCCCGGCGTGAAGCCTGGCGGCGGTCGCATCGACCGGTGTCTCCAGGACAAGGGCGATCAGCTCTCCGAGGGGTGCGTGGCCCACCTCGCGCAGGTGCAGGAGGTCCACGAAGCCTGCCGCGCCGATGCGGAGAAGTTCTGCAACGACGTCCCACCCGGGCACGGCCGCCTGGCGGTCTGCATCCAGGCGCACGAGGCCGAGCTGAGCCAGCCATGCCGGGCGTATCTCCAGCAGGCACGCGCACGCTACAAGGAGGTGCACGAGGCCTGCCGGGGTGACGCCGCGAAGCTCTGCAGCAACGTCCCGCCCGGCCGAGGCCGGGTGGCAGTCTGCCTCCACGAGCACGAGGTCGACCTCAGCGAGGGGTGCAGGACGGTCCTGGTGACGAAGCCCGCCGCCGGCAAGTAGAGGTTTGCCGCGAGGGTCAGAACTGCTCTTCCTCAGGAGACGGCGGCTCCTCCTCCGTCCCGCCTCCCCCGCTCTGCCGCGCCTGCTCGGCCTCGATGGCCCCCAGCAGCGCCCGCTCCTTGTCATGGAACCGGGCCTTGCCCGGATCGGCCAGCGTCCGGCGCGCCCCCGTGGCGTAGAAGTCGAGGTCCTGCGCGCTCGCTCCGCGAATGGGCATGCCGCGGCTGCGCCCGTAAGGTGGGAACACCGTCGGTGGCTCGCCCGGCCCGGCGGCGGGCGCGCGGCGGGCTGGAGCGGCGGCACGCACCACGCCCTCCCCCCCGATGGTGAGCTCGGCCAGACGCACGCTGAAGCCGTCTCCGCGGCGCACGGCGGTTCCGATCTGCACCTGCTCGACGGTGCCGTCGGCACGCGTGACCGACACCGTCACCGGCATCTCGTTCTCGCGCATGCCCCGTGGCATCTCACCGACCGGAAGCCGCTGTCAACGCCGCACGACGACCTTCAGGCAGCCCGCGCCCGGACCACGTTCCCCAGCCGCTCCAGCGCCCGCTCGACCACCTCCATCGAGGGGCCGAAGGAGAACCGCGCGTGCCCGCGGAACCGCGAGGCGCGGCCGCGCCGCCGCTTTCCGGGATTGATGTCGAAGAACTCGCCGGGCACGGTGATGACCCGCTGCTCGAGTGCGGCGCGGAACAGCCCCATCCCATCGTTGAGCGGCGGCGGGAGCTCCGCGAGATCGCCCCAGACGTAGAAGGTCCCCTCCGGCGCGCGGTCCACGCGGATCCCGAGCGCCTGCAGCCCGCTCAGCAGCCGCTCCCGCTTGGGCCGGAACGCGTCGTGGATCGCCTGCAGCTCGCGCCGCACCAGCCCGGGCTCGAACAGCGGCAGCGCCGCCCGCTGGAGCGGCTTGCTCCCGCCACCGTCGAGGAACGAGCCGGCGCTGCTCAGCGCGTCGATGACCGAACGCGGCCCCACCGTCCACGTCACCCGCCAGCCGGGGTAGCGCCAGTTCTTGGTGAGCCCGTCGAAGAGGATGACCGGGTCGCGGTTCACGTCCCGCACGTGCGCCGCCGCGCTCACCGGAGCGGGCGCCCCCGGCTCGGTGGTCCAGACGTAGTGCGCATAGAACTCGTCGATCAGCAGCGCGCAGTCGAGCCCCCGCGCCAGCTCGACCCACGCCTCCATCTCCGCGCCCTGCACCACCTTGCCGGTCGGGTTCGACGGGTTGGAGAGCAGCACCGCCGAGAGCCCGAGGCCGAGGATCTCCTGCTTCAGCGCGTCCGGCCCGAAGGCGTAGCCCCGCTCCGGGTCGAGCAGGATGGGGATCGCGGTGAAGGCCTTGAAGACGTCGAGCAGCTCCTCGTAGGCCGTGTAGTCGGGGAGGAAGTGCCCCAGGTTGATCAACCCCAGGCTCGCCGCGGCGCGGGTGAGCGAGGTCCGCCCGCCGCCCGACACGCTGACGTTCTCCGCCGAGTACTGCGAGGGGAGCCCCCGCCGATAGGTGCGGTTGTAGTGCGCGGCGATGGCCTCTCGAAGCTCCCAGAGCCCGGCGACCGGCGCGTACTCCTGGTCCGCCGGGTCCACCGCGACGGTGTGGATCCGCGGCGGCGCGCCCGGCAGCTCGCCCGTCTCCGGCTGGCCCTGACCGAGGTTGCACCAGTCCGGGCTGGCCGGATCGAAGCCGCGCTTCTGGGCCTCGGTGGTGACGAAGATGACGCCGGTGCGGGGCACCGGTCGGAACGCCTGCGGGGCGCTCTCGCTGCTCGACATGAAGGTCCCGACTCTACACCACACTCCGCCTGCAGCAGCGCAACCCCGACCGCGCGTCCAGGCTCAGGGGTTGCTGGCGCGTGGGAGTGGCGGCTCCGGCCACTCTCCTTCGAGCGCGGGATGGCCGGGCTCGCCGCTGGGACGGAGCCGGAGCCGCCCGGCGGAGAAGCCGGGCCCGGGCCGGACGCCGCGGGCGAGCCGCTCGACGAGGCTCCAGCACAGCCCCACCGCCTCGGGCTCGGCGTCCGCCGGGACCCGATAAAGTCGCAGGTCCGGCCGGCCGAACTTGCGCAGCCCACGCGTCTCCACCACCCCCGTCCGGGCCCGGACCGAGACGTGCGCCCGGACCGCCGGCCGGACCCCGTTGAGGACCTCCCCGCGGAAACCGGCCGGGGTCCACCAGCGCTGTGCCTCGACGTCGAGCACGGCCGCCGCGCCGGCTTCGAGCAGCGCCGCGAGCACCGACTCGGCGTCGCGCAGGTAGCCCAGGTCGGGTGGATCGGCCCGCTGTCCACGGAGCACCGCGAAGTCGGGCGCGCTCCGGACCAGGCCCGCGAGCGCCCCCTGCCCGTTCTGTCCGCCGCCGGTGGACGCCACCAGGGGCTCGACCCACAGCCGCGCCTCGCCCTGCGGGTGCACGGTGAGCGACAACCCCGAGGGCGCGGGCGGGAGCCGCACCGGACCGAGCCTTCCGAAGACGAGGTAGAAGAGCGAGGCGTCACCGCCACCGGGCTCGAACGCAGGCCTGGACCAGTCTTCCTTCGCGACGGCCATCAGCCCTAGCCTCTCGTCCTTTGAACCCCGGGCGGGGCGGGATGTTCCGTGGGTACCGGAAGCGCTCGACGGCCCGCGCACGGGCCGGTGAACTCCGGGTGCCCGTCCTGTGTCTGAGCGGCCCGGCCCGCCGGCTCACTCCGGAGAGTCACCCCTCGACCGCTGGAGGCACGCCCGGTGATGCCGCAGCACGCTCCGCGCATAGGCCCCGGTGGTGTAGCCACGCCGGAGCTTGGGGCTCTTCAGCTCCAGCTCGGGGACGGCCGCGGCCGGCAGCGGGCCGCCAGTCCGCTCCCGGTGGATGCGCCGGAGCGCGAGGTAGCTGGGGGTCTCCTCGAAAGCCTGCTCCTTGCCCTTCTCGAGGTCCTGCCGGAGCCGCGCCTCGGGGAGCGTCGGAACGAAGCGCTCACGGAAGACGCGGAACGCCCGCAACGTCTCGCTGTCCTCGGGCGTGGGGCGCCCGTCCGGGCCGTAGACCAGGAGGTCACCGTCCGCGGCGAGCGGAAGCCCGGTGAGCTGGGCCAGCGCGCGCTGCACCGCCGCGTTCCGCGAGGCATACTGGCCCGCGTTGTAGTCGGCAAATCGGTACAGCACGTCGCCGTCGGTGAGCGGATACCCCCAGAGCCGGGGCACGCCGAAGCGGAGGCCACCGGCCCGGGTGTAGAGCGCGTCGCGCACCGATTCCTCGGCGTCGGGCCAGCCCCGGCTCCGCGCGTACTCCACCGCCCAGCGGACGCTCACCTGCATCGAGCCGGCGGTGGTGACCGGGTTCAGGTCCTCCAGGCGACGGCCGCGGAACAGGGTGTCGAGCAGGTTGGCGGTGGCGAGCATTGCCGGGTGCTCGCGCCGCTCGGCCTCGAGCATGTCGCGGAAGAGGAGGTCCAGCTCACGCTCGGTGCGCAGCCGCCTGATGCGTTGATCGAACGTCCGCCTGTCGCCCGGGGACGAGTCCTGGAGGAGCCGCTCCATCGCCGCGGGCCCGAGCGGCCCGTACTTCTCCGCCTCCTCCCTGAGTCGCGTCCGAACCAGCGTCCCGAGGTTGGCGACGGGCGGGTCGGCCTGGAAGCCGGACTCCTGCTGCAGAACCGCCACCACCCCGCAGACGCGTATGGCGTCCGGGACCAGCCCCGCGTCAGCGAAGGCAGCGAGGGTGTCCTTCGCCCAGCCTCCCGGGTCGCCGACCCCCTCGGGGAACGCGGCCCGGACCTGCGCGGGCCCCAGCGGTGGCGGCGCCCGCGCCGGGGGCGGAGGATGTGGCGGCGCCTCGTGGCACGAGGTCGCCACCGTGAGCAGCAGCGCGGTCAGCCACCCTCGGGGGCGAAACACGAACGGCCCACGGCGGGGAATACAGCGAGCGGTGCTCGACATCACGTCGGCGGGACGTTACCCCCGCTCCTTCCGGCCTCCCCCATGACCTGGCGCGCGCTCAATCCCTGGTCGGGCCTGGCGGGTCTCCCCCGTGACAGCTGGCTGCTTGCCCTGGCCACGCTGGTGAACCGCGCCGGGACGATGGTCATCCCGTTCCTGGCGCTCCACTTCACCCGGAACCTCGGGTTCTCGGCCGCCCAGGCAGGCCTGGCGCTCGGGGTGTACGGCATCGTCTCCCTCCTCATCTCTCCCTTTGCCGGGCGACTCGCGGACCGGATCGGCGCGCAGCGCATCCTCACCCTGTCGCTGGTCCTGGGTGGCCCCGGGTTCTGGGCGCTGCCGCTGCTCCGGACGCTGCCCCAGGTGCTGGTCGGCATGGTGGTGCTCTCGGCGGTGGCCGAGGCGATGCGCCCGGCGACCCTGGCGCTGGTGGGCGACCTGGCTCCTTCCGAGCTCCGCCGGCAGGCCTTTGCCCTCAACCGGCTGGCCATCAACCTGGGGATGAGCGTGGGTCCGGCGCTGGGGGGATTCCTCGCCGCGCATTCGTTCCGGGTGCTGTTCTGGGTCAACGGAGCGTCGTCGATCGCCGCGGGCCTGGTGCTGCTGCTGTTTCCGCTCCGGGCACACTCGACCGAGACGCACGCCGGGGCACCGCCGGCGCTGGGGGCCATCGCCGACCGTCGTCTGCGGTACGTCATCCTCTGTCTGCTCCCCGTCCTGCTGGTCTTCTTCCAGCACGATGGAGCGTTGCCGGTGTGGATGGTGGAGCAGCTCGGCCTCTCCACCCGGAGCTTCGGGCTGCTGTTCACGCTCAACACGCTGCTGATCGTGTTCCTCGAGGTGCGGCTGAACGCCGCCACCGCGCACTGGAGCCCGGCCCGTGCGCTCTCGGTGGGCTCGGCGCTCTGCACGGTGGGCTTCGGCGCGCTGGCGTTCCTGACCAGCTACTGGGGCATCCTGGCCACGGTGGTGGTCTGGACGGTGGGGGAGATGATCCTCTTCCCATCGACCGCGGCGTACGTCTCGGAGCTCGCGCCGGCGGCGCGGCGGGGCGAGTACATGGGCTTCTACTCGATGACCTTCGGCATCGGGTTCACGGTCGGGCCGTGGGCCGGTCTGAGCGTGCTCGGGGCCGCCGGCGCGCGGACGCTGTGGCTCTCCTGTCTGGCGGTGGGCGCTCTGTCGACGCTGCTCCTCGCGCGGATCCGGCCCGAGGTTCAGGCCACCGTGGCGGGCCGCGTCGTCGCGCCCGGATGAGCCCGGCGCCCACGAGCGCCGCCGGCCGCCGCTCCTCGGGCGGACGGGGTGGGGACGTCCGAGCCCGGCGGTATGTGGGCAGCGGCGCACCCGTGCCCAAACGTTGACGCGGGTGCCGAAAGGCGATGTCGTCGGGTCTCTTCCCGAACCAGAGACCGAATGCGCATCCCGCTCGTGGTGTCCCTCGCCCCCCTGGCCCTCGCGATCGCCTGCAGCGACGAGGGGCCCATTCCGAACATCGGCCCGAAGCTCACCATCTCGCCCGCCACAGTGAGCGTCGAGACGGGCGCGGACCCGATCACCCTCCAGGCGGTGCCGCAGAACGGCGATCTCACCGGAAACGTGACCTGGATCGTGTTCAGCGGAACCGCGGGGGTTCTCGGCGCGAGCAACGGCTCGACGGTGGCCTTCACCCCGACCGATCTCGGGACGACCGGCGGACCGGTGGTGGTCCAGGCAACGGCGACCGTGGGTGGCACGCTCCACCCCGCGACCGCGGCGATCCAGGTCGTGCCCTCGACGCACGGCCGCATCGCGCTGGGCATCGACCCCGGCGGGGCGGTTGGCTCGGTGGACGTCGCCGACCTGGCGTCCGGAACGAAGGCCACCTTCGTCGCCAACGCGCCCAGGGTGCTCCGCAGCAAGATCATCGACGCCGGGACGTACGTCGTCACCGCCGACGCCGGCATCGCGGTGTCCGGGACGATTGTGGATGGCATCTGGGACGGGACGGTGCAGTTCGACGGCGGGACCCCCGCCCGGTCGGTCCAGGTCCCGGTCAAGCCGAACCAGGAGACCACCGTCGCGGTGACCTTCGCGCTCCGGGGTGGCCTCGGGCGACTCTGGTTGCCGGTGGACGGCGCGATCCGCAGCTACACTGAGAACCAGCTGCTGGTCGACCGGGCGAGCCAGAATGGTCTGAGCGTCGGTGGCGCCAGGGCGGTGGCCTTCGACGCGGACGGGAACCTCTGGGCCACCTTCTCCGACGGGGTGCGCATGTTCACCCCGGACTTGCTGGCCTCCGACGGCAGCACGCCCGCGCGGACGATCTCCCTGAACGACGCCACCGGCGTCGCCATCCGGGGCGACACCATCGCCGTGGCGAGCTGCAGCGGGAACTCGGTCTCGACCTTCTCGCGCAGCGACGCCAATGCCACCCCCTCGAAGATCATCACCGTGACCTGCCCCTGGGGGATCAGCTTCGACGGCGCGAACACCGGCAAGCTCTGGGTGACCTCGAAGCAGGCCGGCGTGAACGGCCACGTGTACCGCTTCCCGGCCGACGGCGGCACGGCGGAGAGCGGAGTGGGGGCCGGGGCCGCGGTGGCCGACGCATACGGGGTGGTCGTGGACGCGAGCACGCCTCCGAACGTCTGGGCGAGCAGCTGCACCGGGAACTTCATCCAGCAGGTCAGCCCCACGGTGGGCAGCGCCCTCGCGCTTCCGGACTTCGCCTGTCCAGGAGGCCTCGCCTTCGACAAGCTGGGCAACCTCTGGGTGCTCTCGGCCGGGAACCAGAGCAATCCCAGCGGGAACCTGGTCCAGGTGTCGGGCACGTCCGGGAGCGTGCAGCTCAACTCGCTGACCCAGGTGACCTTCGGCGGCCTGGCGTTCGACCCGGGCGCGGCCGGGCTCCCTGTGCACCAGTAGCGGGCGGGCCTCGCCAGACAGGGGTCCGCGCCTCCCCTGTCCTCCGGTCGACAGGACGCTTGCCGTCCGGCGCGGCAAGGCACACCTCTTCCGCACCATGCCTGGCCGAACCAAGTTGCCGTCCACCCTGAAGCGATCCCCGCCCGGAGCGCAGCGCACCTACCAGAAGACGCTCCAGCACGCCGAGCAGGAGTACGGCGACGGCGAGCGCGCCCACCGCACGGCCTTCGCGGTGCTGAAGCGAGCGTTCGAGAGGGTGGGCGATCACTGGCAGCGCAAGAAGGGCGGGCACACCGGCCCGTCGGACCCGCGCAGCAAGCAGACCTCGACCGCTGCCAAGCGGGCGGGCAAGGGCGAGACCTACGGAGGCGTCGACGCCGAGGGCAACGGCAAGAAGGATCTCCTGAAGCGCGCCCGCTCGCTCGACATCCCCGGCCGGTCGCGGATGAGCAAGGGTCAGCTCGCCACGGCGATCGCGAAGAAGCAATGATCCGCGGCCTTCGCCTGTGGAAGCGCCCGCTGGTGCTGGCGCTGTCGTTGCTCGCCGCCTGGGCGATGTGGATCGGGCTGATCAAGGCCCAGAACGTCTTCCTCCTCGGGTTCCTGGCGATCCTCGTCGCGGCGATCTTCTGCTTCCCGGTGGGCTGGCTCTCCCGCGTGATGCCGCGGGCCGCGGCGGTGGTGCTGACGGTGCTGCTCACCTTCGGGTTGGTGGGCGGGATGGTGGCGATCGCAGCGCCGGTGGTGGTCGACCAGGGCAAGCAGCTCGTCGACGGACTCCCCGATGCGGCCCGGAAGGCGGAGGCCTGGCTCCGGCGCGCGCAGCGGGACAGGACGGTGCGCCAGCTCACCAACGGCAAGGACGTCGCCGGGATGATGAAGGCCAAGGTGCCGCAGGCGGTGGAGACGGTGGCCACCCTCACCCCGAAGGCCCTGGGCCACGTGGTGGAGCTGATCTCCACCTTCGTGCTGCTGATCGTCCTCGCCGCCTTCCTGGTCCACCGCCCGTCGCTCTACGAGCGCGGGATCCGATCGATGCTCCCGCACAGCTTCGAGCCGGCGTTCGACGAGCTGTGGACCCGGCTCGGGACCGGACTCCGCGGATGGGTGGGGGGGACGGTGGTGGCGATGTTCCTGATGGGCTCGGTGACTGCGGTCGGGCTCTTCTTCGCCGGCATCGAGGGCTGGGGGCTGCTCGGGGTGTTGACCTTCTTCGGGACGTTCGTGCCCTACGTGGGCGCCGTGTCGAGCTCGGTGCCGGGGCTCCTCATCGGTCTCTCGCAATCACCGCACCACTTCGCGCTGGCGCTGGCGGTGTACCTCGGGGTGCACGTCATCGAGGGCTACCTGGTGCAGCCGTACGTGATGCGGCGCGCGGTGGAGGCCAACCCCGCGCTGCTGCTCTTCTTCCAGGCGATCATGGGCGCGCTGTTCGGGCTCCTGGGCCTGATGGTCGCGACACCCCTGCTCACGGTGATCCAGATCATCGTGGCCACCCTCTGGATCGAGAGGCGGCTGCACAAGACGCCCCCGACGGACGAGCCTCCCGGAGCCGAGCCGGGGCCAGGGACGCCGGCACCCGCCGCGGCGCTGCACTGAAGGCGGCTCCCCGCCCCCGCCTCTAGCGTGCGGGGCGAGAGCCGCGGGCCGGCGTGCGGGACGGCTGGACCCGGAAGCGCAGGCCGTACTGACGGGCGCAGGGGTTTGAGCAGAACCACCCCGCCACGGGATCGAGCACGGCTCCGGCGAGGAACAGCTCCTCGTCCGTCGTCGCGGGAATCACCGTGCGGCACCACTGGCAGGTGGTGCCCTCCCGCTCCTCGGTACGCGCAGATCGGCGCTTCAGGAAGCCGAGCATGGTGCCGGCAGGCTGAAACTTGCTCGCCCGGGCGGCAAGGGACCCCGATGACTCCCTGCTCACCGGTGGACGGTCGACTGGTCCCCTGGGTCATCCTCGACCGGGCGGGACCGGGCCCAGGCCACGACCGCACGGACACAGACCGCGCCGAGCAGGAAGGCAAAGAGGCCGCGCGCCAGCGGCCCACGGGGGAGGAGCACCAGCGCCAGCAGGCCCAGGAGGAGCAGCGCCGCGGCGATCCGGGACGGGACGCCGGACCGGGCCATGCCTTCGCGTGCGGCGATCTCCTGGGCGATGGCCTCGCCGAGCGCCTGGCGCTCCTGCTGGAGCCTGCGCGCCGCCTCGAGATCCTCCTGACGCGTGCGCTGCTCTTCCGACTCTTGCCGCGCGAGCTCGTCCCGGTGGCGGTCCCAGAGCGCAGTGTTGAAGGCCACCCCCTCCAGCGTGTCCAGAGCGGTGCCGCACGGACAGCGCCGGGCGCCGAGCGGCGAGTCCACCTGACACACCGGGCAGCGGACGAAGGGCTGGGCGTCCGAACGGGGCGCGAGCTCGAGCGGCGGCTCGACGGGAGGCGCGAACCGCTCGAGCCCTCCGGCGTGGACCTCGGGCAGCGGTGCGGTGGGCTCGATCGCCTGGAAGCGATCTTCGGTGGCGGGCCGGGATGCGCCGCTCGTCGTTCGCGAGCGCTCGAGCCGTTGAAACCGGGCGAGGAACCTCACCGGCGCACCACGCGGGAAGCGGGCCGGGTGCGATCCTTTGCCCACTCGCGGATCCGCGAGATCTCCTCGCGCAGGGTCACCGCCAGCGGGACGGTCTCGGTGACGGCCTGGACGAGGTGAACGTCGGCGAGCTGGGTGCGGGCGTCGAACGCGGCGTGGAGCCCCTCGACCACCGCCTGCTCCAGCTCGGCGCCGCTGAACTGCTCGGCACGGGCGGCGAGCGCGGCGAGGTCGAAGGTCTCGGGGGCGCGTCCCCGGCGCGCCAGGTGGATGCGGAGGATCTCCTGGCGCTCGGCGGCGTCCGGGAGGTCGATGAAGAAGATCTCGTCGAAGCGCCCCTTGCGGAGCAGCTCCGGCGGCAGGCCCTCGACCCGGTTGGCGGTGGCGACCACGAAGACCGGAGCGGTCTTCTCCTGGAGCCAGGTGAGGAAGGCGCCGAGCACGCGTGCGGTGGTGCCACCGTCGCTGACGTTCGAGGACGCCGATCCGGAGAGCGCCTTGTCGATCTCGTCCAGCCAGAGCACGGCCGGCGCGGCGCTCTCGGCGACGCGGATGGCGCGGCGGAGGTTCTCCTCGCTCGAGCCGATGAGACCGCTGAACACCCGGCCCATGTCGAGCCGGAGCAGCGGGAGCGCCCACTGGGAGGCGATGGCCTTGGCGGTGAGGCTCTTTCCGCAGCCCTGGACGCCGAGGAGGAGGAGCCCCTTCGGCTCCGGAAGGCCGAAGGCGTGGGCCTCGGCGGTGAAGGCACGGGCCCGGCGGTGCAGCCAGTCCTTGAGGCTCTGGAGCCCGCCGACCGCGGCCAGCGAGTGGTCCACCGGGTAGTACTCGAGGAGGCCGCTCTTCCGGATGACCTGGCGCTTCTCGTCCATCACCCGCTGGATGTCGGAGGCGTCGAGCCGGTCGTCGTCGGCGATGGCCTTGGCGAACGCGTTCTCGGCCTCCTGGAGGGTGAGCCCCAGCGCGGCCTTGATCAGCTGCTCGCCCTCCTCGCGCTTGAGGTTCACCGCGACACGGCCGGCCTTGCGGAGCACGCCCACGATGTCGCGGAGCAGATCGGCCAGCTCGGCGAAGGTGGGCAGCGGGACGTCGAGGACCGCGATCTCCTTCTCCAGCTCGACCGGGAGCTGGAGCACCGGGGCGAGGAAGAGCACGGTGGTGTAGCTGCTCTTCAGCGCCTGGCCGAGCTCGCGGAGCGCGCGGACGAGGCGGCGGTCGTCCAGCCAGGCGTGGAGGTCCTTGAGGACGACCAGGGCGGGTTCCTGGAGTCCGCGGAGGGCCTGGATCGCAGCGAACGGGTCGTCCGTCTGGTCGGGGAGCGCGACGCCGCGGGTCTCGTCGAGGCGGTGGAGCCCGCGCACGGCGGACCACCCGATGAGCGACTTGCCGTGGCCGGCGGCGATGCCCCGGAGCAGCTCATCGACCCGTGCCTCCTCGGAGGAGACGAGGTAGACCAGCGGATACCGGGCGCGAATGAGCGTGTCCAGCTCGCCGACGAACCTGGGTCGGCGGGGGGAGGGGACGGGGCGCTCGGCGGTCTGGGGCACGGTGCCCCCGCAGCATAGACGACGAACCTCCGTTCGAAAGGTTGCGGGTCCGTGCAGAGACGTTGAGCCCGCGACCACATCTCGCTACCTGAGGCGCTGTCCAATGGAGACCGAGATCCTCATCGTGGGTGCAGGTCCTTCGGGCGCCGCGGCGGCGGTGCAGCTGGGCCAGCTGGGAATCAAGGACGTGCTGCTGGTGGACCGGGACCGGTTCCCCCGGGAAAAGACGTGCGGATCAGGCCTGTCGCCGGCGGCGTTGCACGTCGCGGAAGCGCTGGGCATCGGTCCCGAGCTGCGAAAGCGGGCGAACCCGGTGCTGACGGTGCGCTTGGTGACGCCGGGTGGCGAAGAGCTGCGGATACCGGCGAACTCGGCGGCGGTCGTCCTCCACCGGAAGGAGTTCGACAGTCTCCTGGTGGAGCGGGCGAAGTCGCTCGGCGTGCGGTTCCGCGACGGGTTCCGGGTGACGGAGGCCATCGAGGAGAACGGGCGGGTGGTCGGAGTGCGCGGGGTGGACGGGAGCGAGATCCGCGCGAGGCGGACTCTCTTCGCCGACGGGGCGCACAGCCTCTTCACCCGGGACGACCGTGAGCGGCGGCACATCGACACGCTGATGGGCTGGTGGGAGGGGCCGGACTTCGAGCCGGGGCGGCTGGACATGGTGTTCGACCGGGAGCTGTCGCCGCTGTACGGGTGGCTGTTTCCGGAGACGCCGACCCGGGTGAACATCGGCATCTGCATCGACGCGCAGGACGAGTACGGGCGGAAGGTGCCGAGAGATCTCCGGGAGGTGTTCCAGGGCTTCCTGGACCGCCACTACGCGGACCTCCTCCGGACCGCGACGCAGCTCGGTGGGTGGAAGGGACATCCCATCGTGCACACGACGTGGGTCGCCAACGTCTCGCGGCCGGGGGCGCTCCTGATCGGCGAGGCGGCGCGGCTGACGCACAACGGGACCGGGGAGGGCATCAGCCAGGCGATGCAGTCGGGCATCTACGGGGCGGACGCAGTGGCCCGGGTGGTGCGTGGCGAGGCGAGGGAGGCAGTGGCGTGGCGTGGGTATCTGCATGCGCTGCGGAGGCGGTTCACCTTGGAGTTCGCGGCCGGGCACCTCCTCCGAGACATGGTGTCCTCCGGAGCAATGGACCTGCTCGGCCGGACGTACAACAGCGCGTCCTTCCAGCGAGCGATCCACTGGCTCGTGGGCGCCGCGCTGACGGGGTCGACCTCGCAGGAGGCGCCTGCCGCGTATGCCGAGTCATGGAAGGAAGCCAAGGAGCCGCCGCGCGGCGAGTCGCGCGTGGCGTGAGGCGGTGTGCGTCGTCGTGCTGGTGCTCGGGGTGGAGGCCCGGGCCGGCGAGACGTGGGTGATCGAGCACGCGCGGGTTCTCCCGTCCGCGACGGGTGCGGCGATCGAGAATGGGACGGTGGTGGTGCGGGACGGGCGGGTGGCCGCGCTCGGTCCGTCGTCGTCGGTGACCGTGCCGATCGGGGCGCGACGGGTGGACGGTCAGGGCGGGACCGTGCTTCCAGGCTTCTGGAACGTCCACGTGCATTTCTCCAGGGAGCGCTTCCCCGACACGGCCGCCGGCTCGGCCGAGGCGCTGAGCCAGGCGTGCCGGGAGATGCTGACGTCGCGCGGATTCACCACGGTGGTGGATCTCGCGTCGTTCCCCGAAACGACGATTCCCTTGCGCAAGCGCGCGGGCACGCTGGACTGCCCACGGATCCTCACCACGGGGCTTCCGATGTACCCGGTGGGCGGCGTCCCCATCTACGTCCGGAAGGCTCTCGGTGACGAGCTGGCGGCGACGTTGCCGCAGCCGGCGACGGCGAAGGAGGCAGCGAAGATCGTCCAGAAGAGCGTCCGGAGCGGAGCACGGGCAATCAAGCTCTTCGTCGGGACCTGGCTCGGGGGCGGAAGGACCGGGATGATGGACCGCGCCGTCGTCGAGGGGGCGGCGCGCGAGGCACACCGGCATGGGCTGGTGGTGTTCGCCCATCCCGAGTCCGCGGAAGGCGTTGCCGAGGCGGTGGAGGGGGGAGTGGATGTGCTGGCACACACTGCTCCGGGAGCCGGACCGTGGAGTCCCGAGTTGGTGCAGCGGCTGCTCGCGCGCCACATGGGGCTGGCTCCGACGCTGAGCCTCTGGCGCGTGGAGATGGAGCGGGCCGGGCTGCCTGCCGAGGTCCGTGACCGCTTCATGTCGGCCGGGGTGGCGCAGCTCCGGGCATTCGCGGAGGCCGGCGGTGAGGTCCTGTTCGGCACGGACGTGGGCTACATCGCGGAGAAGGACGCGGACGAGGAAGTGGGCCGGATGGCGGCCGCGGGGATGAACTGGCGGGCCATCCTGGTGTCCCTGACCTCGGCCCCCGCGAGGCGAATGAAGGACCCCAAGCGCGGGCGGCTCGTGGTGGGTGCCCCAGCGGACGTGGTCCTCGTGGAGGGGAACCCCGAAGTAGACGTCCAGGCCCTGACGCGGGTCCGGCAGACCTGGGTGGCGGGGAAATCCGTGTTCGCCCGCTAGTCGCGTTCCAACCACCGAAAACTGCAGCCGAAAAATTGGGGGTGTCGCTACAGACCGGTAGTCTGCTGGTGGGCGATGTACGGGAGGAGCAGTCGGTGGACGACCTCGACAGGGCCAGGCTTCAGGACTTCTACGACGAGCTGGAGCGCTTCCGGGCGGTGTTCGCCAAGGCGCAGGCGCTGGTCGCGCCGATGATCGGCGAGGACGCCAGCCGGCTGGAGGCAATGGGGAAGGCCATCCGGAAGCTGTATGGCTCCGCGGTGGAGCCGCTGATGGCGCACGTGGACGAGGTCCTGGGCCACGCGAAGCGGATGGTGGAGCCGCTGCCCGAGAACCCGATGCATCGAGCCTTCGAGCGCCGCACCGGCGCCGATCGCCGAAAGTCCGACCGCGCGCTCCTGGGTCCGTCGTTCCGCGCGCCGAGCGGGGTCGCGAAGCCGGTGATGGAGTCCGTCCCCCTGCCCGCCCCGGACCGGCGCTTCGACGACACGAATCTCCCCACCGTGCGGACGCGCGCGCTGCGCTCCCGGGAGATCCCGGTGGCCCTGCCCCGGAACGGGACGAACGGTGCTCACCCCGCGAAGGACGACAGCCCGGCCCGGGCCGCGATCCGTGGCTTCGCCGCGAGCAGTGCGCCACCGGAGCCCCGCCCCCCGCGTCCGCCGACGGTGTCACAGACCGCGGTACCGAACCTCCGTCGTGAGGTCCCCCGCCCGCCGCCCGAGCCCGAGATCCGCATCACCTACGAGGACCCCGGCGGCTGGGGCGTGCTCTAGGTCCCATCTCCAGAGCCCCCCCTCGGGGTCCCGGCGTCGAGCGAAGGGCCCCCATGCGTCGGCCGCAGTCCGGCTTGTTCCCCCGTCGAATCCGTTTCGCGGCGCGCGCGGGTCCGTTGCGCTAGAAGACGCGGTTCTTCCGCTGACGGAGGTTGCGAGTTGAAGGTTCTGGTCGTCGTCCAGGCGCGAACGGGCTCCACCCGGCTGCCGGGCAAGGTGCTGATGCCGCTCGCCGGCAAGCCGCTGCTGGTGCGCATGCTGGAGCGGCTACAGGCGGCCCGCGCCCCGTCGCAGATCATCGTCGCGACCACCACCGCCGCCTCGGACGATCCGGTGGTCGAGCTCGCAAAGCAGGCCGGCGTCGCCTGCGTCCGTGGCCACCCCACCGACCTGCTCGACCGCCACATCGCCGCGGCGCGCACCACCGACTGCGACGCGGTCTCGAAGATTCCCTCGGACTGTCCGCTCATCGATCCAGCGGTGGTCGACCGGATCATCGGCGCGTTCCTCGAGGACCCATCGGTCGACTACGTCTCCAACCTCCACCCCGCCACCTGGCCGGACGGCTACGACGTGGAGGTCATGCGCCGCGACACGCTGGAGACCGCCTGGCGCGAGGCGAAGCTCCCGATGGAGCGCGAGCACACCACCCCGTTCATCTGGGAGCGGCCCGAGCGGTTCAAGCTCAAGAACGTGGTCTGGGACCGCGACCTGCAGATGACGCACCGGCTGACCATCGACTACGCCGAGGACTACGAGCTCATCCGCCGCGTGTACGACGCGCTGTTCGTGGAGGGGAAGCCGCCGTTCGGGCTCCAGGCCATCCTCGACTACCTGGACGCCCACCCCGAGGTCTTCGCGCTCAACCAGAAGTTCGCCGGGGTGAACTGGTACCGGCACCACCTGGGCGAGCTGAAGACCGTGGACGCGTCGCGCACGCGGATCCCCGAGCACGAGCGCAAGGCGCCCCCGAAGCCCTGAGGCCCGAGGCCGGCTACGCGAGCCGCGCGAAGCCGGTGTGCTTCACTGGCCCGAGCAGCCGCGAGCGCACGTCACCCTTCGCCCGGGCATCGGCGATGCGACCGAACGCGGCCTCGACCGCGTCGAGGTACGCCGAGACGTGCTGCTCCTCGTGCCTGACCGTCGGGTAGAAGCGGTCCGAGGCGAGCAAGCCGCGGCCCAGCATCTCCTGGATGAAGAGCGTCATCAGGGCCGGCGCGTCCTTGTCCTGGAAGCCGAAGCTGGCCAGCGCCGGGATGCCGGTGACGGTCAACGGCACGCCGCTGCGCTCGGCCGCCTTCTTCCACCCCTCCTGCACCCGGGTGCCAATCTCGGTGAGCGTCTTGCCGGCGTCGATGCGGCGGTGCTTGGTGGTCGAGGCGAGCGCCGCCGCCGGGCCGACCCGCTCGGTGAAGTAGGCGCTGGAGATGAAGGTCTTCTGCACCGCCTCCATCACCGACCGCCGGCCGACGATCGCCGCCATCGCGAAGCCGTTGGAGAGGGCCTTGGCGTAGGTCGCCATGTCCGGCTCGATGCCGTACACGAGGTGCACGCCGCCGGTGTTCATCCGGAAGCCGGAGGTGATCTCGTCGAACAGGAGGACCGAGCCGTTCCTGGTGGCGATCTCCCGCGCGCCCTCGAGGAAGTCCGGGATGCGGCCCGCGCCACGGACCGGCTCCATCACGATGGCGGCGAGCTTGTTCCCCCTGGCCTCGACGATCTTCCGGAGCGCGTCCAGGTCGCCGTAGGCGAAGGGGTGCGTGGTTCCGGCCAGCCCCCTCGGCACGCCGTTGGGCTCGAGCCCCGGGAGCAGGTGGCCCTGCAGCCCGTCCCCGCCGCCCAGGTTCACCGAGAGGTACCAGTCGTGCCAGCCGTGGTAGCCGCAGAAGGCGACCTCGTCCCGGCCGGTCGCCGCGCGGGCGATGCGCACCGCCTTGGCCATCACCTCGCCGCCGGTGCGGGCGTAGCTCACCATGTCCGCCCAGGGGTGCAGGTCGAGCAGCAGCTCGGCCAGTGACACGTCCTCGGGCGGGTTGAGGGTGCACATCGGGCCGGACCTCACCGCGTCGATGACCGCCTTCTCCACGTCCGGGTCGGCGTAGCCGAGGGTCGAGGCGCCGATGCCCACCATGGTGAAGTCCAGGTAGCGGCGGCCGTCCAGGTCCCACACCTCGCAGCCCGAGGCGCGGGAGTAGTACGCCGGCCACAGCTCCGGCAGGTACATCTCGGCGCGCTTGCCGAGGAGCTGCGCGCCGCCGGGGAGGATCTGCTTCGCCCGCGCGTACAGCCGCTGTCCGGTGCCGTTCTTGAAGTCCTCGATGCCCATCGCCTTTTCTCTCTCCGTCAGGACGCGATCCGCCGTGCGCCCGTTCCGACCTCCGGCGCCCGGCCCTGAGCGCGGAGAACTCCGCGTATCACGTCCGCGATCTCCGCGGCGGCGCGCCGGTTCTGTACCGGCAGCAGCGCCTCGACCTGTTCCAGCGGCAGGTTGGTGTGGACCTCCTTGCCCAGCGCCAGGCCGCAGAAGGTGAGCGAGCTGTGCTCGGTGATCAGCACCTCGCAGTTGGCCACCATCTCCTCGGCGTTCCCGTCGGTGAAGACCAGCGCCTTCGGTGCGACGGCACGAATCTCCCGCGTGGCGCGCTCCACGTTCTCGTTGGGGTGGAGCTTGAAGATGAGCTGCCGGCCGGCGGCGATCTTCACCGAACGCTTCAAGAGGGCCGGCCGGTCCACCGCCATCATCGTCTCCCGTCCGTCGCTGGTGCAGACCAGCACGTAGCCCCGGTGGGGGAAGGCGTTGTCGCGGAAGCGGGCGAAGTCGTCGAAGTTGGGGATGCCGGTGACCACCAGCTTCCCGGGCGGGATCCCCTCAGCCAGGAACTGCTTCCGGTACCCCTCGCTGGCCACGCAGAACCTCTCGTATCGCTGGGTGAGCCCGAACACCGCGGTGGTGGCAAGGGGTCGGGGCATGAGCCGCGTGTTTCGCCAGACCCAGGTGCGCCAGTTGGGCTGCTCCATGATGCCTTCCTGGACGAGCACCATCGGAGTCCGGGCGAGCCCGTAGGGAAGCGCCGCGTCGTTGGGACAGACCCAGAGGTCGTAGTCGTTGTGCTCGGCGCCGAGGTCGATGCGGAGTCCGTGGGCGTTCAGCTCGTCGGCGCAGATGCCTCGGCGCTTGTGCCCGTTGATTGACTGCTCGAGCAACCCCAGCTTGACCAGCGCCACGTGGTGCGGCCAGTCCGAGTAATAGGGCGTGAACCAGGCCTCCACCTCGGGCAGAGCGCGGGCGATCTGCTGCATCTGCCCGGTCTGGTTGGGCGAGCCGCAGACGAAGAGCACCCGCGGCACCCGGCCGACAGGTGTCTTCGGGTGGCGGGGCATCATCCGCATCGCGCCGGGCCCGAACCGAAGCATCCGCCTCGCGGTCCGCAGGGCGAGCACCGCGCCGAGGGCGCTCCCCACCGCGAGGCCAAGACCGATTTCACGCGGAGCGAAGGCCCACGCCACCGCCCCGCCGATGCCCAGGCCGAACCCCGCGACGGCCCAGAACAGCAAGGTCCTCACCCCATGCCGCAGCGACGCGGGCTTGCCCGTGATGCCCGCCCAGCGCTCGGGGTCCCGCGGGTAAATGCGCGGACGGTCGTACTCCGGAGTGCGGACCCAGGCCGTCAGAGCCACGGTTCCGGCGAGCGCTGCGAGAAAGAGAAACGGGACGGTCATCGAAGGGAGACCACATCCCTTTCACCGGCAACGAGCCCCGCGTCAAGTCGACGTCCACGCGAGCGGGGCGGGCAGTGCGAAATTTGCTGCGCAGCGCGTCTCACGCTGATAACTGCAGGGAGTTTGCTCCCCACGGCCCTCATCGTCCTCTGGGCGTTCGCAATGATCGCCCTCGAGCGGCGGTTCCCGTACGAGCCGCAGCCGTTCCTGCGCCGCGAGTTCTGGACGGACCTGCTCTGGTTCAGCACCGTGTTCTCGGTGCTCATGGGCTTCCTGGCGGCCAAGTTCGTCATCCCCGGGATCGATCACCTCACTGGCTGGAGCCAGACGCGGGGAATCCGCGAATGGCCGCTCTGGTCACAGATCCTGGTGTCGCTGTTCACGCACGACCTGTTCATCTACCTGTTCCACCGGGCGATGCACGTGAACAAGTTCCTGTGGCGCCTCCACGAGGCCCACCACTCGACACCGGATGTCGACTGGGTTGGCGGCTCGCGCGGTCACGTGCTGGAGAACATGATCACCGGGACGGCGGAGCTGGCGCCCATCGTGCTGTTCATGTCCCCCGAGGTGGCGGCCATCAAGTCGGTCATCGACGCCTGCTGGGGGATGTGGATCCACTCCAACATCGACTGGGGCATGGGGAAGCTGAAGTACCTGATCAACGGGCCGTACATGCACCGCTGGCATCACGCCCGCGAGGTTCACGACATCAACTTCGCCACCAAGTTCGCGTTCTGGGACTGGCTGCTGGGAACGGCTTACCTGCCTGATCGGAAGCCAGAGAGCTACGGCCTGGATGTGGAGTGGCCGCAGAACATCGTCGTCCAGCAGGCGTTCGCCTTCCGGCCGTTCCGGCCCAAGGCGGTGCTCCGGCCGCGCGGCCCCAAGGAAGCGGCCAGGTTACACGCTGGCGATCCGGAGTTCGTGCGTCCGGCGGAGGAGTACGTGCGCCGGCTGCAGCCGGAGCAGATCGAGCGCCCGGTCGGTCCCGGCATCGCCGCGTAGCGCTCCCGACTCGAAGGGCGCGCCGATCGGTGGAGGACGGGGGTCAGGTGCTCCGCGTTCAGGCATCATCCAGCCATGGACGGGTCGGTCCACGTCGCGGTCGTCGGGGCAGGAACGGCGGACGCCGGGACCTCGGGTCTCGCCGAGGATGTGGGGCGGTTGCTCGCACGGCGTGGGGCGCTCGTCGTCTGTGGCGGCCTCGGCGGGGTGATGGAGGCCGTGTGCCGCGGGGCGAAGTCGGAAGGCGGAACGACGGTCGGTCTGCTCCCCGGAATGGACCGCCGCGAGGCGAACGCCTGGGTCGACGTGGCGATCCCGACCGGACTCGGCGAGGCGTGAAACGCGTTGGTCGTTCGTGCGGCCGACGTGCTCATCGCCATCGGCGGCGAGTTCGGGACTCTGTCGGAGATTGCCTTCGCGCTGAAGACGGGCAAGCCCGTCGTGGGGATCGAGACGTGGGAGCTCGCGCGGCGAGGCGTGACCGAGCGCGGGATCGTGCGGACCGAAACAGCGGCTGAGGCCGTTGACCGCGCGTTCGAGCTCGCAGGGAGGCCCTCTCCAGAGGCCAGGCGTGACGACGACTGATGCTGTCCTGCGCGATTCGCCCACCACCCGCGCATGCCCGCAGGCTTCAGGCTGCGACGAGTACGCAGACCTCGTTCCGGCCGGGCCTCCGCCACGAAAGCCCCAGTCTAGGGAAAGGGCTCGGCGACGGGCTGGAGCGTCTCACCGCTGGCCGGTCAGGGCCAGAGATCGAGCCGAATTCCGAGTACCAGCCAGCCATTCGACAGCGGCACTGGCGGCCGGCACGTCGTCTGTCTCCAGCGGACCAACGGCGATCTGAACTACCCCTTCTTCCCCGAGCTGGGTGACTGGCCCTACACCCTGCTCGTGCACCCGTGAGTCCTCACGGCGGCACCCGCGGGCCCCCGTCGCTCGAGCGGCGGTCGGCCTTGCCCGATGGACGGCTCGCCCACCGGATGAAGCGGGCCTCTGCCACCGGACAGACGCACCTCGTCCTGACTCCGGCGGCCTTCCTCCGACGGGCGGCCCGCGCCCGTCCCGCCCCCAGGGCCACCCGCGCCCGCTACTTCGGGGTCTTCGCCCCAACGCCCGCCTGGGGCCCCGCGTCGTGCCTGTCCCGGTACACCGTCGCTTCCCGCGCTGCGGCTGCGTATGTTGGCTGCGGCGCGGAGGCCCCCACATGCTCAAGCTCAACGTGGTCGTAGTCAGCACCCGACCGGGGCGGGTCGGCCTCGCGGTGGGGGAGTGGTTCCACCGCCGGGCGGTGGAGCACGGGAACTTCGAGGTGACCTTCGTGGACCTCCACGACCTCGCCCTTCCGCTCCTCGACGAGCCGGAGCACCCCAGGTTGCGCAAATACACGAAGGCGCACACACACGCCTGGAGCAAGAGCGTGGAGGGCGCCGACGCCTTCACCTTCGTCACCCCGGAGTACAACTTCGGGCTGCCTCCGACCCTCCTCAACGCCATCGACTTCGTCTATTCGGAGTGGAACTACAAGGCGGCGAGCTTCGTCAGCTACGGCGGGGTGAGCGGAGGGCTCAGGGCGACGCAGATGGCGAAGGTGCCCCTCACCTCGGTGAAGGTGATGCCCATCGTGGAGCAGGTGTCGATCTCCTTCGTCTCCAAGCAGATCACCGACGGGAAGTTCACCCCCACCGACGCCCAGCACAAGGCCGCGGCGGACATGCTCGACGAGCTGCACCGCTGGGCCGCGGCGCTCAAACCGATGCGCGAGGCGAAGCGCTGACGGGCTGCCCGGGACCGGAGCGCCGCGCGGCCGCGACGCTGCAACCTCGGATGTCGAGGGAGAGCGGAAACCCCATCACACCGGCTCCCGGCTTCGCCTCGGTTGCCGGCTGGCGTGCGTTTCTCGCGCCTGTGTGATGACGTGACCTGCGCAGCTGCGCCACCGGCTGCACGCGACGTCTGGTTCGACCGAGCGAGACGCGGCCTCCAGACACGGCAGCACGGGGGGTGCAGCAGGCCGACGCTCCGGCAGCGGGAA
>Ga0335069_10002535_pt1 | contig 28050 bp, 24 predicted proteins | sample Lox_Sample_11_FD_206714 | JGI IMG/M metagenome (GOLD analysis project Ga0335069, IMG submission 206714) | Soil microbial communities from Loxahatchee National Wildlife Refuge, Florida, United States - Lox_Sample_1.1 | ecosystem: Environmental > Terrestrial > Soil > Wetlands | place: USA...
CGGGTATCGGGAGATCGTTATGTTCAAGATGGTCGTATCATGCTTAGGGTGAACGCTGCTTAACCTGTCCAATGCAGCATTCGGACAGCCAGCCCCTGCCCAGTCAGCCGCGCAGAAAGGTGCGGATCCTATTTCTGGAACACCGAGCGGAACCTGCCCAGGCGAGTGGAGCTATTGCAAAGGTTTCAGCATTCATGTGACGGTTTGTGCATATTTATGCATTGAATATAAAATATCTGGATATCGGGCTCAACGCAGTGTAAGGTGTAGATGTTGTAACCGGAAGAGAACTGCAGAAAGAAATGAGCTCCGAAGATAAGATCGAGCAACTGAGCCGCCCCGAAGAGCGGAGAGCCTGGTTGAGCAAGAAGGCCAATTGGATCCGGCTCAGCGCGATGACGATGACCCATCATGCAAAGCTCGGGCATACGGGTGGGGATCTGTCGTCCTCCGATATCCTCGCGACTCTGTATCTCGGGAATGTCCTGCACTTGAACCCGGCCGAACCGAGCTGGCCCCAGAGAGACCGCTTCGTCATGTCGAAGGGGCATTGCTCAGGCGCTTTCTATTCCACACTCGCGCAGCGCGGGTTTTTCCCACTCGAACAACTGAAGACCTTTATGGATCCTCTCTCGATGCTGAACGGGCACCCTGACCGGAATAAACTTCCCGGCGTCGAGGCCAACACGGGTCCACTGGGCCACGGGCTGCCGATTGCGGTGGGCATGGCTCTGGCCGCCCGCATGCGAAACGAATCGTGGCGCGTCTTCGTGCTTGTGGGCGATGGAGAACTGCAGGAAGGCTCGAACTGGGAAGCCGCTATGTGTGCTCAGCAATATGGGCTCGACAATCTCGTGGTCATCGTCGATCGCAATCGGCTTCAACAGGGAGATTTCACCGAAAACACCATCAATATGGAGCCCTTGGCAGATCGCTGGGCCGCCTTCGGATTTGCAGTGAAACAAATTGACGGGCACGATCACCTGGCCCTCTATGAAGCTTTCTCGACGGTACCGATCGCGAAGGGAAAGCCTTCCTGCTTCATTGCCAGGACGACGAAGGGGAAGGGGATTTCGTTCGCGGAGAACAAGCCGGCTTGGCATCACGGTGTGCCGACACAGGAACAGTTGGAATTGGCCGCCAAGGAACTGGGAGTGGAGGTGACCTGGTGAGCTCTCCATCGCTTGAAAAGGACCAGTCCCAGAAATCGCAGCTTTTCGATTGTCGCGATGCCTACGCAAAGGCCCTGGAGGAGATGGCCGCGCGCGATCGCCGCGTCTGCGTCGTGATCAACGACTCGCTCTCTTCGGCAAAGATGAAAGAGTTCAAAACGAAGTACCCGGATCGCTTCGTGAATGTGGGGATAGCCGAACAGAATATGATCGGCGTCGGCAATGGCCTTGCCAACGGCGGTATGGTGCCCTATCTATGCGGCGCATCCTGTTTTCTCACCGCGCGCGGCATGGAGCAGGTGAAGGTCGACATGGCCTACTCCAAAGCAAACGTCCGCATTTGCGGCATGTCGCCGGGTATGGCCTATGGGCAACTCGGTCCGACCCATCACTCGATCGAGGATTTGGCCTGGATGCGGGTCCTGCCGAATCTGGCTGTGATTGTTCCTGCCGATCCGATTGAGACGGCTGCCGTGATGCGTTACTCTCTCAATCACGTCGGCCCTATGTACATCCGGATCGCGCGTGTTCCGGTGCGCAAAGTTCACAGCGAGAGCTATGAATTCAAGCTCGGCAAGGCAGTCGGCCTGCGCGAAGGCAACGACGTCACGCTGATGGCGACTGGCCTTCTTGTGGCTCAGGCACTCGATGCAGCCGAGATGCTCGCCGAGAAAGGTATCCAGGCGCGCGTACTCAATATGAGCAGCGTCAAGCCGATCGATCGCGAGGCTATCGTCAAGGCGGCTCGCGAGACAAAAGGCATCGTGACTGCCGAGGAAGCGCTGGCTGCTGGCGGGTTAGGCGGTGCTGTCGCCGAGGTGCTGGCATTGGAGCATCCCGCGCGTATGCGCATGCTGGGGATGCCCGACACGTTCGCTCCCACCGGTACGGCAGAGTTCTTGCTGGATCATTTTGATATCTCCGTCAAAGGCATGGCAAAGGCAGCGCTCGAACTGGTGCAGGGCGAGGCATAGATGGCAAGCGAATTCATCCTGGCCGTTGACCAGGGCACGACCAACACGAAGGCGCTGCTCTTCGATCGGGAAGGGAAGGCAGTCTTCAAAGCGTCAGCAGCGATCGGACTGCTGCAGCCCAGGCCGGGCTACGTCGAACAGGATCCTCTGGAGTTGTGGCAATCGACCTGCCAGGTGATGCGGAACTGTGCCTCTCATGCGAAAGAGGCTGGGGCGAAGATCTCCGGAATCGCGATCTCGAATCAGCGTGAAACAGCCTTGGCGTGGCGACCGCAAAAAGATGGATCAGACGCCGCCGGAACCCCGGTGTGCAATGCCATCACCTGGCAATGCCGCCGCTCCGAGCCAATGTGTGAACGACTAGCGGATGCTGCAGCGTTGATTCAGCGACGTACTGGGCTTCCGCTCGATCCTCTGCTGACGGCCACCAAGTGGGCATGGCTCCTGAACGAGCAGCCAAGCTTACGCGATGAGCTTGAAAATGGAGACGTACTGCTTGGAACCGTGGACACGTGGCTGCTCTATAACCTGACGGGCGGCCGTGCCCATGCAACGGACTTCACGAATGCCTCCCGGGTCGCGCTGCTGAATCTCGAAACTCTGGATTGGGACGATGGTCTGCTGAGACTGTTCGGGATCCCGCGCAAGGCTCTGCCGAAGTTAGCCAGCTCGAGCAGCATGTTTGGCGAGTGCACTGCCCTGCCCGAGTTGGCAGGTGTTCCGATTGTTGCCATGATCGGCGACTCGCACGCGGCCCTGGTAGGTCACGGTTGCTACGAGCCCGGTGCGGTCAAAGCGACCTACGGCACGGGCTCATCGCTGATGATGCTCACGCCGCGCCTGACAGCAGAGGCAAAAAACCTGGCACGCACCATCGCGTGGTCGCTTTCGGGCCACGTGCAGTTCGCTCTCGAAGGCAACATCGCGATGAGCGGCGCTGCGGTTCACTGGGTTGGCGAGTTTCTCGGTCTGAAAAACCCCGCGGAGGATGCTGCCGCGCTGGCCGAAACAGTCCCAGATGCCGCAGGTCTTGTCCTGGTGCCGGCCATGGTTGGGCTCGGGGCACCGTACTGGGATTCGGCGGCGCGTGGCCTTATCTCCAACCTGGAGCGGGCCCACACGGGAGCGCATTTAGCACGTGCTTCTCTCGACGCAATCGCCATGCAGGTTACGGATGTGCTGGAAGCTATGGAGTCCGCTGCCGGAGTAAAGCTGCCCGTGCTTCTGGCCGATGGCGGTGCCACCCGCAACCAAACGCTCATGCAAACCCAGGCCGATGTCTTGAACAGGAGAGTGCAGCGCTCAACACAGGAAGAACTATCGGCGCGCGGAGCGGCGTTGCTCGGAGGACTTGCGCTGGGTTGGTGGCGCGGTATGGCTGAGCTTGCGTCGTTGCCGTCCGAGAACGAGAGTTTCGAGCCGAAGATGGATGAGACACACCGTGCTCAATTGCGCAGGCGATGGAGTCTGGCCATCGCGAGGGCACGGATGCGGAATTCGGCCGGCGAAGGCGCTGCAATGTAGTTGGAACGGAGTGTACGATGCTGACGATTCATAGCTACCCGATCGCGGTCGTGCTGTGCATCCTGACCATGATCTGCTGGGGCTCCTGGGCCAATACGCAGAAACTGGCCGCGCGGTCCTGGAGATTCGAGCTGTTCTACTGGGATTTTGTGGTGGGGTTGCTCGGGACTTCCCTGATCGCAGCACTCACTCTGGGCTCTACCGGTCAGACCGGCCGCACGTTTCTGGCCGACCTTGGGCAAGCGGATGCGTCGAGCATTGGCTGGGCGATGTTGGGTGGAGCAGTCTGGAACGCCGGCAATCTGCTTTTAGTCGCAGCCATCGCGGTTGCAGGCATGGCGATTGGGTTTCCCATCGGCGGCGGGATCGCCTGGGTGCTGGGCATTCTTGTCAACTTTTCCCTGGTGATTCTTGCGGGTGGCACGAATCCCGGCAATTCCGGGCTGCTGTTTGTCGGTGTCGGAATCATCATTATTGCCATCGGCCTCAGCATGACTGCTTACAAACAATTGGCAGGTGCGGTGAAACAGGGCGGGGTGAAGGGAATCCTGCTTTCTGTCGGAGCAGGCCTCTTTATCGCGTTCTTTTACGGATTGGTGGTCAAGTCGTCTGACCCAGCTTTTGTGAGCGGCGGTGCGGGGAAGTTGATGCCTCTGACGGCGTCCTTCTTCTTCACACTTGGTGCGTTCCTCACAACCTTCCTGTTCAATCCTTTCTTTATGCGCAGGCCGGTAGAAGGTGCTCCCGTGGCCTTCGCCGACTACTTCAAAGGGAGCGTCACGACGCACCTGACTGGAGTTCTGGGTGGCGCGATCTGGGCAATCGGGATCAGCGCGAGCTTCATCGCTGTTGGAGCAGCCGGCCCTGCTGTGTCCTATGCTCTCAGCAACGCTGCGCCGGTGGTGGCGATCCTATGGGGCGTGCTGGTGTGGAAAGAATTTGCGGGCGCGCCTCCGAAGGTCAATATTCAGCTCACCGGGATGTTCCTGTGCTTCCTCGTAGGTCTAGTCCTGATTACATATTCGCGACTCTGAGGAGCGAGGCTTTCTGCGCACGAACAAGCGATTTGGTGCGCTCGACTGGGATCAATTCAAAACGTTCTAGTAACAGCATGATTGGCAGGGGATTCGAAAATGAAGACAACACTCGGCGTAATCGTAGGCAACCGTGACTTCTTTCCTGACGTGCTGATCTCCGAGGCACGCCGCGATCTGACCAAGCTTTTCTCCGAGCTCGAAATAGAGCCGGTATGGCTCAGCCCGGAAGACAGCAAGCTCGGAGCCGTCGAGACCTGGACCGACGCGCGCAAATGCGGGGACCTGCTGCGCCACGAACGTGACCGGCTCGACGGAATTCTCGTCTCATTACCGAACTTCGGCGATGAAAAGGGGGTAGCCGATTCCATCCGCCTGGCCGACGGCAACGTCCCGATTCTTGTGCAGGCCTACCCGGATGATCTGGATCAGTTCGGCCTCGACCGCAGGCGCGATGCATTCTGCGGAAAGATCTCGGTCTGCAATAACCTCCGCCAGTTCGGATTCAAGTACACACTCACGCGCGATCACACCGTCAAGGTCCTTGATCCGCGTTTTCGCGAAGACCTCGTTCGCTTTGTGCAAACCTGCAAAGTCGTGCACGGATTAAAACGCGTGCGCATTGGCGCTGTCGGCGCTCGACCCAATGCCTTCAACACAACCCGCTACAGCGAAAAGTTGCTCGAGAACGCAGGGATTTCGACCAATACCATCGACCTTTCGGAGATCTTTGGAAATGCCGGAAAGATCGCGGATGGCGACGGTCGTGTCAAAGCACGCCTGGAACAGATAAAAACTTACGTCGACACTTCCGCTGCGCCGGCTGAGTCGCTGTTGCGCATGTCCAAGTTCGCGATTGTCCTGGATGACTGGATGGACTCGCTGGGAATCTCCGGTACCGCCATCCAGTGCTGGAGTTCACTCCAGAAGAACTTTGGCGTGAATGTCTGCACCATCATGTCGATGATGAGCCAGCGCATGATGCCGTCGGCCTGTGAAGTGGATATCGCGGGTGTCATCAGCATGTACGCCCTGCAGCTCGCAAGCGGGCGGCCCAGCGGTCTCGTCGACTGGAACAACAACTACGGCGGCGATCCAAACAAATGTGTGCTCTTCCATTGCGGCAACTGGCCCACCGAATTCCTGCCTGACGCCAAGATGGGCACCGCCCCAATTCTCGGTACGACCCTCGGCGAAGAGAACACCGTCGGTGCCCTTAGCGGCCGCACCACCGCAGGCCCCGTCACCTTAGGTCGGGTCAGTACCGACGACCTGACCGGAAGCATCTCTGCCTACGTCGTCGAGGGACAATTCACGAACGACCCCCTCAACACCTTCGGCACGCGCGCAGTCGCCGAGGTCGCCGGCCTTCCTGCATTGATGCATGTGATCTGTGAGCATGGCTTTGAACACCACGCCGCCATGAACGCAACCCACTGTGCCGATGCCGTGAGCGAGGCACTCAGCCGATACAAGGGATGGCGGACCCATCATCACAACCGTTCTCCGGAACTGCCAGGGATACCGAGCACGATCTAAGAAGTCCAATGTGATCTACATCCTTCTAGGCGGTCATTCGAGCTTACGAGGATCGCCGAATGCATGGAAATGCAAGTTTGATAGATCATGCTTTACGTTGCCTTAATTTGTGGGAGAATTGCCGGTATGGCGCGCGTCGATGAACTTCGCCTGATGGCAAAAGTGGCCCGGATGTATTACGTCCAGGACATGAATCAGCAGGCGATCACTGAGAAACTGCAACTTCACCAGTCGACGATCTCTCGCATCCTCAAAAAGGCTCGGACGATGAATCTCGTCCGCTTCAGCGTTTCAACCCCTCCAGGAACGTTTGCCGAACTCGAAGATCAGCTGATAAGTCGTTTTGATCTTAAAGATGTGGTCGTCGTCGATTGTCCCGCGGAGGGAGAGACGTTGGTGCGCGACCTGGGTACAGCCTTGGCCTACTTTCTCGAGACTACGCTCAAGCCCGGTAAGGTGATCGGAATATCTTCTTGGAGCCGATCGTTGTTTGCCATGGTCGACGCTTTGCATCCCGGGGATTATTGCAGTGGAGGAAAGGTCGTCCAGATTCTGGGAGGTGTGGGAAATGTCGGCAATGAGTTTCAGGCTCTCCATCTTGCTCAGAGACTGGCAGGCAGCATCGATGCGAAGCCCGTACTGCTTCAATCGCCCGCCGTCGTTGGCTCGGCGGAAGCGCAGCGTGTCCTCTCGCGCGATCCAGCCGTGCAGGAAGCCTCCGCACTATTCGACAAACTCGACGTGGCGCTCGTCGGGATCGGTTCGATGGAGCCGTCAAAGATGCTGGCAGGAAGCGGCAACGTCTTTTCGCGAGAAGAAAGGGCAGAACTGCAGCGAGCAGGAGCCGTAGGCGATATATGCTTCCGTTTCTTTAACGCCGACGGCGTGCCCGTAAAGTCTCCGCTAATGAAACGAGTCATCGGAATCGACCTGGTCAAACTCCGCGCCTGCAAGCGGGTGGTCGGAGTGGCGGGTGGAGCGCAGAAAGTTCAGGCGATTCTCGGAGCGCTTCGCGGCGGACTAATCGATGTATTGATCACGGATCAGCGCACAGCCACAACTCTCTCGGAAGCCCAACGTTGACCTCTGTCGGAGTGAGGACAGGGGTGCCTCATGAGGAGCGAATCGGGCGGAGTTGCGGCGTCTTGAGGTGATTGCTTCTTGAGGAGGATGCAATGCTGCAGTCCGCCCGCGCTTTTGGTCGCTAGTAGTGATGAATACATCATCTACCCGAATCGCCGCCTTGGGAAAGCGCCGGGAACGCCTTCAAGGTCTTCTCGGACGCAGGAGGTCACAAGCGCAAATAACACGGCTCGAAAGGCGCGCTCGTGTTCGGCGATCCTTGCCGAAACCGCCGCTGGAGGCATAAGCGTATGCCAGGCTCATCACATCCCCGGCATTGGCGTCTGTAAGTGGCACAATTCTGGCATAGGCGTGAATCCGCGATTGCAGTCGACCGCAAGCCCGGTCCCCGTTGCCGCCGGCGCTGCCGTGGCCCGATATGCGGAACTCTGCTTCTCCTTTCCGACGCCCACATTCTACTGCGAGACGCGTTTCTTGAGTCGGAATCTCTCGGTGAGCATTCGAAGTCGCCGGCGGGTGGAAAATGCACGGAAATCACAAGCCGTTCCTCGATCGCGCGCCAGGAAGTAGGCTCCCTTGACTAGCGAGCAAACAGGTGTATCATCTCTTCTGATTTTTGTGATGAGCTACCCGTGTCACCAATTTCCAAGGGTGCTCAAAGCATGGGTATCATCTCTCGGCCGGGCCTCGCACAGGATGACCGAAGATGGGTACCCGGTGCCGAACCTTTCTGATTCCGACGGCTTCCCGTGAAAGATCCGACACCATACCACTTCCGAGTGTGAGGAGGTGAGATGGTCGGTGCCACGGCTCCAAGAGTTTCTGCCACTGTGATTCTTCCGAAACCCGCCTTACAGCGGGTTCTCGATAATCTGCGCGAAAGTGGATTCCAGTTGATCGGTCCAACGGTTCGCGATGGCGCGGTGATTCTCGATGCGATCCAGCACATTTCCGAATTGCCAATCGGGTGGACGCTTGAACAGACGGCTGGAAGTTCCCGCCTGTTGCGGGGTCGTTCCAGCGATTATTTCGGATTCAACGTAGGTCCGCATTCGTGGAAAAGGTATCTCTTCCCGCCGCGCTCCGATCTGCTCAAGGCAAACAGGAACGGTGAAGAATGGACCTTTGAGCCTGTCTTGGATGAATCGGCACCGTATGCGTTCATTGGCGTTCGACCGTGCGATCTGCATGCCATCGCGATTCAGGACGATGTGTTCGCGAATGGGAATGTCAGCGATCCACGCTATGGGCATCGCCGCGAGCGGGCTTTCATTATGGCCGCAAACTGCAACACGGCGGCGGAAACCTGCTTTTGCACGTCGATGAACACCGGACCACGTGCTCACTCGGGCTTTGATCTGGCGTTGACGGAGTTGTCGGACTCGTTCGTCATCGAGATAGGTTCCGAGGCAGGATCGAACGTCTTGGCTGGTGTCGATTGGCAACCCGCAGGTGCCTTTGATCTGGGACGCGTGACCCAGATCACCCAGCGCACCGAGAGGCAGATCCAGCGACAGGTCACAACCAGCGATCTTCCACAACTTCTCTACGACAGAATCGACCACCCGTACTGGGACACCATCGGCGCAAGATGCCTGGCATGCGCAAACTGCACCTCAGTCTGTCCCACGTGCTTCTGCTCAACCATCGAGGACAGCAGCAACCTGACGGGAGTTGAGACTATGCGAACGCGGGTATGGGATTCCTGTTTCATTCTCGACTTCTCCCACGTGAATGGCGGAAACAGCCGGCCCGCGATCAAATCCCGCTTCCGCCAGTGGATGACTCACAAGCTTGGTGCGTGGATCGATCAGTTCGGAAGATCTGGCTGCGTGGGATGCGGGCGCTGCATTGCGTGGTGCCCGGTGGGAATTGACATCACGGAAGAATTGAGCACACTGCGCTCACAGGGGACACGATGAGCCAGACAGCCACAATGGAGCAGATGGCGATGATGGATCCGATGCTGCCGCATACGGCAGTGGTTCGGGCCATCAAATCGGAAACCTACGGAATTTCAACCTTCTCGCTGGAATATACCGAACCCCATGTGTTGGTGGGATTTGTTCCTGGCCAGTTCAACATGATTCACCTGCCTGGATTTGGCGAGGTGGCAATTTCGATCTGCAGCGATCCCAACGCACCCCGGGTCATGGGACACACAATCCGCTATGCAGGCAGCGTAACGCGAGCCATTGGACGGCTGAAAGTCGGAGACACGGTGGGAATGCGCGGGCCCTATGGCAATCCGTGGCCGATGCAGCTCGCCAAGGGCAAGGATCTGATGATCGTCTCTGGCGGAATCGGCCTGGCGCCACTGCGGCCGGTGATTCTGGAAGTGCTCCACCATCGGGCCAGCTTTGGGCGCGTGCTCCTTCTGTACGGAGGCCGCACGCCACAGGACCTGCTCTACACCGACGAGTTTGAAGCATGGCAGGACGGCGGGATCGAGCTGAACGTGAGTGTGGATCGCGCGGATGAGAACTGGAAAGGGCAGGTCGGCGTTATTCCGATGGCCTTCTATCGCATACGCCTGGATCACCGCAACACGCTTGTGTTTTCGTGCGGCCCCGAGATCATGATGCGTTTCGTCATATATGAGTCGATGGCACGGCGCATTCCGAAGGATGCGATTTACGTTTCGATGGAGCGCAATATGAAGTGCGCCATCGGCTTTTGCGGACACTGCCAGCTAGGTCCTTTGTTCATTTGCAAGCAAGGACCAGTATTTCGCTTTTCGACCATTGAGCCATTCTTTGGAAAGGAGGAGTTCTGATGGGAGCGAATGGAAAACCACGGCTCGCAGTGTTCAAGCTGGCGTCCTGCGACGGTTGCCAGCTCCAGATCCTGAACTTGGAAGATGAACTCCTCGATATCGCCAGCGAGGTAACGATCTGCAACTTCCTGGAAGCGAGTTCAAGAATTCTGGATGGTCCTTACGATGTAACCCTGGTCGAGGGTTCGGTCACCACTGAGCACGACATCGAACGTCTGCGCGATATCCGAAGGAAGTCACAGACGCTCATAACCATGGGCGCGTGCGCGAATGCCGGTGGAATCCAGGCTCTGCGCAACCTGCAGGACACGGACGAGTACACAAGAGCAATTTATGCCAATCCTTCCTATATTCACTCGCTTTCCCAGTCGACACCGGTAGCCGCACACGTTACGGTCGATTTCGCCATTAACGGCTGTCCAATCTCCAGGGGGCAGTTGTTACAGGTCGTGACGGCTCTGCTCAACGGACAGCATCCCAAGCTTCCGACTTATTCGGTTTGCGTGGAGTGCAAACGAAACGGCGCCGTATGCGTTCTCGTGTCGCGCCGGATCGCCTGCATCGGGCCAATTACACAGGCGGGATGCGGTGCATTGTGTCCGACTTCCGGCCGCGGTTGCTTCGGTTGCTACGGGCCGATGGAAAGCGCAAATCCAGATTCACTCTGCAGCAAAATGACTGCTCGTGGCATTCCCCGCGATGAAATTCTCCGGCTATTGAACGGATACACGGGGTGGGCGGAGGAATTTCGCTCGGCCAGAGAAAAGCTTGAGAAGGCGGCGATATGACAACGGCGCTCGAGACTCGCACGATCCGGCTTGCTGCAATGGCACGCGTCGAAGGCGAATGTGGTTTGCGTCTTGAAGTGCGTGACGGACGCCTCGGGGATGTGCACTTCGACATCTATGAGCCTCCACGTTTCTTTGAGGCCTTCCTGCGCGGACGGTCGCTGTACGATCTACCCGACATTACCGCACGCATCTGCGGGATCTGCCCGGTCGCCTACCAGCTGACCTCAGTCCAGGCCATCGAATCAGCATTGCGGGTCGAACCAACGCCCGAGATACGCGCCTTGCGCCGGCTGCTGTATTGTGCCGAATGGATCCAGAGTCATGCGCTCCATATCTACTTGCTGCAGGCGCCTGACCTCTTCGGCATGGACAGTGCGATCGCGCTCGCGTCAATTCAACCGGATCTTGTTCGACGAGGATTGGAACTGAAGAAGATCGGCAATGACCTGATGCGGCTTATCGGAGGGCGGTCGGTACATCCGATATCAGTCTGTATCGGCGGATTCTGGAAGGCTCCACAGCGGAGCGAGCTGCTGAAATTTCGGGGACGCATGGAGCGCGCCCTGCAGCTCTCGATCGAGACTGCAACCTTCGTATCTTCGCTCAAACCGCCCGAATTTTCGGCGAACTACGAGTGTGTGTCTCTATTCAACCCCGAGGGATACGGTATAGACAACGGTCGTATTATTTCATCGTCCGGTCTGGACATTGCGGTAGGGGAGTTCGAGCAGGTCTTTCTGGAAGAGCACGTAGCCCACTCGACGGCGCTGCACTCGGTGAGAGCAGAGCGGGGTTTGAGCTACTTGGTCGGACCGTTATCGCGAATCAACTTGAACTACAGCCGCCTATCGCCGTCAGCACGACAGGCAGCTGACCGGAGCGGCATCAAGTGGCCATGCTTCAATCCCTATGCGGGGATAGTGGCACGTGCCGTGGAATTGGTGCAAGTGTGCGAAGAAAGCCTGCAAGCCATTGACTTGTACCGGGAGCCTGACCCGCCGCGCATCGACTACACGGTACGCGCGGCAGAGGGATGCGCCGCAACTGAAGCTCCAAGGGGGTTACTGTATCACCGCTATCGGATCAATGATCAAGGACTTGTGCAGAGCGCTCGAATCGTGTCGCCCACCGGGCAGAATTGCAGACGCATCGAAGACGATCTGCGCTTGCTTGTTTCGGGGATTCTCGACCGCACAGATGCGGAGATCGTAAATGCCTGCGAGAAGATGGTGCGCAACTACGATCCATGCATCTCGTGCTCGACACACGCATTGCGGGTTCAATTCATACGGCGCTGAATACGCACACCGCAAGAACCTGAGATTTCCCCGGAGAAGCAGGGCCGTTCAGGCGATCTGCTTCCTGGCGGAATTCATCTCAACCAGGCCTGAAGTTTCGGCACTTCTTGGCTTGAAGCCCAGCGAGTGAATAAAGCTCACGATGTTATCCCAACTCCAGTAGACAACCGGCGTATCGCCAAGTTCGAATGGTTTCCCGCGGGTCTCATCATGGTGGACCCAAAAACCCCTTATTGGCACACCCGCTTCTCGCGCACATCCGATTGCCCAGCATGCGTCGCCTGCCTCCGGTGTATGCCTGCTGATGAATGCGATGACACCGTCGCAGCTTCTAACCTCCGAGCGACATTTAGCTCTCCATTCAGGATTCCGAGAGTCTTTGCCGACCATTTCGGTGAACACACAACGCGTACCACTCTGTATCGCTTCTTCGATCAGTTCGTCTCGCGCGAACTCGTCTTGCTCAGCAAATGAAATGAAGATACGGACACTATCAGTCATTGCTGAATCGCCACCCCCTCTCACTGCATCTCCACCTCTTCGGCTCATACAACAGGGCATCCGCCGCTCCTGAAAGGCGTCCCGATGCCCATGGATAGCCCCAGCCGGGATGTACGTTGCCTGATGGCTGAACGCATCTCTGGGGGGCTAAGTCTCGTGCAGGGAGATGCTCTTCGGGGAGGCGTGAACAACTTTGGCGAGATCGTGGTCTGGTTGTCACGCCTCGTCAGTGATGTGCGTCACGACTCGCCGTGACGCATCCTCCCTGCAATCGACTCATAAGCGAATCTACGAATCCGGAACTGCGAACCACCTGATTCCTCTGCGTATTGAGTCCTACAAGTGCGCTGATACCTTAACAGGTCAGAAACTAACCCTAACCTTGGCACAGAAAAACTGGGCCCTTCAGAACTGCACTACACTAACTCGTCACTTTCACAAAAGATCGAGCAGGCAAATGCAGTTTCGACCCGCGAATATCAGGCTTGATCAATCGTCGCCATTACCTGCTTTGGCTGCTGCTGACCCCGTCCTCGATCAAAACGACCGACCGGCGCCACCTTCACCTTGTGGCGTGCGGAAGTAGGCAATCGTAGATCGATCCCGTGAAGATCGTCGATCCCATGACGATCATCCGAGGCTGCGGCAGGGTTCGCACCCAGCCATCAAGATCGCGCCGCGTTGAGGATACCTTGCCTTCCTGGTACACCTGGCCGACTGCATCCTTACGCAAAAGCTGATGCTCTTCTTGTGTACGTCCGGTCCGACGAAGTACTAGTCTCTGAGGGGCCCGCGAGGTCGTTCTCTGAGTCAGCTCGCCGCTGAGCTCAGCATCTTGTAACACCTCGCGCTCCTTCTCGACTTAGCATTCAAACAATCCTCCCGCAATCCGAACGTAGCATGCCCCAAGCAGTTCAAATTGCGAATTCCTGAATACCTGCCAACATCGCGGTACCTATTCAGCGGCGTCATCAGTCGAGGTTCCGGTCCCACCAAGCGTTGCATTTGTTCAGCGCCTTTGCCCCGTCGCGCTTACAATGTCCTCGCAGTTCTATCCAAGGAGAAATACGTGCGTACTTTATCGAGAAGAACATTTGTTCAACAGGCGGGCATCTGCGTTGCCCTCGGCGAATTGCTGTTGTCGGGAGAGAAGTTGCTTCATGCAAACCCTCTCGGGCTTCCCCTCGGCTGCCAGACCTGGCCGGTGCGCAGCATGATTGCCAAAGATTTTCCCGGAACCCTCAAGCAGTTGGCGGCTGCCGGTTTTCAGAGCATCGAGATGTGCTCGCCCGTGGGGTACGCCGACTCGGGATTCGGCGGCCTGAGGAAGTACAGCGGAAAGGAACTGCGATCCATGATTCAGGATGCGGGCCTGACCTGCGTGAGCAGCCATTTTTCACTCGATGAATTGCGCAAAGACCAGGACGCGCGCATTGCATGGGCCAAGGACGTGGGGATGACGCAGATGCTCGTAGCCAGTCTCGGCGGACCGAAGAATCCCACCATGGAGGATGTCAAGCGCGCCGCGGCGGAATACGAAAAGATCGGAGAGCGGGCCGCGGCGGCAGGTATTGTGCAGGGACTCCACAATGAGGATTTCGAGTGCACCACGGTGAATGGCCAGCGAACCTACGACTTGCTGTTCCAGCTTCTCGATCCAAAAGCTGTGCAATTCCAGTTCCAGGTGTCGACAATTGCCGAGGGCTTTGACGCGGCTGAGTACTTCACGAAGTATCCCGGCAGATTCATCTCCATGCACGTACAGGGATGGTCTGCGAAGACGCGCTCCATTGTGCCGGTGGGCCAGGGCACGCTTGACTGGAAGAAGATTTTTGCCGCCGCGAAGACAGGAGGCATCAAGAACTACTTTGTCGAGATGAACCTGCCCCTGATGAAAGCAAGCGTGCCCTATCTTCATCAACTTCAAGTGTGAAAATAGTCCTGGGACAGCTGTTGTTGGGGGTCGCAAACGGCCCCGTTCCTTCGAATGCGACGCGTAGCAGAAAGGATCACAGGTAGAATGAATCGCCGCACGTTTCTTGAAACCGCATCCGCCTCGGCTTGCTTCACGATCCTCCCGCGACATGTATTGGCGGGAAGCGGAGTTGTCCCCCCCAGCGACAAAATCACCCTCGCTCACATCGGCACGGGTACGGAGGGTCTTCGCGAGATGCCGAGATTGATGGCGAACCCGGAAATCCAGATCGTCGCCGTCTGCGACCCATCAAAGCATGCGATCGGATACCGGGATTGGGGAAAGGATGACCTTCTCAATGAACTGCGGACGGTCCTCGACAAGCCCGAATGGATGGCGGGAACCGAAGGAACTGTCCCCGGAGGCCGCGACGTGGCCAAGGATTTTGTCGAGACCTACTACGCGAGCGAGCGAGCGTCCGGCACGTTCAAGGGCTGCGCTTCCTATGCCGATTTCCGCGAGCTGCTCGACAAAGAAAAGGACGTAGACGCAGTCAAGATCATGACGCCGGATCATCTTCACGGTGTGATCAGCATCGCCTGCATGGAGAGAGGCAAGCATGTCATCATGCATAAGCCGATCGCCAATCGATTGCAGGAAGCCAAACTGGTCATTGATACTGCGCGCAAAACCGGTGTTGCCACGCACTTCATGCCCTGGGAAGCCAATGGTTCGATGGATCAGGTGATGGCATGGATCAACGCTGGAGCCATCGGCACTCTCCAGGAAATCCATAACTGGACGAACCGCCCCGTGTGGCCGCAGTACACCACTCTCCCCTCCGCCTCGCCCATTCCGGAGGGCTTTGACTGGGATTTGTGGCTAGGTCCTGAGGCCGAGCGCCCTTACTCGCCCGACTATACGCACATGGTGTTTCGCGGGTGGTATGACTTCGGAGGCGGTTCGATGGCAGATATGGGCCATTACAGCCTATGGGCAGTCTTCAATTCTCTCGACCTGAAGTCACCCACGAGCGTCGAACCGGCGCAGAGTCACACCTGCGGATTGAAGGACGGAATCGCCTTCCAGGTGCAGAACGACTATTCTTTCCCGACCGCCTCCGCCGTCCGCTTCAAATATCCAGCCAGCGGGACAAGGCCCGCGGTGGACCTGGTGTGGTATGACGGCGGGATGCGTCCCCCGACACCGGAGGAACTTGAGAATAGTAACGAAGAGTTTCCTATCGAAGGCATGATGTTCGTCGGCAGCAAGGGCAAGATCCTTTCTGGCTTTCAACTTGAAGATCCACATTTGATATCGCAAGGAAAGATGCCCGAGGATCTGGTTGCGCCAGTTCGTGCCCGAGGCCAGGTTTCACCGAGCATGCGCCAGTGGATTGCCGCCGTGCGCGGTGAAGCGCAATCGCCCTCCAGCTTCCTGAACGCGTGGCCCATCTCCGAGGCAGTGAACTTGTACGCGGTCGCGCTGCGGACGGGGAAAAAGCTGCTCTACGACGGCCAGTCTCAGAAGATCACCAACGTGGCAGAAGCGAACGCATACTTGCGGCGCGAATACCGGAAGGGTTGGGAGCCCCAAGCACAACGAGAATCCTAGCTTGGTGCTGTCGGCCCTCCGTAACGGACGGCGCCAGCCAGCAGCGATTTTCTTCATCGCGCAAAATCCCTACTGCAGAGCTGACTTAGAGGAACAATGCGTCTTGCAATGCAACCACGCTTGAGGACTCCCAAGAGTCCTTGCTTCATTGAGGAAAGCGGCGCCCGACAACGGAAATGTTGATTACCCAAGAACAGGCAAGTGTGGGACGGACGATGGAACTAAAAATTCTCCTAAGGCCGCACAGTCTGAGGGCGGCAAGACCGCTCCGGATGGGTCCCTTCGTGCTCACAGATCGAACCGTGATATAGAATCACTTCGATCCACCAAACCACGTGCGAATGGAGTACGAATGCCTGAAGGAACCGCTCCCGGACTGTTGCGCCGTATCAATCGTCGCCGTTTTATGCAAACCGCAGGATCGGCAGCTTTTCTTCCCGCAGCCCTTCGCAGCGCCACAGCACAGACTTCGACGACGTCACCCAATAACCGCATCAATCTGGGCGTGATCGGAATGGGATGGCAAGGGCCCGGCAACACGGAAGCATTCCTGACTCTGTCCGACTGCCAGGTGGTTGCTGCGTGCGATATCGATGCTACTCACCTGCAGTCGGCCGTCAAAAAGATTAATGACACGTATGGGAATGAGGACTGCAAAGGGTATCACGATTTTCGTGAATTGCTGGCTCGCGAGGATATCGATGCCGTGATGATCGCAGTGCCCGACCATTGGCACGAAATCGTGGCCACCGAAGCCGCGCGACGCAAGAAGGATATCTACGGAGAAAAGCCGCTGGCGCACACGATCGCGGAACAGCAATCCATTGTGCGCGCCGTCCAGAAGAACCAGATCATCTGGCAGATGGGATCATGGCAGCGCTCAGTTCCCATGTTTCATAAGGCGGCGGAGATTGTGCGGAATGGGCTGATTGGTGAGGTGACCCATGTCGAAGTTGGGCTACCCGGCGGTAATTCCGACTTCGATGACGTTGCCAAGGAGGCACTGGCGAAGCTCGCCTCAGAAGGACAAAACGCGGCCAGCCTGGAGCAGATCGTATACGGCACGCCCGCGTGGAATGCACTCGTCACAGATCCTCCCAAGGAGCTGGACTACGAAATGTGGATCGGTCCTTCGAAGATGGAACCCTACATCAGGGCCCGTTCTCACAAATCCTGGCGCTGGAACTACAACACCGGTGGCGGCGAACTGCTGGATTGGATTGGTCATCATTGCGATATTGCCCACTGGGGGCTCGATTTCGATCACACCGGCCCGTTGGAGGTCGAAGGCAGTGGTGAGCTTCCGCCAGCCACCGCGGTTTGGAATACGGCACCGAAATACCGATTCGAGCTCAAGTATCCGCGTGGCATCACCATGACCATTGCAGGCGGCTACCCGGAAATAAAGATGGGAGTGAAGTGGATCGGAACCAAGGGATGGGTCTGGGTGGATCGCGAAGGATTCGATGCTTCGAACCCTGCGTGGAAGCAAGGAAAATATCTACCCCGGGAACTGCGCAAGGTGAAGCTGTACACCTCATCCGATCACCAGCAGAACTTCCTGGATTGCATCAGAACGCGTCAAGCCACGGTCACACCTGTGGAAGTCGGGCATAACTCGGCAATTCCCGGGCACCTCTGCCTGATCTCGATGCTCACAGGCAAAAAGATCCGCTGGGATGCAAAGGAAGAAAAGATCATCGGCGATCCGGATGCGAGCAAATTGATGACACGCGAATACCGCGCACCTTGGAATATGAGCTAACCACGAGAACAAGAAGAACCTCACGATCGAACGCATCTCAAGCGCCCGAGGATCCATGGCTGAAACTGAGATACAAGTGAACCCCACGGAATCAAAGACAACTCCTGCCCCAGGAATCGCTTGGGACTACACCCTTGCTTTCCTGGCTTTGCGCCTGTGGCTGGGCGTTCGCGCTCTGTTCGTCGGCATTCAGAAATATGCCGCGTACAAATCCGTCGCAATGCCGCTCATCGATCCCTCGACCGGGCAACCAGATGCAAGCGGCGTGATGGTCAACGTGAGTGTGAAGTCCTACGCGCTGGCAAACTACGCGGGCATACCTGCGGGTCTCAGAGACAAGTTCGCTCACGACCCGCTCTTTCCCAAATTCGCATTGACGCTGTTCGATCGCATGCTGGGACCTGCATTCATTCTGACCGGAATCATGCTCATCATCGGCCTGGGAACACGGCTCTCTTTGCTGCTTCAGGGACTGCTCTTTATCGCGTTAACTGTCGGACTGGTTCTCATCGATGCAAACGATGGCGTGGCGTACCTCGGCATTCACATTGGCCTCGTGGCTGCCGCATTTTTGCTCGTCCAGCACAACAGGTTCGCGGTGCTCAAGAAATGGTAGATAAGCTGAATCGTCGTGAATTCATCAGCGCGACCGCCGTGGCGGGCGCCGCCATGGTGTTGGACGCCTGCAAGTCCAACTCGGCCGACCAGGCGGTTGTCGACAGGAAGTCTTCCCCGAACACGATCAACGTGGCGCTTCTCGGTTACGGTGAAGAAGGCAAGGTCCTGCTCGAATCGCTGCTCAACATTGAAGGCGTTCGGCTGGTTGCCCTGTGCGACATCTGGGACTATCACCGCGGCGAAGGCCAGCGCTATCTTCAGAAGCTCGGCAACGAGGTTCGCTCCTACGAGAATTACGAAGATCTGCTCGCGAAGGAAAAGGATCTTCAAGCTGTTCTTGTAGCCACGCCCGACTTCTGGCACGCACCGATGACCAACACATGCCTCAAGGCTGGCCTGCACGTCTATTGCGAAAAGATGATGAGCAATACGATTGAAGGCGCCCGCTCCATGGTGCAGACGGCACGCGAAACCGGGAAGCTGTTGCAGATCGGCCATCAGCGCCGCAGTAATCCGCGCTACGTCTTTACGCTGAACCGCCTTCTGCACGATGCCCAATTCTGTGGCCGGCTCACCGCAGTGCAGGGACAATGGAATCGTGCCGTCAAGGAGGACTTCGGCTGGCCCAGGAAATTCGAAATGCCCGCGAGCATGCTCGCCAAGTATGGCTATAAGGACATGCACCAGTTCCGCAATTGGCGCTGGTACAAAGGCCTCGGTGGCGGTCCCTTATCGGACCTCGGGGCGCACCAGATCGACATCTTCAACTGGTGGCTCGGGACGACACCCACTTCCGTTGTCGCCAGCGGCGGGCTTGACTATTTCAAGAACCACGACTGGTACGACAACGCGATGGTGATTTATGAATACCCGCTGCCCCAGGGTGTCGCGCGCGCTTTCTACCAGGTGCAGACCACGACGAGCGCCGGCGGGGGTTATTTTGAAATGTTCATGGGCGACGATGGCACGATCAAAATGTCGGAGGACCCGGCGATCTGCGCTATTTACCGCGAGGCTCGCGCTGACGCCGTATCCTGGGATGATTTGGCGCAGAAGGGATACGTGCGCGCAATTCAAGCATCTGCGGACGCCACGAAAGTGGATGTGCGGGAAACCGCGCAATTGGCCCAATACGAGATTCCCGTATTCTTCAATAAGCCTCCGCACCAGCCGCATCTGGAGAACTTCTTCAACGCGATACGCGGCACGGCGAAGTTGAACTGTCCCGCCGAGGAGGCATTCGCGAGTGAATACGTGATCCACAAAGCCAACGAAGCCGTTGCCGCCGAAAAAAAAGTCCTGATCACCAGCGAAGAAGTGAAGGCTTGAGATGATGAAGACGATTCATTCCTGTTATGTCCCTCTTGTGGCTGTGCTGCTTGTCGGCGCTGCCGCTCTCGCGCAAGATAAGGTTCCGCTCAAAATCCAACTGCCTCGCCCGCTCTTCGTGGGTACCCCCGTTCCACTCAATGTACCCAATCTTGAGCCTCCGATGAAGGGCAAGCGCCCCGACTTCATGGTTCCCGCGGGTACCGTCAATCTTGCCAAGGGCAGAAAGGTCACGGCCAGCGATAACAATCCCGTGGTCGGAACGTTGGACCTCGTCACCGATGGTGACAAGACCGGCGATGAAGGCTCATGGGTCGAACTCGGGCCCGGCAAACAGTGGGTGCAGATCGATCTGGCCAAGAGTGGGAACATCTATGCCATCCTCGTTTGGCATTTTCACTCCCAGGCTCGCGTCTACCGCGATGTCGTGGTGCAGGTCTCGGACGACCCCACATTCAAGTCGGGCGTGACCACGGTTTTCAATAATGCCTTCAAAGGCGAACTCGGCCTTGGTACAGGAAAGGACTTGAATTATGTCGAGACCTACCAGGGCAAGCTCATCGATGCGAAGGGCGCGAAAGGTCGCTATGTTCGCCTCTACAGCAACGGGAACACGACCAACAAATTGAATGATTACATCGAGGTTGAAGTCTGGGGAAAGCCGGCCTAAGTTCGCCGCTTCCGGCACGGCGCTGAGCGAACATGCGAACTTTCGTTCGCATTGGGCTCACTGGCCTGCCTTCTTCGTTGTCGCTCTGATCGGACTAGCCTGTCGCCTCCCGCAACTGAACGCGCGGCCGATGCACACCGACGAAGCCGTCAATGCCTACATCGTCGGTCAACTGCTGGCTGGAGAATCTTTCACCTATGATCCGCACGATCGCCACGGTCCTGCGCTGGCGGCGATCGCTCTGCCCCTGGCATGGATCCAAGGAGCAAGGTCCTTCTCCGATCTGACAGAATCGGAGTTGCGCGTGACGTCCGTCGCAGCTGGGACGATCACGATTCTTCTTTTTGGCGCTGCGGTAGAGATGTTTGGCTTCCTCCCCAGCTTGCTCGCCGCTCTTCTGTTTGCTGTCTCTTCCCTACCTGTCTACTACGACAGGTACTTCATCCATGAATCGCTTCTCGGCGCAGCGACATTCGGGCTGATATTGTCCAGTTGGCATGTTTTCAAGAAGCGATCCATCGGCTACGCCGCTCTCGCAGGCGCATGCGGTGCGTGGATGGTCGCCTGCAAGGAAACCGCAATCCTTCACCTGTTCGCTCTCATCGTGGCGGCACTGGCATTCAGAGGATGGAATCTGCGTGGCAACAATTCCGCAAAGCGGCTGAGCCTTAGCCCGCTGCTGGCCGCAGTCACAACGTTCCTCGCGGTGATCGTCCTATCGTTCACCTGGTTCGGCCGAAACTGGAGTTCCCTGCTCCAGCTATCGCACGTAGCCCAGAATGTCCTCGCGCGAGCCGCTGGCCAAGGTCACGAACAACCCTTCTTGTATTTCGGAAAGCTCCTGATCAGCGGCTGGTCCGGCGGAATGCTGGTCGGCCTTGCCAGCCTCGGTCTCTTCCTTGCCGTCCGAAGGCACGATACTTCTCCGTATCCGTTCCTCGCATATTACGGGTTGCTTCTTGCTGCGATCTACAGCCTCATCCGCTATAAAACCCCATGGCTGGCGCTCAATCTCTGGCTACCGCTCGCACTGTTGGCCGCGATGGCATTGGAGTCACTCTGGTTAACAGCCGCAAAACAGTTCGGCCGGCGCGCTTCCACTCCCGCCTTCTGCATCCTCCTGGCGGTTGCAAGTGTGTTGATCGCCCATGACACGCGCCAGCGCGTCTTTCTCCATCCAACCGACGAGAGCAATCCCTATGCCTACGCCCACACTTCGGATGATCTTCTCGGTCTTCCTGCTGAAATCGCCAATACGGCTCGCCAGCAAAGCATACACACGCCACGCATCGCAGTGATCGCCTCTGATCCCTGGCCTCTGCCTTGGTACCTGCGCCATTTTCAGCAGGTTGGTTTTTGGCAGCCAGGTCAGCAAGTCCCCGATGCAGATTTCTACGTCACTTCCACTGAGGCCGCAAATCAATATGCCGGCAGGTTGAGCGGTTTTCGCCCGGATTTCTTTGGAATCCGTCCAGGCGTACTCATCCTTTTATGGCTGCCTGAGCCGAAATGAATTCCTATGGCTGAAATCCATCAATTCAACCACGCCGCCATGACGACCCACTTTCAGGCACGCATTGCCTCCGACGAAAAGGCGTATGCCGCACAGGCTGCCCAGGCCGCATTTGACCTTCTGGATTCGCTCGAATCGCGCTTGAGCCGATTCCGGATGAACAGCGACATTTCCCAGATCGCAGCTCTCGCGCCGGGCGAAACGATGCGCTTGAGTGAGCCTGCCTTCGCCTGTCTGCAAATTGCAAAGCGGATGGATCAAGTTACCCGCAGCGCTTTTTGTCCCACGCCTGCCGCCATGAGAACTCAAGGCTTCCTCCCGCAGTGGGATCTGCTGCACAATGAGCATTCGATTCTCTGCATCAACGGCCGGCTTGAACTCGATCTAGGCGCCATAGGCAAAGGATTTGCCCTCGATTGCATGGCCGAACTGCTCCGAAAATGGGAATGCCCTTCGTTCCTCCTCGTTGCGGGCGGCAGCAGCATACTCGCCGGAGACTGTCCCCCCGGCCACCTCGGCTGGTCATGCGGCTTGGGCGAAGATGATTCTTCGCAGCGGTTTCTGCTCAGTCACGCTTCCTTGAGCGGTTCGGGTTTGGCAGTCAAGGGAAGCCACATCCTTGATCCGCGTACCGGCCACCCCGCACAGCGCAAAAACCGAGCCTGGGTCATCGCCGATACGGCTTCCGAATCGGACGCAATCTCCACCGCGTGCATGGTCCTCAGCGAGCCCGAGATTCAGGAAGTGTTCGCCCAGAACGATGCATGGCTAGCATTCTTCGAGACCGGGAAATCCGTCAGATCAATTGGTCGTCGCGCACTGCTAACTGAAGCGTAAGGTCCTTGCTCTCGATGGAGCTCAGAGAGACCCTGGAGGAGATCGGCATGATCGAAAAAGGAGTATCGCTTCACTCAAGAGTTACTGCATATATTTGACATCGTGTAGTCGTTTCAGGCATTCGACGTCGTCTCTTTTGAGATTCTCTCGACCGGTCAAAGTACGGAGCGCGGGCGCACATTCAACGATGGCCTGCGCCTCGAAGGGGCCAAGGAAGTGATCATCAGCGAGAAGCTGGCGAAGAGCTTCTTTCCCGGGGAAGATCCGTTGGGGAAACACATCAAGACCGGCGGCGACGGCGGGAACAGCGGCGGGAAGATTTACACGATCGTGGGCATAGTGGGAGATATGCGCTACGACATCAGCAAAGGTGGAACCAAAAGACAAACGACAGTGGCAATGCGCTTATCGAACATGACGGCACCCCGGGATGACTTTCTGGGCAATGCGCGATGCACGCAGCGCGTCACCCTATGCAGTAACCGATTGCTAACGCGGAAGCCTATCACGTCCGACTCCCTTCAGATGCACTTGTACATCTATCCGAGAGGACAATGCACCTTCGCATCTTCTTGGTCGGCGAGACCCCGGAACCGGTCAGGTCAGAATGATCTTGCGAGCCTCCCCGTCGGGGTCATCGACCATACGGCACTCGTCATTCCAGATCATCGTGCTGTTGGTCTCGGGGTCGGTAGGCGCCCACTGGAGTCCCGGTATGCTCGGGTTTCCGGTCGCAGCAAAGGCAGCCCAGGCTGAGGCCATCTTCTTCGCCAGGGCCTGTGCCTCAGGTGTGTTGCCGGTTCCTTGCTCGCAGCGCTTAGTGTTGTCAAAGCAGAATTGAAGATCGGCCGTGTGCCAAGCACCGGGCAAGCCGTCGAGGATAGGCGTCTGCCACGTGAAGTAGTATGCGTAGGCGGGCGCAGCCTTCAACTCGTGCTTCAACCGGGCCATCTTCACCACGTTGTTGCGCATGGAAAGGCCATTCAGCCCTGGACTGCCACTGCAGATATACGACAGGGTCTGGATCTTCTTTTGTGGGTATGCCTTCTTCAGTGTGGCAACAATGGCGGTAGCCTTTTCCTCGCCGTAAGTTTTGGTCAAGTTGGCATGCCACTCTTCTTCTGTGGGCCGGGATGACATTCGATTGCCCTCTTCGGTCACAGAGCCGATCAGCATGGGAACGCTCTTGGAGATCTCTGGAGCTGCATCGAAGAATGCACGCATATTGATCACCTTGCCGTCAACGCAAGGTGACCACCCAACGCGCGGCTTACCTGTCGCAAACGGTCCCATCATGGGCGGCCCGGGCGGGTTGATCTTGGCGACAGCGGCGTTACCGGCTGCGACGAGCTTGCACCATTCCAGTTTCTGAAGCGAATCGATGTCGTTTGGAGCGAGGCCGAGATCTTTCATCACCAGACGGGAAACCTCGATTTGCTGCTCCCTCGTAGGAATGTTGCCGCCGCCTCCCGATTGCGCCGCGGCACGATGGAGGAGCCCAGCAGCAGAGGGCATACCCATGAGCGTGGTCACTTTCGATCCACCGCCAGACTGCCCGTAGATCATCACCCGGTCCGGGTCGCCGCCGAAGTTCTCGATATTCTCGTGGACCCAGCGCAGCGCCGCTACAAGATCGGTCATGCCCACGTTCACCGAATCCTCATACGCAGATCCTCCGATCTCGGACACATCGAAGAAACCGAGAATGTTCAGGCGGTGATTGACCGAGACCTGCACGACATCGTGATGGCGCGCCATCTGTGCACCCTCGTGTGAAGGCAGTTCGTAGGAGGATCCAAAGCTGAACCCACCGCCGTGGATGTAGAACATCACGGGGCGCCTGCCGCTTAGAGCCGGCGTCCAGATGTTCAGCTTGAGCATGTCCTCGCTTTGCCAGCCGTCGTCCCAATCCTGAATGAAGGTCTGCTCGGGGCTCGTCCATGTGTGCAGGTTCTGTGGGCAGTTCGCTCCGTAGACGAGCGCGGGATACTCGTCTGTCCAGGGTGTTGGTGGCTTGGCAGGCAACCACCGGTTCGCGCCGCCCGTGGTCTGGCCATAGGGAACTCCCTTGAATGTGAAAACACCGCCATCGACAAATCCGCGCACCTTGCCGTACTGCGTCTTGGCAATGGCTGTGCGCGGCGTGGAGAAGTTGCCGGGCTCCTGATGCGCCGCCGTCTTGATGCTGTCGGAAGCGAGCGCAGATTGAGCGACCGCAATGTTGAGTCCTGCGGAGGCTGAAAGGAGTAACGCCTCGCGGCGGGTGAGAACGGTGCGGTTCACAGACTTGGACATGAATTGCATCTCCTTTTCCGAGCGGTTCGTGTTTGCACTCGGCAGATCGCTTTCGGGCTCTATTCTGGCAGCGCGTATTGGCCGTCGAAGTGGAAGTGTCCGGTCACGACTGGGGCTCCTGTATCGGGTTGGCCACCCCCGATGCTGATGGTGTAATCCCCTTGAGCGACGATCGGATTGCCATCCTCAGTCACCATTCCCAAATCGCGAGCCTTCAACTCGAAATGAACCTTCTGCGAGGCACCGGGATCGAGATGAACGCGCTCGAAGCCGCGGAGAGCAATCCGGGGCGCACCCATTATTTGTGGGAACTTGAGATAGAGCTGGACGACCTCATCTCCTGCCACCTTCCCAATGTTCGTTACGGTTACAGCCGCGTCGACGGGCTGGCCTGCGGCGACCGCCTGCGATGGCACGCTCAAGTCGCTGTAGTTGAACTTCGCATAGCTGAGTCCGTAGCCGAACGGATAAAGAGGCTTACCTTCAAAGTACCGGTACGTCCGGTTCGCCATTCCGTAGTCTTCGAAGTTGGGTAACTGATCGACGCCCGTGTAGAACGTAACCGGGAGCCTTCCCGCGGGGTTGTTCTTTCCGCTCAGGGTTTCGGCAACAGCCGCGCCCCCCTCTTCACCGGGGTACCAGGCTTCGAGAATCGCGTTGGCATGTTCGTTGATCCAATTGACGGCCAGAGCGCTGCCATTCATGAGCACAACCGCAAGGGGCTTGCCGGTTGCGGCCACAGCTTCTACCAGTTCTTCCTCAGAATGAGGGAGGTCGATACTGGTGCGATCTCCTCCGAGAAAGCCGGGTTCACTGACCGGCATTTCTTCGCCCTCAAGCTGGCTGGTGATTCCAACGACGGCGATGACGACATCGGCATTCTTTGCCGCAGCGATGGCATCGGACGAAGGTCCGTCGTTTGCCTTGGACCAGATCAGCTCCGCATGCGGTGCACCGTTCCGGGTTCCATACGAGATCTCGAGCGCGACTTTGCGTCCCTTCTCGAGATGGACGCGGCCCACCTCCGACGAGAGTCCGCGCGTGCCTCCGCCGAATGCCATTGCGATAGGTTTTCCATCGACCGTGAGCCTTCCAAATCCTCCGCAGCGAATACCAAGGAGGAAATCGCCAGACTCCGTGGGAGTAAGGAAGCCGGACCACTGCACGCCGAAAGTTTTTCGGCCGGCTATTTCAGCTGGAAGGTTGGTCTCGGAGAGCTTCACGTTCGGCTCCGTGCGGCTGATGATTGGCGCGCTACCGGTTCCGGCGTCCGCCCCCCTCCGCACGCCTTCGGTGTAGTCGGCCTTCAAGCCCATTTTGCCATCCGGAGTCGTCAGGAGAGTGTCGGGGACTGGAGTACCATCCGCGCGAAGAAACTGCGTTCCGGGGACGAAGGTGATGCTTGCCTTGGGGAACTCTGCTTTCAGGCCATCCAGTATGGAGACAATGTGCGTTGGCTGTCCGGCGTAGTTTCCGAGCAGGGGTCGGGTCTGGTCGGCAAGTGGTCCGACGACGGTGATTTTCTTGATCTCGGGTTTCAGGGGAAGCAGGCCGTCATTCTTCAGCAGAACCATCGACTCATTCGCGAGCTTGCGCGCTTCCGCACGATGTTCGGCGCTGTCGAGTTCCTTCTCATCGATTTTCGCGTACGGAACCATCTCCGCAGGATCGAACATGCCGAGCTTGATGCGCGCTGTGAACAGGCGAATGAGCGCCGTGTCGAGTACGTTTTCGGGCAGGTATCCCTGTTGCACCGCATCAATATAGGCTTTATCGACCGGCTCACCGAAGCGCGAAGTAAACGTGACGCATTCGTTATCCATGCCGCGGATGACAGAGATTGCCGCACCCTGCGCTTGCGTTGGGCGATAGCGGTGATTGGCGGCGACGTCTCTGACTGCGTCGCAGTCTGAGACGACGTACCCCTGGAACCCCCACTTGCCTCGCAACTGGTCTTGCAGCAAGTACTGGTTGGCGCACGCTGGTTCGCCATTGATGGCGTTATACGCGCACATGATCGATCCGGCCTTGCCTTCGACAATCGCTGCCCGGAATGCCGGCTCGTACGTGTCTACCTCGTCGTGTTTGCTCACGTCCACATCGGCAAAGTGGCGCGTCGGCTCCGGGCCGCTGTGGACGGCGTAATGCTTGGGCGTGGCAATCGCGAGGTAGTATCTGGGGTCATTGCCCTGCAATCCAGTCACGTAGGCAACTCCCATGCGGCCTGTGAGGAATGGATCTTCGCCGTAGGTCTCCTGTCCCCGGCCCCAGCGTGGGTCGCGAAAGATGTTGAGGTTGGGCGACCAGAAGTCCAGGCCCCCCATGATGCCGGTGTGCCCTTCGCGCAGGTTCTGCACGTGCTTGATCCGTCCCTCGATGCCGATCTGTCCCGCCATGGTGTGAATTCCTGGCGCATCGAAGGTGGCGGCAAGGCCAATCGGCTCCGGATATTCTGTTACGCCCTCGTTGATCACGCCATGAAGGGCTTCGCTCCACCATTGGTACGCGGGAATATTAAGCCGCGGGACCGCTGCGGAGTTGTTCTGCATCTCGGAGGCTTTTTCCGCAAGCGTCATGCGGCGGACCAGGTCGGTGGCTCGCTGCTCGGGAGCAAGCTGTGGATTCATGTAGGGAAGATTGGCAGATTCCTGGGCGACCGCATTTGGCAGGGCGGCAGGAAAGCAGAGTGCTCCCATACCAGCAACGATGCACTCGAGAACTCGCGTCATTCTGCTTTTCATACGTTTCTCCGGATTGAATGTTGAGCAATGCACATGATCAGAGCCTGGGACGCACTTCAAT
>Ga0335069_10002536_pt1 | contig 28039 bp, 14 predicted proteins | sample Lox_Sample_11_FD_206714 | JGI IMG/M metagenome (GOLD analysis project Ga0335069, IMG submission 206714) | Soil microbial communities from Loxahatchee National Wildlife Refuge, Florida, United States - Lox_Sample_1.1 | ecosystem: Environmental > Terrestrial > Soil > Wetlands | place: USA...
ACGGGCACCCGCACGCTCCAGGACCAGCTCTACCACCGCGACCTGCCCGCCGTGAGCCGCGCGCTCGGTCGCCCGGTGCGGGTCGCGCTCCTCAAGGGGCGGGCCAACTACCTCTGCCAGCACCGCCTGCTGCTCGCCCGCACGACGCCGGAACTGCCGGGACTCGGCAGCCGCGGCCTCGCGTCGCTGGCCCGCATCGAGCAGTGGGCGCGCGCGACGCTGGCCGGGGACATCGGCGAGCTCGAGTCGGTCCCGGACAGCGACCCGGTTTGGCCACAGGTGACCTCGACGCGCGACAATTGCCTCGGCCAGGAGTGCCCGGAGTTCCGCGGCTGCCACGTCGCCGAGGCGCGCCGTCGCGCGCAGGCCGCCGACCTCGTGATCGTCAACCACCACCTGCTGCTCGCCGACATGGCGCTCAAGGAGGAGGGCTTCGGCGAACTGCTGCCCGGCGCCGATGCGGTGATCCTCGACGAGGCGCACCAGTTCCCGGACGTCGCGGCGCAGTTCTTCGGCACGCGCGTCGCGTCGCGGCCGCTGGTTGCCCTGGGCCGGGACCTGCTCGCCGAGCTCACCCGCGCCGGGCTGCTCGACGCCGCCGCGCGGGGGTGCGTCGAGGCCCTCGAGCAGGCGATCGAGTCGGTGCGGCGAGCGCTCGCCGGGCTCGGCGAGCGGGTGGACTGGGACGCGCTGCCGGACGCGGCGCTCGAGGCCGGCACGGACCTCGCCGAGGCGCTCGAGCAGCTCGGTGCGCGCTTCGGCGAGCCGGCGCTCGAGGCGCCGGGCGTGCGCCAGTGCGCGCGGCGCGCGCTCGAGTCGGTCGAGCGGCTACGGGCGATCCTCGACGCCGACGCCGCCGACGGCCTGCGCTGGGCCGAGGTCGGCGCGCGCGGCTTCAGCCTCGAACTGACGCCGTTCGAGGTCGCGGCACGGCTGCGGGCGCAGTTCGACGCGCGCCCGTGCGCCTGGATCTGCACCTCGGCGACGCTCGCGGTGGACGAGGACTTCAGCCATTTCACGCGCCGCGTGGGCCTCGAGGACGCGCGCACGCTGCGCGTGCCGAGCCCGTTCGACTACCCGTCGCAGGCGCGCCTGTACCTGCCGCAGGGCCTGCCGCAGCCTGCCGATCCCGGCTACACGGCCGCGGTCATCGACGCCGCGCTGCCACTGGTGCGGGCCGCGGGCGGCCGCTCGTTCCTGCTGTTCACGAGCTACCGCGCGCTCGGCGAGGCGACGCGTCTGCTGCGCGCCCGGCTCGGCCCCGCCGACGGCTTCCCGCTGCTGGTGCAGGGCGAGGCGCCGCGCGATGCGCTGCTGCGGCGGTTCCGCGAGCTCGGCAACGCCGTGCTGCTCGGCACCGGCAGCTTCTGGGAGGGCGTCGACGTGCGCGGTCCGGCACTGTCGCTGGTCGCAATCGACAAGCTGCCGTTCGCGGCGCCCGATGATCCGCTGCTCAAGGCGCGGCTCGAGGGCCTGAAGCGCGACGGTCGCAATCCGTTCCTCGAGTACCAGGTGCCGCAGGCGGTGCTGGCGCTTAAGCAGGGCGTCGGCCGGCTGATCCGCGACCCGGACGACTTCGGCGTCGTCATGCTCGGCGACCCGCGACTGCGGACCCGCGGCTACGGCCGCGCGTTCGTCGCGAGCCTGCCACCGATGACGGTCACCGACTCCGAGGACGAGGCGGTCGCGTTCCTGCGCCATCACCTCGGCACGCTCGCGCCGACCGGTACGCCGTGAAACTGCTCGCGCTCGACACCGCGACCGAGAATTGCAGCGCGGCGCTCTGGATCGACGGCGACGTCACGAGCCGCGGGGCGCTGCTCGGGCGCGGCCACGCCGAGCACATCCTGCCGATGATCGACGAGTTGCTCGCCGAGGCCGGTCTCGCGCTCGGGCGGCTCGATGCGATCGCGTTTGGTCGCGGCCCGGGTGCGTTCACCGGCGTGCGGATCGCCGTCAGCATCGCGCAGGGACTCGCCTTCGGCGCCGGACTGCCTGCGGTACCGATCTCGGACCTGGCGGCGCTCGGTGCGCGGGCGCTCGAGCGCGCGCTCGCGGAGCCCGGCGCGGCGGGTGCCGCCGAGGCGCTCGTCGCGCTCGATGCGCGAATGGGGGAGGTCTACCAGGGCCGCGTGCGGCCGGATGCGCAGCTCGGGGTGGCGCTCCTCGAGGAGGGGCTCGCGCCGCCCGCGGCCGCGTTCGCCGCGCCACTCGCACAGGGAATCGTCCGGGTCGGAGCCGGACACGGCTTCTCGGCCTACCCGGCGCTCGGCGCGCGGCTCGCCGGATCGCTGGCCGCGGTCTGGCCGGAACTCCTGCCGCGCGCGGAAGAGATCGCCGCGCTCGGCGTGCTCGCGTTCAAGGCCGGCCTCGCGGTCGCGGCCGAGGCGGCGGCGCCGGTTTACCTGCGCGATCAGGTCGCGAGCCAATCCGGCCGCCCTCGGGCACAATGACAGATTCATGACAGCCGGCCGCGCACGGGGCGGCCGGTCACCGAAGCGTCACATTCGGTCGTTGTAATGGAAGGATGTCCCCTTGCCCCGTGCGCGTTACATGAGCAACCGCCAGATCCTGGTCGTCGAGGACGAGCGTCCGATCCGCGAGATGGTGGCCTTCGGGCTGCGCCGGGCGGGTTTCGACGTGGTCGAGGCCGAGGACACCCGCGAGGCGCGGGCCCGGATCGCCGACCGCCGCCCGGACCTCGTGCTGGTGGACTGGATGCTGCCGGACATGAGCGGGCTTGAGCTCACCCGCGCGCTCAAGAGGGACAAGGACATGCGCGAGGTGCCGATCATCATGCTGACGGCGCGTGCCGAGGAGCAGGACAAGGTCAGCGGCCTCGAAGGCGGCGCCGACGACTACGTGACCAAGCCGTTCTCGCCGCGCGAGCTGCTGGCGCGGATCAATGCCGTGCTGCGCCGGAGCGCCGCGGCGAACCGTGACGAGGTGGTCTCGGCCGGCGGCCTGTCGCTCGACGCCGCCGGTCACCGGGTCATGGTCGGCGAGGTCACGGTGCCGCTCGGGCCGACCGAGTACCGGCTGCTCAGCTTCTTCATGACCCATCCCGAGCGGGTCTACTCCCGGGGCCAATTGCTGGATCGGGTATGGGGCGGTAACGTGTACGTGGAGGAGCGGACCGTCGACGTGCATATCCGGCGCCTGCGGAAGGCGCTGGAGGGTTTTGACTGCGACAAGTTCATCCAGACGGTGCGCGGCGCCGGCTATCGCTTCTCCGTCCGTCCCGAGTAGGCCGCCGCCAGAAGCCATTCGATGTCACCTGCCTGGTCATTCGCGCTCGCCCGCCTGCTCGGCGTCCTGGCGATCGCGACCGTGGCCGGGTTCTTCCTCGGGCAGGTGGCGGCGACCGTGATCGCCGTCCTGGCCGGTTACCTCGCGCTCTCCTTCGTGCGTCTGTACCGCCTGGAGCGCTGGCTGAGGCGCCGGCGTACCGAGTCGCCGCCGGACTTCCAGGGCGTGTGGGGCGACATCGTCGCGCTGATCATGCGCATCTACCGCCGCAAGCAATTCCACAAACGGCGCATCGTGCAGCTGTTCCGCGAGTTCCGGCGCATGACCTCGGCGATGCCGGACGGCGTCGTCGTGCTCGGCACCGATCGCGAAATTCTGTGGTTCAACCGCAATGCCGGGCGACTGCTGCGCCTCAGGCGCAAGGTCGACTTCGGCCAGCGTATCGACAACCTGATCCGCCACCCGGACTTCGCGCGCTACGTCGAGCTTGGCGACTTCTCGATGCCGGTCGTCGTGCGTTCCTCGCTGGATGCGGAACAGCACCTGGCGCTGCAGATGGTCGCCTACGGCAGTCAGCAGCTTCTGCTGGTGCGCGACGTGACGCGCCAGGTTCGGCTCGAGGCCATGCGCAAGGACTTCGTCGCCAACGCCTCGCATGAGCTGCGCTCGCCGCTGACCGTGATCACGGGCTACGTCGACACGCTCGCCGAGGATCCGGGCGTCGATCCGCTGTGGCGCGGGCCGCTCGAGGAGATGCGCCGCCAATCCGAGCGCATGCGGGCGGTCGTCGACGCGCTGATCGAGCTGTCGCGGCTCGAATCGACCGCCGGCGAGGCCGGCCAGGACCTGATCGACGTCTCCGGCATGCTGACCCTGATTCGGCGCGAGGTGCTGGCGCTCGAGCGCCACCCGTCCGAGGTGACGCTGACGCTCGCCTCCGACGCGAAGCTGCTCGGCTCGGAGGCAGAGGTCCATTCGATCTTCGCCAACCTCATCTCGAACGCCGTCAAGTACACGCCGCCGGAAGGGCGCGTCGCCATCACCTGGCGCGTGGACGCCGACGGCGCGCACTTCTCGGTGACCGACACGGGCGTCGGCATCGCTGCCGAGCACATCCCGCGGATTACCGAGCGCTTCTACCGCGTTGACCCGAGCCGCGCGCGCACGACCGGCGGCTCGGGGCTCGGCCTGGCGATCGTCAAGCACGCGCTGCAGCGCCACGGGGCGACGCTGTCGATCGAGAGCGAGGAGGGCATCGGCAGCACCTTCAGCTGCATCTTCCCGCTGCGGCGGGTGGCTGCGCGCCAGCCGGTGGCCGCCAGCGGCTGACGGCGGTCGGGCGAGGCGGTCCCAGCAGATTCTGGCCCTCCGACGCGTGCCGCAGCGCCGCAATCTTCATCGAATCGGGCACTTCCACGCCCTCCGTGGACAGCGTCGAAACGATGCGCGGCAAGCTCGTCATTCGTAAGAAAAATTTCTTGCCGCCGACATCTTTTCGTCACCCGGCGCCGCCAGATTGGCCGAAACCGGTGGCCCTGAGGACGACATGAGCCCCGCAACGCGCAATCGGCCGATGCTGCGTACGGTCTTCGTCTCCGACGTGCACCTGGGCTCTCGCGGCTGTCAGGCGCGGTACCTGCTCGACTTCCTCCAGCAGCTCGACTGCGAGCAACTGGTGCTGGTCGGCGACATCGTCGACCTGTGGAGCCTGAAGCGCAGCATGTACTGGCCGGTAGCGCACCAGGACGTGCTCAAGGCGATCCTCGCGGTCGCGCGCTCGGGCACCAAGGTCGTGTACGTGCCCGGCAACCACGACGAGGGCTTTCGCGAGCTCTGCGGCGGCGAGATCGCCGGCATCGACATCCGCCGCGACTTCATCCACGAGGCCGCCGACGGCAAGCGCTACCTCGTCGTGCACGGCGACGACTTCGACGGCGCGGTGACGTTCTCCGGCGTGCTCAAGCATTTCGGCGAATACATGTACGACGTGCTCCTCTGGGCCGGGCGCGGCATCCAGGCCGTCCGCCGCCGCTTCGGCTTCGGCTACTGGTCGCTCGCGTCGTGGATCAAGCATCAGCTGCCGGATGCGATGCGTTACATCGAGCGCTTCGAGCACGCCGCGGCGCACGCGGCGCTCAAGCACGGGCTCGACGGCGTCATCTGCGGCCACATCCACCGACCGGAGCTGCGCTTCGTGGACGGGATCCGCTACTGCAACGACGGCGACTGGGTCGAGCACTGCTCGGCACTCACCGAGGACCGCAACGGCCGGCTCGCGCTCGTGCGCTGGGCGGAGCAAGCCGGCGCGCCGCGGTTCGCGGTTGCCGACGCGCCCCAGGCCGCCGCTGCGGCGCTCGACACCGCGGCATAGCAGCCCGGCGGCCACGGCGAGCGATGCGCATGAAGGTGGCGATCGTCACGGACGCGTGGCGCCCTCAGACTAACGGTGTCGTGACGACGCTGACGCGAACCGCCGAGTGCCTGCGGCTGCTCGGCCACGACGTCGCGATGATGACGCCCGAGGGCCTGCGCACGATTCCGTGCCCGAGCTACCCGGAGATTCGGCTCGCTCTCTTTCAAGGCCGGCGCGTTGCCGAGTGGCTCGAGCGCGAGCGGCCGGATGCCCTGCACGTCGCGACCGAGGGCCCGCTCGGGCTCGCGGCCCGCAACGCGGCGCGTCGTGCCGGGCTGCGGTTCACGACCTCCTACCACACGCAGTTCCCCCAATACCTGCGGGCGCGCTATCCGCTCCCCGCGCGCTGCACGTACGGGGCGCTGCGGGTCTTTCATAGCGCGGCTGCGCGCACGATGGTGGGTACCCGCGAGGTCCGGCGCGACCTTCGACGTCACGGCTTTCGCAACCTCGTCTACTGGGGCCGCGGCGTCGACACCGACCTGTTCCGGCCCCGGCCCGAGGCGCGCCTCGGCTATCCGGGGCCGATCCTGATCTATGTCGGCCGCGTCGCGGTCGAGAAAAGCGTCGAGGATTTCTGCCGCGCGCGCGTGCCGGGGACCAAGCTCGTCGTCGGCGGCGGGCCGGCGCTCGCGCAGCTCGAGGCGCGCTATCCGGACATCATTTTCACCGGGTTCAAATTCGGCGAGGAGCTCGCCACGCTGCTCGCCGGCGCCGACTGCTTCGTGTTTCCGAGCCGCACCGATACCTTCGGGCTCGTGATGCTCGAGGCGATGGCATCGGGGCTGCCGATCGCAGCCTATCCGGTCACGGGCCCGATCGACGTGGTGCGCGAGGGCGAAACCGGCTGCCTGCGCGCGGACCTCGCCGAGGCGATCACGGCGGCGCTCGGTCTCGAGCGCGGGCTCTGCCGCGCGCAGGCGCTCGAATACCGCTGGGAGAGCGCGACGCGACAATTCCTCGGCAATCTCGTCGAGGCGCGCGGTGTGCAGTCGGCGACGCGGCCGCGGCATCTGCGCATCGCCGAAACGCTGCGCGGCAGCCGCCGTTCCTAGCGCGCCGCGCCGAGCCAGTGCGACTCGAGCACGCCGCGGCGCTCGGTCGCGAGGCGCCCGAGCAGGCGCGTCCAGTCGGCGAGCACGGCGGCGTGCCCGGCATCGGCCGGGTGCAGCGCCGCGCGAATCCGCGGCGCTTCGTTGAGGGTCGCGAGCCGCGCGGCGTTCCAGGCCTTCGACAGGACGCGGCGCCAGCGGGCGCGCGTCGAGTAGACGAGGCTCGGCGCCGCGACGCGGCGCCCGTCGCGGAGCTCGATGAGGTCGTCCCGCGACGCGGCGTAGCGCAGGCCGGAGGCTCGCAGCGCCGCGACGGTTGCCGCGTTCATGAGCCACGCGGGCGCCACGAAGCCCGCCGGTGCGAGCCCCAGCGTCGCGAGGACCGCGCGGCCGCGCGCGATCAGCGCGGCCGCGCTCGACGCGTCGATCGCGGCGAACTCGCCCTCGCCCGCGGTCAAGATGCGCCGCGCGAGCCACTCGCCGGGCGAGCGCGCCCGCGCGCCGCGGTCCTCGTGGTGGTAGCCGTGCAGCACGACCTCGTCGCCGCGCGCGACGCGTCGGCGCAGCGCCGCGCCGAACTCGAGGTCCCGGTCGGCGCGCGTCCCGGCGTGGTAATGCGGCACGACCAGCAGCGTCGCCGGCACTGCGTGCGCGTCGGCCAGCTCGAGCAGGCGCTCGCACGCGGGCCAGGTCGCGGGTGCGACGTCGTGCAGGGAGACTGCGTACTCGCCGCGCATCGCGCGCCTCAGACGGTGCCGGGCGCGGTTTGGTCGTCTCGCACAGCGGATCCGCGGCGCAACGACGCGTAGCGGTGCAGCTGGTGCGTCAGGGTGGCGTCCCAGGTGTAGTCGGTGATCACGCGCGCGCGGGCGGCGGCGCCGAGCGCGGGCGCGCCGCGCGCGAACACGTCGGCGACCGCGGCGGCGAGCGCCCGCGAGCGGCCCGCGACCGGCGCGAGGCCGCCAACCGCGACGTCGACGATCTCGGCGAGCGCACCGCCGTCGTAGGCGACGACCGGCAGCCCGCACGCCATCGCCTCGAGCGCGATCAGCCCGAAGGTCTCCTCGCGGCCGGCGTGCACGAGCAGGTCGCAGGCCGCGAGGCGTGCGCCGACGGTCGCGTCGTCGCACTCGTAAGGCAGGATCGTGACGCGTGGCGTCGGGCGCCCCGTGCGCGTGCCGCCGATCAGCAGCAGGTGGTACGGGTCCCCGAGCCGTTCGACCGTCTCGAGCAGCTCGGCGATGTTCTTTTCTGGCGCCAGCCGGCCGGCGAACACCAGCAAGCGCGTGCCGGGGCGCAGCTCGAGCCGCTTACGGAGCGCGCCATCACGGCGACGCGGGTCGAACACCTCGGCACTGACACCGAGCGGCTGTACCGCGACGCGCGCGATGCCGGCGGCGGCGAGGCGTGCGGCGACGAAGCGGCTCGGCGCCAGCACGAGGTCGAATCCCGAGTACAGCGCCGCGAGGTAGCGCGCCGCGATCGCCTCGCCGACGGCGCCGAGCCGCGCTGCCAGCAGCCCGATGAGGTCTGAGTGACAGAACGCGACCGAGGGCACGTCCAGCGATGCGGCGACCTCCGCGACCTGCCAGCCCATCAGGTACGGATCGCCGGCCTCGAGCAGGTCCGGCTCGAGGGCCGCGAGCGCCGCGCGCAGCCGCGGCAGGTCAAGCGGGCAGCGGTAGCCGGCACGGATCAGAGGGCTCTTGAACTCGACTATGCCGCCACGTGCGCCCCTGTCTTGCGGCCCCGGGACCAGGAGCGTGTGCGACCGTGGCGCGCGGCGCGTCAGCCAGTCGTGCTTCGCGAGCAGGTAACGGCGTACTCCGCCGCTGGTCGGCGAGAAAAATAACGTTGCATCAACAAGATGCGCCATCACTCGGCCGGGGCGGGGCGACGGGTGAGCATCCTGGGATTGTGCCTCGCAAAGGTGACAGCCCGGTGACTTGCGGGGCATGAATGGTGGGCTGTCAGTCAGCTACGCGGGAAACCGCGAAAGCGAGTCAAGGTAATCGGCCAAGTGGCTGGGCAGGGGGCTCTTTTCAACAAACTGCAACGCGCCGGAGGTAGGGTCCGTGGCCACGAGAACGGAGGAACTCACGATGTCGTGCGCCCCCGCGGTCAGTTTCCGGCTGGATCCGCTGCTATCTCGCTTCGTGCCGAAGCCGGTGGCCGCGCTGCTCGCGCCGCCGCTCGAGCGGCTGCTGGCGCTGCGGCGCTGCGAGCGGACGTACGCGGCGATTGCGCCCGGATCGAGCCCCGTGCAGTTCGCGCGGGCGGTCCTCGATCAGCTGGCGGTGCACTTCGAGGCCGGTGGCGCGCTCGACGCGATCCCGGCGAGCGGACCGCTGGTCGTGGTCGCGAACCATCCCTTCGGCGGCATCGAGGGGCTGTACCTCTACGCGATGCTCTCGGCGGTGCGCCCGGATGTGCGTGTGCTCGGCAACGAGCTGCTCGGCCTGCTGCCGGAATTCTCCGGGGCGATCCTGCCGGTCGACGTGCTCGGCGGCGCCGGCGCGGTCCGGCGCAACGGGACGGCGATGCGCTGCGCGATGCGCTGGATTGCGGGCGGCGGCGCGCTGCTCGTGTTCCCGGCCGGCGAGGTCGCAACCGTCGACCGGCGCAGCGGCACCATCGTCGACCCGGCCTGGAATCCGTCGATCGCGAGGCTGCTGCGGATCGCGCCGGCGCCGGTCGTGCCGGTGTACGTGCACGGCGCGAACAGCCACCTGTTCCACGCGGCGGGCTTGCTGCACCCGCGGCTGAGGACGGCGCTGCTGCCGCGCGAACTCTTCAACAAGCGCGGCCGGCGCATCCCGGTGCGCGTCGGCCGGCCGTTGGGCGTCGCTCAGCTCGCGGCCATCGACGGCGACGACGAGTTGTGCGGGTACCTGCGTCTGCACGTCTATGCGCTCGCCTGCGCCGCGTCACCGACGCCGTCCGCCCGGGCGCCGCGCGCGGTCGGCGCCGCGGCAGCCGTGCCACCCGAGCCGATCGCGGCGCCGGTGCCCGCCCCGCGGATGCGCGACGAGATCGCGGCGCTCGCCCCAGAGCAGCGCATCGCGACCAGCAACAACCTGGAGGTGTGGCACGCGACCGCTGCGCAGGCACCGTGGCTGCTTCAGGAGATCGGCCGCCTGCGGGAGCTGACGTTTCGAACCGTCGGCGAGGGCACCGGCCGCGCGCAGGACCTCGATCTTTACGACAGCTATTACGACCACCTGTTCGTGTGGAACCCGGCCAGTCACGAGGTCGTCGGCGGCTATCGCATCGGCGCGGTGGACCGGATCTACGACCGCTACGGCACACGCGGACTCTACACGCACACGCTGTTCGACTTCCGCCGCTCGCTGCTGCCGTCGCTCGGGCCGGCGCTCGAGGTCGGCCGCTCGTTCGTGCGGCCGGAGTACCAACGCAGCTTCGCGCCGCTGCTGCTGCTGTGGAAGGGCATCGCCGCTTACGTCGTGGCGCACCCGCACTACCGGGTGTTGTTCGGCCCGGTCAGCATCAGCGCCGACTACTCGCTCGCTTCGCGCGCGCTGATCACCGCGTTCCTGCGCGGACAGAACGCCGACGCCGCGCGCACGCGACTCGCTCGGCCGCGCAATCCGCTGCCGAATTCCGGCGGCGCGCGCCTGATCCGCCACGAAGTGGCCGAGATCCGCCGGCTCGACGCGCTGGAAGCGGTGGTCGCCTCGCTCGAGCCGGACGGCAAGGGCGTGCCCGTGCTCTTGCGGCAATATCTCAAGCTCGGTGCCGAGGTGCTCGGCTTTAACGTCGACCCGGCCTTCGGCAACTCGATCGACGTGCTGGTGGCCGTGGACTTGCGGCGCACCGACCCGCGCGTGCTCGCCAAGTACATGGGCCGCGAGGGCGCCGAGCGCTGGGCGAGCGCCCAGGCCATCGGGCGCCCGGGCGCGCGGGCCTCGGCCGCGCGGGGTTAGGCGCCGCGGGCAGGGCCGGCGCCGGCGCGCGAGCGGCGCCGGCTGCGCAGCGGCCGCGGCGTGCGCTCAGCTGCGCAGCCTGCGCAGCAGAGCCGAGGCCGGCCGGCCGATCAGCTCGTAGAGGCCCAGTGCGCTGTAGCGCAGCGCGCCGGCGTTCGGCATCCAGCCGCGCGCGTCGTCGGGCACGGTTGGGTCGGTGAGCACCGGAGCGGGCACACAGCGAAAGCCGGCGTGCTCGAACTCGTCGAGCGCGCGCGCCATGTGATTGGAATGCGTGACCAGCACGATGCGCGACAGGCGTGCGGGCAGCAGGATGCGGCCGGCACCCGCCGCATTCTCGAAGGTATCACCCGCGTCGCGGTCCACCCAGCGCGCCTCGACGCCGAACTGCGCGCGCAACGCATCGCGCAGCGCATCGGCATCGCGACCGTGGCTGCTGACCAGCACCGGCAGGCCAGAGCGGCGCGCCAGCATGGCGGCGTACGCCGCCCGGTCCCAGCCGCCCTCGACCAGCGTCGTGCCGCCCCATTCGGCGCTGTCCGCCCGCGAGCCGCCGCCGCCGAGGACGACGATCGCGTCGGCATCGAGCGGCGCCCGGATGCCGAGTGCCGGATAGCGCTCGCTCGCGTGATAGAGCGCGACCGCGATCCGCGGGGTCGACAGCAGCCACAGCGCCAGCCACGAGCCGGCGAGCAGCGCCGCGCCGAGCCGCGGGCGGCGGCGCCCGAGCAGGAGCCCGAGCGCGCCGAGCGCGACCAGACTCGCGGGCGGCAGCAGCAGTTCGCGCAGCAGGATCTTGAGTTCGATCGGCATCCGCTCCGGTCGTCGCGCCGGCGATCGTAACCGCAGCGCGGCCGTGACGCAGCAGCGGCTCCGGGCCGCGCCCGCGCCGCTCGCGACCCGGCCATTCGACCGCGAGCCGCCGGGCCGGCGGCGCAATGCCCGCCGAGCGACGTTCACGCGCCTGTCATGACGAGCGCCGCAGAATCCGGTCCGTTTCCCGCCACGAGGCTCGACCGTCATGCCCGGTGCCCTGGTACGCGCCTCGCCGCGGCCGACTGCGCCCAGCGCGCGCACCACCGCCGGCCAGCGACCTGCCACCCGCGGCGGCGACCCGTACCGCGGCGCGCCGGGTCCCGGCGACCGGCCGTTAAGGGCGGCTCTGCGCGGCGCCGCGCGCCCGGCGGAGCGCATGCCGGCGCTGCTCGCGGCCGTGATGGGGCTCGCGTGCCTGGCCCAGCTGGCCGTCGCCGTGCGCGGCTTCTGGCCGGCGGCGCGGCCGCTCTCGGGCGCCGGCGCGGGTGCAGCCTCGCTGCGCTCGCCGGCGCCGGCTCCCGGTGCGACGGTCGAGCTGCTGCGCGCGCACCTCTTCGGGCTGGCGGCAGATGCCGGCGCTCCCGATCCGCGGGCGGGCGTAACGCCGCTGGTGCTCGCCGGGACGGTCGCGACCGGCGACCCGCGCCAGGGCCTCGCGCTCATCGGCCGGACGGCGGCGAGCGCGACGCTGTTCTCCACCGACGGCGGCGGGGCCGAAGGGATCCGGCTGCGGGAGGTGTACGCCGATCGGGTCGTGATCGAACGCGGCGGCGCGCGCGAGACCCTGCATCTGCCTCGAAGCTGGGTGGGCGGCGGCGCGACGCTGGCGCGCGCGCCGGGCGTGGCCACGAGCGGCGTGCGCGAACTGAGCAATGCCGAGAAGAACCGCGCGGCGATGACCCCGGCGGCGCTGCGTCAGCGCGACCCGCGCGGCGAGCTGTTCCGTGCCTGGGCCAGAATCGACGAGCAAGGTCAGGTGGTCGGCTATCGCGTTCTGCCCGGTCGTGACCGCAAGCGCTTCGAAGCCAGTGGTCTGCGGGTCAACGACCTGATCACGAGCGTCGATGGTGTCGCGCTCGACGGCACGCCGCGAGCGCAGGTGATGCTGACGGCGATGGTCACGCAGCCGGTGAAGGGCGCCACAGTGACGATCGTCCGCGACGGCGTCGCGCGCGAGCTCGTGATCGCCGCAACCGACGCGCTCGCACAATGAGCGCGACGATACTGTCCGACATTCGTCATTCAGAACGCGCGCGTGTGTCATGACGCTGAGCACCGCCCGGCAGCGGTGCAGAGCTGTCCGCAGATCTTAATCGGACGGTCATACACCCCCCCTAGAGTCCCCTCCGCCGCATCGCCGCGACAACGGAAGACAGAGGTCGCGGGCGATTCAGGCACCGGCGAAACACCAGCCGCAGCCGCGGCCACTGTCGAGTCCGGAGTTCGTCGCGAGATCGGGATTGGAGGCCGCGTCGGCGTGCTGGAGTGGCGCCGGCCGGCAGTGGAAGGGATCCGTCAAGGCGTTTGCAATTTACAGCTAGGGGAGATGAATTAATGAAGCTCGCAATCAAGCTCGCTCTCGTCGGTAGCGGCCTGCTCGCCGCCGGCAGCGCGATGGCGACGATCACGCCGATCACGAACAACACCGGCGGTGAACTGTTCCTGGTCGTCCTCGATGCGTCCCAAGGTCAGGCGTACGTGCGGGGCCTCGGCGTCACGATGAACCAGCTCGCGACCGAGGGCGAGGGCGCCGGACAGCTCAACGCCGCGCAGACCGGTCCGACGATCATCAACGCCCCCGCCGCGCTCACTGCGGCCCTCAGCATCGGCCCGGATTCCAACCTGACGACCTTCCTCGGCCTCGCCGGCGCCAAGACGTACATGATCGTGGCCGGCAACACCTCGCTGAACTCGACGCTGCTGTCGGACGGCCTGACCAAGACCGACGCCTACATCAGCACCTCGGCGAAGCCGATCTTCAACGGCGGGACCTACGTCAGCGGCGCCGTCTCGGTCAACACCGTCGCCAGCAGCTACGCCGGCATCGCGGCGAACGTCACGGCAGCCAACAACGCAATCCTGGCGGCGCACCCGGGCTCGACCGCGGGCGACACGCTGTCGACGTCGTCGTCGGCGCTGTACAGCGGCACCGGCGGCTTCGTGGCGACCTCGTCCAACCTGTCGACCTGGTTCGGCAAGGGCTTCGGCGCGGCCGGTTCGACCAACGTCCCGACGATCGCGCTCGGCAGCTCGGGTGACCTCTATGCGGCGGCGACGAACATTGCCGGCGCCGGCGCCGGTCCTGCCAACCTGTGGGACTTCGGCACCGTGACGCTGTCAACGAGCGGCGCGTTGTCCTTCGTCGGCAACACCGTGGCGGCGGTGCCGCTGCCGGCCGCCGCGTGGCTGCTCGCCAGCTCGCTGCTGGGCCTGGTCGGCGTCGGCCGGCGCCGGCGCGCGGCCTGAGGCGCCCGCCCGGCGGGCGGGTCCTGCGGCGGCACGTCAGTCGCCGCAGGATCCCGGCTGCCGAGGCACGTGATTCGACCCGATACCCTTCGACTGGAGAATATTCAAATGCGTAATCTCAAAATTGCGGTCGCCGTAACGGCCGCGCTCGCGGCCGGCAGCGCGTCCGCCTACGACCCGACCACCGGCACTGCGCCGTTCGTGGCCTCGGTCGTCGCAGGCTCCTCGGCGCTGCGCAACGGCTTCGCGAACGAAATGAAGAACACGTTCTGCGCCGGTGCCGCCGACTACTCGACCTTCATCTCCTCGTCCAGCGACTTTCGCGCCTACAGCTGCACGCTGACCAGCACCGCCTCGGTGCCGACGACGCTGCGCAACCAGACGGCGATCGTCTACTATCGCTCCGAGGGCGGCTCGTTCGTCGGCGTCGGACCGCTGGCGCTCAGCCAGCAGGTCAAGCGCCTGAAGATCGACTCGAACTGCGTCAAGGCAACGACCAACACGGTTGCTCCGTTCGCCTACACGTGCCCGGTGTCGGGCTACGTGTACGCGAGCGACACCGGCACGGGCAACCTCGTGAACGATACCGTCGAGCTCGGCATTTCCGACGAGGAGCCGGCCGCGCTGGTCGGCGAGAACCTGCCGGACCTGACGAATTCGCCGTTCGACACCTCGGCGCTCGATGTCTCGACGATCACGCCGAACCAGGTCCTGGCGCAGGGCTTCGCGGTGGCCGTGAACACCTCGGGAGACGCGGGCGTCGCGGCGGTCACGAACCTCAGCTCCGCCTCGATCAACGCGATCCTGCAGGGCACCTACAGCAACTGGAACCAGGTGCCGAAGGCCGACAACTCCGGCTTCGTGACGGCCAACAACGTGCCGATCACGGTCTGCCGCCGCGACGTCGGCTCGGGCACGCAGACGATGGCGTCGATATTCTTCTACGGCGTCACCTGCAACTCCTCTGCCGGCGCCTTCGGCGCGCCGAACAACGTCGTCAACAACTCGACCGGCGCGCTGGTCACCTGCCTGCAGAACCACAATAACTCGATCGGCTACCTGGCGTGGAACAACACGCTGACGAACGCCCAGTACATCTCGATCGATGGCGTCGCGCCGACGTTGCAGGGCTTTGCGGCCGGGACCTACAAGTTCGGCTCGACGGCGTACTTCAACAACCCGGGCGCCTACACGGTCTCGGCCAACGATGCGCTGCTGTTCGGCGCTATCATCAAGACCGCGTCCACGCCGTCGAAGCTGCCGGCGATCGGCGGCACGGCCGGTCTGGGCAACAACCTGACCGGGCTGATCGGTGTCAATGGGCAGGTGAAGGCCAACGCCGTACCGTTCGCGTCGGCGACGCCGGTGGCGTCGTGGAACAACGGTGGCAACAGCTGCTCGCCGATCGTTGCGCAGTAGACTACCGGAGCGTTGAGCCCGGCGATCGTTGCCGGGTCGGATGGGGACCAGTCCTCGGGCTGGTCCCCTTTCGGTTGTGTGGCGGCGGCTGATTCGCGGGGTTCTCGAGATGACGCACGGTCGGCGACTCGTCGCGGCGCTGCTCGCGGCAGCCCTCGTTGCCAGCGCCACGGCGGTCGCCGATGAGCCGAAACCGGCCTTCGACCTCATGGAGCTGCGCGTGCTCGGCAACTCGGTGCTGGCCGCGGCGGACGTCGAGCGCGTCGTGTATCCGCACCTCGGGCCGGGCCGCACGCTCGACGACGTCGAGGCGGCGCGCGCCGATCTCGAGAACGCCTACCACACCCGCGGCTACGGCACGGTGTTCGTCGACATCCCGGAGCAGGAGGTCGTCGACGGCGTGGTGCGCCTGCGCGTCACGGAGGGGCGCCTGCGCCGCACCACCGTTACGGGCACGCGCTACTTCTCCAACCGCCAGATCCGCGCCGCGGTACCCGCCGCGACGCCCGGGGAAGTGCCGAACCTGCCGGCGCTGCAGGCGCAGCTTACGGCGCTCAACGCCGAGACGCCGGACCGGCTGGTCGTGCCGGTCCTGAAGGCCGGGCCGGTGCCGGGCACGGTGGACCTCGCGCTGAAGGTCGACGACCACCTGCCGTTTCATGCCGAGGTCGGCGTCAACAATGCCCAAACGCCGGATACCGCCGAGCTGCGGGCCTCGCTGATGCTGAGCTACAACGACCTGTTCGGGCGGCTCGACAATGCGTCGCTGCAATACCAGACTGCGCCCGCGGCCCCGAAGAACGTCGGAGTGTTCGCCGCGACCTACTCGACCAAGGTCGGTGACTCGGGCCAGCGGCTCGCGTTCATGTTCGTCGACTCCAAGAGCGATGTCGCCACGGTCGGTGCGCTCGCGGTGCTCGGCAACGGCCAGGTCTACGGCATGCGCCTGATCGCGCCGCTCGGCGTCTATGCCGGAGCGACGCAGTCGCTGACGCTCGGGGCCGACTACAAGGACTTCAAGCAGCGCGTCCAGGTGGATCCCACCGTGGCGCTCGATACCCCGATCAAGTACCTCAACCTGTCGGTGGCCTACGCCGGCGGCGAGCGCACCGAGCACCAGGCGCTCAACCTCGGCGCCAGCGCGAACTTCGGCGTCCGCGGCCTGGTCAACGATGCCGACGCGTTCCAGAACAAGCGCTTCCTCGCGCCGCCGAACTACTTCTACCTGCGCGGCAATGCCGACTGGACACGCCAGCTGCCCGGACGGTTCTCGCTGCTCGCCAGGCTTTCCGGCCAGTTCGCGGTCGACCCGATCATCGACAACGAGCAGTACTCGATCGCCGGCGCCGACGGGGTGCGCGGCTACCTCGAGGCCGAGCAGCTCGGCGACCAGGCGGTACGGGCCACGGCCCAGCTCGGCCTGCCGCCGTGGCGAACCGGGGCCGGTAGCGAGTTCGACACATTCGCCTTCTACGATATCGGCCGCGCGGGGTCCCTGCAAACGCTGCCCGGCGAGACGGCGACGCTGACGCTGCGAAGCTGGGGCGGCGGCGTCAATTTCCGGCTCGCGGCCGGCATCGACGGCTCGGTGACGTGGGCGCGCCCGGTCGACGCCGGCCCGCGGACCGCGGCCGGCGACTCGCGGGTGCTGTTCAATGTCCGTGGCGTCTGGTGAGGGTTCGACCATGACCAGCAAGAAGCGCGGGCGGCACCTGCTCGTAAGGCGTGCCGTATCGGCCGCGCTCGGCTCCGCGATGACTGCGCTGGCGGTCGGGCCGGGCGCGGCCGCGGTCGAGCTGCCGGTGCCCTGCGCGGCCGGCGCGTGCGGCACCTCGGGGCCGAGTTCGCTCGGCGGCGCGACCGCGACGCAGGCCGGCAACCTGCTCACGGTCACGCAGAACAGCAACGCCTCCAAGGCGATCCTCAACTGGGCCAGTTTCAACATCGGCGCCGGCGGCAAGGTCAACTTTGTCCAGCCAAGCGCCACGGCGATCGCACTCAACCGCATCTTCCAGGCGAGCCCGTCGCAGATCTTCGGTTCGCTGACCGCGAACGGCCAGATCTACCTGATCAACCAGAACGGCGTCATCTTCGGCAAGGGCGCGAGCGTCTCGACCGCTGGCCTCGTCGCCTCATCGCTTAACGTCAGCGACGCGGTGTTCGGCGCCGGCCTCGCCTCCTCGTCGCTCAGCGCGAACGGCCGGCTGACGCCGTCGCTGGCGGGAGACGGCAGGCTCTACGTGCAGACGCCGGACGGCCAGCCGGTCACCGGCGCCGACGGCCAGCCGATCCCGGTCGCCGTCAGCGTGCAGCAGGGCGCGTCGCTGTCGGTCACACCGGGCGGGCGGATCATCCTTGCCGGGCAATCCGTCGAGAACGCCGGCTCGATCTCCGCGCCGCAGGGCCAGGTGATCCTCGCCGCCGGCCAGAACGTCTACCTGCAGGCCAGCACCGACCCGAAGCTGCGCGGCCTGTACGTCGAGGTCGACGATGCCGGCGGCAAGGTCTGGAACCAGCTCGGCGGCGCGATTACGACCGCCGACGGCAATATCACGCTGGTCGGCCTCGCCGTGAACCAGGACGGGCGGCTCTCGGCGTCGACCTCGGTGGCGGCCAACGGTTCGATCCGGTTGCTCGCGCGCGCCAACCCGCTGCCGAACACCGCGCCCGAGGCCGGCGCAAGCCCATTCCTGCCGCAGCGCGGCGGCACGCTCTCGATCGGCGCGACGAGCTCGATCTCGATCCTGCCGGACGCCGATCCGACGACGGCGGTCGACGCCGTGGCGCAGCTGCCCTCGAGCATCGAACTCGGCGGCCAGAAGATCTTCGTCGCCGGCGGCAGCACGATCGTCGCGCCCGGCGGCACGCTGAGCGCGATCGCCGCCAGCAACCCGTCGTCGCCGTCGACGGTGGCCGATCCGGCGGCACAGCTGCGGATCGACTCCGGGGCATCGATCGACCTGTCGGGCGCGAGCGTCTCGGTGCCGGTGACGCGCAATCTGGTCGCGGTGGACCTGCGCGCCAACGAGCTCGCCGACGACCCGTTGCAGCGCAACGGTCCGCTGCACGGCCAGACGGTGGTCATCGACGCGCGCGTCGGTACGCCGATCGCCAACGTCTCGGGCGCGATCGCCGGCATCGGGCGCACCGTCGCCGAGCGGCTCGCGACCGGCGGCACGGCGACGTTCTCCTCGGACGGCGACGTCGTCGTCGCCTCCGGTGCCACGATCAACGTCTCGGGCGGAACCGTCAACTACACCGGCGGCTACATGCAGACGACGCAACTCGTCGCGCCGGACGGGTCGCTCGTCGCCATCGGCAGCGCGAGCCCGAACGTCGCCTACACCGGCCTCGTCAACCCGACCATCAGCCAGAGCTACAACGTCTGGGGCGTGAAGCAGGTCACGCCGACACCGGGATCCGGCACGTACGAGGCCGGCTACACCGACGGCAAGGCCGCCGGCTCGCTCAGCTTCGCCGCACCGACGCTGGTCCTGAACGGCACGCTGCTCGGTCAGGCGGTGAGCGGCTCGCACCAGCGATCCGCGTCGCAGACCGTGGCCGGGGGCCAGTTGACGATCGGCGTCCCGGGCGGCATCGCCGGTGTCGCCGGACTCGACTTCCAGGCGCCGTCGGTCGAGTTCGTCGCGGCGGCGCCGGCCGTGGCCGTGAGCGACGGCACGCCGCTCCCGACCGGCCTCACGCTCGCGCTGCCAACCACGTTCCTGACGAGCGGCGGCTTCACGCGCACCGGCATCTACAGCAACGGCTCCGTGACGCTGCCGGCCGGCCTGCCGCTCGCGCTCGCGGCAGGCTCGTCGCTGGGCGTGCAGGCCCAGCGCATCGACCTCGGTTCGAATATCACCGATCCGGGCGGTGCGCTCAGCTTCGGCGCGGTGCGCACGGTCGGCAGCGTCGCCGCCGGTCCGCGTCCGGGCATCACGGTGGACCCGGGGGTCACGCTCGACGTCCGCGGCACCTGGGTCAACGATCTGCTGGCGACGGGCGCGGCGCCGACCGCGCCGCTGTGGCAGAACGGCGGCAGCATCACGCTCAGCCTGCATCCGCTCGGTGCGGATACGGCGGCCGTCGGCGGCGAGCTGGTGCTCGGCGACGGCGCGTCGCTGCTCGCCGACGGCGGCGCTTGGCTCGCGGCGACCGGCGCGCTCAGCGGCGGCAGCGGCGGCAACATCGCGCTGCTCGCGGGCGTGCAGGGCGCGGCGCTCAGCGTCGGCCGCAACGTCACGCTCGAGGCCTTCGGCGTCGGCGGCGCGAAGGGCGGGAGCCTGGCGCTCGAGACGCAGCGCCTGCAGGTCGTCCCCGGCGGCGACGGCTGGGCGCCCGCCCAGACGCTCGACCCGCTAGACCCGAACGGCAATGCGCCGTTCTTCACCGTCAACGACTCGCTCGCAAGCCAGTTCGGCTTCGCGCAGCTCGCACTCGTTGCGAACGGCCCCGTCACGGCGGCCTCGCCGTACGTGCTCGAGGTCGCGCCTGGCGCCCGACTGGCGTCGAGCGTCGACACGCTGGTGCTCGGCGCCGACTATGCGTCTCGCGCCAGCGGCGGCTCGGTCGCACCATTCGCCTCGGTCGCGCAGCTCGACCCGTCGCTGCGCGCGGCCGGGAGCCTCTCGCTGACGGCGTCGATCGCGCGCGGCTTCGGTCCCGCCGACGTCGGCGGACTCGAGATCGCCGCCGGCAGCACGGTCTCGACCGATCCCGGCGGCGCGATCGCGCTGTCGAGCCTCGGCAACATCACGATCGGCGGCACGCTCGCCGCGCCCGCCGGGCAGGTGTCGGCGACCATCAACGTGCCGCCGCTCGCCGCGGATCCGGGCTACGTGCCCACGCTCGCGATCGACGTCCTGCCGGGGGCGGTGATCGACGTCAGCGGCGTGCGGGTCCTGACGCCGAATGCGCAATCGCGACTGCTCGGTTCGGTACTGGATGCCGGCGCGGTGCGCCTGACCGCGGACCGCGGCTCGGTGTACCTGGAACCCGGCTCGCTGGTGCGCGCCGACGGCACCTCTGGTGTGCTGGACGTCCTGCCGCCCAACGCCGGCGGCTACCTTCGCGAGACGGTGGCGAGCAACGGCGGCTCGATCACGCTGACGGCAGCCGAGAGCGTGCTGCTCGGCGGCAGCCTCGGGCTGCACGGCGGCTCGGCGGTGGCGAACGCGGGTACGCTCGGCGTCACGCTGACGGCGCAGAACGCCGGCAACATCGACCCGAACCTGCCGCAGCTGCCGACGACCCCGCGGACGGTGACGCTCGACGGCGGGACCGCCGTGCCGGCCGGCGTGCCGTCGAGCGGTTCGGCGGACGTGCCGGTCGCGACGCTCGTCGCCTCCGGCGCCGACAGCGTCGCGGTCGCCGCCGACGACGCGATCGTGCTGGCCGGCAGCCCGAGCCTCACGCTGGCCCGCTCAATCACGCTGAGTGCGCCGGCGATCGCGGTGCGCGACGGCGGCGCCGCGACGCTCAATGCCGCATACGTGGACCTCAACGGTCTGCAGCCGGTCGCGGCGCCGCCCGCGGCCAGCAGCGGTGCAGGCTCGCTCGCGGTCCAGGCGCAGTTGCTCGACGTCAGCGGGCCGCTGGCGCTGCAGGGCATCGGCGCGGCCACTCTGGCGAGTTCCGGCGACCTGCGCCTGATCGCCGCCAGCGTCACGACGGACGCATTCCCGAGCTACGTCGGCAGCCTGAGCGTCGGCGGCAACCTGACGCTGCGCGCCGGCCAGATCTATCCGACGAGCGGTACGACCTTCACGCTCGCCGGATCCGGCGCCGACAGCCGCATCGAGATCGACGCACAGGGTGCGGCGCCGCCGGCGCCGCTCTCGGCCGGCGGCATCGTCGTGATCACGGCGCCGACCATCGTGCAGGCCGGGACGCTGCGGGCGCCGTTCGGCAGCATCGAGCTCGACGCCTCGCAGTCGCTGACGCTGGCCGCGGGGTCGCTGACCTCGGTCAGCGGTGCCGGACTCACCGTGCCCTACGGCGTCGTCTCGCTGGGCGGCACGCTGTGGACGTACTCGAATGGCGCCTCGGTGCCGTCGGCGATCAGCACGACGCCCGCGCGCGTCGTGACGTTGAACTCGCCGAGCGTCTCGATCGCCGCCGGCGCGACCGTGGATCTCTCGGGCGGCGGCGACCTGACCGCCGCCGAGTTCGTGCCGGGCACCGGTGGCACGAAGCCGGTGCTCGATCCAGGCGTCACGCCGGGACTCTACGCGATACTGCCGTCGCTGCGCGGGCAGTACGGCCCGTATGATCCGCAGACCTTCGCGGGCTCCGGCATCACGGCCGGCGAAAGCGTGTACCTGAGCGGGCTGCCCGGGCTGCCGGCCGGGTTCTACCCGCTGCTGCCGGCGAGCTATGCGCTGCTGCCGGGAGCGTTGCTGGTGCAGGCGCTGCCGAACGTGCGCAATCTCGTGCCGGGCGTCAACCTGTCGCAGCCGGACGGCTCGCTGATCGTTCCGGGCTACTTGAGCCTCGGCAGCACCGGCCTCGGCGCCACGAGCTACTCGGGCTTCGACGTCCACCCCGGCAGCTATGCGCTGCAGCTCGCGAGCTACCAGCAGTATCTCGCCTCGACGTTCCTGCCGGCGCAGGCGGCCGCGAGCGGGCTGGCGACGCCCGACGTGCCGGCCAATGCCGGCCGGCTGGCGATCAGCGCCGGCAACGCGCTCGATGCACAGGGCAGCGTGATCACGATCGGCGCGAGCGGCGGCGTCGGCGCCTCGATCGACCTCGCGGCGACCGATCTCGTCGTGGTCAAGGCCGGCGACGTCGCGCCGGCCGGTGCGGTCGCGATCAGCGACGCGACCCTGACGGCGTGGGCGCCGGCGAGCCTCGTGCTCGGCGGCACGCGCTCGGCCGCGGACGGCTCGCTCGCCGTCGTCGCCGACACGGTCGCCGTGGACGCCGGCGCGCGCGTGGTGGCGCCGGACGTCACGCTGGTCGCGGGCAGTTCGATCAGCGTCGGGCCTGGCGCGGTCGTCGCCTCGACTCTGGCGGCCAGCGGGACGGCGCCGCCGGCCGGCACGCTGCAGCCGGTCGCGCTGACGCTGACCGGCGCGGGCGCGCCGGGCGCGGCGTTTCTTTCGGTGTCGGACCTCGCCGAGCGGGTTCCCGAACGCCCGGCCGGCGCCGCGTCGAGCGCGACGCAGATCGTGCTCGACCCGAGCGCGACGCTCGCCGCGGGCCGGGCGCTCGTGGTCGACACCTCCGGCGGCGCCGTGCTCGGCGGCACGGTCAGTGGCGCCGGCGCCGCCTGGTCGCTGAACGCGAACCGGCTGGTGCTCGGTGCCTCCGCCCCGGACCCCGATCCGACGGCGCTCACGCTCACGCCGACGCTGGTCGCGAATCTCGGCGCCGCGCGTGCCGTGCGCCTCGCGGCCAACACGAGCATCGACTTCGCGGGTCCGGTCGCCATCGGCAGCGGCACTGCGTCCGGGCCGCTCGGCTCGCTGACGCTGTCGGCGCCGGCGTTCAATCAGACGGGAGCGGACGATGTGGCGCTGGCCGCCGCGACGATCTCGATCGTCGGCGCGCCCGGCGGCGCGGCGACCGCGGCGGCCGGGACCGGATCGCTGCTTCTGGCGGCGACCGACCTGTCCGTGGGTCCCGGCTCGCTCGCCATCAACGGCTTCCGCTCGACCACCCTGTCGGCCACCGACCAGATCCGCGCAACCGGCACCGCGACGCTCGCGATCGGCGGCGACCTCACTCTGCGGGCGCCGCGTGTGACCGGTGCGAGCGGCGCCACCGCGAGCGTCGCCGCGACCGGCGACCTGCTGGTCGATCGCGCGGCCGGCACGGCGGCGGTGCCGCTCGAGCTCGGCGCCGCGCTCGCATTCGCGGCGCGGACCGTCGACGTGCGGGGGAGCATCGTCGCGCCGGCGGGCATCGTGGCGCTGTCCGCGACGCAGGGGATCACGATCGAGCAGGGCGCGGTCCTCGATGCATCCGGCATCCCGGTCACCGTCGCCGACCGCACGGTCGGCGCGAGCGGCGGAACGATCAGTCTCGTCAGCGGCGGCGCGGTCACGGTGGACTCCGGTGCGTTGCTGGCCGTTGCCGGCGCCGGTGGCGAGCGTGCCGGAGCGATCAACGTCAACGCGCTCGGCGCAGCCAGCCTCGGAGGGCCCTTGAACGGTGCGGGCGGCGGCAGTCTCGCGCTGGTCGCGCAGTCGCTCGCCGACTTCGGCGGGCTCGAGGCGCGGCTGGCCGCCGGCGGCTTCAGCGGCGACCGCGCGGTCCGGGTCCAGCAGGGGGACCTCGTGGTCGGTTCAGCGGACACGCTGACCGCCAACTCGGTCAGCCTGGTGACGGACTCGGGTGCCCTGCGGATCGACGGCGTCGTCAACGCGACCGGCGGCAGCTCCGGGGCAGGCATTCGCCTCTACGCCGGCGGCGACGTCGCGATCAACGGCACCCTGCGTGCCGACGCCGCGGCGAACGGCGTCGGCGGCACGATCGTGGTCGGGTCCACCGCCGGCGCCGTCTCGCTCGCCACCGGCGCCGAGGTCAGCGCGCGGGGCCCGGCCGGCGACGGCACGCTGACGGTTCGCGCCAGCGCCGCCGGCACCGGCCTGGCAGGCACTGGCGACCCGTTCCTGCTGGCCTCGCTGCCGGCGGACCTGTCGGGCCTCGCGCAGGTGCGCCTCGTGCCGGTGCTGGCACCGTTCCAGGTCGGGGCCGCGCCAGGCGCGTCGGACTGGGCCGCGATCCACAGCCAGGTCGATTCGTTCTATGGCGCGAGCGGCGCCGCGATCGCCGCGCGTCTCAACCCGGCCGGGTCGGCGGCGATCGTCGTCACGCCGGGCGTTGACGTCGTGGCCGCCGCGGGCCTGACGCTCGGCGCGCTCGATCTGTCGACCTGGCGCTTCGGCGGCGAACCGGTCGCGCTCACGGTGCGTGCGCCGGGATCGGTCACGCTGACCGGGGTGGTCTCGGACGGCTTCGCCAAGGTCGGCAACGCCGTTCAGCTGCTCAACCAGGACTCGGCGTCGATCAGCATCACCGCCGGCGCCGCGCTCGGCAGCGCCGACCCGCTCGCGACGGTCTGGGGCGCCGCCGCGGACCTGACGCTGGCCGGCAAGGGGCCGGGGTCGGGCCTCGTGCGCACGGGCGCGGCCACCATCGATGTCGCCGCGGCGCGGGACGTCGTGTTCGCGAGCGCCTCGAACAGCATCTTCAGCGCCGGCCGGCCGGTGGTCGGCGGCACGCAGACGGGCGCGCGGCCGCGCGTGGAGTTCCCCGCGGATTCCGGGCGGGTCACCATCAGCGCGGGCCGGGACGTCGTCGGCTTCGGCCCGCAGTCGAATCCGACGCAGTGGTACGTGCGCCAGGGACAGAGCGGCGACTCGGTGCAGTGGGGCGTTGCGTTCGTGCCGCCCGCGGGGAGCACCCGCTACACGGGCTTCAACTGGAACGTCGGCAGCCTCGGCGGCGGCTCGGTGTCGGTCGTGGCCGGCCGCGACGTCGAGGGGCTGTCGGCGGCGGCGGCCGCGAGCGCGATCGCCGGAGCCGCCGGGCCGACGCAGCTGCCGGGCGGGTCGATCGGCGTGGTCGCCGGGCGCAACGTCGATACCAGCGAATTCTTCGTCGAGCAGGGCACTGCCGACCTGCGCGCCGGCGGGGCCTTCGGTGCGCTGCCCGCGACGATGTCAGCCGCCAAGTTCCCGGAGGGCGTCGGTTCGCTGGTCGTGGTCGGCGACGCCAGTGTCTCGCTGACGGCGCGCACCGGCATCCTGTTCGAGCCGGTCGTGCAGGCCGGGCTGCTCGGCCAGACGGCGGGTACCGACGCCGTGTATTTCTTCGTGCCCGGGGCGCCATCGTCGGTCCGCCTCGAGTCGGCGGCCGGCAGCATCGTCGCCGCCTCCGGCGGCGGCTCGGTCAACGGCAACCGCGTCAGCGAGCTGCTCGGCAACTTCGGCTCGCCGGACACGATCCTCGATGTCTATCCGGCGTCGGTGGCGGCGCACGCGCTGTCCGGCGACATCGTCTGGAACACGTCGACGACCTTCCTGCTGCCGTCGCCGCAGGCGACGTTCGATCTGCTGGCGGCGCGCGACATCGTCACTACCGGCCAGCTCGCGATGTCCGACGTCTCGCCGGCCGGCGTGACCTCGCCGGGCAATCCGGCCACGACCCTGGGCGGTGGCGTCGAGGCGGCGCTCGAGACCGTGCGTGGCGGGACCGCGCAGCCGGCGGCGATCCACCTCGGCGGCGACCAGGGTCCGGCGCTCGTCACCGCCGGGCGCGACATTCTGGGGTCGGCGGAGTCGCCCGGCGCGTTCCAGACGGCGACCGCCGCGCGCGTGGTCGCGGGCCGCGACATCGTCGACATCAGCGTGATCGCCCAGAACCTGTCGGACACGGACGTCACGCTGATCTCGGCCGGGCGCGACTTCCGCCAGGACAGCGGCGTGATCAACAACGTGGTCTCGGTCGGCGGCCCCGGCCGGCTCGACCTGATCGCGGGGCGGCAGATCGACCTCGGCTTCTCGCAGGGCGTCGAGACGACCGGCCGGCTTGCCAACCCGGCACTGCCGTCCGCGGCCGGTGCCAACCTGACCATGATCGCCGGCCTGGCGCAGCCGATCGACGCGGGCCGCTTCTTGTATTACGACGCGGCCAAGAACCCGGGTGGCCTGTACGACCCGGCGAAGGCCAGCGCGGCGCCGGATCCGAAGCCGCCGCTGGCCGGCTGCGCGGCGACCGCGGCCGACTGCCAGGCGCTCGTCGACTACGTCGGCGCGGCGACCGGGCAATCGGGCCTGACGCTGACGAACGCCGTCACCGTGTTCGCCGGTTGGAACCCGGAGCAACAGCGCCCGCTCGAGCTCAACCTGTTCTTCGCCGACCTGCTGCAGTCCGGGCGGGACGCCACCAACGCGGCGCTGGTGCCGAATCCGGGCTTCGCGCAGGGCTACCTCGCGATCGACACGCTGTTTCCGGGCAGTCGCGCCGCGACGGCGGGGAGCGCTGGCGGCGACATCAGTCTGGCCTTCAGCCGCATCTACACGCTCGCCGGCGGCGACATCGACCTCATCGCGCCGGGCGGCATTCTCAACGTGGGCCTCGCGGTGCCACCGGCGGGCGCACCGCCGCGCGGCGCGGCACAGCTCGGCATCGTCGCGGAGGGTGCCGGCAACGTCGACGTCTACACGCGCGGCGACGTGCTCGTGAACGCGTCGCGCGTCTTCACGCTCGGCGGCGGCGACATCCTGGTCTGGTCGACGCTCGGCGACATCGACGCCGGCCGTGGCGCGAAGACTGCCCTGTCGGCGCCGCCGCCGGTCGTGCTGGTCGACGCCAACGGCAATGTCACGCTCGACTACTCGGCCACGGTCGCGGGCAGCGGCATCCGCACGATCCGGCCGACGCCCGAGGTCGGCGCCGGCAGTGTCGACCTCGTTGCCCCCGCGGGGTTCGTCAACGCCGGCGACGCCGGCATCGGTGCCGCGGGCAACCTCAACATCGCCGCACAGCAGGTGCTCGGCCTCGGCAACATCCAGGTCGGCGGGACGTCCACCGGCGTGCCGGCCGAGACCAGCAACCTGGGCGCGTCGCTGTCCTCGGCCTCCGCGGTCGGTGCCAGCTCGAGCAATGCGGCCGGCAGTGCGCTCGGCGGCGGCCCCGAGGGCAAAGACGCGGCCGCGCCGCTCGCGTCCGGCGCGCTCAACTGGCTCGACGTGTTCGTTACCGGACTGGGCGAGGAGGGCTGCAAGCCCGACGACCTCGAGTGCCTGAAGCGCCAGCGCAAGAACTGACGCCGCCGCCGCCCGGCGCCAATCCCGCCGGCGGGGACGCGGCGGCGGCGGCGCAGGCCCGCGTGCTGGAGGGTCTCGCCGCGCACCGGCGCGGCGCACTCGCGGCCGCCGAGGCCTGCTTTCGCGCCGCACTCGCCGCGGCACCGGCGCACTTCGAGGCGCTGCAGCTCTTAGGCGCGCTGCGCCTGCAGCAGCGGGACCATGCCGGCGCGGTCGCGTGGCTGGAGCGCGCCGTCGCCGTCCGCGCGACGGTGCCGCGCGCGTGGTTCAACCTGGGACTCGCCCGTCTCGAGCTCGGGCGCCCGCGCGAGGCGCTGGACGCGCTCGAGCAGGCGCTGCGGCTGCGGCCGCATTACGCCGAGGCGCTCAACAGCCGCGGCAACGCGCTCGTGATGCTGCGCCGGCCGCAGGAGGCGCTGGCGAGCTACGCGGCCGCGCTCGCGCTGCGCCCGGGGCACGCGCCGACGCACGCCAACATCGCCGCGGCCTATTTCGAGCTCGAGCGCTTCGCGGAAGCCGCCGAGGCATGCCGGCGCGGCCTCGCGCTCGAGCCGCAATCGCTCGAACTGCACTCGAAGCTCGGGCTGTCGCTGTACCGCAGCGGCGACTTCGACGGCGCCGACCGTGAGCTGCTCGCAGCCGACCCCGGGGACACGGCCGCCTTCGCCCTGCGTGGCCACTTGCGCCAGCGGCTGTGCGACTGGTCGCAGCTGAGTGCATTCCGCGAGCGCCTGCAGGGGCCCGGGCCAGCGGCGTCCGCCGTGCTCGACCCGTTCGTCGTGCTGGCGCTGCTCGATGATCCGCGGCTGGTGCGCGACGCGGCGCGGCGTGCCAGCGCGCATCAGGTCCGGCAGGTGCCGGCTGCGGTTCGCGAGACGGCGCTGGCGCCGGCGGTTG
>Ga0335069_10002537_pt1 | contig 28032 bp, 14 predicted proteins | sample Lox_Sample_11_FD_206714 | JGI IMG/M metagenome (GOLD analysis project Ga0335069, IMG submission 206714) | Soil microbial communities from Loxahatchee National Wildlife Refuge, Florida, United States - Lox_Sample_1.1 | ecosystem: Environmental > Terrestrial > Soil > Wetlands | place: USA...
GCGTCGGTCATGGGCGCAACTAAACGCGTCGCCGAAGAAATTGTCCTCGCCCACGGCGGCGCCGTCCTGCGCCTCGGCAATGTGCTCGGCTCCAGCGGCAGCGTGAGCGAAGTCTTTGCACGCCAGATCGCGAACGGTGAAGCGCTCACCGTGACCCATCCCGACGCGCGCCGTTACTTCCTCACGCTCGACGAAGCTGTCAATCTTCTTCTTTTCGCGTCGGCAGACCGTGATCGAGGTTCCATTCTCGTTCCCGACCTGCCGAACCAGCATAGCGTGGCAGAATTGGCTGCGTTCATGGCCCGGGCGCTGGCTCCGGAACGCGAAATACCGGTCGAGTTCATCGGCCTGCGTCCCGGCGACAAGCTTGAAGAACGGCTCTGGAGCAGCTCGGAACACGCCAGACCTCTCGCTGCCGGGGGTTTGCTGCTCATTCAAGCCGCACAACCGGATCCTGCCCGGTTCGCGTGCCGTCTCGCCGCGTTGCAGGCCAGTGTCAGGGTCGGCGACCTCGCCGCGGCTCTCGCTGACGTGTCTGCGCTGGTTCCCGGCTTTAGGCCTGGCCGCGCCGACCCCTCGCCGATGAATTCCTCTCGCGAGCGGGCGTGCGTATGAGTTCGGCCGGGTCGTCGGGTGCTGGACCGCGTCGGCGCATCGGCGTCGTCACCACCTCGCGCGCCGACTACAGCCATCTCTACTGGCCCCTCCGCGAGCTTTCCGCCCATCCCGAAATCGAGTTAGGTGTCTTTGCGCTCGGCCCGCATCTCGCGCCGCAGTACGGCAACACCGTTCAGCAGATCGAGCGTGACGGATTTCCTATTCGCGCCCGCATCGAGTGCCTGCTCGACTCGGATACCGACACCGGAATGGCGAAAACCATCGGCGTCGCCGTTCTCGGTCTTGCTGACGCGCTCACGGCATGGCGGCCTGACATCTTGTTGCTCATCGCCGATCGTTACGAGATGCTGGCTCCGGCCGCCGTGGCGCTCGCCTTGCGTATCCCGGTTGCCCATATCGAAGGCGGCGAAGTCAGCCAGGGTGCGATTGACGACGCGGTGCGCAATGCCCTTACCAAGCTCGCGCACATCCACTTTACGTCCACTGAGACTGCGCGTCTGCGTGTGATTGCCATGGGCGAAGAACCCTGGCGCGTGCATCGCGCCGGCGCGCCCTCGCTCGATCACCTTCGCCGGTCCATGCTGCTTGATCGCGGCGCGCTCGAGTCACGCCTTGGCCTGTCGCTTGCGCCGCCAACCATCATTGCCGCCTGGCATCCCGTCACCATTCTCAGCGATACCAATTCCGAGTCCGACGCTTTCTTTGCCGCGATCGAGCAATGCCGCTCGCAGGTCCTCTTCGTTTATCCCAATTCCGATGCCGGAAGCCGCGCCCTTATCCAGCGCGCACGTTCCTTGGCAGCAACTCGCCCCGGCTTCCACCTCTTTGTCAATCTCGATGCAGTCACTTACTGGAGCCTTCTGCGCCAGGCCGACGCGCTGGTCGGCAATTCTTCAAGCGGCATCATGGAGGCGGCCTCGTTTGCTCTGCCGGTGGTGAATGTGGGTAGGCGCCAGCAGGGCCGCGAGCGTGCCGGCAATGTCATCGACGCGCCTGCCGGCACCGCAGCGATTCTTACCGCGATGAGCCGGGCGCTGTCGCCGGCGTTTCGTGAGAGCCTCGCGGGCATGACCAATCCTTATGGCGATGGGACCGCCGCGCAAACCATTGCCCGGGTGCTCGCTTCTGTCCCGCTTGAAGACTTGCTGATCAAGCAGCCTGCGCCTCTGCTGCAGCCTGCTCGCGAAGCTCCTCCGGTGTTCTCTTGAGCGAACCCATTCCTCTCTCCGCGCCCGACATCACTGAGGCTGAAATCGCAGCCGTAACTGCGGTCTTGCGCACTCCGCATCTGTGTTTTGGCTCCGAACTCACCGCATTCGAAGCGGAGATGGCCGCCTGGCACGGCGTGGAATATGCCGCTGCCGTGAGTTCCGGCACCGCCGGTCTGCATCTTGCGTTGGTTGCGCTCGGCATCGGCGCTGGCGACGAAGTCATCATCCCCTCGTTCGCATTTGTTGCCGTAGCCAACGCCATTCTTCAGGTTGGCGCGAAACCGGCCTTCGTTGAAATCGATCCAGTGACGCTCAATCTCGATCCGGCCGCGGTTGAGCGAGCCATCACTGCGCGAACTCGCGCCATCGTCGCCGTGCACACTTTCGGCGTATCCGCCGAGATGGATGTTCTCACAGGCCTTGCGCGCCGCAACAAGCTTGCCCTGATCGAGGATGCGAGCGAGGCCCTTGGCGCACGATTCGACGGCCGTCTTGCCGGGAGTCTTGGCGATGTTTCCACCTTCGGGTTTTATCCCAATAAGCAGATGACGACCGGCGAAGGCGGCATGATGTTGGCTCGGAGCGCCTCGTTTGCAGCTCGATTGCGAAACCTGAGAAACCAGGGCCGAGAGCCAGGCGGCGGCTGGCTTGACTGGGTCGAGCCGGGCTACAACTACCGGCTTTCAGAGCTTGCTTGCGCTCTCGGCCGCGTGCAGCTGCACCGGCTCGACGAGATGCTCGCGCTACGCAGACAAGCCGCGGAACGTTACCACGCCCTGCTCGAGGGGATTCGTGGATTGGAGCGGCCCCCGCTTACTCTTCCTCGGCGGGAGATCAGCTGGTTCGTCTATGTGGTGCGATTGCACGAAGGCGTGGATCGGGATGCAGTTCGCAGCCACCTCGCGGAGAAGGGAATTGCCTCCGGTCGATACTTCGCGCCCCTCCACCGGCAGCCCGCCTCCCGGCAACTATTTGGGGACATTTGCGAAACAATGAACGTCACGGAATCCGTTGCGCGCCGAACCTTGGCGCTGCCGTTCTTTAATCGCATCACCGAAGTCCAGCAGCAGAGAGTTGTCGAGGCGCTTCGGTCGGCGATCGATTCAGGGTCGTCTGGGAAGAACTGACCTGCTGATGTGGGCCGCGATCAAGCCGGCCTACGACATCCATTCATGAAGCGCGCTATTGAGCGAATCCATCGACACCAGCGGCTGATCCGGCTTGATGCCGAACTCCTCCGGCGCGACGATATAGGCCTGTGAAAGGCTCTCAGCCACGCACACGCATGCCGTCGACTTCGCATACTCTTCGTAACGCGTCGCAGCGAGCCAGACGTACAGCGCAAGAATCTGCGCATCGATCGCGCTGCCCGGCAGATCGTCCACTGAGGGCAGCGGATTCACCTGGTCGGGATTTTCGAAAACCGCAACCCCGGTAAAAGGCTTCGGCTTGCTGCGGACGCCGAACCGGGCGGCAAGGAAACGCGGGCGGGCCCGACGGAAGGCTTCAGACGCTCCCCACTGCACAAACGAGTTCCCAAAGATCACCGCTCCGTTCCCGCTTAGAAAGAGATTGCGCACAAATTCTCTGGCAGCGGGATCGGCAACCACTTCCGCTGGACACCAGGCCGCCAGGTCCACTTTACGCAGATCGTCATACACCGAGTCCGCATCCGAAAGGTCCTTGCGCATGGTGTTCATCTCATGCGAAAAGCCCTGCCGGCAGGTGTCGAGCCGCGCGTAACTCAACAGAATGGGTCGCGCTCCGCTAAGCTCGGATGCTGGTCGAGCCAGCGCGGAATCAACCAGTCCGTGTCCAGCATCGAGAATCCACGCTTCAGCATGTTCATTCCCGGTACGTTGGGTCACTTTGCTCAACAAGCCGCCTGCCTGCTGCCCGTCGCCTGCAACCAGGGACTCAATCACGCGGGTTGAAAAAGCCTGCGGGATGGCAAGGTTTACCGGCCTTCCCAGTTGGCCCCAGCGCTGCCATGCCTTGGCAGCTTCAAGATCGAGCGGACGCGGTATCTCCAGCAGGACGAGGCGATTTCCCGGCGCGGTCTCCCCTCCTGACTTTTTCGCGTACCGGTCGGCGGCGTCGAAGACCGCTTGCACGGCGCTGCGCCATTGCTGGAAGTAAGCGGAACGAGCCAGCAGCGACGCGTTCTGAATCGTCTCTTCCGCCGTGCTGAACTGCCAGGTCTTCACTCCCATCTTCTCTTCGAGTTCGGCTACGTCCTTGAAGAGTTCGGCAGAGCGCTCCGGCGACAGGCTGTTCACATAGACCAGGAGTTGCTCGGTCGACCGGCGCTCATTGGGGAACAGATAATCCCAATCCCGCAGTTGCTGATTGGCAAACGGAAGGAACGTCGTGGGCAGGCGTTTCAGAACGCCGTTGTCCAGCGCGGTCCTCAATCGTTGCGGCATGGTATCGGGCTGTGCCATTGGTGCTTTCAGAAACTGCGCGAAATTCTCTCCTGCATAGTCGAGGTTAGGTGCGAAAATCCTTCAACAGCGAGCCCTGGGAATCAAGTTGCCGGCAGCCGAGCAGCCCGGCCAGCGTGGGACATAAGTCAACATGCCGGATGGGCGCTTCGATCACGTTCGGTCGATCGACGGCCGACCCCAGCACCATCATCCACGTATCGCGCGTCGAATCGACATTGGCGCGATGGTTGAAGAAGCCGTTTGTCGCCGAGCCGTCCGGATCGCGCCCGAATTCGGGCAGAACCACCAGTGTCGTTTTGTCTTTGTATTCGGAGTTGGCTTGAACTTCGTTCCACAGTTGATAAATGAGGCGATCGGCTGTGCGTATGCCGGAGAGGTGCATCGCGAACGAGCCGAAATGTGCTGCCTCCACATCGGAGAATGCGACGACCAACAGTTGTGGAGCAAACCGGCGCATGATCTCGCGCGTCATCAGGAAAGTAAGCTCATCGCCGGATGTGGGACCGCCGCTATGCACAAAATTGGCCACCGCCTCTTTGATCGTCTCGCGCACGCGAGGGTCCAGCCGGTCAGCGGCATCGAACACATTCCAGCCAAGCCCCTCGTAGTTGCTCCCCTCCATCGCGCTTTCCAGTTCGTTCTCCACCTTGTCGCGGTCCGCCATATTGGCCGTTCGCCCGCTTCGTAGTGCGTCAGCCACCGCCATCAGCATCAGCTGCTTGGGGAACACCACGTTCGCGCCGTAATCCGGGCCGTAGCCATTCGCAGAGCTCGCGCCGATCATGCTGGTCAGCGCCTTGTTGCTGGCCACCACCCAGGCATCGCTCTGATCAACGTGCAGTCCCTTTCGGAACTGCTCGAAAATCGTTGGCGTGGTTGGCGCCAGCTTGCCCCAGTCGTCCACGCGCTGCCAGTTACCCGTCAGGATGCTGGAGATGGCGTTGAAATGCGCCGTCACGCCTTCGTTGCGCGCATGGTTGTAGAACAGCGACTGGGGCAACAGATCGTATGCCAGGTGCGGAATAAGCTCCAGGCCTTCATGGGAGAAGGTCTCGTTGCGGCGCACGCCGCCAATCACCACCAGGATCACCTTGTGGCCCGAACCGGCCGCATTCGTTGCCGGCTGGTACGCGCGTGCCTTTGGCAGCAACATTTCAGCGGCGAGCAGGCCGGCGGCGCGCAGGAATGTCCTCCGCGACCCATCGATGATCGAAGACGGATCGACGGCTGCCGCGCATTCCCCGATCGGATCGTGGACCAGGCTCTGAACGGGGTCCTTCACCGCGCCGTCTTCAAGGTCGGAGGTCACTTTTTCTGGCTCCTCACTGAACAACTCTTGCAATATGCAACGCCTTCCGAGTTCACTGAGCAACTATTGCTTCGGCCGCGTGATTGCCGATTCCGAAACCACGAACTGTCGTACTTCTGCCCTCTGCTTCTCGAGCTCGTCCAGATGCTGCGCGCGCAGCTTCTGATAGACGGCAAATTCCTTCTGCGCCTCGTCCTTTTGCCCCAGGTGAACGTAATCCGTGCCCAGCCGGTAGTGCGCATCAGCCGAGTCCGGGTTCAGCTCCACCGCGCGCTGGTATTGCGGAACCGATTTGGCGAACTCGCGCTGATCTGAATAGAGATTGCCCAGCTGCTCGTGCGCATCGGCCAGGGAATCATCCAGCGCAATCGCCTTCAGCAGCAGCGCCTCCACGGCGCCGCGGTCGGATGTCGCATTCTCCTGCCGATACCCCTTCCACAGGCTCATGGCGTAATCATACTGGGCCAGCGCATTTTTGGGTTGCAACTCGGCGTAGGTCTTGAACACGCTAACCACCGCCTCCGCCTTGGCGGGCGAACTCTCGTACGCCTCCGAAAGAAATGTGTAGCCGCGCGGATCGTTCGGGTTCAGCGCTACCGCATTCATCAGGTCACTGACCGCATCGTCGTACTTCCCACGCGAGTAAAGCGAGAGCCCCAATCCGATCAGAATCCTCGGCGACTTCGGATAGCGCCGCGCCGCCTCCTCAAAAATCGTGATGGCGGGCTCGTACGTCCTATGCAGCAGCATCTCGCAGCCCCAGTCGAAGAAATTGTCTTCGCTCGGATCCAGGTGGGTGGCGCTTTCAAAATCGTTGGCGGCTGCCACAAAGTCGCCCCGCTTCTCCTCCACGTGTCCCAGCAGGTTGTGCACCTCGCCCGTATTGTTTGTCTTGGCCAGTCCTAGCGCCACGGCGTGCGATTCGTCCACGTGGCCCAATTGAAACTCGGCGAGCGCCAGATCGTAGCCATTGTCGTAAGCTCCCGGATTGATCGTGTGCGCCCTTTCCAGAAGTGGCAGAGCCTCGGCCACCTTGCCCGACTCAACATAGAACTCGCCCAGGTTGTGATTGGCGTTGTAGTTCTGCGGCTCCAGAGCAACTGCCTTCTTGAACTGCTCCTCCGCCAGCCCTGCCCTGCCCGATTGCAGAAGAGCCATGCCGAAGTTCGTTCGTGCCTCGGCCCAGTCCGGCTTCAGCTCCACCGCGACCTTCAATTGCTCAATCGCCTTGTCCTGCTCCGAGAGTGATGCATAAACCATCCCCAGCAGTTCGTGGACCGTCGAGCTTTTTGTCGCGTAAGGCAGCAATTTTTCCAATTGACCGGCGGCTTCCTGATACCTGCCGGCGTCGTAATTGCTTACAGCGAGCTGGTATTGGCGATCCAGATCCTTATTCGAGACATCTTCGGCGAGCAACAACACCCTGGGCACACAACAACTCAGACTCAGGACCCATAGCGTTATGGATTTGCTCACCCCCGCCTCCGCAGATCTCCGTGAGCAATGGTACATAAATAAAACGACCCCGGAAAGGCCGCCCTGGCGAGCTGCCCTTCCGGGGTTCGTTGTTGCTGATCAGTAGTAGAACTTCATTGCAAACTGGATCTGACGCGGATCGTAAGGAGCGTCGCGCGTGCCTCCAATTTCGCCGAAGTGTGGATCGGTGTAGTTCCCCGAATTGCCGATGGCCACCACGCCGTTGCCGCCGAAGTTCGGGGCATTAAAGTTCGGGTGGTTGGCGATGTTGTAGAACTCTGCCCGGAACTGCCCCGAGAAGCGTTCGGTGAACTGGAAGTTCTTGAACAGCGAGAAATCCAGCCGGTGGAAACCTGGCCCAGGAATCTGGCCGGGCTTCGTGCCAAGTGCATCGGAGCCGCTCAGCGGCAGGCAGGTTGACGTGGGCGTGCCCGCGATTGGAGCAAGAGACCCCGTCGAGTCACCCAGTTCGCAAGGTTGGTTGAAGGCTGCCGCATTCCCGATCCAGAAGGGACGCGGACCGCCATCGATGTTGACCGTCTTGATCCCCAGGTTCGGGTTGCCTGTCTTGATGATGTTGCAACCGGAGCCGGATGCCGTTCCTGACGGGCAGCCAAAGTTGACCGGCTGTCCGCCTTGCAGGGTGAGGATCCAGTTGGTGGCCCAGCCGCCAAGTACCGCGTTGGCCACTCCGCCCGTGTTCAGGAACTGTTTGCCTTTCCCGAACGGCAACTCGTATCCGCCGCTGAAGTGCAGCACCTGCCGGACATCGAAGTTCGCCAGCGACCAGTCGAACATGGGTCCCAGCCCGGGAATGTTGTACGCCCGGTATCCACCGGTGCTGCCGCCGTTGAGCAGGTCGCCCGCGTCAGACATCGTCTTCGACCAGGTATAGGTGAACAGGTAAGTCAAACCGTTGGCGAACTGCTGCTCCAGCTTGGTCTGCAAGCCGTGATAAGTACTCTGACCGATGCTTGAGGCCTCGCTGTTGCTGAAGTCCGGGAACGGCTGACAACTGCCGATCGTGTTTCCCGCCGCCGGCGAAAAGACCGCATAGTCCTTCACGCTATCCGAGCACGAAGTCGTGCTGAGTCCAGCCGGCAGAAGTTGCGTCACGTTGAACACGCCCTGGTTGACCTGCAGGTGTGCCGCGTGCGTGAACACGTAAGCTGCCTGCACCGCGATCGAGTGAGTCAGGGAGTATTGCAGCGTCAGGTTCGAGCTGTATGTGCGCGGAGTCTCGAAGTTGTACTGCATGCCTTCCAACTCCAGGCCCAGCGCGTTATACAGCGAGGGAGTCAGCGAGAAGCACGAGAATCCCGCTTCAAACGTGGCCGCATTCACCACGTTCCCATTGATTGCGTTAGTCGAGCAGCCCGAGAAGGGCGTGTTGTAGTAGGTCGGCACCACGCCGTTCGAGGCAGAGCTCGGATTCGACGGGCTGAGTTTTGGCGTGTAGTCCGGGTTGAACACAAACGGATAGTTCTCTCCGATGTTCGGCCCGTATCCCTGGTTCTCAAATGCGTTGTAGAAGAGTCCGAATCCGCCGCGCACTACCAGCTTGTCCATCGCCTGATAGGCAAAGCCGAAGCGCGGAGCGAGGTTGGTCTTCTGGTCCTGAACCAGCGACTTGGCGTACTTGTTGGTTACATCCAGCGTGATTCCGTCCTGGGCCAGCAGGTCCACAAGGCCCCAGCAGCCGACGCCAAAGCACGTCGCCCCTGCAGACTCTCCGCCGCCCGTCAGCGGATGCCCGGTCGACAAAGCCCTGTCGTCCTTTCCTGACGCTGGAACGATGAACGTCGGGGCGCCGATCCCATATTCGGGTAGGGCGAAAGGAATGATGTTTGCCTGCCCGCCGTTGGTTTCGCTGATCGGCGTGAAGTAGTCATACCGCATACCCAGGTTCAGCGTCAGCTTGGGAGTGATCTTCCAGTCGTCCTGGAAGAAGCCCGCAAAGTAGTGCCGCTCGTCGTAGGTGGTGTTGATGTTGGATGCGAAGACGTTGTCAGCCCCACCCGAATAGTCGAAGCCGTTCTCATCGTTTTCGTCGGTATACGCTCCGCCACCTGCCGAGAACGTACTTGGGATCAGCAGCATCTGGGCAAGTCCGCCCGTTGTGTTCGAGTTGCTGGCAAGCGGAAGATCGGTGAATTGCCCGTTGTAGTCGTACTGGCCGTGCGACCAGGCCGGCTGCAGCGTCGAGAACTTCACCTGCTGCCATTGCACGCCCATTTTGAAGCTGTGTTTTCCATAGATCTTGGTCAGATCGTCGTTCGCCTGCCAGATGGCGGTCTTCTCGTCAGACGGCAGGAACGAGTTGCTGCCCAGCGTCAGCTCGCCGCCGATTCCGAAGGCCGGAATACCGCCGTTCAAGCTGTCTTCCTGGATTCCCTGGATGCCGTAGTTAGCCGGGAGACCATAGTTGGTAGCTTCCGGTCCGTAACGCGACGTCACCAGGTGCGCATATCCGCCGCGGAACTGGTTAATGAGTTGCGGGTTGAAAACGCGCGTATATCCCAGCACCGCCTGCTCCGACTTGGCGTTCTGAATGCCCTGTTGGAAGGCGCCACCGTCAGCTATGCCGCCGAAGATGCCCGGGATGTACTGCGGATCGTTGGAATAGCTGAACCGCACGAAGAGCTGGTCGTTCGCGGACGGATTCACATCGCCGCGAATGTCATATTCATTGCTGTGCTCGTACAGGTTCGGGCTGGATCCAAACGTCTGCGTGCCCGAAGTCACCTTCGGAAAAAGCTGCAGCAGCTTGACCGCGTTCGCATCGATTCGGTCAGCTGGAAGCATGTTCAAATCTTCGCAGTTGGCCTGGGTGACCGTGGTCTCGCTGGCCGGGCAATTGAATGCATCGCGAGCGTAGCCGTCGCTGCCGCTGTTGTTCGTCAGGCCAGAAACCGGGTCAACCGCTCCATTAGCCACAAACCGCGTGGTCGCAGGATCCAGGATCGCTCCTTTCTGGATTTGGCGTCCCAGAAGGTCCGGCTTCGTGGTTCCGTCGTTGAAGCCGAGAACATCCGAAAGGTCCTGGAAGTCCGATGTCTGCATAAGGTTGCTGGGCACGTTGCCGGTCCCGATGGTTCCCTGCACGCGCCGGTTGCCTTCGTAATCGCCGAAGAAGAAGACCTTGTTCTTGATGATCGGGCCGCCGATGTCGGCGCCGAATTGATTCTTGCGCAGCGCGCCCTTCCTAACGCCGGTGTTGTTTTCAAAGTAGTCCGCCGCGTCGAGCTTGTCGTTGCGGAAGAACTCCCACGCCGCGCCATGAATGCTGTTAGTGCCCGACTTGACGGTGGCATTGAGCACCGCGCCGGCCGCGCGACCCAGCTCTGCGCTGAAGTCCGCCGATTCCACCTTGAACTCCTGAATGGCGTCCACAGGCGGCAGGATGATGTAGTTGGTGCCGTTCAGAAAGTCCACCGCGCCCGAGTTGTTGTCGATGCCGTCGAGCAGGTAGTTGTTCTGCGCGGGGCGAAGTCCGTTCGCCGAGAACGCGCCGTTGGCCGCGTTGCCGCGGGTATCGGCCTCAGGCGTCTGCATGCCTGCGCCGAGCTGAGCCAGGAAGGTAAAGTTGCGGCTGTTCAGGGGCAGATCGTTCACTTCCTTGGAGCCGATCACCTGGCCCACTGAAGCTTCTTCGGTCTGCAGCAGCGGAGGCGCGGTGTTCACAACCACCGTCTCCGTTGTGGCGCCAGGCTTCAGCTGTACATTCACCAGCAGCGCCTGGGCAACGTTGACCGTCAGGGCCTTTTGCGTTGTCGTGGCGAAACCCTGGGCGGTCACTGTTACTGTGTAATGCCCGATGCGGACGGGTGAAAACGTGTAGTTGCCCGCGGCGTCGGAATGGGTTTCCAGCTTGATGCCCTGGTCCACGTTCAGCAGCGTGACCAGCGCATTGGCGACCACTGCACCCGAGGTGTCAGTGACGAGACCCGTGATCGATCCCTCTTCCACCTGACCGTAAGCGACCCGGGCCGGCGTAAAGAGAAACACGAGCGTTGCGAGGATCGTAACGAACGTCCCCGCATACTTGAGTAAGTTGCGACCATCGGCCATCCAATTACCCTCCGTTCTTACTGTTGCGACCATGTTCACTTCATTCCTCCTTCAATCGAACCGTCCGGAGGAAAAGGCTTCAAAGACGGCTGGACAAAAGTAAACGTTTAACAAGGGGTTGTTTTGTCAGCCGAGAAAACATATTCCAGCCAATGAACGTTTGTCAACCAAAAGTTTGAGTTTCTTCTGGTCATTTGGCTCTACTTCGCACACATGTAGTAGATAACCATATTCAAATGAGTCATTTGACCAAAGAGCCCCGCAGCCCTCCCCAAACCCCGTTTCGGGCCTTTTCAACCCTTTTCCACAAGCGAAAATTGCAACGTTTACATCTGGCCCGATTTTCGACCTTCTGCGACCCTTCACGGGGCGAACTTGCGCGCCGCCGCCAACCGCCTTTTTGCTCCATCGGCGGTGCTATCATGCGGTCATCCGCCACTGCTCGGGCGAAGTGAGTTATGGCTGTTTCGAGGACCGGAAATCCAGGCCATCTGATCTCCCGCCGAGCCATCCTGAAGAACTTGGCTGCCACACCTCTGGCGCTCGGGGGGGCGGCTCTCCGCCCGGCGCCGTTTTTGGGGTCCGCCCTCTTCGGATCGTCTGATCGTGTCAGCGAGCCCAGCTTTTCCGACGTCCGTCTCCATCCCCGCTATCCGTCCCCCTCGCCCCTGGCTGACGTTCTCGCTCTCGTCCCGCCGGGGTCCGATAGCTATGTCTTGGAGAAATACGCCTCCGAAATCGAGGGCATTTTCCGCCAGTGGGGAAGTGCACTGTGCCAGTCCCCCGGCAACGCCGCGTCGATAGCCTCATTCCTGCATTCCGAGATCTCCGGTCCGGGACTCGCAGCCGCGGCAGAATCGAACCTGCGCTCGGCTTATGGCATCGACGTCAAGCGGCGTGAGTACGGCTCCGACGAGGTCACGGGGCGCGACGCTGTCACGCGCTCCTTTCTGGATTGGCTCAAAGGCACCGAGCGCATCGACACCGCCGAGTTCGAAATCTTCGGCATCGAAGAGCTGGCTTCGGCGCCGCTTTCCGTCCGCACCAGCGTCCGCTTCGACCTGGTCGCTTCCGGCCGCAGCCGCCGTGAAGAGCGAGTCGGCTCCTGGCAGATCGACTGGGTTCACGATGATTCCGGAGGCTGGCTCGCCCGCCGTTGGCACGCAGAACATGAGACCGTCTGCGTTGCCGACACACCGGCTTTCACCGACATTACCGAATTCGCGCTCGGCGGCGTGGACTCATACCGCAAGCAGCTCCTGCATGGCGCCGACTACTGGCGCACCGCGCTCGATGGCGCCGTGGGCCTCGATGTCTACAGCAACAACGGAGTGGCGGCTGGCGACTTCGATAACGACGGCTTCGACGACCTCTACGTCTGCCAGCCCGCTGGCCTTCCCAACCGCCTCTATCGCAATCGCGGCGACGGAACCTTCGAGGATGTCACGGAAAAGGCAGGCGTAGGAGTGCTCGACAATACCGCCTGCGCGCTCTTTGCCGATTTCGATAACCGCGGTCTTCAGGATCTGCTCGTCGTCTGCGGAACCGGCCCGCTGCTGTTTCTCAATCAGGGCGACGGCAGGTTTTCACTCAAGCAGGATGCCTTCAAGTTCGCGCGCCCGCCGCAAGGCACGTTTACCCACGCCGCGGTCGCCGATTACGACGGCGACGGGCGCCTCGACATCTACTTTTGCCTCTATATGTATTACCTGGGCCTCGACCAGTATCACTACCCCATTCCCTACTACGACGCCCGCAACGGTCCTCCCAATTGTCTCTTCCACAACGAGGGCAAAGGGAGCTTCGTTGAAACCACCCAGGCCGCTGGCATGATGGCCGACAACGACCGCTACACCTTCTCATGTGCCTGGGGCAATGCGGGCTCATTCGGGCTCCCCGATCTATTCGTTGCCAACGATTTCGGTACCTCACAGCTCTATCGCAACAACGGCAACGGTACGTTCACCGTTTTCTCGAGCCAGGCAAATGTCGAGGGCGTGGGGGCCGGAATGGGATGCGCCTGGTGCGACTACGACAACGACGGCCGGCAGGATATCTATGTCCCCAGCATGTGGGAGGCCGCCGGCCAGCGCGTATCGAGCCAGAAGCAATTCCACGCGAACGCAACGGACAAGATTCGCGGGCTCTATCAGCGTCACGCCCGCGGAAACGCACTCTATCGCAACCAGGGAGACCGGCGCTTCGAGAATGTCGGGCGGCACGCGGGCGTGGAAATGGGCCGCTGGTCCTGGTCGTCGGATTTTTGGGATTTTGACCATGACGGACTCTCGGACCTCTATGTGGCCAACGGCTACATCTCCGGTCCCGGCCGCGAAGACCTGGCCAGCTTTTTCTGGCGTCAGCTGGTTGCCGAATCACCTGAAGACGCCACTCCCTCGGTTCGCTATGAGCGCGCCTGGAACGCCATCAACGAGTTGATCCGCTCCGATCGCACATGGCACGGATATGCGAGAAATGTCCTCTTTCTGAACCAGGGAAACGGATCGTTTGTCGAGGCCTCGGGTGCCGCTGGCCTTGACTTCCTTGAAGACAGCCGCTCCTTCGCCCTTGCCGATATCGACCACGATGGCCGTCTTGAAGTCGTCCTCAAGAACCGCAACGCGCCGCAATTTCGCATCCTTCACAACGCCATGAAGAGCATCGGGCGCTCGATCAGTTTTCGGTTGCGCGGGCACAAGAGCAACCGCGACGCGATCGGCGCCGCTATCACCGTCGAGACAGAAACGCTCAAGCAAACGAAGTATCTGCAGGCCGGAACCGGATTCCTCGCCCAGCACTCCAAAGAAGTCTTCTTCGGCATCGGGGACGCTGCCAAAGTGACGCGCGCCATTGTTCATTGGCCCAGCGGCCTTGAGCAGGTCTTCAGTGATCTCCCATCCCGCCATCGCATCGCCATTGAAGAAGGCGCGGAAACGTTCTCGGCGGCGCCATTTCTCGCTCCGCCAAACTATCCCGCCTCCGCCGGTGTCCCTTCGGGCGAATCCCTTCCCTCCAGCGTCCAGACCTGGCTCGTCGAGCCGCTCAAGATGCCCGAGATTCCGCTCCCCGATCTCGGCGGCGCGACCCATGAACTTCGTTCTTCCCGTGGCCAGGCCGTCCTCATCCTCTTCTGGTCGGCCGCTGCGCCCTTCAGCATCGAGGTCCTGCGCGCGCTCGAAACAGATTCCGCTTTTCGCTCCAGTCGCAATCTGGCCCGTCTGGCGATCAACGTGGATGAAGCCGCTCAGTCCGATGAAGCGCGAACCGTCGCCCGCCGGCAGCGGCTTTCCTTCCCGGCTCTCTTTGCCGGCGGCGACGCCACCGGAGTCTATAACCTCATCTACCGGTACCTCTTCGACCGCCGCAGAGACATGGCCATCCCCTCTGCATTTCTGCTCGATGGCGAAGGCATGATCGTCAGGGTTTACCAGGGCGCCCTCGATCCGGATACTGTCCTCAACGATGCGCAAAAGATCCCCGCAACAACTGCTGAGCGCATGAAGCGGGCGCTTCCATTTCCCGGAACCCTCGTGCAAGACGCCTTCGCGCGCAACGACTTCACCTACGGCGTCGCCATGTTCCAGCACGGGTTCCTCGACCAGGCCGAAGATTCCTTCAAGCAGGTGCTCTCCGCGAAACCCGACAACGCCGATGCGCTCTACAACCTCGGCACCCTGAGCCTGCGCCGTCGCGATCTCGCGCAGGCACGCGCCTACTTGGAAAAAACCGTCGCGCTTCACCCCGACTATCCTGAGGCTTGGAACAATCTCGGCATGATCGACGCCGAAGAGGGCCACGCCGACCAGGCCGTCCATAATTTTCAGCAGTCGCTTGGCTATCGCCCCACCTACGCGGTCGCGCTGCTCAATCTCGGCAATCTCTATCGCCAGCAGCAGGTCTACGACAAAGCCCATGAGTACCTGGCGCGCGCGCTCGAGCTTCTGCCCGATGATCCCGAAATCAATTACAGCTTCGGCATGTTGTACGCCCAGCAGGATCAGTTGCAGCCGGCCATGGATTACCTCTCCCGCGCTCTCACTTTGAAGCCCGAATATCCCGAGGCACTGAACAACCTCGGCGTGATCTACGTCCGCAAGGGCGACTACGCGCGAGCCGAAGAGCAATTCAAGAACGGCATCCGCGTCGCACCCGCGTTCGATCAGTCCTATCTCAATCTGGCGCGCCTCTACGCGCTGCGAAACGACCGCGAACGTGCGCGGCAGATATTGAGCGAACTCCTTGCGACGCAACCCGGGAACGCGAACGCAAAGAGATTTCTGGAGCAGTTACAATAAGTGCGGCGATGAACTCTCGATCCCGTAAAAGCAGCGGCGTCCCAGATGGCATGGCGGCGATCAGCCTCCCCGTCGCACTGTTGCTCGCCTTGCACCTCTTTTCAGCTGCCGCGGTCGTGGCTCAGGCGCCTCGTGTCGAGGCCAAACGGGATTTCCAGCAGATCGAGAGCCTCATGCAGCAGAACCGCATCGACGAAGCCAAAGGCCTCACGCTCGACCTTCTCCGCCGCGACCCCAGGAGCGTTGAAGGATACAACCTGCTGGGAATGATTCTCGGCCAGCAGCACGATTCGGCTGGAGCCGTCGCCGCGTTTCAGAAGGCGCTCCAGATCGATCCCGGCTCGGCAAAGACTCATAACAACCTGGGCGGCTTCTATATGATGCAGAAGCAGGTTGATCAGGCCGAAAAAGAGTTCCGCGCCGTTCTGCATCTCGATCCTGCCAATCGTGACGCCAACTACAACCTCGGCATCCTCTTGATGCTCAAGGGCGATCCCGCGGAGGCGATCGTGCGCTTCAAGAAGGTGCAGCCGCCCGATAGCGCGACGCGCCTGCAACTCGTGCACGCCTACTTCGAAAACAAGCAGCCGGAACTGGCGCTCCAGGCGGCCAGCAGGCTTTCAGCTGCCGAAAAGAACAATGTGCAGGTGCACTTTTCCTTGGGCGTCCTCTTGGGCTCGCAGAAACAGTACGACGCGTCGCGGCTGGAGTTGGAAAAGGCCGACGCCCTCCAGCCCGGCACCTTTGAAATCCTCTACAACCTTGGCGAGGACCTGCTGCTCGGCGGCCACAATGATCAGGCCGCAACTGTGCTCGACCGCGCCTTGCGCCTGCGCCCCGACTCGCCCGAGGCGCTCTACATGAAGGCCCAGGTTCTCAACAATCAATCGCGCCCGCTCGATGCCCTCAATCTTCTCGTCCGCGCTCGCAAGCTTGCCCCGCAGAACCTCGACATTCTCTTCCTTATGGCCCAGGTCAGCATGTCGCAGGGCTACTACGAGGATGCCATCCCATTGCTTGAAGAGGGCTTGAAGATCGATCCCCGGCGGCCGGCGCTCGTCGCCACCCTCGGCCAGTGCTATTTCCTCTCCGGGAAAACAGAAAAAGCCATCGAGGCCTTCAACAAGCTCGTCGAAATCGATCGATCCGCGCGCTCCTATGCCTTCTTAGGCATGTCTTACAGGAACCTGGGACGATACGACGATGCCAAAGAAAAGCTCCAGCTCGGCCTTCAGCTCGATCCCAAAAGCAGCCTCTGCCTCTTCAATCTCGGCTTCATCGCTGAACGCCAGGGCGACAGCGCCGCGGCTGAGAAGCTCTTCGAGCAGGCTCTTCAATACGCTCCCGACTTCGCCGATCCGATGCTTGAGCTCGCCAATCTGAAAGTCGCCGCCAAAAAGCCGCAGGAGGCCGAAGAGCTTCTGCGCCATTTTGTCCGCGTCAGCCGCGATCCGGCCACGGGCTACTACAAGCTCGCTATGGTCGAGCGGAGTCTTCACGAAACCGATGCCGCGAATCGCGACCTCGCATCGTTCCAGGCGTTCTCCAAACATGCCCCGTCGGGATCGTATCCCTATCAGCATCTCTTCGACTACCTCGAGAATCGCTCCCAGATGCCCGAACCGGCGCGTGATCAGCTCGATATTCAGCAGCTCTCCGACCAGGTCAAGAAAAATCCCGATCAGCCCCAGGATCTCTATTTCCTGGCCGAAGGCTACTTCAAGCTCGGCAAGATCCCTGAGGCCCAGCAGACCATCGCGCAACTCGACCAGGCCAGTGCCGGCGACTATCGAATGCTTACCGGCGTAGGCGTCCTCTTGGCGCGATATCGCTTCTACGACGCGGCCATAGACCATCTCAACAAGGCGCTCGAAGCCAACGCCAACACCGACGAAGTTCGTTTCGACCTCGCTGACACCTACTTTCGCGCGCGCCGCTATCGCGAAGCCCTCGATGCCGCGCTCCAGGTTTCAGCGGAAGGTCAGAAAGACGATGCCTACCTGGCATTGCTGGGAGACATCTACGCGCACTTGGGAGATTCAGCGCGCGCCACGGAAATCTTCCGCGATGCCATCAGTCGTAATCCCGACAACGACCAGGATTATCTCTCCCTGGCTATGATTCAGCTCCGCACAGGCAATATGGACGACGCCCGTCACACGCTCGAGCAAGGCCGAACACGCATCCCGGGGTCCGGCAAGCTTTTCTGGGGCATGGGCCTCGTTTCCGTGATGCAGGGCCATAACGGCGATGCCGCCGATCAGTTGGAACACGCGGTCGATCTGTTGCCCGAATGGCCCGGCGGATATTCAACCCTTGGCCTCTTCTACTTTGAGAATGGACAGGTCGCCAAGGCCCGCGAGGTCTTCGACCGCTTCAAGAACAGCGACGCAAGCGGCAGTCTTCCGGCCGACCAGATCGAGAGGACGCTCGAATCTGCCGAACACTCGGGCGCCTCCCAACAGGCCATGAATGAGCAGGGCCGCGCGCAATTCCTGCAATGGGCGCTGCTGCTCGCCGATCGAACCCTATGAGCCGTTTTCTCCGCCGGGGCGTAGCCATCGCGGTCTTCGCGGGCGTGTGCATGCCATTCTCAGGGACCGCTGGTGCGCAGAGTGCTCCGAGTCCCCAACCCGCTTCATCTGCGGCGGCGGTTTCGCCCGTCCAGTTCACTGACATTCGCAAATCGGCCGGGATCACCTTCGTGCAGGACTCTACGACATCCGAGCAGAAGTACTACCTCGAGACCATGGGTACCGGTGTGGGCTGGATCGATTACAACCAGGATGGCCTTCTCGATCTCTACTTCGTCCAGGCCGGCGCCACCGATGCATACAAGCCCGACCACCCTCTGCGCTCGGCTCTCTATCGCAACAACGGCGACGGCACGTTTACCGATGTGACAGAAAAGGCGGGCGTGGGCGGCGAAGGCCATTATGGCCAGGGCGTGGCTGTGGGTGACTACGACAACGATGGCTATCCCGACATGTACGTTACCGGCTACGGCCGCGCCATCCTTTACCGCAACAACGGCGACGGAACCTTTACCGATGTCACCGCCAGGGCAGGAGTGGCCGATGAAGGCCAGTGGTCCACCAGCGCGGCATGGGTCGACTTCGATAAAGACGGATGGCTTGACCTCGTCGTCCTCAACTACCTCCAGTGGACTCCCGAAAACAATGAGTGGTGCGGCGAACGCGCGCCCGGCTATCGCTCCTATTGCAGTCCGAACAACTACAAAGGCGAGCACCTCAGGCTCTTCCACAATAACCACGACGGCACCTTTACCGATGTCAGCGACAAGTCTGGCATCAGCAAGCCTGAAGCCAAGGGAATGGGAGTCGTCACCGCCGACATGTTCGGCAGCGGATGGCCCGACATTCTCATCGCCAACGACACCTGGCCCAACTTCGTCTTCCAGAACAACGGCAACGGTACCTTCACCGACGTCTCCCTTCTTTCCGGGATGGCCGCCAGCGAAGACGGCCGCTACGAAGCGGGAATGGGAATTGACGCCGCCGACGTGGATGGCGACGGCCTGCTCGACGTCTACATCACCCACCTCGACTTCGAATTGAATCGCCTCTACCACAACAACGGCGACGGCACCTTCACCGACGCCACCTTCAGCTCAGGCATTGGAAACAAGGCCATGCTGCTGAGCGGCGTCGCCGCCAAGTTCTTCGACTACGACAACGACGGCTGGCCCGACATCGTGCAGGCCAACGGAGCCATGGTCGATAACGTCCAGCTCTACCACAGCCTCGTCACCTATAAAGAACCGCTGCTCATGTGGCACAACCTCGGCCAGGGCCGCTTCGAAAAAGCTTCTGACGCGCTGGGTCCCGACTTTAGCCGCCCCGTCGCCGGCCGCGGGCTGGCGACCGCCGACTTCCTCAACGACGGCAACGTCGGCTTCGTCGTTAACTGCAGGGGAGAAGCCCCCGAACTCATGAAGAACGAGGGCGGAACAGGGAACCACTGGCTCGAGGTGCTGCTCATCGGGACCAAATCCAATCGCGATGGCATCGGATCAACCCTCAAGCTCACCGCCGGCGACATGGTTCGCATTGATCAGTCGAAAGGCGGTTCCAGCTACATGTCTGCCAGCGACCCGCGCATTCATTTCGGCCTCGGCAAACACGCCAGGATCGACTCCCTGGTCGTCACCTGGCCCAGCGGCCAGGTCGACAAGCTCTCCAACGTGCCCATCGATACAATCATTGCGGTGAAAGAGGGAGCCGGCATCGTGCCGCACCCATTCCCCGCGGTACATACCAAATGACCAACCCGGAAAGGCGTATCTCTCCTCACTCATGATTCCACGGCGGCGATTTCTCGGCTCATCTCTGTTCGCTTTGGGCGGCGGGCTCCTCGACGTCCTCACTACGCCTCTCTGGCGTTGGGGCGGTTCCGGCGTCGTCCACGCGCAAACCGCCGCGTCGCCGGCAACCGGCATTCAGTTCATCGATGTCGCGCAGCGGGCCGGTCTCAACGTCCCCAATGTCTGGGGTGGCGTCGAGCACAAGCGCATCATCGTCGAAACCAAGGGCAGCGGCATCGCTTTTTTCGACTACGACAACGATGGCTGGCTCGACATCTACCTCACCAATGGCAGCCGCCTCGATGCCAACTGGCCTGCGGGGCAAGCGCCCACCACGCACCTTTTCAAAAACAATCGCGACGGCACCTTCACCGATGTCACGGCGAAATCCGGCATCGGCCGCTCCGGCTGGCAGACCGGAGTCTGCGTTGGCGATTACGACAACGACGGCTGGGACGACATCTTCTGTACCTTCTGGGGACGCAATATTCTCTTTCACAATAATGGTGACGGCACCTTCACCGACGTCACGCGCAAGACGGGTCTCTATCAGGAAAAAGGCCGCTGGGGCACCGGCTGCACCTTCCTCGACTACGACCGCGACGGCCACCTCGATCTCTTCGTCTGCAACTTCGTTAAGCTCGACCCCGACCATCCGCCGTCGATGGACAGCGCCGCTTTCTGCCAGTGGAAGGGCATACCCACCATGTGCGGTCCTCGCGGCCTGCCCGGCGACACCGACCTCCTCTACCACAACAACGGCGACGGCACGTTCACCGACGTCTCAGAGAAAGCCGGCATCCTCAAAACCGGCCCGCGCTTCTCCATCACTGCCGTCTCCTATGACTTCGACAACGACGGCTGGCCCGATATTTACGTCGCCGTCGACTCCATGCCCAGCATCCTCTTCCAGAACAACCACGATGGCACCTTTACCGACGTGGCCGTCCTCTCCGGCTGTGCCTACAACGCCGATGGACACGAGCAGGCCGGCATGGGCGTTGGCGTGGCCGACTACGACTGCGACGGCTGGCTCGACATCTTCAAAACCAACTTCGCCGACGACACCTCCGACCTCTATCACAACAATGGCGACGGCACCTTTACCGAGACCTCGTTCAACTCCGGAGTCGGCATTCATAGCAACTACGTCGCCTGGGGATGCGGCTTCATCGATTACGACAACGACGGCTGGTCCGACATCGTCCAGGTCAACGGCCACGTCTACCCTGAAGTCGACAAGTACGACTTCGGCGAATCCTTCAAGAATCCCCGCCTCGTCTATCGCAACCTGGGCAATGGACGCTTCAAAGATGTCTCGGCCGAGCTCGGTCCCGGCATCGCAGCACGCTACTCCAGCCGCGGCGCGGCCTTCGGCGATTACGACAATGACGGCGCCATGGACATGCTGATCCTCAACATGAACGACCCGCCTTCGCTCCTGCATAATGTCGGCGGGAACCGCCAGAACTGGATCAAGCTCAAGCTGGTTGGAACCAAATGCAATCGCACCGCCATCGGTGCCCGCGTCTGGGTTACCACCGGCAAGCACCGCCAGGTCGACGAGGTGCACAGCGGCACCAGCGTCATGTCGCAAAACGATCTGCGCCTGCACTTCGGCCTGGGCGCCGCCGATACCGTCGACCTCATCGAAGTGAAGTGGCCGACCACCCAGAAGATCGAGCGCTTCACGCAGGTGAAAGCCAACCAGATTCTCACTATCCGCGAAGGCGACGGAATCGTCGCGACCACGAAGCCGCGCACCTGATCGGGATGTGCCCCTCCCTATGAAGAGGATGCCCCAGGTCCCCTTAGGGACCTGGGAAAGCACGAACCAAACCACACGCCGTCATCCTGAGCGAAGTCCCGCGTCAGCGGGACGAAGCCGAAGGATCTGCGGTTGACCTTGGGTTTGACTCGCTCCCATAAATATGGGACCATGAGTATATTGTGAAGACCACGCTCGAAATCCCCGATCCCATCTTCCGTCGAGCCAAGTCGGTCGCAGCGCAACGTGGCATCGCCTTGCGCGCCTTCGTAACGGAGGCGGTCGAAGAAAAACTCGATTCCGTCTCTCAGGCAACAGAGAAGCCATGGGCCAGACTGGCTGGTGGCCTTAGACACCTTCGCAAAGAGACGGCGCGCATCAACAAGATCATAAGCAGCGAGTTTGAAAGGATCGAAGCCGAGGATTGGGAGTGATTCTCGACACGAATGCTCTTTCCGCGGTGGCCGACAATGATCCGGTTGCCGTTCGCATCTTCACCAATGCGGAAAGCATTGAGTTGCCGGTCATTGTCGTCGGCGAATATCGCTTCGGAATCGCGAGTTCGCGCCGCCGCAGCGAGTACGAGGAGTGGCTCGGGAGGCTGATTGCTGCGGTCCGCGTCTTGCCTGTCGATCTTGCCACTTCCGGACACTATGCGCAGATTCGTGCCGAGCTTAAGAGAGCCGGCCGCTCTATTCCATCGAACGACCTTTGGATAGCAGCCCTCTCCCGCCAACACCGGCTCCTGCTGATGACCCAGGATAAGCACTTCGATGCAATCCGAGATCTTATGCGAGTTGATTGGTGAGCGATCGGCGGTCTCTGACCCGCAGGCGCGGCAAGTGGCCGAGCTGAGAAACAAGCACTATGTCATCTTGAGTGAATCCCGCAATCAGCGGGACGAAGCCGAAGGATCCGCAGTTGTCTTTTGGTCGGCGGGCCCCGCGCCCTGCCCCCGCACGTCAAACTGCTTGATCGCGCGGCGCTGCGCTTCAACCTGCGCCTTCTGCTCCCGGTCCAGTGTCTCGTGCAGGTCGAACTCCAGTTTCGCCTTGTCTCGCTCGCCCACGCGGTCGTACGCCGTGCCCAGTCTGTAGTGCGCCTCACTCATCTCCGGATCGGCCGCCACCGCCTTCTGGAAATAGCTGATGGCCCCGCCGTAGTCTTTCCGCTCATTACTCAGAATCCCGAGCTCGAGCCACGCCGGCCCGCATTGTGCGTCCAGGCTCACCGCTTTTTTCAAGAGAGCTTCAACCCCGGCCACTGAAGCTGCATCGCTGGGCTGCCCGTTTTCTTTCCACATCGCCATCGCATAGAAATAATTCGCCAGCGGATCGGCCGCCTGCATCTCCGCAAAGCGCTTGAGATGCGGCACTACGCAGGGCAGCGGATCGGGCGCCGTCACCACGATCCGGCCCAGGAACATGTACGGCTCGCGATCTGCGGGATCCAGATCGGAAGCGGCGCAGAGCCGCAGCGCGGCTTCATCGTAATGCGCGCCGGCAAACAGCGCCGCTCCCAGCGCCGTCTGCATTCTCACCGATTTCGGATACGCCGCAATGCCTCGTGTGAAAACCTCGCGCGCCTCAAGCACCGCCCGGTGCAGCAGCAGCTCCGAGCCCCATGCAAAATAATTTTCTTCACTCGGGTCGAGTTGTGCCGCGCGCTCGAATTCGCGCACCGCCGCCAGCGGATCCCCCAGTGCCTCATCCACTTCGCCGCTCAGCCGGCGCAAATCGGCGGTTTCACCGTGAGCCAGCCGGTCGTCTAGGCGTGACCGCGCCTGTGCGAAATCGCCGCTCCCCTTCAGCGCCCTGATTTGCTCTGCATCCTTCTCGGAGGCCGCGATCTTTTCATCGTTGGGCATCGTGCGGTTGTCGCCACCCTCCGGCTTCATTCGCACCGTCTCGTCAACCAGCGCTTCGCTGGCGCGAAGGTTTACATCGGACCCATGGCCGCCTGCGGCGGTCCAATCGGTAACGCCCGCCACCGTGAAGTTGGGCTTGTCGGCAAACTCCATCGCCTCGGCGAATCCCTGCCCGGGCGCGTTCCCGCTCTGGCCTCCGCTTGGCGCCGCAAGGACCAGCAAAACACTCACCACCTTGCCCTGCGCTGCCGAAACCACACTCGCCGCCGCCAGCGGCCCGCTCTTCGCCGTCAAGGTGTACTGGCCTGCGCCCAGATCGCGTGCGCGAAATTCGCCTCCGGCGTCGCTCTTGATTTCCGTGGCTGGGCCGCCATCGGCCTGCAGGCGCACGACCACTCCTGCGACCGCTTTCCCATTCGCGTCCACCACTCTGCCGGCAATCTCTCCGTTGGGGGCGTCTTGCGTCACGGCCTGTTGCGCCCCGGCGACCCATAGGCATGCCCCCATCGCCAGCACCGGTCCAGGAATCCCGAGCCGCGCAAGCTTCGCCAACGTCTTCCGCAAAATGTCAGCCGCAGAAATCATTTCCATGTGCAAGTCTACTCGTGCTCGCTCCGGCAATGAAACGACCCCAGGCGTGGTAGACTCCCGTCGGTTCACATTCGCGCCCCGGCCCGAATTCAACCTGGCCCGACCCGGCCGCGTGTGCGGATGGTTGATGTGGCCCGGCCACCGCCCGAATCTGCTGCAAATGCGAAAGGAGTTCTCGATGACGACCAGGATGACAGGTTTCGCGGTATTCGCGTTGAGTGTGTTCCTCTGCGCGCCGGTCGGCGCACAGGTCCAGACCATTGTGCCGCCGGTCGTCCCTGGCGCCAGGCCCGTCACCGTCCAGCACATCAAAATCCACGGCGCGTCGCTCGAAGGGAATCTGGAGGGGGACGCGGTCGATCGCGACGTCATTGTCTTCCTCCCGCCCAGCTACGCCGTGCAGAAGACTCGGCGCTACCCCGTCGTTTATGCGCTGCACGGATACTCCATTGGCGCCGAGCAATGGACCCACGAGATTCACGTCCCGCAGACCATCGAAGGCGCATTCGCCCAGGGCGCGAAGGAGATGATCGTCGTACTGCCCGATTCAAAAACCGTCTACTACGGGTCCATGTATTCGAGTTCGGCCACCACCGGCGACTTTGAGAAATTCATCTCCCACGACGCGGTCGCCTACATCGATGCGCACTACCGGACCATTCCCAATCGTGCTGGACGCGGACTGGCCGGCCACTCCATGGGCGGATACGGCGCCTCTCGGATTGGCATGAAGCATCCCGATGTCTTCGGCGCCCTCTACATCATGAGCCCCTGCTGCCTCTCGCCGATGACCGGCGGAGGGATCGGCTCGCCCGATCAGGCGAAGGAACGGATGCTCGCCGTGGAAGCAAAGGCCGCGAGCGCGAAATCGCCGGCGGATCTCGCCAGTCAACTGCCGGGGTTCGGTTCAGTGTCTCTCGCTACAGCCGCAGCCTGGTCGCCGGATCCCAAGAATCCGCCCCTTTATCTGGATTTGCCTAGCAAGGACGGCGTGCCGCAACCCGACGTCCTCGCCAAATGGGCCGCCAATGCCCCGCTCGCGTTCATCGATCAGTACATCAGCAATCTGCGCCAGTATCGCGCCATTGCCATCGATGTCGGCGATCAGGACGGCCTGCGCGTCGACACCGCCAGGCTGCACGCGGTCCTCGATGCATATGGAATCGCCAACAGCTTCGAAGTTTATTCAGGTACGCACACCAGCGCAGTGGCCGACCGGTTTCAGAATCACGTCATGAAGTTCTTTAGCGATCATCTGTGCTTCTCAACATCATGCCGTTAATCGTGAAGCAGCAGTGCGCAGTTTGCATTGGCTCTTAAGGGGAACGATCTTATATCTCGCCGGAGAACCCCTGCCCATGGCTTTGTAATAAGGGCACGACTTCAGTCGGGCCGATACCCCTACCCATGGCTTTGTAATAAGGGCACGACTTCAGTCGGGCCGATACCGTCAGCACAATAAACGCGGGCTTCAGCCCCTGCTGCCTCTGATTTCGGAAGGCGTCTTTCCTCTCCAATTTCCGCGGGCCCTTTAGTCGTGCCATGAAGGGCCGGGATTTGAAGGAGCACGACTTGAGTCGCGCCGCGAAAGCAGCCAAAATGAGCGTGGGCTTCAGCCCCTGGACGATTTCTTTCAAGCCCCGCCACCGCCAATCATCCCTCGCACCGCGCGTGTTAGACTCCCGTTGGTTTCATATCACTCGCGCCGGCTGATCCCAAGTCAAGCCAGGGAGGATTTTCGTGCCGCATATCTCTCGTCGTGATCTGCTCGCTTCAGGAATCGCACTTTCTACGTCATCTTTTTTGGCTCGCTCTGCCTGGGCGCGAACCGCTGCCCTTCTCGGCCCGGATGCTGCCGAAATCTCATCGTCGGCCATCCCCGCAATGGCTCCCCGCGAGCAGCTTCTCTTCGACTTCGGATGGAAGTTCATCTTCGGCAATGGCCGCGATCCGGCAAAGGATCTCAACTTCGGCTATGGCCAAAGCGACTTCGCCAAGACCGGCGAGTTCGCCTTTTCCAAGGCTGGCTTCGACGACTCCAAGTGGCGCGCGCTCGATCTGCCTCACGATTGGGCGGTCGAACTCCCCTTCGTTCATGACGACTCAGGTGAAGGCGACAGTTCATTGATGTCGCACGGCTACAAGCCGCTCGGCCGTCGTTTTCCTGAATCCAGCGTGGGATGGTATCGCCGCGAATTCGAGATTCCGGCTGGCGACCTGGGCCGCCGCATCTGGGTCGAGTTCGATGGCGCCTTGCGCGACGTGCTCGTCTTCGTCAACGGCTGCTATATCGGGCGCAACGACAATGGCTACGCACCCTTCCACTTCGACCTTACCGACTTCCTCAACTACGGCGCAAGAAATTACATCGTGGTCCGCGCCGATGCCAGCTTCGGCGACGGCTGGTTCTATGAAGGCGCGGGTATCTATCGCCACGTCTGGCTCACCAAGATGGACCCCGTCCATCTGCACAAGTGGGATAGCACAGTGCGGTCCACGATCAATGGCAACTCGGCTTCGCTCGCCTTGGCCACAACCGTCGAAAATCAGGGTAGGGAAACAGCCAACGCCAAAGTCAGCTGGAAGATCGTCGACGCCAGGGGTGCAACCGTGGCGACTGCCGCTGCTCCAGCGCAATCCATTGAAGCCGACGACTCCGCTGCCTACGCTGCTACGGCCAACCTTGATAACCCCGCGCTGTGGTCGATCGAACAGCCCAACCTCTACACCGCGATCGTCACCGTCGAGTCCGAAGGCAAGGTGCGCGATGCCGAGCGTGTCACCTTCGGAGTTCGCACCGCCGTCTTCGATCCCGACAAGGGATTTTTCCTGAATGGCAAATCCGTCAAAATCCAGGGCACATGCAATCACCAGGATCACGCCGGCGTCGGCGCCGCGCTGCCCGACCGTCTGCAGACCTTCCGCATGGCCGTTCTGCAATCCATGGGCTGCAACGCGGTCCGCACCTCGCACAATATGCCCACGCCCGAGTGGGTCGATGCCTGCGACCGCATGGGTGTCCTCATGATGTGTGAGACGCGCCAGATGAGTTCCAACCCCGAAGGCATGAAACAGCTGGAAATCATGGTCAAGCGCTACCGCAACTCGCCGTCGATCGTCATCTGGTCTGTCGGAAACGAGGAGAACGAATTGCAGGGTCCGATGGCTGAGCAGGGCTCCAAAATCGCCGGCGCCATGGTGCGCCTCTGTCACGAGCTCGATCCCACTCGCGTCGTCTCCGCGGCTGTCGACGGCGACAACGAGAAAGGTGTCTCCGACGCTTTCGACATCATCGGATTCAACTACCTCCTCAAATATCCCGACGCCTATCACAAAGAGCATCCCAAGCGCCCGCTCTACGGATCCGAAACCTCCAGCGCCATCTCCACGCGCGGGGAATACGCCACCGATCCGCTGCGCAACATCGTCAGTTCCTTCGACGGCGTTGTGCCTTGGGGTGAATCGCCTGAAGAGTGGTGGTCGTTCTACGGCTCGCGCGAGTGGGAGGCGGGTGGCTTTGCCTGGACGGGCTTCGACTATCGCGGCGAACCTACACCCTACGGATGGCCGTCGATCAACTCGCAGTTCGGCATCGTCGACATGTGCGGCTTCCCGAAGGACTACTTCTACTACTACAAAGCCTGGTGGGGAAAAGAACCGTCGCTGCACATCTTTCCTCACTGGAACTGGCACGGCCGCGAAGGCGACGAGATCCCCGTCTGGGCCTATTCCAACCTCGACGAAGTGGAGTTGCTCGTCAATGGCAAGAGCCTCGGCAGCCAGAAAGTGCCGCGCCTCGGCCATGTCGAGTGGAAGGTCAGATACGAGCCCGGCGTCATCGAGGCGCGCGGCATGAAAGATGGGCAGCTTGTCCTCACCGAGAAGCGCGAGACCACCGGAGAGCCAGTCTCCATCCGCCTCACCGCCGATCGCACCGAAATCAGCGCCGACGGCGAAGACGTGGCCGTGCTCAAAGTCGAGGCTCTCGACAAGGAGGGGAGGCTCGTGCCCACGGCGAGCAATCCAATCGCCTTCCATGTATCGGGAGCCGGCAA
>Ga0335069_10002538_pt1 | contig 28030 bp, 13 predicted proteins | sample Lox_Sample_11_FD_206714 | JGI IMG/M metagenome (GOLD analysis project Ga0335069, IMG submission 206714) | Soil microbial communities from Loxahatchee National Wildlife Refuge, Florida, United States - Lox_Sample_1.1 | ecosystem: Environmental > Terrestrial > Soil > Wetlands | place: USA...
TTGCCGAGAGAAGCTGTTCCAAAACTCTCCGCCGTAACTAACGGAACAAGCATGTAATCCGCCCCCATCGAAAATCCAAAGACGCATGCGAACGTCCACAACACCGTGGGGTGTTCTGTCATGCCGAGCAAGAGGACCGACGCTCCCATCAAGAAATAAAATAGGGCCATTGCGTTCTTTTTTCGGACGTGATCCGCCGCGTACCCGACAAGAATTCTACCAGCCAGACTTGCCGCCAGCAGCCCGGTAGAAAAGCGAGACGCCACCGTCGTCGAATAGCCTTGGTCTTTCAGAAACAAGATGAAATGTTGAACGACCGACCCAACGGCGCCAATCGCCAATGTCGAGCCCAGGAGAATCAGCCAAAAGTTTCGGGTTCGCACCGCTTCCATCACACCGCTCGAAGCTCCCGTTGGAATGCTCCCAGAGTGACTGGGGGATTCTCCGTCCGGTAGCAGGCCGGATGTTTCTGGAGTTGACCGAGTAATCCAGATGCCAACGGAAAGCAACACGGCCATCAGCGCAAGTGCGATGATTTCCAGAGCATGCCGCCAGCCATGCGTCCGGATCAGATAGTTGGCCAGCAGCGGTGCAACCACTCCGCCCGCACCAAGCCCCAAGTACGCAATACCCATGGCTCGCCCGCGCCGCGCGCGAAACCACCTCGACACCAGCACCTGATTGGCAATCGGCCCGGCCAATACGTAGCCCAACACTTCCAGCACGCAAAGCGCCTCATAGTGCCAAATCTTCGTCACCTTCGCCATCAGCAGCAGCGAAATCCCGACGAAGCCTACCCCTGTAACGATCACCCATCGCGCACCGATGCGGTCAATTACCGCTCCCGCAAGCAACCCGGAGGGCAGCCCGATGATCAAGAATCCCAGAAAGAATCCCTGCGTAACCTGCGCCCGACTGAATCCTAGCGATTCAACGAAAGAAGCATAAAAAACCGGGAAACCATAAAAAATAATTCCTACCACGAAGAAAAGATTCAGAAATGCCGCCCCAACTACCCACCATCCATAAAAGATTCGGCCCATTTTGGCGTTTGTGACGGCCGATTCATCCTTTTTCATGGACGAACCGCCGCCGTCGTTCGCGGATTCGACTCCAATCCCAAGCGTCGCGCGCAGTCTCGAAGAATCTCCGCCTCCCATTCCGGTCGTTTTGTACTTTTCGGATGCGTCAAATCAGTTGGGATTCTTCCAGTGGGGTGCAGAAACACCGCCGCCGAGTGTTTGTACGCCGGAACTGGATCGCGAAAGGCAATGTTTCCGAGATATTGCAGTGCGTCCGACAGCGCATAGTATGCGGGATCGCCGGCGGCCCACAGCCGGTCGCGTTCAGCGAACTTTTCTGGCGTAAACGTCGCAAGTCCCAGCAAATAATCTGATCCGTACTCGATCATGTCGATACCCAAATCGTTGCCTGTGTAGATGCGGAAGTCCGGCCGCCGTGCATCGCGAAGCTCAAGTCTGCTGAGTTCTGTCAACCGGTCCAGTGAAGAATGTTTTATGCCTTTGATCTCTGGAATATCCATCAGCCGCCGGATCGTCTCTTCATCAAAAATCTCTCCGTTCGGCGCGAACATTGGTCCCAGTTCGAACGCTTGCACCTGCGAATAGCCATGGCTGACCGCCGCATATATCGCTGCTTTTTCCACCGGAGTTGCTCCGTGCAGTCGGCTCGTCTGGAACAGGATCGGAATTCCACCGTGCGCAACAATCGCATCCATTTGTTTGCGATAAAGCGTCACAACATCTCCGTCTTGCCCTTCGATATAAGCGCCGGCCACAAACGGCACGTTTCCGCTGAGCGCCTCCCGCGTCCAGCGCAAGACGTCCAGTGTTTCCGGTTCACTCAGGAGATTCACGTGCCCCGTGTCCATGTTCACTGCGTTCATTAGCCCGGCTCGATGCGTTGCTCGCAGATGGTTTTGAAACGCTTCGACAGCGACTCGTCCGTTGGTTTCAAACGGTAACAAGGCCGCCGCAATTCCTTCCACTTTCCGACGCGGCTGTTTTCGGCGGACAATGGATTCGATCGTCATCTATTTCCCTTTGCCAATTTCAGTTTTCCTGCAAGCTCCGAGTGTTTGTAATAGCTATCCAGCGGGTAGCACCCTGAGGGCAATCCCTTCCGCGGTGCCGTCGTGCAGTCGCTGAACGTTCTGCAGATTCGTTTGTGCGCGACCGGCCTCCCCTCGCTTGCGTCAAAAAGAATTTCCGGGTACGTCAGAATCATTCTGCCCATCCCGACGGCATCGATCCATCCTTCACGGACGGCGGCCTGAGCCACGTTCGGCAGAAAATCCTGCAAGTAGGTGTACCCCGTGCCGACAAAAATGAGATTCGGAGAATGTTTTTTCAGCTCGCGCGCGATCTTCATCTGTCGTGCGACGCCAATTAGTGGATCTTCTGGCGGCGCATATCCATCTGAAGGCGGATATAATGCCGGCCGCTGGATGTGTGGATTGTAATAGGGGCTCCCTGCTGTGAGATTCACCAGAGGGACGTTCAGTTCCTCGAGCAGATGCAAAAACCGAATCGTCTCGGTCAGATCGATCTCCGTCGGACGACGTGCGTCAACGCCGAATCCCCACCTGTACGGAATTAGATGGCCATGCGCTTCTGGAACTCCGGGTCCCAGATTGCCATCCACCGATTTCGACGGATCAGGGCGATAAGGGACCGTATCAAACCCAGAAAGCCTCACGCCGATCGCCAGCCCTGGCACATTCGCACGAATTCCCTCCACCACTTCGCGCAAAAAACGGGTCCGATTTTCAAAGCTGCCGCCGTACTTTCCTTCTCGCGTGTGCGCGCTCAGAAATTCATGACCCAAATAGCCGTGGCAATGTTTGATGTCGACAAAATCAAATCCCAAATCCTGGGCGAGTCTTGCGGCCCGATGAAAATCCTCGATGATTGCTGCGATCTCGACGTCTGCCAGAAGGGGATAATCGGCGGAAAGTCCCAGCCTCTTATCCAGAATCGGATGATGATACAAAATGCGCGGCTCGGGTTGCGTGTGGCGATTCGGCCGGCAGTACCGTCCAGAATGCGTCAGTTGCAGCCCAATGAGCATCCCATCTTGCGAACCAGTTGTGCGGGAGTGTTCGTCAATCAATATCCTTCGCAGTTCCGACAATCCTTTTTGCGTATGCGCCGCGATCACCAGTTGGTTCGGATTCGCGCGCCCTTCGTGGGAAACTGCAACAGCCTCTCCTCCCCAAATGAGTTTCGCCCCGCTTCGGCCGAACTTTCTCCATCTCTCTTTGGTGTGCTCGCTGGGATTCCCATCCGCAGCCCCATCCCATCCTTCCATCGGGTGCACGACAATCCGGTTGCCGATCGTGAGTCCTCCGCGGTTGAGCGACAAACGCAGAGGGGAACTTTCCTGGGTCAACAATTTGCGATCACAAGGGATGTGTATTCCCAACGAAGCGACGTGCGCCTGAAAATGTGCGACCTCTTTCACTGTACCTAACCGAAGCATCGGGGAATCGTTCATCCACCATTCCGTTCCGCGGACCACCCCGCAAGCGCGACAATCACATGCGCGCATACCTGTTAGGGGTACCGCCTGTTTCCGCTTCAAGCGTCCCCTATCTACACTCAGGTTCCGGAATCGCGCAAGCGCGCTCTGCCCGCCGTTCCGTCTACTCCCGTCACTCTACCAGTACGAGCGGCTCATTCAAACGTCTTCGCGATTTTGGGCACAAAGTGTCCGCTCATGATCCGGCCTTGCTCGGTTTCTGTCCTGAAATCAGGTGGAGATAGCAAAAAACCTCTTTTTTGCTATTTTGTGATTAGGTGACGTGAATTTCAGGTTGTCTCTTGATATAAGTGAGCAGTTGAAATTGAGAGCTCCTGCAAATTGTCCTCACCAGCCATAGTCACCGATGCCGTCGCCCGCCGCGCTCGCCGTCGGATTACCTTGCGTCTTCTGCCTTATGTGCTGTTGCTTTATGTTATTGCTTACCTCGATCGCAGCAATCTTGCCACCGCGGCTTTGCAAATGCCCCACGATCTCGGCTTCGACGAGCGCGTCATTGGCTTAGGGGCTGGTATTTTCGCCCTGGGCTACGTCGTCTTGGAAATTCCCGGCACGCTCATTGTGGAGCGTTGGAGTGCGCGACGCTGGATTGCGCGCATCATGGTCTCTTGGGGGCTCGTCACGATCGGGATGGCTTTTGTTCGTACCCCGCATCAGTTCTACACGGTGCGGTTCTTGCTGGGATTGGCGGAAGCAGGATTCTTCCCCGGGATCATCGTATACCTGACCCACTGGTTCATCTATGAGGACCGCGCCAAGGCAGTGGCCGGCTTCATGGCTGCCATTCCCCTAGCGTACGCGGTCGGTTCTCCCATTTCGGGATTGCTCCTGGGCGTTCATTGGGGTGGCCTGCGGGGCTGGCAGTGGTTGTTCATTCTGGAAGGATTGCCAGCACTTTTCTTCGGGGTTCTGACCTGGTTTTATTTGACTGATTGGCCGCATCAGGCAAACTGGTTGCCCGCAGACGAACGGGAGTGGGTGATTCATGAACTGGACAACGAGAGGCGGGCCAAAAACTCAGTCGGTGCCTATACGGTGTGGCAGGCACTCAGGCATCGCGACGTTGTCATTCTCACAACCTTGCACTTCGTGCAAAATGGCTCGGCGTACGCATTAGGCTTTTGGCTGCCCACCATGCTCAAGCGCTTGTCAGGGATGAGCGATATCAAGATAACTCTACTGGTGGCCTTGCCTAATCTGTTTGGATTCGTTGCCATGCAGGTGAACGGTTGGCATTCCGACCGCACTGCGGAACGGCGCTGGCACACCGCGATTCCTCTATGGGTGACGGCCGCTGCATTGCTGGCATTAAGTGCGGCAAACTGGGGAACCTTAGCTTCTCTCCTCTTATTCTCGATTGCCGCTGCTGGGCTGCTGGCTTTCTTGCCCAGTTTCTGGGCCATGCCGTCCGCATTCCTTAGTGATTCCGCTGCGGCAATGGCCACCGGTACAATTAACTGCGTCGCGGCTGGCCTCGGGGGCTTTCTTGGCCCGGCTTTCGTTGGCTATCAGGCCGCACGGACCCACTCGTTCAAGTCCGGCTTAGCGGTCCTGGTAGTCGCACTGATGATTGCGAGTATGTTGCCTCTTACCCTACGTGTTCGCGGCCGCGTCGCTGCGCTCTCAAACGGGCAGTGAAACCTGTTTTCAGGAGGAGAGAGTGTTTTAAATCGGCGCAGTGCGTCCGTTAATTCCAAAGAAGTTCGGGCTCTCCGGGTGTTTTCAATCGGCCTATCTGTTTGAAAAGCAAAGGGCGCGCCGTTGCCGGAGCGCCCTTCGACCAAGCAGATTCAGGGTTGAATATTTAGCGCAAGCCGCTGCCACCGCTACTAGCGGACTTCGCGTTTGGGTCGAGGCTCAACAAGCCTTCCGTCGCCGAAACCGCCACGATCGAGCCGTCGCGACGCGTGCGGATTAGCGGGAAGTAGCCCTGCGAGAGCGGATCATCCATTCTCTGCCAGGTCTTCCCGCCGTCGAACGAGGCCACGAGGCCGCGCTTCTGCAGCGCCGCTACGAACGCCGTGCCGTTGCCCGCGACTGACTGGAACGACAGTTCGCGAACTTCCGCGCGGCTCCACGTCTTACCCGCGTCCTTCGAGGCGTACAGACCCATGTTGGTGGTGATGAAGACGGTCGTGTCGTCGATCTGGTGCAGCCGCAGGTTGCCGGCCGACGCGAAAGAGAGTTGCTGCGCTTCCCAAGTGTTGCCCTTGTCGGCAGAGAAGAGCAGGTTCTTCTCGACGATGGCCCAAACCGCGTTGCCGTTGTTGGAGACTTCGACGGATTGCGCCGGTTTCTGGGTCAGAGGATCCTTCGACGCTTGTTTCCACGTCGCGCCCTTGTCCTTCGAAACGAGCACGCCGCCAGCGGTCGCTGCGTACCAGGCATCGTCGCCAAACGACATGTCGTTCACAAGGAACGCCAACTGAACCGGTGCCGGCTGCTTGGTCACCGTGGTCGCCTTGGCGGTGGTGGTCTTCTTACCCTTGGTGGTTGTGGTCTTCGCTGGAACGGTGGTGGTCACGGGTTCGCCGACATACATGCCAGCGCGGACCCACTTCTTTGTGGTCTCGTCGTATTTGGACCAGCCGCCCTTTGAGAGGCTCGCCCACCAGCCGTTGGAAGCCGCATACACGCGACGAACATCGGTGCGCTTCAGGCCGGGGCCCAGCGTGGTCCAGCTGTTGCCGCCGTCCTTGGTGGCCATGAACGCGTCGTTGTCAAACGTGAGCACAACCAGCGCGCGTTCCGGATGCTCGCGATCCACCGCCACGTCAGACACGTGGTGGTGCGAGAAGCCGTTGTTCGCCGACTGGAACGTTGCGCCGCCGTCATTGCTGATCTGGATGCCTTCGCGTTCCGTGCCGATGATCAGTTTCTTCGGGTTCTTCTGGTCGATGAGCAGCGCGTTGATGATCCAGTCGCCCGGGGTCACGCGCTTGAAGTCTTTCTCGTTCACGGTCTTCCACAAGCCGCTGGTGGTTCCCGCGTAGAGAGTGTTCGGATCCGTGGGATCCATGCGGATGAGCTGCGTGCGGCGGAAAACGTTCGGGATACCCTGATACTTGACCCACTGCGTTCCGCCATTCGTGCTGTGATAAATGCCAGAGCACGCCGTCGCGTGCACGTTGTCCGAATTCGCCGGGTCCACGATGATGCTCATTACGTCGGAGTCATCAATCATGCCCTTCACGATCGGGAACCAGTCCTTGCCGCCATTCGAAGTCTTCCAAGGCAGGTGATACGTTCCCGCGTAAATGATGTTGTTGTCCTTCGGGTCAAACGCCACGGAGTCAAAGCGGTTCAGGTCGGGGTGATTGTCGGGAGTAATCTTTACCCAGCTGGCGCCGCTGTCCTGCGAGCGATACACGCCCGAGAGTGCGCCGGCCAGAAGCAGGTCAGGGTTCTGTGCGGACTGCGCCAGAGCGCGCACCGTTTCGTGCGGCAGGCCGATGATGTTCCAGGTCCGCCCGCCGTCGTCGCTTCGATAAACGCCGCCACCGCCGGAGTACAACGTCCAGGTGCTGGCATAGAGCCGGTTCGCGTCGCGCGGGTCCACGATGATGTGGGTAATCACGTCATCCTGACCGCTGCCAATCCGGCTGATCAGTTGCCAGTGTTCTCCCTCGTCCGTGGACGCGAAGACATGGCCGTCTGCCGAGCCTAGGAACAGCCGAGAGGTATTGTGAGGATCAGCCACAAGGGAAATAACCGTACCCCCTGGGGGTCCGACCTGGCGCCAGGCCTGTGCCTGGACCGAGCCAGCCCATACGAGGGCTAAAGCCGAGAGAGCAACGAGTGTCCGTTTCATATTGAATGATTCTCCCAAAGCGCAGGTGCGCCCACAAGACGTAAGTCTACGGAAATCAAGGGGAGGGGGGTGCTGTCCGGAAGGACAGAATGGGTGCAAGGCTGTTCCGTACTAGTACTTCTTGGGCCATTGGCCCGACACGCTTCGCTGCAGCAACTTATTTACCATCCCCGGGTTCTACCCAGTGGGCACCCACCCGGGCATACTACTCGATGGGAAGCCTGAGCTTGGTGGTCGCAAGCTCGCTGAGGTAAGGGCTTATGAACTCCATTTTGAAACACCACAGCTGGTTCGCTTGGGTGGCGTGCGTTGTTGCCGTTCTGCTTCTTGCGTCGCCTGTGGTTCGCGCACAGGCGCAAGAGAACATCGCTAACCTGCCCGCTGTCGATGACAACATCACCGCCGACGATTCACACGATCCGCCGTCGCGCGTGGCGCGCGTCAGTGTCATCGAAGGTTCCGTTTCGCTGCAGCCCGGCGGAACGGGTGACTGGGGCAACGCGATGAAGAACCGCCCCGTCACCATCGGCGACAAGCTCTGGGTCGACAAGGATTCTCGCGCGGAACTTCAGGCCGGCCAGGCGTCCATCCATCTTGGCCCCATGACCGCGCTGTCGTTCCTCAACCTCGATCAGAACATCATTCAGATGCGTCTCCCCGAAGGAAAAGTGAATTTCCGCGTGCGCGAAATTCGCCAGGGCGAAACCTACGAAATTGACACTCCGAACATGGCGTTCACGGTCAAGGAAGCCGGTGCGTTCCGCGTCGACGTGAACGAGAATGGCGATTTCACTGGCGTGACCGTCATCCGCGGTTCGGGCGAAATTGCCGCCTCGGGACAGGTGATGCCAGTCAGCGCCGGCCAGCATGTCGATGTGACCGGTGTTGAGGGCTCCGTACAACTGGCCACGAGCACGGCGTCGCAGCCGGATGCGCTGGATCAATGGGCGCAGCGGCGCGATCTTGGAGAGGACAATTCCGTTTCCTCCAAGTACGTGAATCGCGACGTTGTCGGCTACAGCGACCTCGACGATTACGGCTCATGGAAGGAAGAGCCGGATTACGGAAACGTTTGGGTCCCAAACAACATGCCTTCGGACTGGGCTCCGTATAGCAACGGCAACTGGAGTTGGGTTGCGCCTTGGGGCTGGACGTGGGTGGACTACGCGCCCTGGGGTTTCGCCCCGTATCACTACGGCCGCTGGAATTGGTTCGGCTCGTACTGGGGTTGGTGCCCTGGTCCGGTTTATGCCTACCCTTACTATGGACCGGCGTTCGTCGGATTTGTCGGCGGATTCGGTTTTGGCTTCGGCTTCGGCTGGGGCGGCGGCTATGGATGGTTCCCGCTGCGCTGGGGTGAACCCTATCATCCGTGGTACCACTGCGGGTACGGCTACTGGAACAACGTAAACGTTCACAACACCTACATCCGCAACTTCCACATAAACAATCCGGGCGCTTACCGCTCTTACAACTACGCGTACGCGCGCAACGTCCACGCGGTGACCACCGCTTCGCACAACGATTTCGTCAACGGTCACTCGATTAACCGCGCGAATCAGCATCTTACCGAAGCGAACCTTCGCAATGCGCAAGTGACCAATCGCATCGCTGCCTCGCCCACGCGCGCCAGTTATTTTGGCTCCGCCGCTCAGCACGGCCGCGTGGCCACGCCGTCCACTACGATCCAGAATCGCAGCGTGATGGCACGCACTTCGCCGGCTCCCGCTGCGTCTCACCTGCCGGTGCGCACCATGAATTCCGGCTCGCTGCGGTCTGTCTCTGCCAACAGCAATATGGTGGCGGCGCGGCCGTCGCAAAACATGCAGCCAGGCATGAGCACGAACCGCATGTCGCAATTGTCCGCCAATCGTCCTCCGTATGCCGCGCAGCCGGGTATGCACACCGGAACGGCGATGAACAATGGTGCGAACAACACGGCTCGGCCCAACGGAAATGGGGCGTTCAACAATTCCAACCGCCCGAACGGCTCGGTTCGCACCTGGAACGCGCAAGGCAACATGACCGATTCGGGGCGCGCGCCTCAGGGTTTCGGCGGTGATCGCCCCAACAACAATGTTGCTCAGCCGCGCAATGATCGTCCGCCCTATGCTGGTTCATCGGTCGGTACACCGCAGCAGCACAATTCCGTAAATCGTCCGCCTGCGTCGTTTAACGGTGGACGTTCCTACAATCCTCAGACCTACAATGGCGGTCGCTCTGCTACGCCGCCGTCTTACGGCAATCGGTCCTACACCCCACCTCGGGGCGGCGGGAATTACTCCGCTCCGCGTGGTAACGCGCCGGCGCCTCATTACTCGGCCCCGCACTATTCCGCACCTCATAGCTCCGCCCCCAGTGGCGGCGGATCCCACGGCGGAGGTGGCGGCGGTGGTGCACACGTAGGCGGTGGTGGTGGCTCTCACGGTAGCGGTGGCGGTGGTGGCGGTGGCTCTCACGGTGGCGGTGGTGGCGGTCGTCACTAATCCCGATTGAGTATTCACTGTCCGATTGGCCCGCTCCTGAACTTGGGGCGGGCCTTCTGTTTCTGTTCTTCCGGCGCGTGCACCTTTCGCACCTCTCGCCGTGTTCCAGCAACTCTGAGCGCCCCGGCGTGTTACATCTAGTGATATCGGGTCGCAATCAGGTCCTCTTCCGAGCGGGAGAGTAAGCGAAAGAGTGCGGTTCGGCCGACCCGGTATCGCGATCTTCCCAATCCGATCGCTCGCGCTTCAACGACCCTGCGATGGATGAGAGGCGCTCAGGAGAGAAGAGGGGTATATGAAGACACGCGCATTATCCTGGCTGGTTCTGTTCAGCCTGTTCCTTGCTGTTCTATTCCTTGTTCCGAGTTGCGCCCTCGCTGGCGATGACGATCCACCTTCGCGCGTCGCGCGTCTCAGCTACACCACCGGTCAAGTGTCGTTCAGCCCGGCGGGCACCGACGATTGGGTCGGCGCGGTTCTCAATCGGCCTGTCACGACGGGTGACAAGCTGTGGACCGACCAGAACTCTCGCGCCGAGCTGCAAATCGGCTCTGCTGCCATTCGCCTGGGCGATCAGACCGGCTTCTCCTTTTTGAATCTGGACGACCGGGTCATGCAGATTCGTCTGACGGAAGGGATGGTTTCCTTGCGCGTCCGCCGTATGGAACAAGACGAAACGATTGAAGTCGACACTCCGAATCTGGCCTTCAATATTCTCCGGCCCGGACGCTATCGCATTAACGTCAACGAAGCCGGCGACACCACGGTGATCAACGTTCGCGAAGGCGAAGGCGAGGTCACCGGCGGCGGCTCCGCGTTCACCCTCCATCCGAATCAGCAGGGCTACTTCACCGGCACAGACAGTCTGACTCCGGACATTGAATCGCTCGCGCCGGAAGATGGTTTCGATTCATGGTGCAATGAGCGCGATCTTCGCGAAGACCATGCGGTGGCCCGTCGCTATGTTTCCGACGATGTGATTGGCTACGAAGACCTCGACGAGTATGGCGGCTGGCGCCCGGTGCCCGACTACGGCACGGTCTGGTTTCCTCACGTGACCACGGTGGGCTGGGCGCCCTATCGCTATGGTCACTGGGCCTGGATTTCTCCCTGGGGCTGGACGTGGGTCGATGACGCGCCTTGGGGTTTTGCCCCCTTCCACTACGGCCGATGGGTATTTGTCGGCGGAGGCTGGGGCTGGGTGCCGTGTCCGCCTAGGCCTGTGGCGGTAGTTGGATATGTCCGTCCCGTGTATGCGCCCGCGCTGGTTGCCTGGGTTGGCGGACCGCACTTCGCCGCAGGTGTGGCGTTTGGCGGCGGTGGCTTTGCCGCTGGCGTGAATGTCGGCTGGTTCCCGCTTGGGCCGCGTGAAGTGTTTGTGCCGTCCTATGCGGTGAGCCGCACGTACGTCAACAACGTGAACATCTCCAACACCACAGTGAATCAGACGGTGATCAACAATTATTACAACACCACCATCGTCAACAAGAACGTCACCGTGAACAACATGCGGTACGTGAACCAAAGTATTCCTGGCGCGGTGACCGCGACTTCCGGACACGCCTTCACGTCCGCTCAGCCCGTGGGCCGCAACCTCGTGGCCGTGAATCAGAGGGAAATCAGCGGCGCGCCCGTTGCCGTGCATGCCCCGGCCGTCGTGCCGCCCCGGCAAGCGGTTCTCGGTTCCGGTCCCGCGACCAACGTTCGGCCTCCCGTGGCCTTACAGTCCCGCGCGGTTGTGGCGAAGACCGCGCCGCCTCCACCGCCGCCGCCCTTCAACGTTCGTCAGGCGGCCATTGAAAAGAACGAGGGGCGCCCGCTTTCCGTCTCTCAGGCCCAACAGATTCAAGCTTCCCAGAACCACGTCACTGCACCGCCGGTTCGGATTGCTCCTCCGGCACGAACCGTCAATCCGCCAATCAATAACAATCACGTGAACTATGGTCAGACCAATCAGCCCGGACCTGTCAACAACCGGCCGCCCAACACCAATACGTCCGTGAGCGAGCCGAATCATCCGGCCAACGTAAACCCGAACCAGATGCACTCGTACCAGGATCGTCCGCCGGCGTCGCGCACCAATACTTACTCGAACCCACAGCTCGAGCAAAAGCACCAGCAACAAATCGACCAGCTCCAGCGCAAGCAGGACCAGCAATACGAGAAGCTGCAGCAGAAGCAGGTGCAGGAAGAGCAGCACAACAAGAATCAGGAGAATCAACAGCAACTCGAGCAGAAACACCAGCAGCAGATGCAGCAGCTCGAGCAAAAGCAGCACCAGCAGCAGGAGGTTCTGCAGCAGAAGCAGCACGCCGAACACCAGAAGGCTTACAAGGAACCGTCCTCCAACAACAAACCGGCTCCCAGCAGCCACGAAGACAAGGACAAATCACACCACTGATCGCAGTTTTACTCATTCACTTCAGGGCGCGGGCCTCACCGGTTCGCGCCCTTTTTTTCGCCCTTATTCCCTGTGATATCGTGGAAGGTAATCCTATGCCGCTTACCTCCGTTTCGCCGGCTATGTTCCGCCGTGTCGTGGGCAGTTTTCCGACCGGCATCACTGTAATTACCGTTGAGCGCCAGCCCGGTCAGGTCCACGGCATGACCGCCAATTCTTTCACCTCAGTCTCGCTGGATCCCTTGTTAATTCTCGTGTGTGTCGATCACAATGCGCGATTGCTCTCCTACCTGAAGGAGCAGCGCCGTTTTGGCGTGAATATTCTCAAGAATACCCAGCAGCTCGTTTCCGAGCATTTTGCCCGCCCGCAGCTCAATCCGGCCGATGAGTCGCGCATCGGGATCCGCTTTCGGTGGACCGACACCGGCATCCCCTTGCTGGAAGAGGGCCTTGCGCATCTCGGCTGCAATGTCGTTGCCGAGCACGTTTCCGGCGATCACACCATCTTTGTTGGCGAAGTCGAGAGCCTGGAACTCAACCAGGGTGAGCCACTGCTATACTTCCGCGGCAAATACCACACACTTCATCCGTAGCTGATCTCACGATCGTACCTGCAGAAATGAAAAGCCCCGGGCGGGATGGCTCGGGGCTGCATCGGAATCTACTTACAACGTATGACTCTTCTTACCGGTCCGAACTGCCGCTAGGTCGCGCCGGCTCGGCGGAATCGCCCAACTCCTTGCGGTGGCTCTTGACTTCGCGCAACGCATAAATCGGCTTGTTCTGCGATTCGTAATAGGTGCGCGAACTGATCTCGCCCAGAAGGCCCATGGAGATGAACTGGATACCGGAAATAAACGAGACGGCCGCCAGCAGCAACAACGGGCCGTGCTCCGCGATCACGTCGTTGTGTAGGATGAGTTTCTGCGCTACCAGGAAAGTCCCGATCACGAAGCCAATGCCCGTTCCCGTCAGTCCGAGCAACCCGAAGAATTGCAGCGGGCGCGTCGAATAATCCAACAAGAACTTCACCATGATCAGGTCGAAGAACACGCGCACCGTTCGCCCGATTCCATAGTTCGATTTGCCGCTCTTCCGGTCCGGATTGGAAATCGGCACTTCCGCGATCCGCGCGCCGGTCGAACTTGCCAGAGCTGGGATGAACCGGTGCAACTCGCCGTATAGCTGGATTTCCTGCAAGATCTCGCGGCGGTACGCCTTGAAGGTCGTTCCGAAATCGTGCAGCTCGATGCCCGACAGCTTGGCCATCATCCAATTCGCCACTCGACTGGGTAGCCGGCGCATCAGCCAGTGATCCCGCCGCTGCGACCGCCAGCCGCTGACCAGGTCGTATCCCTCTTCGATCTTCTCCAGGAACCTGGGAATCTCTTCGGGATTGTGCTGCAAATCGCCGTCCATCGAGATGACCACGTCGCCGCGGGCGAAATCAAAACCCGCCTTCAGCGCCGCGGTCTGCCCGAAATTCCGGCGCAGCCTCACGACATTTACCCGCCGGTCATGCTCATAAATCTCGCTCAGCACGCGATAGGAATTATCTTTGCTCCCATCGTCCACGAACACCATCTCGTAGGGCTCGCCGATGGAGTCCATCACTTCCGTGATCTTCATGTACAGCGTCGGAATGTTTTCCTGTTCGTTGAAGAACGGCACAACGATTGTGTATCGGATGGGTGATTCGGCGCGCATACGTCTAAACTCGTTTTTCCTTAAATTTGTCCTCAGCCTTCTCTTACGGAAGGCGGCTCCACCGTTTCTTGCCTGTTTGGCCCTTGTAAACCTTGCGTGGCGCTCGGATTCAGGCCAAGTCCCCCATAAGCTTATAGCTTATCAGGCGGATACCCTTGCTGGCGACAAGTTTTCTAATTGCCCCATCCGTCAAGATGTCCAGCTCCGTCTGGCGAGATTCCTGGAGTCGCGTGCTGGTCCGCCGCAAGTCCTCGTCGACATAACCAGGATGACACATCAATTCGGTCGTACCTTCCGGCAGAATGGCCAGCAACTGCGCCACACCCTCGCGAGTCAGCATGCCGGTTTGCGCGATTCCGCAAAAGTAGTCGGTTGTGACCACCCCCGCGCGGTCCGCCATCTCTCGCGCATCTCGGGCCAGCAGTTTCAGGCCCCGCGCTTGAACACCTTGTTTCAAGACCACGCCGGCGTCCTGATCTCCTGACGATAGCGCCGAACGTAGCGTCGATTCCTCATGCGAAACGCGAATCGCTCGAATTCCGTTTTTCTTCGCCAGCCGCAGCGCCGCCTCAAACAACCCCGGCAACATGTGCACATGCTTGTGGCCATCCAGATGACTGGGTTCGATTCCAGCTTCCCGCACCTTGCGGATCTGCGCGCCCCATTCGCGCTCGACTTCCTCGATCGGCAGGCTCCGCCCGGCGATGCGGAGCAACCAGCTCTCCGGCCCGCCTTCCAGGTTTCCGGCGGTGTTCAACAATCCCCGCACCGTTTCCGCCGGCGCCGCGGGCGGTCCGTCGCTCAAATTGAGATGGACCCCTACTCCCAACTCCGGATTGGCCCGCGCCACCTCCAGCGCCGAGTCGAACGCTTCTCCGTTCGCCAGAAGGGAAGTGCTCGTCACCAGTCCCTGGCGGTGGGCGTCCGCAATGCCGCGATTCACCCCTTCGGTCCAGCCGAGGTCATCCGCATTGACGATGAGATTCTTCAATTCTTTCCGTTCTCCTGTCCCTTCGGACAGCTACTCTTTCGGCTTCTGCTTGGCATTCGTACCATTGACCGCCCTTCTTTCTAACTCTAGCATGACCCTCCAGAGGCCATCATGACGGTGAACTTGCGCGAAATGAAGCAAGTTGGGGCGAAATACCGCGAAAAACGCCGCGGCCGCCGCATGAATTCCCGCGTGCAAATCAAGCTCGAGTGGGAATCGCACGACGGCAAGCCGCATTCGCTCCAAACAAACACCCGGATCGTGAATCCTTACGGTTGCATGGTCGTGCTGTCCGAGTCCTTGGAACTGGAGCAGCGCCTGGCGCTCACGAATCTGGCCACGCAAGGCAGCAACGCTGCGGTCGTCGTCTGGAAAGGCAATGAAAGTCCCGAAGGCTGGGAATACGGCATCGAGCTCGTCGCACCCGACATGGATTTCTGGGGGCTGGAACTGTGACGCCTTTGCAAAAACCGAACGCTCCGTCGGCTGCCGCTGGCACCCCGCAGGTGAAACGCGGCGCTAATACCGCAAGACCGCAGACGAATGAAGAACGCCGCCGCGCGCAACGTGTGCTTCTGCGCATGCCGGTGCTGATTCACTTGCCCGGCAAAGCCAACCCGATTAGCGGTTTCACGCACACCGTTTCCGCCACCGGCGCCATGGTGATTCTCGCCGAAGGATTGGCAACCGGCACAAAGCTCTCCATCGAGAATCCGAAGACGCAGAAAAAGGTCGAAGCGCACGTGGTCCGGCCTCCCCAGATGAACCCGGAAGGCTCGTTGGTGCCCATCGAATTCAACGCGCCGTCACCACAGTTCTGGAATATCTTCTTTCCACCAACCACCAACTGACCGCGCTGCTGAACCGGCTATTGAAGCGTGAAATTCAATCCGATTCCGTGGGATTGTCCGCCCGTGGCTCCCTGAACCGTCAGCCCGGCTGAGCCGGTCACCGCGACATTCAGACTTCCATTCGTTTTCGACGCGAATGTGTTGCTGTCGCCCGAGTACTGGGCGGCAACCGTATGAACACCGACGGTGAGTCCCGACAATTGAATCTGCGCAACTCCAGAAGTGACCGCACTGGGGCTCGCAAACCATCCACTATTACCATCAACGATGAAGGTAACCGTTCCTCCCGGTGTTTTGGACGATGTGACATTGGCGGTAAGGTTCACACTGCCGCCGGAAGTGGAGCCATACGGAACCTTCACGCTCGAAGCGCTCAAAGTGATGGAGGACGGCACAGGTCCGCCGCCTCCGCCACCGCCGCCTCCCGTTGATCCTCCTCCGCATCCTCCAAAGCCCAGCAACAACACAATGGACAAGGCTAGCGCCATACCCGGAGCCAAGCGATTCCCACGCAGCCGGAATGGCACTAGAAGGAGCAGCAGAAGTGCAAACAACGAGGCCGCAGCGGCTGGCCAATTCAAGCGCGGAGCCATGTACGGAAGCGGCGGCGGCAAGGGAACTATGCTTGTCGTCGTACTTGAAGACGGCGCCAGGGACGAAATCGTCAGCGTGGCCGTCGCGGGGCTGCCGTTGCTGAGATTGACGGTACCCGGCGAAAAACTGCAGGCGATCCCGGGGGGTTGCGCTTGCCCAAGAAGGTTGAATGGTGGGCAAGTGAGTGTTACCGGGCTCGCGCCATTTCCTGCCGGCGTCACTGTAATCGTAGCGGTCGCGGAACCGCCAGCCGTTATGGACGTGGACGCTGGGTTGCTGGCGAGACTGAAGTCCTGAATGTTCACGTTGACATTCAGTTGCGCCCCGCTTTGCCCGTAGTTCGAATCTCCCGCAAAATTCGCGGTGTAGAAACCTGAAGACTGTGGCGTCGTGGTCAGAACCGCACGTAACGCGATGTTGCCGGAACCATCCGTGACAGGAGTGTACGTAACGGTTCCACTCACCGGGTTGTTGTTGAAGGAAAAGGACACAGCCTGGCTTATCGCAGGGCCTGCCACCACTGTCGAATCTACGACCGCCGTCAATGTAATGCTGCTCCCAAACGGAACCGTGGTGGAGTCAGCGGTTAGCGTTGTTGTCGTGCCGTCGTGCACCTGTGTCGTCGCTGGCGTTGATGTCGAGGGTGCATAGTTCGCGTCGCCATTGAATGTCGCGCTGTACGTGTGTGAGCCTGGGGTCGTCTGATTCACCATCAAATACGCGTACAAAAACGGTCCATTCGCCTGCCAGTTGCACGTGGGAGTGCCCGGCATCACCGCTTTCCCGTCATAAAAAGTCACGTTGCAGGCCGGCATCGCTCCGTAAACATTCATCGTCACAATGATTCCCACCTCAAACGGAGTGGTGATCGTGGGTGGCAGCGGCGGATTCGAGGGAAGGATTCTCGTTGTCGCTGGCGTCACGGTAAGACTCACGGTTGGCGATGTACTTCCCGTGTAACTGCTGTCGCCGCTGTATTGCGCCACCAGAGAGTACGTGCCCCCGCCCAAGGTTGGGTTCACGTCACGCGTGTATCCCATGTTGTTCAGGTTATAGGTTCCACCATCCACTCCGGTTCCATTGCCGGTCAGCAACACGGTGCCGGTTGGACAGGTCGTTTCGTTTACCTGATCGCAGGTCGGTGAGGGAGGACCACTCGGGTTCGCGCTCGCCGAACTGTTCGTTACATAGATCCGTAGGCGATAGGGCGACGCATAGGGAACCGAACTGGCGTTTCCGTTGACCAGCGCTCCGGTGCTGGCGTCGTAGAGCGGCACGACGATGAATGTCTTGCTGCTCTCCTGCGTCACCGTCACTGTTGCCGGCGCGGAATCGCTCGGCGCGTTTGTGCCGTCTCCCGCGTAATGTGCATATACCTGATAAGTGCCACCCGGCAGATTCTGTGTTGTTCCGCTGAAGCTCCCGTTTGTCAGGGTGAACTGGTCCAGGCCCTGGGTCGAACCGTCGGTGAATTTAGCCAGCAGCGCAACGTCACCGGTAGCCTTACCGCTCGTCGGAGTTACCGTTATGCTCACAGGAACGTTCTCGTTCCCGTGCACGATCCCCGTTTGTTGTGACAACGTCAGCGTCGTGGCTGTCGCCACTGCGTTTGCGGTGCTCCAATTGTTCACCAGGTTTTTGACGTTCACCGAACCTAAGCCGGTGGCTGTGTCGTACCCGGCGGCGGCAATCCACGCCGGGTTGTTCTTCGAATCCACAAGGATCCCGACACCGCTCTTGACCGTGGAACTGCAGTTCGGCGACCCTCCACTGCACGGCACCGAATTATTGTTCTTCGTCACATCGTAAAACATGCAGGTATTTCCGGTCAGCGCCGCAAGCGAGGCGTTACACGTTGCACCCGTCTTTTTCGCAAGGCCATACAGCACGTAGTTCGGATTCCCCTGGCGGCTGTTCATCTTTTGGTTGACCAGCGCCATGATTCCCGCGAATGACGGTGCAGCCGCGGATGTTCCTCCGACGGCCTGGTAATTGAACCCCGCGTTCCCCAAGGCGCACGGCGTTGTCGGAGGATTGGTCGCGTCCGCCTGACACACGATATAGGCGCTTTGCGTAAGCCCGTTGCCGGAAAACAGCGAAACGTCCGGCAGATCCCGGTGGTTGTCATTCGGCATGCCGGTGATCCCCACCTGCCACGAAGGCTTCGTGTACACGCTGCTCGGGCCACCGCCACCCGCGATGATGTTCAATTGCGAACTGCTCGACGTGCATCCAGTGACGCCGACGACGGCGCAACTGTCGTTCCATGGCATCTCCGGTATGTAGCCGAGCGCTGAGGCGTGTGTCGTCGGATTGTTTCCAGAATAATCATTCCAATACTGGCTCCACTTACTGGCTTGATCGAAATCCGTTCCTCCCACCGCTACGTTGAAGGGTGTGGACGCGAGCCCGTTTACCGCCAGTCCGTTCGCCGCCGTGGTCGCCGTCGTGAAATTGTCGCAGCCCGCTGAGCCGTCGTCGCCCGCCGAGACAATCGCCGTGATTCCTTGCGACGCTGCCTGCTCCCACAGCGAGTTGTAAAACGCGTTTCCGGCACTACCCAGTGCGCTCTCGCACGACCCGTAGCTTTCGCTCATTACCCCGGCCAGATTGTGCTCGATGATGTACAGCGCGGAGAGGTCGATGCCTGAGGACGCGGCCGTCGACGCCGATACGACCAGGTCCACCGTTGCTCCCGGTGCCGTCGCCCCGGACCACTGCACGTCCAGGTCTGCTTCTGTTTCTTCATCGACGCTGGTTATACCCGGATCGGCGCCATTCAGTATGACGTTCGCGCTGGAAAATTGTGACGGCAAATTGAACAGTGTCCGGAAATTCTGGACATCCGCAACACTGATATTTGTTTCCCCGACGATTGCAATCGTTTGTCCTGTCCCGTCGACACCCGTACCGTACAGTGGGCTCGCGTTGTAAATCGTGGCGAAATCGCCAGGAGCCATGTAATAGCCCCCTCCCGGGGCGGTATAGAGCGGCCCTGGCCCTGTTGCATCGTCCCGACGGGGATATTTGGACATCCGCACCACGTGCGACTGCCGGGGGAAATTGTTCAACGACACAATTCCCGCTACCACCGGCGCCAAAGCCGCTGGAATCTGCGGGTCGTTAGCGTTGGCAACGTACGTGTGCCCGTTCACCTGATAATTCCGCAAACCCGTACCGAACGCCGCTTGCACCTGGTTGGCACTCCCCGAAAACTCGACGACCGTCTTCCCGGCGTAGACATGATCCACGGTGAAGCCTTGCTGCTGCAGCCACTGGGTCACGGTCTGAATATCCGCGTCCGCGGGCCCGAATTGCGCACCAAACTGCTCCGGCGTCAGCCACCGATGGTAGTTCGGTGAACTCTTGTCCTGCTGTGCCTCCAGAAAGTCTCGCAGCGCAGCTTCCTGATCGGCGGTGCGCTTCAGCAGAAGCAGCATTCGCGTCATCGGCTGCCCCGCGCTCACTGCGCCGCGGTCAGATTCCGCACGCGCCAGGGGATGCACATTCCCTGTGAGCGTAACGCGGTCGGCGTTGTTCACCTTTTCATTGATTTGGGGAGCGGCTTGCCCCCAGAGCGCGCTACTTAAGACACACAAAGCACCAACGAGCAGATTGCACTTCTGCACACAACCCCGGAGAGTGATCATTTTGTCTTGGATCCGGCTTGCGAAATTTACTCCCGCCCGGAGCAAGGTGGCGGACTTGCGTTGAGGTTAGCACCCCCAACGAGACGGTGTCTAGGCGAGTACGTTACACGGGTGTTAAAGACGACAGCAACTCTTACGCACAACAAAAACGCCCCGTTGGTCCGGGGCGTCTTTGCGAGCGCAGTCAGTTGTCCGCGTGCTATTGGACGGTAATCGTCGTCGATCCCGTCGATTTGCTGTAGTTCGTATCGCCGCTGTACGTCGCGCCGATGGTGTGGTTCTTCCCGCCTCCTCCACCGCCGCCTCCGCCACTGCCGCCACCGCAACCGCTGATGGTGATCGCCGTCAGCGCCGCAGCCAGCAAGCCCGCATACACATACGCGTGCTTACGCGTCTGAGGCTTCCACTTCAGCGCCAATGCAAAGAACAGCATGCTGACGAGTGCGAGACTCAGCGGTAACCACGGCGTCAGCCGGAATCGCCTGTCCGAGTTTGTCGGCGGATACAGTCCCGAGATCGCGGTCGATATCGTCGCCCTGCAACTGGCGGTGCCGCTGGCGCTGGCTGATGCAGCGGTTGGCGTGTAGCTCACTGAACCGGAAATCGCCGTCCCGTCCAGCGTGAACTGCACCGTGCCGCCGTTCGTGATCCCGCAGGGTGCTTCGCCGTTGCTGTTCGTCGTGACTTGTGCGGCTAGCGTCACCATTTGCCCCGAAGTGATCGGGTTTGCGCTGCTGGCCACTGCCGTTGATGTCACTGCTTGCGTGATGGTCACAGAAAGCGTGTTGCTCGTGCTGCTCTGGAAGTTCGCGTCACCACTGGTGAACGCCGCCGCCAGGCCATGGCTTCCCGCCGCCAACTGGATCGGCTGATCCTCCGCGATACCTTCCCCGTTTAGATTTGCCATGTTCGTTGCATTCACTTGCCCCGCAATCGGCCAATCGTTGAGCGCGTTGCCATTGTCTGTCAGCGCGACGGTTCCCTTGGGGCACGGGTTTGCTGGCGGGAACACGGTATTGCTGCTCGAAGTGGTGCACGCTGTTCCGTTCGATGGCGTCACCAGAATCTGCAGGATATACGCGCTCCCGTAGGAGACCGACACCGATCCCGTCTTCGGCGTCAAAGGAAGCCCGTTGGAATCGAATTCGACGAAGCCCACCGTCGTTTTGCTCGTCTGATTCGCGCCACTCACGCTGAGAGCCACCATGGACGACGTGCTCGCGCCAAGTGTGACGTCCCCGCCGTAATAGGCTTGGATGTACGCCGTTCCCGGTGGCAGCAGATTGCTCTTTGCGGAGACCGTTCCCCCGCCGTTCAGAGCGAATGGGCCCACCGCCCCGAGAACTGTCGCCTGGTCACTGGCGTACGCCGTGATGCCGACCGTCTCTCCGGAAGCTGGAGCCGGTGCGACCGTCACCGGTATCGTGAAGTTCGTTGATCCCGACGTGCCACTCGCCGGGCTCGGTGTGCCGATTGTCGTTGTCGATGCCGTTCTATGGAAGGTGCTCCACTTCGTCAGCAGGTTGCCCACATTGATCGATCCCAACCCCGTGGCCAGATCGTAACCTGGCCCCGAGGTGAATGCGGCGGCGTTCCCCTGATAGACGATTACGCCAAACCCCGAATTCGATGTGTTGCTGCAATTCGGGCTGCCCGCCACGCACGCAGCCGAGTTGTTGCCTTTGGCTATGTCGTTGAAGATGCACGCGGAGTTCGGCGCCTGCACCGTTCCCGAAGTATTTGCTGTGATGCAAGCGTGCGACGTATAGTTCGTGTCGCTCGCTGCCAGGCCGTACAAAACATAATTCGCGTTACCTTGGCGCTGCCCCGTCTGCTGGTTCACAAGCGCCATCACGCTCGCAAACGCCGGTGTCGAGGCGGAGGTCCCGCCGACCAAAGTGAATACCGCGGATGTACTGCTGAGCGAACAGGGACTATTGTTCTGCTCGGTCGAGTCGGAATTACAAGTAACCAGCCCCACGTTGTTTTGTCCGTTGCTCGCAAAGAAGGAAACGTCCGGCGTCAACCGGGTTGTGTAGCCCGTCGTATTCGGAATGCCCAAGCTCGCGTTCGCCGTTTGATACGGTGGTTTCGCGTAGCCGCCCGGACATCCGCTCCCGCTGCTCGTCGTCACGAAGCAACTTGGGCCTCCTCCGCCTGCCGTCACATCCGTTCCATCCGAGGCAACGGTTGTACATTGGCCCGTCGGGTAATTGATCGCGCACGCGGAGTCATTCCAGGTGATCTCGGGCATGTACTTCAGCGCCGAATTAGTTGTCCCGCTTGTCGTGTTCCAGTAGGTGTTGTTCTGTGTCGAGCTGTCGAAGTCCGTGCCACCCACCGAGACGTTGTACGGCGTCGATGTGATGCCGCTCACCGCCACACCTTTGATCGCTGCATTCACCGCCAGATCGCACTCGGCCGATCCGCTGTCGCCCGAAGAGACCGCCACCGTGATTCCTTCCGCCGCCGCTTGCTGCCATAGCGCGTTGTAGAACGCGTTCCCGGTGGTTCCCAATCCCGCTTCGCACGCGCCATAACTTTCACTCAAGATCGGCGCGATGTTGTTGTCAACGATATACACCGCGGAAAGGTCGACCCCGCCGATAACGATGTAAGGGTCCGTGTCCGCAGACTCCGAAACCACGAATTTAATATTGGCGTTCGGTGCGATTGCTCCCGCCCACTCCAGGTCCAGATCCGATTCGCCTTCATCGCCGGGCACCAGCCCCGGGTCCGGTCCATTCAGGATCACTTGCAGGTTGCCGGTATTCGCCGCGGTGTACGCAGGGCATTGCGGCGACAAGTTGAACAGTGTCCGGAAATCGCAGATGTCTTGCAGGTTGACGTTCGACTGCCCAACCACCGCAATCGTCTGCCCGGTCCCGTTGGCGCTCGAGGGCACGTTGTAGATCGCGCTGAAGTCCCCCGGTCCCACGGCAAAGTTGGGCGTGGCTCCCGTGCCGAACGTGACCATCGGGCTCACCTGGCCACTGGCTAGATCTTTCCGGAACACTCCCAGCTTCTTTACATGCGCCTGTCGCGGAAAATTGTGCAGCGCCACAACGCCCGCCACTACCGGCGACAGCGCCGTCGGAATCTGCGGGTCGCTCACATTCGCGAAATGTTCCTCGCCATTCACGCTGTATCGGTGAATCTCTGTATGAAATGCCTTGCGTACCTGCCCGGCGTTCCCGCTGAACTCGACTACCGTTCGTCCCTGCGAAACCTTACCTACCTGGAAACCCTGACTCGTCAGCCAGTCGGTCACCGCCTGCACGTCCGAGTCCGATGGCCCGAACTGTCTGCCGAACTGATCCGGCGTCAGCCAGCCATGAAAGTTACCCGACCCTTTCGTCTGCTGCTGGTCGAGCAACTGCCTCAGTGACTGCTCTTGCGCGTCGCTGCGCTGCAATAACAGCAGCATCCGCGTCATCGGCTGTGAATCCGCTATGGCCCCTCGGTCATTCGCGGCCCGAGCGAAGGGATGTACGTTTCCCGTAATTTTTACCGTGTCTGTGTCATCCACCGTGCTTACCACGCGCGAAGACACGGCACGCTGCGCATCCGCCGAACTTAACCCGAGAAATCCGAACGCCATCGCGGTCATAATCCACCGGCGAACGAAAACGCACCTGTTCATAGTTTCCTCACCCACCTTGGATTTTCGTCGTTACTTCGATAGGACTTCCTGGAACTATGGACGCGGCCCCCACTCGCAGGCACAGTTCAACAGCCTTTTCGATGCATCTCGAAGACGAACGGTTGACAGGGACCGCTTGCCAAACCGCCTTCGTCCAGCTTATCTACCTCTAATTTAACGTTACTGTAAAATCCGCCTTCTGCACGATTCCGTTGGAACTCCCGGTGACCTCAATCATCACCTGTCCCGTGATCGACTGCGCCAGCGGCTGCGCGGTCGTCGACGCCCGGCTGTTCGCATCCCCGGAATACTGCGCGGTCAGCTCGTGTACGCCAACCGGCAGTGTGGTCGTCACAAACGTCGCGATACCCGAGCTGACCCTTACCGGACTGCCAAGAGCTTGTCCGTTGTCAAAAAGTTGCACGGTGCCGCTCGGCGTGGCCGCCCCGGAGGGTGTTACTGTCGCCGTTATCGTGACCGGCGAACCGAACGCCGCCTTGCTCGCCGACGAGCTCAAAGTAAGGATTGTGTTGAATGGGCCGCCGCCTCCCCCTCCCCCGCCTCCTCCCCCACACCCATACACCGCCGCTGCAAGTACGATCAACCCGGCAATTACCGCAAAGTTTCGCCCATTCGTGCCGAATCCAATGGCCAGCCCCAACAGACCGATAACCAGCAACCCGGCCAGCAACGGAAGTGAGCGACTTGGGTGGTCCTGTCGCTCGGCCGTTTTCACCGCCCCCGCTGCGGTTGACGCCGGTGTCAGCGTCACTGTTGTTGTTGCCGCTCCGCTCGTTACCGGGACGTCTGCTTGGGCGAAGGCGCACGTATATCCGGCGGGTAGGGCGGTCGTGCCCGTCGCGCACGTTAGAGCGACTGTTCCCGTGAATCCGCCGCTTGGCGTGATCGTCACCGTGCCGCTGCCTGCGCTGCCTGCCGTCATCGCAAACGACGTCATGCTCAGCGCAAAGGTCGATGAGCTTAGTTGGACAGCCGTCGAGTCCTTTGCTTGCCAGTTCGTGTCCCCTTCATAATGCGAATGGACTGAGTGTACCCCCGGCGCGAATTTCAGCCGCGCGCCATAGACAGCGCTCCCCGCGGGGCCCGCCGTCACGATCTGCTTTGCCATCAATTGCGCCGCGCCGCCATTGAGCGAATCCCAGATTTCCACGATGCCGGTGGGGTAGGGAAGTTGTGCATTACCGGGAATGCCGGTAACGCTCACAACGACGCTCGCTTGCTGATTCGCCGATACCGTTGTGGGCGCGCTCAGAGACACCTGCGGCACTCCCTTTTGCACCGTGAAGGTTGTCGCCGAACTGCTCGACCCCGCGTTCGTTGAGTCGCCGGAATACACCGCGTAGACCGAAGCGGTGCCCGCTTGCGTCCACGCGAACTGTATCGTTGCCGTACCGCTCGTGATCGGTGTGGCTGCCGAACGCGGCCCGACGGCGTCCCAGATGGTCACCGTTCCTGTGGCCGTCTTCGGCGTGACCGTGACAACAAATGTCCCCGTGTCGCCGAGCTTTACCGGAGCCGGCCCCACCACCAGTGTCGTGGCACTGCTTGTTCCAGGGTTGCTGCCAACCGTGACCGTTGCGCTCACCTCATTTGTCGTATCGCCTGACGTCACGCTCACATAATTAGGATCCGCGCTTCCGTCGTAGCTCGCACCGATCACGTGGGTTCCCGCCGTCAGCCCGCTGAGCAGCACGCTCGCCTGAGCCTGCGACCCGAAGAGGCCTCCCGTCTGCAGCGCGGTGGAAGGGCCGCATGGAGTTCCATCACAGGTGAACTGCACTGCCCCGGTCGCCGCGGCCGTGCCTTCACCGGAGACAATGGCGTGCGCGCCAATGGTTCCGCCTACAGGAACTGTCAGCGAATTCACTCCCACAACGACGAACGGCGTGCCCTTTCCAATCGTGAAGCTGAGTGGGGTAGAACTGCTGGTGTGAAAACTGTTGTCGCCCGAATAGCTGGCCGTCAGGGAATGCGAGCCTGGTGCAAACGCGAACGACGCTCCGCCTCCAGTAGGGAAGTACGCCGTGCCGTCCGGCGCAAGCTGTGAGCTGTACACCACATTGTTGGTGTTGTCTGCCAGTTGAATCGTACCGCTCGCCACGCCTTGAGCCGATTTTCCCGCTACCGATACTTTCACCTGCAGCGGTGCGCCATACGCGGCGGTTCCGCTGGCTAATCCCGCAGCCGCCACCGTTGTCGTGCTGTCTTCCGGCGTAATCGCTACCGCCAAAACTGCGGAATCGCTCGCTGCAAATGTGGCGTCACCCGCGTAGTGCGCCCGAACATTGTATTGTCCGCCCGGCAAGTCGCTGACGGTTCCAGAGAACATTCCCCCGCTCAACATCATTGTTTGCCTGGAGTCCGTTCCGGCGTCGGTCTCGATGGCAATCAAGCCCGTCGGCGTTGCGGTGCTCGCGGTGCTCGTAACCGTTCCATTGAGCGCAATTGGCGTGCCGTGGACCGCGCTCAAGCCAGAGCCTTGCAGCGTCACTTGCGACGGTTCGTACGTGGCACTCGTCCAGGCGTTCGCCAGGTTTGCGGCGTTAACGGATCCGAGCCCCGTCACCAGGTCGTAGCCTGGTCCGGCGGAGTAGCCATGCAAGACGCCGTTCGTTCCACTCGTGGTGGAAGAACAGCCCGGCGAGCCGCCCGCGCAGGGCACATCGTTGTTGCCCGACCTAATATCGTAAAAAACGCACGAATTCGCGGTCGCGGGATTCGTTTGTTGCGACGAATCGCAAACATTCGCCGCGGTCGCCGCCAACCGGTACAGCGTGAAGTTGATCTGCCCCTGAAACGCTCCGTTCTTTTGTTCGATCAACGCCAGCAGGCCTGCCATCGCGGGCGTTGCGACAGACGTCCCCCCGACCAGCGTCAATCCCACCACTTCCTGCTGCGAATTAATCTGGCACGCCAGGCCGCCCAGACTCGTGCAATACACGTAGTCGTCGTGGGTAGCCGCCGAAGCGAACGCTAAATCCGGAATGTCGCGCGCGCCGTCCGAAGGAACTCCGGTTCCCGTTTGCCAGTCGGGCTTTGCATGCGTAGTGCTGGCACCACCTCCACTCGCCAGCAGATTCATATTCGTGTTCCCATACGCGCAGTTCGTGGGCGTCGGGGCCTGCCCGGGATCGCAGCTTTCATTCCACGCGGCCTCCGGGATGTACCCAATTGCTGAGGAATAGTCGCTGGCATTCGTGGCATTCCAATAGGTCGACGGTTGCGTCCCGTCGTTAAATTCTGTCCCGCCGATCGCCACGTTATACGGTGTCGCCGCGACGCCATTTACCGCCGGACCATACTGTGCCGGCACCCCTGAGGTCGGGTTATCACACCCCGCCGCTCCGTTATCACCTGTCGCGACCAGCACAGTGATGCCCTCAGCCGCAGCCTGTTGCCACAACGCGTTGTAGAACGCGTTGCCCGTGCTCCCCAGTGCCTGCTCGCACGCGCCGTACGTGTACGTCAGAATCGGCGCCACTTCGTTGTCGATCGCGTATGCCGCCGCCAGGTCCACGCCGCTGGTTGTGTCTGTGCTTCCCGCTATGATCACGTCGATCGTCGCGCCCGGCGCGACCGCTCCGGCCCACTCCGCGTCCAGCAGCGCCTCCTCCGCGTCGAGTTGGCCGGTAATTCCCGGGTCGGGTCCCACGACTTGAATATTCGGATCGTTTGTCTTCAGTCCGAAGATCGTCCGGAATGCCTGCACGTCCGTTAGTGTGATTTGCGACTGCGCTGTCACCGCAATCGTGATCCCGCTGCCGTCGATCCCGCCGCTCAGCAACGCTTTCGTGCCATAGATGGCCGCGAAGTCTCCCGGTGCCACATAATACGTATTCCCGGTGGAACCGCTTGCCGTCAGATTCGGAACCACCCTCTTCTGGCCCTGGATGCTGGCTCCCGCCACGCCCTTCAGCGTCTTCACGGGCGGCCGCCTGCCGAAATTGTTCAGCGAAAGCACGCCTCGCGTCACTCCGCCAAGCGCCGCTGGAATGGCGATCTCGGTCGAGTTCGATATGTACGCCTTGCCGCCCACCTGGTAGTACTGCAGCTTGGTATGAAAGGCCGATTCGACTTGCGCCACTGTTCCGCTGAACTCCAGCCAGCGCCGCCCCGTGCTCACTCGGCTCACCTGCAATCCCGCTCCAGCCAGCCACGCGCGCACTTGATCGACCGAATCGGAACTTGCTCCAAACCGCGCGGCAAACTCGTTCGCAGTCAGCCAGTGGTGATAGTTCGGCGAGCGCTTGTCGTGTTGATCCGCGATCAGCGCCTGCAGTTCCGCTTCCTGCTCGCCGCTGGGCGCCAGCACCA
>Ga0335069_10002539_pt1 | contig 28022 bp, 22 predicted proteins | sample Lox_Sample_11_FD_206714 | JGI IMG/M metagenome (GOLD analysis project Ga0335069, IMG submission 206714) | Soil microbial communities from Loxahatchee National Wildlife Refuge, Florida, United States - Lox_Sample_1.1 | ecosystem: Environmental > Terrestrial > Soil > Wetlands | place: USA...
GTGAGGGGCGGTCGAGCGGCCGGTATTGCCGGAGAGTGCGATGACCTGCCCTGCCGACACCGCATCGCCGCGGGATACCAGGATGCGCGACAGGTGGCCGTACATAGTCTGATAGCCCGAAGGGTGTTGGAGTAACACGAACAGTCCGTATGCCGAATCCGTGCCGGCGCGCTCCACCACGCCGCCACCCGACGCTCTGACGTCCGATCCCTCCGGCACGGCCAGGTCGATGCCCGGGTGGACTTCCTCGTTCAGCGTATCCGCCACCATGCCTCGCGTGCGATACGAGGGAACCGAGAGCGGCCACCGATGGGGAATCGAGGGACCCGTCAGCTGCGCGCTCGCCGAGTCGGCGGCCGGAGCGCGCGCGAGCATGGGCGGCGCGATGTAGAGCCGCTCTTCCCCGGCGGCGTACTGCCCGCCGGCATCGTCCGGGGGCGTCGGCATTCTCGCGCCGAGCATGCCTCGCAGGTGCGCGTAGCGGGCCTCGGCGTCGGCGAGCGCTTGCGCGAGTTGGTCGACCCGCGCGTTCTCGCGCGTCAACTCGTCCACGCGGTGCTGCAACAGCGGGGCCCGCAGCGCGGCCGAGAGGATCGGTCCATACGCGATGACGATCAGGGCGACGACGACCACGACGGTCCCGAGCGTGATCACCAGGGCGCGCGCGAGCCAGGACGGCACCTGGAACTGTCGCGACGCCAGCGCTCCGTTCCGGTGGACGATGACCGTGTAGCCCGAGGCCCGCACTACCCGTCCCAGCGCCTGCCGAGGATGACTTCGAGGAGCCGGCCGAGGTCCTCTTCCGAGTAGAAGCGCACCTGGACGTGCCCCTTCCCTTTCCCGGTGAGCACGACGGCGACGTCGGTTCCCAGCTTCTTCCGCAAGGCCGTCTCGATGCGTGCGACCTCGGGTGGTACCCCGCGACGCGGGGAACGCCCTCCGCGCCGGGCGGCGGCGGGGGCGCCGCGGGCGTGGCGCTCGACTTCGCGCACCGACCATCCGTTGGCCACGGTCTCGCGCGCCAGGCGCTCGATCTGCCGGTTGTCGCCGAGGCTGAGCAGGGCGCGGGCATGGCCGGCCGAGAGCGCCTCGGTGCTCACCAGTTGCTGAACGCTCTTGGGCAACTTGAGGAGGCGGACGGCATTGGCCACCGTCGAGCGGTCCCGCCCGACTGCCTCCGCGATCGCCGTGTGAGACAGGTGGAATTCCTGCGCCAGCCGCTCGTAGCCCTCGGCTTCGTCCATGGCAGTGAGGGATGCCCGCTGGAGGTTCTCGACCAGGGCGAGCGTGAGGAGCGTACGGTCGTCCACGTCCCGGACGACCGCCGGGATCTTCTTCCAGCCCAGCTCGCGCACCGCCCGCCAGCGGCGCTCTCCGGCGACCAGCTCGTAGCCGGCTCCGACCTGCCGGACCACGACGGGCTGCAGCAGGCCGCTGGCGGCGATCGAATTGCGCAGCTCCGTCAGGGCCACGGGGTCCATGGCCCGGCGCGGCTGGAACCGGTTGGGTTCCATCGCGTCCACCGCGAGCTCGCGCAGCGCGCCTTCGCGCTCGGCCTCCTCCACCGACCCCACGCCCAGCAGCGCCTCGAGGCCGCGGCCGAGCCGGCGCCGGCTGGCGCCTGCGCCGCTCACTTCGCCGCCTCCGCCGGATGGCGCCCGCCGGAGCGCACGTCGCCCGCCACCCTGGAAGCCGTGCGGTGGATCAACTCCTCCGCCACGCCCAGGTAGCTCTGGGCCCCCACGGAGCCGATGTCGTACAGCAGGATCGGCTTGCCGAAGCTGGGGGCTTCCGCCAGGCGCACGTTCCGGGGGATCGCGGTCTTGAACATCCGCGCGCCGAAGTACTCCTGAGCCTCTTCCGCGACCTGGCGGGAGAGGTTCAGGCGCGCGTCGTACATGGTCAGCAGCACGCCGTCGATCGCCAGGCGCGGATTGAAGTTGCGCTGCACCAGGCGGACGGTGTTCAGCAGCTGGGAGAGTCCCTCCAGCGCGTAGTACTCGCACTGGATGGGTATGACGACGGAGTCCGCCCCCGTGAGCATGTTCAGAGTCAGCAGCCCCAGCGACGGTGGGCAGTCTATCAGGATGTAGTCGTAGGACTTGCGGATGCCGTCGAGGGCGCCGCGCATGATGGACTCACGGCGCGCGCGCGAGACCAGCTCCACCTCGGCTCCCACCAGGTCCCGGGACGCCGGGGCAACGTCGAGGAAGGGGAAGTGGACCGCGCGACGGACGACGTCCGCCAGTGGCCGACCGTCGAGCAGGACCTCGTAGACCGTGAGCTGCAGCCCGTCTCGCTCCAAACCCACGCCGCTGGTGGCGTTCGCCTGCGGATCGGCATCCAGCAGCAGGGTCCGCTTCTCCGCCGCCGCCAGCGACGCGGCCAGGTTGACCGCCGACGTCGTCTTGCCGACGCCGCCCTTCTGATTCGCGATTGCGATGACCCTGGCCATTGGGGGGAACAATGTATCTGTTGCACGTGCAACGGGCTAGCGCATTTCGGGGACTGCCTCGCGGTGTTGCACGTGAAACAGGGGTCCCGGCCAAGGACCCCCGTTTGGCGTTCAGGCCGCGACGGTCAGGCCGGGTTCAGCTCTGCCTGGCCCAGCGCCACAGCTCCTTCAGGTTCGGCCGCTTGCCGTACATCAGGATGCCGATGCGGTAGACCCGCCCCGACAGCCACACGATGAGGAGGCTCGATGCCACGGCAATCGCCAGCGACATCACGAGTTGCGATGTCGGCACGTCGGACGTGGCCACGCGCACCGGCATGATGATTGGGGAGGAGAAGGGGATCATGGAGGTCACGACCGCCATCTGGCCGCTGGGGTCGTTGAGGGCGGCGAACGACACGATCAGCGAGAAGACCAGCAGCATCATCACCGGCTGCTGGGCCTGCTGTGCCTCCGAATCCGCCGTGACCGTGGCGCCGACCACCGCGAACAGCGCCGAGTAGAGCAGGAAGCCGAGCACGAAGTAGACGGCTATGACGGCGAGGAGTCCGCCGCTGATGGCCGGCATCGTGAATGCGCCGACCTGCGCGGCCGAAACGTGGAACGCGCCGAGGATCTGGACCCGGAAGTGCACGACGAGGTACCCCGTCAGCCCCCAGATGCCGAACTGGAACAGCCCCACCCCGCCCACGCCGATCACCTTGCCGAGCATCAGCTGGAACGGTCGCAGGCTCGACACCAGTACCTCGATGATGCGGGTCTGCTTCTCCTCGAGCACGCTGCGCATCACGTTGATGCCGTAGATGAGGATGATCATGTAGAGCACGATCCCCACGCCGTAGCCCAGGAAGAACGTCACCATCCCGGATTCTCCCGTGGTTCCGTGCTTGCTGATGCGTTCGGTGCGCAGGGTGATGCCGCGCTGCGCGTCCTGCACGATGGACGCATCCACGCCGTGCTGCGCCAGGCGCTCGGTCACGACCGTCTGCCGCAACAGTCCCTCCATCACGCTCATGTCGGTGATGGACGAGATGTTGCGGCCGCGGTACGTCGCCATGCCGGACTCGACCGTGGCCGTGGAGACCGTCAACACGCCGTCCAGCGCCTCCTGGCGGACCGCGTTCGTCAACGAATCCTGGAGGACCGAATCCCGGCCGGCGGCCGCCGGCAGCACGGTCACGGCGTAGCGGCCCGTCGCCTGCAGCTGCGTGCTGAGCCGCTCGGCGAAGCTGCCGGAGCCCTCGTCCACGAGCACGATGTGGTTGACCCGTCCCGCCCGCGTCATCAGCAGGCTCGGCAGGACGGTCACGCTGATCATGAAGAGCGGCCCGAGGATCGTGGAAATGAGGAACCACTTCGAGCGCACCCGCTCGACGAACTCGCGCCGGATCACCGCCCAGACCTTACGCATGGGCCACCTCCGCGTCCGCTGCGTCGGGCCCGGCCTTGTCGAGGAAGATGCGGTTCAGCGACGGCTCGATGCGCTCGAACCGCCGGATCCGCGCGCCGGTCTTCATCAGCCGCTCGAGCACGAGCTGCGGATCCACGCCGTCCTTCAGCTTCAGCTCCGCGAACACGCCGGAGTCGTCCGCGGCGGCCACGAGATCCGCGACCGCCCGCATCGCCTCGGCGCCCGCCGCGCCGTCCTCGAACGCCACAGCCACGTGCGTGCCGCCGTGCACGCGCTTGACCTCGGCGAGCCCGCCGTCCAGGACCTTGCGGCCCCGCGCGATGATGCACACGTGGTCGCAGATCTTCTCGGCCACGTCCATCTGGTGTGTCGAGAAGATGATCGTGGTGCCCGAGCGGGAGAGGTGGACGACGATGTCCTTCAGCACCTGCTGGTTGATGGGGTCGAGGCCGGAGAACGGCTCGTCCAGGATGAGCAGCTCCGGCTCGTGCAGCATGGTGCCGATGAACTGGACCTTCTGCTGCATGCCCTTGGAGAGCTCCTCGACCTTGCGCGGTCCCCACTCGCCGAGGTCCAGGCGGTGGAGCCACTCGTCCACCTTCGCCGCCCCGCGCGCGCGATCCACGCCCTTGGCTTCGGCCAGGAAGATCAGCATGTCGCGCACCCGCATCTTGCGGTACAGGCCGCGCTCCTCCGGCAGGTAGCCGATCCGTGCGCTGTGGTGGCGGCCGCCCATCCGGTCGCCGAACAACTCGATCGTGCCTTCGTCCGGAATCGTGATGTTCATGATCATCCGGATCGTGGTCGTCTTCCCGGCGCCGTTGGGCCCGAGGAGGCCGTAGACGGCCCCCTTCGGCACCTCGAGGGAGAGGTCGGCGACCGCGACGTGGCCCGCGAAGCGCTTCGCGATGCCCGCTGCGGCGACAATGGTATCAGTCATGAGTGAGCATTCCTGCGAGGGTCTCGCCGAACGCGGTCGCCGCTGCGGGACCGCTGGCCGTCACGATCGTGCCGTCCGGCACGACAGGGTCATCTACGTAGGTTGCGCCGCCACGTTTCAGCTCCACGATCGCATGGTCGGCGGGAAACGTGGTGGCGCGCTTGCCGGCGAGGATGCCGGCCCGCGCCAGCACCGGGGGAGACAGGCAGATCGCGCCGATCGGCTTGCCGGCCGCGTGGAACGCGCGCACCAGGTTGCGCAGGGGTTCCGACTCCCAGAGGTGGCTGGGCGCGCCCGCGCCTCCCGCGAGCGCGAGGGCGTCGTACGCCGCCGCGTCGGCCTGCTGCACGGTGCACGCCGGCGTCACCTTCGCGCCGAGCATCCCGACGGCGGTGCCGCTCCGCGTCGACGCCACCGTCACCGTCGCGCCGCGCAGTTCGAGCACACGCTTCGGCTCGAGCAGCTCCTCGTCACGAAACCGTTCGGGGGCGATGACGAACAGGACCTTCGGCGGCACGCGCGTCTCCCGGCACTGCTGACGCGAAAGAGAATAACAGCCGCGACGGGCGGGGGCGACTCAGGGCTGCGGCTTGGTGCTCTCCTCGAGCGCGTTCCAGCCGAGCAAGGCGCACTTGACGCGCACCGGAAACTTGGCGACGCCGGCCAGCGCCCGCGCCTCGCCCAGCGCCTTGTCGCGCGCGGCCTCGGCCGAGCCGTGCATCATCTCGCTGAAGCGCAGCGCCAGCGCGCGGGCCTCGTCCACCCGCTTGCCCTTGATGAGCTGGGTCATCATCGAGGCGGACGCCTGGCTGATCGAGCAGCCGCGGCCGGAGAAGCGGACGTCGGCGATCGTGTCGCCGTCGAGCAGCAGGTCGAGCTCCAGCTCGTCGCCGCAGGTGGGATTGGCCAGGGTTACGCGCCGCGTGTGCGCTTCGAGGCTGCCCTGGTTCCGCGGCCGCCGGTAGTGGTCGAGGATGAGCTCCTGGTACAGCTCCGCGAGGCCCGACGCGTCGGCGTCAGACACGGGCGTAGCCGAACAGCGCGCGCGCCTTCTCGAGCGCCGCCACGAGCGTGTCCACGTCCTCGCGCGTGTTGTAGACGTAGAACGTCGCGCGCGCGGTGGCCGCGACGTCGAGGCGCCGCATCAACGGCTGCGCGCAGTGATGCCCGGCGCGGATCGCGACGCCCTCGCTGTCCACGATGGTCGCGAGGTCGTGCGGGTGGATGTCGGCGAGCGTGAAGGATACCACGCCCGCGCGATCGGCCGGACCGTACAGCGTCACGCCCTCGACGGCGGAGAGTCGCTCGACCGCGTACGCCGCCAGCGCGCGCTCGTGCGCCGCCACCTCGTCCATGCCGAGGGCGCGCAGGTAGGCGATCGCGGCCCCCAGGCCGACGGCGCCTTCCACGTTGGGCGTGCCCGCCTCGAACTTGTGCGGCAGCGGCGCGTACGTCGCCGTCGTGTCGTGCACGGTGCGGATCATCTCGCCGCCGCCGTGGTACGGCGGCATCGCGTCCAGCAGCGCCGGCTTGCCGATCAGCGCGCCGATGCCCATCGGGCCGAGCATCTTGTGACCCGAGAACGCGTAGAAGTCGCAGTCCAGCGCGGCCACGTTCACGGCCAGATGCGGCACCGCCTGCGCGCCGTCCACCACGACGACGGCGCCGGCGTCGTGCGCCAGGCGCGTGAGGTCGGCGACCGGGTTGATCGTGCCCAGGACGTTGGAGACGTGGGTGAACGCGACGATGCGCGGCCCGGCTTCGAGCGCGCGGCAGTAATCCGCCTCGTCGATCCGGCCGTCGCGGGTCAGCTCGACCATCACCAGCCGCGCGTCCCGGGCCTCCGCCAGCAGCTGCCACGGGATCAGGTTCGAGTGATGCTCCATCGCCGTGACGACGATCGTGTCGCCCGCGCGCACCCGTACGCGACCGAGGGAGGAGGCCACGAGGTTGATCGCCTCCGTCGCCCCCCGCACGAAGATGACGCCGCTCGGATCCGGCGCGCCGACGAACGCCGCCACTTCCGCCCGCACCGCCTCGTACGCCTCGGTGGCCCGCACCGCGAGCTCGTACGCCCCGCGATGCACGTTGGCGTTGAGCGTGCCGTAGTAGCCGGCGATCGCGTCGATCACCTCGCGGGGCTTCTGGGTCGTCGCGGCGGAGTCGAGGTACACCAGCCGGCGGCCGTGCACCTGCTGCTGGAGAATCGGGAAGTCCGCGCGCACGTCGCGCATCAGGTCACCTTCCGCGGCCCGGGGCCGCGTCGCGCCGCGAGATCACAAATCTGCTCACCGTTCCGGCGCGGGCTCCGCCACGTGCCCGGCGTCGAGGCGGCCGCGCACCAGGCGGTCCAGCGCCTCCCGCAGGCCCGGATGCCGCACGCGCTCGAGGATCTCGCCGCCGAAGCCGTAGACCAGCAGCGCGCGGGCCTCGGCCGGCGCCAGGCCGCGGCTCTGCAGGTAGAACAGCTCCTTCGGGTCCAGCGGCCCGAGCGTGGCCCCGTGCGTGCACTTCACGTCGTCGGCGTAGATCTCGAGCTGCGGCTGGCTGTCGGCCCGGGCGTCCTCCGACAGGACCAGGTTGTGGTTGGTCTGCTTCGAGTCCGTCCGCTGGGCGCCCGGGCGCACGATGATGCGGCCGTTGAACACGCCGCGCGAGCGTCCGTCCAGCACCCCGTTGAAGAACTCGTGGCTGCGGCAGTCCGGCTGGGCGTGGTCGATCACGGTATGGTGGTCGGCGTGCTGGCGTCCGCCCAGCAGGTACAGGCCGTTCAACACCAGCTCCGCGCCCTGGCCTTCGAGCACATTTGTGATGTCGTGGCGCGCGAGCGCCGCGCCCAGCACCAGCGGGTGGAGGCGCAGCACGCTGTCGCGCCCCTGGCGCGTGTGCGTCGCGGCCACGTGGAAGGCGCCCGGCGCCTCCTCCTGCAGCCGCACCAGCTCGAGGTGGGCGCCGTCGCCGAGCACCACCTCCGTGACGGCGTTGGTCCAGTAGCTGGACCCGCCACCGGCGTAGCTCTCGACGAGCGCCGCTCGCGCCCCCTCCTCCACCACGATGAGGCAGCGCGGGTGTGACACGGACGGCGTGGCGGCGGTCGAGACGAACACGAGCTCGAGCGGGGGATCGAGGTCCACGCCGCGCGCCACGTGGATCAGGGCACCGTCGTGGAGGAAGGCCGTGTTGAGCGCGGTGAACGGGTTGGCCAGCGCGGCATGGCGCGCCAGGTGACGCTCCAGCAGGCCGGCGTCGGGACCACGGACCGCCGCCGCGAGGCTCTCCACCCGCACCCCCGCCGGCAGGCCGCCCGGTGCCGACAGCGCTTCCGCGTAACGGCCGTTGACGAACACCAGCCTGGCCGCGGCGCCGAACCGGCTGCGCTTCGGCGGGTGCTGGGGTGCCGCATCGGAGCGGGCCGGGTCGAAGGCCGCCGCCGCGATGGGCTCGACGCTGGTGAAGCGCCAGTCCTCCTGCCGCGTGGTCGGGAAGCCCAGCTCCGCGAACCGCGCCATCGCCGCGGCGCGGGTCTCCCGCAGCCAGGCCGGCGCCTGGCCGGCGCCGTTGCCGGTGAAGGACGCGAACTGCGCGGCGTAGTGCTCCACCGCGTTCACCGGCCGGACCTCCTGCTTCGCACTCATCGGCTCAGACCGCCGCCTCCGCGTGCACCCAATCGTACCCGCGCGCCTCGAGCTCGAGCGCCAGCTCCTTGCCGCCCGAGAGGACGATGCGCCCGCCGCTCAGCACGTGCACGAAGTCCGGGGTGATGTAGTTGAGGATCCGCTGGTAGTGCGTGACCACCACCGTGGCGTTCTCGGGGCGCCGCAGCTTGTCCACCGCGCCCGCCACCGTCCGCAGCGCGTCGATGTCGAGCCCCGAGTCCGTCTCGTCGAGGATCGCCAGCTTCGGCTCGAGCACGGCCATCTGCAGGATCTCGTTCCGCTTCTTCTCCCCACCCGAGAACCCGTCGTTCACCGGCCGGTTCATCAGCCCGTCGTCGGAATCGATGGACTTCAACTTCTCCGCCAGCAGGTCGAGGAACTCCAGAGGATCCAGCTCCGCCTGCCCGCGGTGCTTGCGGACCGCGTTCAGGGCCGAGCGCAGGAAGTACGCGTTGGTGATGCCGCGGATCGCCACCGGATACTGGAACGCCAGGAACACGCCCTCGCGCGCCCGCTCCTCCGGATCCATCTCGAGCAGGTCCTTCCCCTCGTAGCGCACCGTCCCGCCGGTGACCGTGTACGCCGGGTGCCCCGCGAGCACCTGCGCCAGCGTGCTCTTGCCCGAGCCGTTCGGCCCCATGATGGCGTGCACCTCCCCGGCGTTCACCACCAGGTCGATGCCGCGCAGGATCTCCTTGCCTTCGACCGCGGCGTGGAGCTGCGAGATCTCGAGCAGCGGGGCCTTCTTCTCGCCCGTCATCCGACGCTCCCTTCCAGGCTGATGCCCAGCAGGCGCTGCGCCTCGACGGCGAACTCCATCGGCAGCTCGCGGAAGACTTCCTTGCAGAATCCGTTCACGATCATGCTCGTCGCGTCCTCGGCCGACAGCCCTCGCTGCCGGCAGTAGAAGATCTGGTCCTCGCCGATCTTCGACGTGGAAGCCTCGTGCTCCATGATGGCCGTGCTGTTGCGGACGTCGATGTACGGGAAGGTGTGCGCGCCGCACTGGTCCCCGATCAGCATCGAATCGCACTGGGAGTAGTTGCGCGCGCCGGTGGCGCCCTTGAGGATCTTGACCTGCCCGCGGTACGTGTTCTGCCCGTGCCCGGCCGAGATCCCCTTCGACACGATCGTGCTGCGCGTGTTCTTCCCCATGTGGATCATCTTGGTGCCCGTGTCCGCCTGCTGGCGGTTGTTGGTCACGGCCACGGAGTAGAACTCGCCGATCGAGTTGTCGCCCTGCAGGATGCACCCGGGGTACTTCCAGGTGATCGCCGAGCCCGTCTCGACCTGCGTCCACGAGATCTTCGAGTTGCGGCCGGCGCACTTGCCGCGCTTGGTCACGAAGTTGTAGATGCCGCCGCGCCCCTGCTCGTCTCCCGGGTACCAGTTCTGCACCGTCGAGTACTTGATCTGCGCGTCGTCGAGCGCGATCAACTCCACCACCGCCGCGTGCAGCTGGTTCGCGTCCCGCATCGGCGCCGAGCAGCCCTCCAGGTAGCTGACGTAACTCCCCTCCTCCGCGACGATCAGCGTCCGCTCGAACTGCCCCGAGGCCGCCGCGTTGATGCGGAAGTACGTGGACAGCTCCAGCGGGCAGCGCACGCCCTTCGGGATGTAGGCGAACGAGCCGTCGGTGAAGACCGCCGAGTTCAGCGCCGCGAAGTAGTTGTCGTTGGCGGGCACGACCGTGCCGAGGTAGCGCTCGACCAGGTCCGGGTGCTCGCGCACCGCCTCGGAGAACGGGCAGAAGATGATGCCCTGCTGGGCCAGCGTCTCCTTGAACGTCGTCGCCACCGAGACGCTGTCGAACACGGCGTCCACCGCCACCCCGGCCAGCCGCTTCTGCTCGGCCAGCGGAATGCCCAGCTTCTCGAAGGTCTCGAGCAGCTTGGGATCCACCTGCTCCAGGCTGTTCAGCGACTTGGCCTGCTTGGGCGCCGCGTAGTACACGATGGCCTGGTAATCGATGGGCGGATACTTCACGTTCGCCCACGTCGGCTCCTTCAGGGTCACCCAGTGCCGGAACGCCTTGAGCCGCCAGTCCAGCATGAACGCCGGCTCACCCTTCTTGGCCGAGATCAGCCGGATGATGTCCTCGTTGAGTCCCGCCGGGACGTTGTCCGACTCGATGTCCGTGACGAACCCGTACTTGTACGGCTGCAGGACCTGGGATTCGATGGACGACGTCATGGCTGCTCCCGCCGCGCCTGCTCGGCCGCGCTGTCGCTCCCGGGACTCGCTTCACCCGGCGTGATCGAGTACTCGCAGGAATTCGAGCCTTCGGTGATGTGGGTGCGCCGCTCGACCTGCGCCGCCAACACCTCGGTCAGGAACCGGCGCTCCGCGGCGCACACTTCCGGATACCGAGCCGCCACCGCGCGGATGGCGCAGTTGTGCTCGGCCAGGCGGATCGTGCCGTCGCTCGTGTTCCATTCCGCCATGTAGCCCTCTTCGGACAGCAGCCGCACCAGTCGCTGGAGGCGCACCTCGACCGGCTGGTCGGCCAGCTCCACCTTCAGCGCCTCGGCGCGCGAGCGAAACTGCTCCAGGAACATGCGGCTGATCTCGCCGCGCCCGGCTCGATCCTCCACGTGTTGCAGCAGCCCGGTCAGCGCTTCCTCGTACCGGTTCGGAAACAGACCGTCGCCGCGCGACGTCAGCCGATACACGTAGACGGGCGCCCCCATCCCCCGCTGCTCTCGCCCATAGATGATAGAGCCGTCGAGCTCGAGCTCTTTCAGGTGGCGCCTGATGGCGTTGGTCGAGACGCCGAACAGAGCGCTAAGCTCTTTTGCGGTAATTGGTTGCGATTTCTTGATCTCGAGCAGGATCTGAGCCCGAAGGCCTCGATGGCCCGATATCGCCGGCGTTGAGAATGTCATATGCGGTTGGCCCACTTCACCAATGCTTTTGTTGACGAAGTAAGCTAACCCTAGTAGAGGTAGGGGCGCAACACGGTGCCGGCGTCGGCCCCGAACGCGGTGAGCGCGTCCTGCAGACTGACCCAATCGTTGCGATGCTCCACCGCAAGCAGGAGCAGAGCTTCGCGGAACTGCGAATCTCCCGCCGCGCGCCGCGCGGCTTCGATGGCCGCGATTCCCTTGGACCGCAGCAAGCCCACGCTCGCCGCCGAGACGGGGACCCGCGCCAGCGGGACGTCGCGGTCCTGGAACAACGTGCGCCAGGTCTCCTCCGCCTCGCGGACACTCCGCTGACGAAGGCTGTCGCCGAGCAGCGCGCCCATCGCTGCATCCGCGGTCCATGCGGGGAAGCTCTCCAGGATCCACGCGGAGGCGGGTCCCTCGGCCGCGACCGATCCGCCCCACCAGCTGCGCGCCAATTCGCGCGCCACCGCAGTGAATGTCGGCAGCCGGACCGGGGCGGACTCCGAGTCCGCGGACGCCGACCCCGGCTGGGTCGGGTGCGGGATCAGCAACGTCCCCACGAAGCCGCGCACGTCGGGAAGGTCCGTGACCGCGACGTTGATCTCGTCCAGTGGCAGGCGGCCGAAAGCCCGCCCACAGAATGCCCAGGCGGATCGGACCAGTCCGGCCAGAGAGTCGATCGCCGCACTCGAGAGAGAATCGTCCGGCGTCAGCCACACGGAAACCGCGACCCCCGAATCGCGACGTGCGATGACGCGGTAGGGCCCGAGCGCAAAGACCGACAACGCGGGCACGACGTCTCCCGTTCGCCACGTCATGCGCCGCCGCCCCGGAGAGGTGGCGTTCGATGACAGGTGCCCCTGGGCCACGGCGCTCCAGCCTTCCGGCAGATCGAAGCTGAGCGTCACGGCCGGACGCGACTGCCGGAGTGGCTGGCCCGCCGAATCCACGGCGGGCTCGACCCTCGGCAGCCACCCGGTCGCGAAGTACGCACCGGACGCCGACAGCCCCAGGAGCGGCGACGGATACGGGCGGGCACCGCGCGCCACCTGATAGAACACGGTGAGCGAGGCGCCCTCCTGCGGGTCCACGGCTCCGGCCATGTGAACCCAGGACACGCTGCCGCGTCTGCGGAGCGCGAGCGCCCCTGAAAGGCCGCGGACGCTGTCGAGGGTGAACGCCGGCCAGATCCACAGCGCGACGGAGTCCGCGGGGGCGGTTCCCGTGTTGACCAGATCCACCTTCACGGCAATGTCGGCGCGCACGGCCTGCGTGTCGTAGCGGACGACCGCCTCGTAAGCCGCAACCACCCAGGGCCCGGCCGGCACGACGCCTGCCATCGCGACGCTCTCGGCGAAAGCGGGGGGCAAGGCCTGCTCGACCGGCGGCGATCCGCGGATCTTGAGGCCGCCGATGACCCGCCGGTATCCCTCGGCGATCGAATCGCGCGGCAGTCCGCGTGGATAGCGGAACTGCAGCAGGACCAGATCGCTGTCCCGGGCGATCATGTACTCCTCCACGTCCAACGCCACGTGGTCCATCGCCCCGCTCATCAGCACGCGGACCGCCGGCAACCCGGCCACGGTCAGGGAGTCTCGCACGAGCACTTCGAACGTCGGCCCGAGCCGACGCTGCCAGGTACTCTCGATTCGCTGATTGGCTACCCGCGCCAGCGCGACCGGGCGGTCGAAGTGCGTCAGGCCGAGTGCCCCGAGCAGCTGCGTGCTGGCCGCAGCGTCGCGCGGCAGGAAGATGACGGTCGTCGTCTGGCGGTCGGTCGCGGGCTCGAACACCCAGTCGTCGAAGGGGCGCGGGAGCGAAACCCCGTAGGCCTCGTTCGTGTAGACCGGGGCATCGACGGTCGTGGTGTCCTGGGGGGCCGGAAGGCCGACCAGGGCGACCAGCACGAACCCGAGCATGGCTCATCCTACAAGTCGGGGCAAAACCGCGCTACATTGGCCGGGCCCATGTTCCTGCTCGTTCCCTTCCTTCTTGGCATCGCGGTCGGCGCCCTCTATTGCGCGCCGGTCGGCCCGGTCAATCTGGAGATCGTCCGCCGCGGCCTGACGCTCGGGTTTCTCGCGGCCTTCCTCGTGGCGCTCGGATCGGTCATCGGGGATTCCTTCTGGGCGCTGGCCGGCATTCTCGGCTCCGGCCTCCTGATGGGATCGTTGCCCCTGCGGGTCGTGATCGGCTTCATCGGCGTGCTGATCCTGTTGTACCTCGCTTGGAGCGCCTTTCGCGCGTCGGCGCAGAATCCCGACTACCATCTCTCGGACCCTCCGCGCAAACGCGTCGGATTCGCCGTCGGCGTGGCGCTGTCCATGGCGAATCCGTTCGCGGTGTTCTTCTGGCTGTGGCTGGCCGCATCCGGGGCGATGGCCAGCGTCGGCGTGGACGCCAGCCATCACATCGCGCGCGTGTGGTTCTTCACCGGCCTCGTGACCGGCGCCATTCTCTACGGCCTGGTGCTGTCGGGCATCGTGGCGTGGAGCCGGCGCTTCATCTCGCCGCAGCTGATGCGGCGAATCAACATCGGGGCGGCCATCGGGCTGGTCGTGCTGGCCGTGGTGATGACCTTCCGCCTTCTCCGACTCGTCAAGCAGATGTGACGCCGGTGCCCGCGACCTCCGGCCCGACCGAGGCGCCGTTGCTCGTTCTTCGCGGCGTCACGAAGCGATTCCCCGGCGTCGTGGCGCTGGACGACGTGGATCTCGCGGTGCGCGCCGGCCGGGTGCACGGCCTCGTCGGCGAGAACGGGGCGGGCAAGTCCACGCTCCTCAAGATCGTCGCAGGCGCCGACCGGCCGGACGCGGGAACCGTGCAACTGGACGGCAGGGCCATGAGCTTCGCGGCGCCGCGCGAAGCGCTCGCCGTCGGCATCACGGTGATCTACCAGGAGCTGTCGCTCGTTCCACAGCTCGGCGCCGAGGCCAACATCTTCCTCGGCATGGAGCCGGCGCGCCACGGCATCCTCGACCGCGCGACGTCATCCGCGCGGGCGCGCGCGGCCCTGGACACCCTCGGCGCGGACTTCGACCCGCAGACACCCACCGGCGAGCTGTCGGTCGCGGAGCAGCAGCTGGTCGAGCTGGCGCGCGCGTTGGCCCGGGACGCGCGACTCATCGCCCTCGACGAACCGACGGCCGCCCTCTCCCACCTGGAGACCGAGCGCCTGTTCGACCAGGTCCGGCGGCTCTGCGCGCGCGGCATCGCGGTCGTCTTCGTCTCGCATCGTCTCGAGGAGATCCGGCGGCTCGCGGACGACATCACGGTGCTGCGGGACGGCCGGCGCGTGTTCTCCGGGGCCGTCGCCGACGTGGACGATGCGGGCATCATCCGGCACATGGTCGGCCGCGACGTCGAGTATGCGCGCCTGCCCTCCGCTGCGCCCGGCGCCGGCGAGCCGTTGCTGGACGTGCGGGCCCTGGCGCGCGGCCGCGCCTTCGCGGACGTGTCGCTGTCCGTGCGCCCCGGGGAAATCGTCGGACTGGCGGGTCTCGTGGGCGCCGGGCGGACCGAGGTCGCGCGCTGCATCGCGGGAGCCGACCGGCCCGACGCCGGCGGCATGACCCTCGCCGGTTCCCCGTTCCACCCCGCGTCGCCGCGCGACGCGATCGCGCGGGGAGTGGTCTACCTCCCCGAGGACCGCAAGACGCAGGGCCTGGTGCTGGGGATGAGCGTGCGCGAGAACGTAACGCTGGCCGCGCTGGAGCGGTTCTCCCGGTTCGGCGTCATCCAGTCGAAGAGCGAGGGCGAGGCCGCGTCCCGGCAGACCGGCGTGGTGGAGCTGCGGCCGCCCGACATCGAGCGCGAGGCGGGCACGCTCTCCGGCGGCAATCAGCAGAAGGTCGTCCTGGCCAAATGGCTGCTGACCGACGCGGCCCTGCTGATCTTCGACGAGCCCACGCGCGGCGTGGACGTGGCGACCAAGGTGGAGCTGCACCGCCTCATCCGCTCCCTGGCCGACGCGGGCAAGGCCATCCTGGTGATCTCCTCCGAGCTGCCCGAGATCCTCGCGCTGGCCGATCGCATCGTGGTGATGCGGGAAGGCCGGGTCGCGGGCGAGCTCGCCGGCTCCGGCGCGACGGCCGAGCGCGTGCTCGCGCTCGCCCTTCCGGCGTCGCACGCCGCATGAACGCGCCGCGCTCGGCCCGCTTCGGCGTTCCGCTCGTCCTGGCGGGGCTCGTGCTGGTGGCCGGCGTGCTGATCCCCGGCTTCATGAGCCGCGCGAACCTCACGACCATCCTGCTGCACGTCTCCATCAACGGCATCATCGCGCTCGGCTCGACGTTCGTCATCATCACGGCCGGCATCGACCTGTCGGTCGGCTCCGTGGTCGGGCTCGCCGGCGTCCTCACGGCCGCGACCTTGACCAGCGGGGAGGTGCTGCGCCTGCTCGGGCCGGGAGGCGCGGCGCTGGCCGCCGGCGTCGTGGGCATCGCCGCGGGCGCTGCCGTGGGCCTGCTCAACGGCAGCATCGTCGCGCGCCTCGGCGTCGCCCCGTTCATCGTCACGCTGGCCACGATGACCGCGGCGCGCGGCGCCGCCCGCCTGGTCACCGGCGGGGTGCCGATCGGCTTCCCCGACCCCGGCGATCCGTTGTACGCGGGCAAAGTGGCCGCCCTCGACGCGCTCCACACCGTCGGCGGCGGGCGCATCCCGGTGCCGGGCCTGCCGACGGGATTCCCGGGTCCGGCGCTGGTCATGCTCGCGCTGATCGCCCTGGGAGCGTTCGTGCTCACGCGGACGCGCTTCGGGCGCCACGTCTACGCCGTCGGCGGCAACGAGGAGGCCTCGCGCCTCTCGGGCGTCGCGGTCGGCCGGGTCAAGCTGGCCACCTACGCGATCTCGGGAGGCTGCGCCGGGCTCGCCGCGGTGCTGCTCGTCGGCCAGCTGCGAAGCGGCGGGCCGGACGCGGGCATGTTGTACGAGCTGAACGCCATCGCGGCCGCCGTGATCGGCGGCACGTCGCTGTTCGGCGGGATCGGCACCGCGTGGGGCGCGCTCACGGGCGCCCTGTTGATCGGCGTCCTCAACAACGGTCTCGACCTGCTCGGCGTACAGTCCTTCTGGCAGGAGATCGCCAAGGGCGTCATCATACTCCTGGCGGTCCTCTTCGACGTCTGGATGAAGCGTGCCGACGCCCGTCGGCGCGCGCGGGCCGGCCGCACGTAGCGTCGCACCCCTTGGAGGTTCGCATGCGCCCACGCCTGAAGCACGCCGTGTTCACCGTCCTGGCGGGGCTGTTGGTGAGCGCGCCGCTCGGCGCGCAGGACCTTCCCATCCGCCACTGGCTGATCCGCGGTCCCATCAAGGCCCCGTCCGGCCCGCTGCAGGACTACCTCGGCGGCGAGGCGGCGGTCCTGCCCGATTCCGGCGAGGTCGTGGCCGGCGGCTCCTTCCTTCCGGTCGACGCGGACTCGCTGGGCGGCATCGATCTCAACAAGGTGTTCACCGGTTCGACGGACCAGACGGCGGCCTACGTCCACGCCTACGTGTTCTCGCCCGAGGACCGGACGGTTCTCCTGGTGATGGACAGCGACGACGACCTGGTGGCGTGGCTCGACGGACAGCGCGTGTGGGCGAACGTGATCTCGCGCGGCCTGGGCTCCGGCAGTGACACCGTGGCGGTCCGCCTCGCCGCGGGCTGGAACGGCCTGCTGCTCAAGGCGGTCAACGGGAGCGGCGGCTTCGGCGTGCTCGGGCGCCTCGCGCGCGCGCCGGGCGAGCCGGCGCTCGACGGCATTCGCCTCGCGTACCGGCGTCCGGCGGACGCGCGGTCCCGCGTCTATCCCGCGCAGACGATCACGGCCTCCACGCTTCGCGTGTTCGGCGCGCCCGTCTGGAATCACCAGCGGCTCGAGGTGCCGGTCACGTTCGCGGTTACGACCTGGGGGCGCGACAGCCTGCCCGGCGCTGCGACGCGGGTGATGCAGGACTCCACGAGCTGGTCGGCCGAATCGCTGACGGCGCTCCCGCCCGGCACGCCGCGCACCGTGACCTTCCGCCCCGGCTTCGACGAGCTGCGCCGGGCGGCCCTGGGGATCGCCCCGTTGACCGTCACCGTCACCTCGGCCGGGGCTACCCAGCGTGCGACCCTCCCGGTGGACCCCGACTGGCTGCTCCGGGCCTGGAGCGGGCGGCTGGCGACGGGCACGTGGGTGACCGACTCCACCGCCGCGGCGCGGCACGCGCAGGTGCGGTTGATCGTTCCGCCGGCGCTCGCCGGCCGGGCGGTGGATCTGCTGGTGGCCCAGTTCGGGCCGCGCGCCGTGTACCAGGTGAACGGTGCCGCCGAAGCGTGGAGGAACGGCGCCCTGCAGCTGTGCGCGCCCTGCCGCGCGGGCGACACGCTCGCCGTCCTGATTCGCCTCGAGCCCGGCCGTCCGTGGTGGACGTTCCCCGATGCGCAGGTGCGCGACATCGGCTACGCCGAATTCGCGGACGGCTGGGGCTACGCGCAGCAGTTGACCGGACGCGTGCCTTCCATCGCCCGCCCGGATCCCCGCGAGTGGCTGACGGCGCTGGGCGGCGGGGACGACGGCTACGCCGCCCTGGTCGCTCGCTACGGCGCGGCGTACGCGCCGCTGGCGGCGCAGATCCGCCGCGACACGCTGCATCTGGTCGGCAACTCGCACATCGACGCCGCGTGGCTGTGGCCCTGGAGCGAGACGTCGCGCGAGGTCATCCCCAATACGTGGCGGACGTCGCTCAAGCTGGCCGCGATGTTCCCCGGCTACATCTTCGCCGGCAGCGCGGCCGCGTACTACGATGCGATGGACCGGTTGTTCCCCACGCTCGCCGATTCGCTCCGCGCGGCGGTGGCCGCCGGCCAGTGGGCGATCGTCGGAGGATGGTGGCTCGAGCCGGACCAGAACATCCCTTCGGGCGAGGACCTCGCCCGCCAGGGGCTGTACGGCCAACGCTACTTCGAGCACCACTTCGGACATCGCGCCAAGGTCGGGTGGACGCCCGACTCGTTCGGCTACCCGTGGACGCTGCCGCAGATCTACCGGCAGGCGGGGCTCGACTACTTCGTGACGCAGAAGATCCGCTGGAACGACTCGACCCAGCTGCCCTACGACGCCTTCTACTGGGAGGGTCGGGACGGCACGCGGCTGTTCACCTACAATCCGTACGGCTACGACTCCAACCTCGAGCCGCAGCAGCTGATCCGCGACCGCCTCGACGACGTGAAGCGCAACGCGGGGATCCACCACCAGATGGTGCTCTACGGCGTGGGCGACCACGGCGGCGGGCCGACGATCGAGATGCTGGAGCGCGCCGAGCGGCTGTGGCGCGTGCCGACGTTCCCGGTCATGGAATTCGACAACCCCGACCACGCCCTGGCCGACCTCAGGGGCTCGATGCCGGACTCGGTCTTCCCGGTCTGGCACGACGAGCTGTACCTCGAGTACCATCGCGCGACCTACACCACGCAGGCCCGCCAGAAATGGTCGGCGCGGCACAGCGACGCGCTGCTCCGCACGGCCGAGGCGCTGGCCACGCTCGACACCGCGGCCTACCCGAGACCCCAGCTCGAGGGCGTCTGGCACCGCATCCTGTTCAACGAATTCCACGACGTGCTGCCGGGCTCCGGCATCCACCAGATCTACCTCGACGCCAACCAGCAGTACGACAGCGCGTGGGCGACGCTCGATACGCTGACGGACCGCGGCCTGGCCGATCTTGCCGCGCGCCTGAACACGCGCGGCGCGCCGCGCGGGACCACGCCGGTCGTCGTCTTCAACGCGCTCTCCTGGCCGCGCACCGCCGCGGTGCGGGTGCCGCTTCCGCACGGCGACACCGCGACCGTCCTCGCCGGCAACGTCCCGGCCCTCGGCGCCGCCGTGTACTTCGCGCGTCCGGGCTCCCGCTCGCTCGCCAGCCCGCTGCCTGCCCCGCGGGTGGGGCCGAATTGGATGGAGAACGCGTACCTGCGGGTCGAGGTGGACACCACGACGGGCGACGTGACGCGGATCTACGACCGGCGGAACCGGCGTGAGGCGCTCGCCAGCGGCGGCCGCGCCAACGTCCTGCAGATTCTCCACGACGAGCCGGCCGAGTGGGACGCCTGGAATACCGGCTTCAACGGCCAGCAGTGGAACGTGACCCAGACGAGCGACGTCACGCGGCACGCCGACGCCGCTTCGGCGCGATTCTCCTTCACCCGCCACTGGGGGCTGTCCACGTTCCGGCAGACGCTGGTGCTGGGACGCGAGACGCCGTACGTGGACGTGGTCAACGACGTGGACTGGCACGAAACCCACAAGATGCTCAAGGTCGCCCTCACCGCGGCGGTGAGCCCCGACTCCGCGACCTACGAAATCCCGTACGGAACCATCGGTCGCTCGTGCAACCCGCAGACCAAGGCGGAGCGCGCGAAGTACGAGGTTCCGGGCCAGCGCTGGGCCGACCTGTCGGACCCCGCCTACGGCGTCAGCATCTTGAACGACAGCAAGTACGGTTGGGATTGCCACGGCAACGTCCTGCGCCTCTCGCTGCTGCGCGCTCCGCTGTGGCCGGATTCGCTGGCGGATCGGGGGATGAACCACTTCCGGTTCGCGATCTACCCGCACGCCGGCGACTGGCGCGCCGCCCGCACCGAGCGGCTGGCGGCCGAGTACAACACGCCGCTGCTGGCGGCGCCCGGGGCCGCGCACGCCGGAAGCCTGGGCCGCCAGGTATCGCTGGCGTCGGTAGACGCCCCCAACGTCGAGTTGACCTGGGTCAAGCGGGCCGAGGATTCCGACGCCCTCGTGCTGCGCCTGGTCGAGTGGAACGGGCGGCCGGCGACGGCGACCGTGACCATCCGTCCGGCGGTGCGTGCCGCCCACAAGAGCAACTTCCTCGAGGACCCCGGCGACGCCCTGAAGGTCACCGCGCACACGGTGCGCGTGGCGCTGCGGCCCTTCGAGATCGCCACCGTGGTGGTGGAGACCGCCCCCTGACGCGAGGAGATGGAGCCGTGTTCCGCATACGCCCCGTTCGGTTGTCGCCGCTGCCGCCGGCCGCGGCCCTGGCGCTCGCCACGCTCCTGGCGGCGCCCGGGTGCGCGAAGAAGCCCGCGAGCACCCGCCCCCAGGTGGGGGTCACGTTGCTCACCGAGGCCCACGTCTTCTATCAGGATCTGAAGAAGGGCATGCTCCACGCGGCCGACAGCCTGGGCATGGACCTCCACATCGTGGCCGGCGAGTGGGACCTGGCCCGCCAGACCGCCCAGGTCGAGAACTTCGTCACCCAGAAGATGAATGCGATCATCATCGCGCCGGTGGATTCGCGCGGCATCGTCTCGGCGGTCGAAGAGGCGAATCGCGTCGGCATCCCGGTCTTCACCGCCGACATCGCGTCGGCGGGCGGAAAGGTGATGGCGCACGTCGCCTCCGACAACGCGCAGGGCGGGCGCCTGGTCGGCGAGTACCTCGCCGCGCAGCTCCACGGCAAGGGCAACGTCGCCATCCTCGACCAGCCGACGCTGGTCAGCGTGATCGACCGGGTGCGCGGCTTCCGCGAAGCCATCGCGCGCCATCCCGACATCCACATCGTCGCGGCGCCGGCGGTGGAACGCGGGCTCCGGGACGTCGCCAAGAACAAGATGGACAATCTGCTCCAGTCCCACCCCGACCTGAACGGCGTGTTCGGCAGCAACGACGACTGCGCTCTGGGGGCGCTGGCGTCGGTCCGCGCGGCCGGCAGGAACAACATTGTGATCGTGGGCTTCGATGCCATTCCCGAGGCCCGCGCGGCGATCAGCGAGGGTAGCCCCCTCAAGGCCGACGCCATCCAGTACCCCGAGGTGATCGGCCGCACGACCATCGAGACGGTGTACCGCGTGCTGCACGGCGAGCAGGTCCCGCCGATCGTGGCCGTTCCGGTGGGGATCGTGGACCGGGACAGCCTGAAGGCGGGGGCACAGACGCGCTGACGCACAGACGCACAGACGCACGGGTGCAGCGGCACGGGGGCACCGGAAGGCGTCGCATGGCCGTGCCCCCCGCGCGTCTGCGCGTTCGTGTGTCCTTGTTGATGATTTCCGAATACCCTAGATTGGATTCAATGACAGGGGTGCCCGCCGCGGCGGGCTGAGATCAGACCCTTTGAACCTGACCCGGTTAAGACCGGCGTAGGGAGTCACCTCCAGGTCAAAGACGCTTCCGCTTGGTCCCCTGCCAGGCGCGAGGCGTTTTCCTTTGGCCACCCGGAGCAGCCGATGAGCGAATCCGTGACGCAGATGTTCCACGCCCGCCAGGGCACCGTCACCGCCGCGATGCAGCGCGTCGCCGAGCGCGAGGGCCTCGAGGCGGAGCTCGTCCGCGGCGAGGTGGCGCGGGGCCGCCTCGTCATTCCCGCGAACGTGCGACACCTCGCCGGCCGCCTCGATCCGATGGCGATCGGCACCGTGGCCACGGTCAAGATCAACGCGAACATCGGCAATTCGGCCGTGACGTCCGACGTGGACGGCGAGCTGGAGAAGCTCCACTTCGCCGTGCACTTCGGCGCCGACACCGTGATGGACCTCTCGACGGGCGGCGGCATCGACGCCATTCGCGAGGCGATCGTCGCCGCGAGCCCGGTGCCGATCGGCACGGTGCCCATCTACCAGGTGATCCAGCAGGTGGAGGATGTCGCCGACATCACGGCGCAGATGCTGCTCGACAACATCGAGCACCAGGCCCGGCAGGGCGTGGACTACGTCACCGTCCACTGCGGCATCCTCCGCGAGTACGTGAACCTCGCGATGGGCCGCGTCACCGGCATCGTGAGCCGCGGCGGATCCCTGCTCGCGGCCTGGATGGTGCAGCGCCGCGAGCAGAATCCGCTCTACACGCACTTCGACGAGCTGCTCGAGATCGCCCGCGCGTACGACGTCACGCTCTCGCTGGGCGACGGCCTCAGGCCCGGCTCCCTCGCCGACGCCTCGGACCGCGCGCAGTTCGCCGAGCTCGACACGCTCGGCGAGCTGACCGCGCGCGCGTGGGCGCGCGACGTCCAGGTGATGATCGAGGGTCCGGGCCACATTCCGATGCACCAGATCGAGATGAACGTCCGGAAGGAGCAGGAGGTCTGCCACGAAGCGCCGTTCTACACGCTGGGGCCGCTGGTGACGGACATCGCGCCCGGGTACGACCACATCACCAGCGCCATCGGCGCCGCCATGATCGGCTGGTTCGGCGCTTCCATGCTCTGCTACGTGACGCCCAAGGAGCACCTCGGCCTGCCGAACTGCAACGACGTGCGCGAGGGGGTCATCGCCTACAAGATCGCGGCCCACGCCGCCGACCTGGCGCGCGGCAGAAAGGGGGCGCGCGACCGCGACGACGCGCTCAGCCGGGCACGCTTCGCCTTCGACTGGAACGAGCAGTTCCGGCTCTCGCTGGATCCCGACCGGGCGCGCGCCTACCACGACGAGACGCTGCCCGCCGAGTACTTCAAATCGGCCGAGTTCTGCTCGATGTGCGGCCCGAAGTTCTGCTCGATGCACATCACGCGCACGATTCAGGAGGGGCTCGACGGTGTGGACCGGGTGTCCTCGCCGGTCGCGGTGCCGGCGGCCGACGTGCTGGTGACGGGCCGGTGACGCTGCCGGCGTAGCCTTGGCCTCGCGGACCGGCGACTCCTCGCGCCGCCCGCGAGCGAAGCGAACGGAAACCCTCCCGAATCCTGCGGGAGGGTTTTCGTTCCGCCCGGAACGCCAGACAGCGCGCCGCGCCGCCGGCACCGCGCTTCACGCGACGCGCGCGAAGTCCACTTGACAGTCCGAATCCGGCTGTCTCAATTTGGGTCCAAGCACTCTGAAATCGTCGTCAGCCGCCCGTGTGGGGGAGTCATACATGCCGTATGTGATTGCGGAGCCGTGCATCGGTGTGAAGGATCGCGCGTGCGTCGAGGTGTGCCCGGTAGACTGCATCTACGAAGACGATCTGATGCTCTACATCCACCCCGACGAGTGCATCGACTGCGGCGCCTGCGAGCCCGAATGCCCGGTGACCGCGATCTTCCCGGAGGAAGACGTTCCTCCGCAATGGAAGGACTTCATCGCGAAGAACAAGGACGTCTTCAACAGCCCGACGCCCCCCGGCAAGCCCCAGAAGAAGACGGGCTGACCGCGGATCGACGCCCGCACGACGAAGCCCCGAGCGAATGGCCTCGGGGCTTCGTTGTGTCCCGGACCCCCGTTACGGCCTCGGCAGCGCCTCGAGGAACTCCGCGAGCACGCGGGTCACCGCCGTGGGGGCCTCGAGCGGAGACAAGTGGCCCGCGCCGGCGATCGTGGTCAACGCCGCCGCGGGAATCGCCGAGGCCATCGCCCGCGCCGCGGACGGCGGCGTCATCTCGTCCTCCGCCCCGACCACGACCAGGGTCGGGACGTCGATCGTGGGCAGCAAGGGCGTCGAATCGGGGCGGTCGCGCATGGCGGCGAGCGCGCCCACGATGCCGGGGACGGGCGTGCGGGCGATCATGCCGCGCACCTGCTCCACCACCTGCGGCTGGGTCTGCTGGCTGGAGCGGCCGAGCAAGCGCGGGACCATCCGCTCCGCCACGGCGGCGGCGCCCTCGGTGCGGGCCACGTTCATCATCTCGTCGCGGCCTTTCCGGGCATCCGCGCCGTCGGCCTCCGCGCGCGTATCCACCAGGATCAACCCCGCGACGCGCGCGCGATGCCGCCGCAGCATCTCGAAGGCGATGTATCCTCCCATCGACAGCCCGGCCACGACGGCGCGCGCGATCTGGAGCCGGTCCAGCAGGCGCGCCAGGTCGTCCGCGTAGGTCGCCATCGAATAACCGCCGTCCGGCGCGTCGGACGCGCCCGCACCGCGGAGGTCCGGAGCGATCCGGCGCCAGCGCGCCAGCGCCGCCACCTGGTGAGCCCACAGCGAGTGATCCAGCGGAAAACCGTGGACGAGCAGCAGGGCGGGGCCGTCCCCGCGTGAGTCCACCGCGAGGGTCAGGCCGCCCAGGTCGTGCCGCACCAGCTCCCCGGGCCGCGTGGACGGCCGCCCCCCGAAGAGCGTGGCGATCTCGGGCGGGATGGGCGTCGGCTTGCCCTCGCCGTCGATCATCACAAAGATGATCTGCAGCTCCGCCACCAGCGCGCCGTCCCGCGCGCGCGTGGCCCGCTGGCGCAGCTCGAGCGAGGTCCGGCCCACCTTCTCCGTTTCCAGGTCCACGCGCAGCAAGTCGCCGGGAAACGCCGGAAGCTGATAGTCCACCGTCGCGCGGCGGACCGCCGGCCACACACGGTGACGCCGGAACAGATCCTGCCCCGGCCCCTTCGCCAGGGCCTCCCACCGCGCCCGCTCGAACAGCTGCAGGTACGCGGCTTCGTTCATGTGCCCGTACGCGTCACACTCGTACGGGTAGACGGTCACCTCGACAGGCGAGAATCGGCTCACGGACCTGGACTCTTTGAGGTTGGCTCGGTCGCGACACGGTCGGACTGGGACCGGAATAAGCTACCTCCGGCCGCCGCGGTTGCGAGAGGGTTGGCCGGTCGCCCTGCATCCAGCCTCGGAAGTCAGCTGCACCGAAAAGGCGCGACGAGGGAGAGATTCAGCTGCCAGTACTTGTACAGACGTTGTCGATTCTGTGTAACGAAAGCGTCGTGATACTTATGCGATGTCATTACGTGTGAATTGCGATTGTATCGAGTCCGCTTCGTACACTCCAGATCGCTCAACATCAATTTGTTGAACGTTTTACTCACATTTCTGTTGAGACGTGGACAATGTCAGCTTTGCCAGTTGCGCCACTGTTGGGCTGCGGGCAACGTTCAAAGACATGGTGCGAAACTCGAACCGCCTGCCTCCGCAGCTGTACATCCACAGCAATCAGGAGCTTGCCGCGCTGATGAAGCGGGTGGCCCGCGAGCCCGTTGTCGCGCTGGACACGGAGGCCGCCAGTTTCCACCGCTTTGTCGATCGTATCTACCTCATCCAGCTGTCCAGCCGTCAGGAGACCGCGATCATCGATCCCCTGACGGTGACCGAGGTGGCGGGACTCGGGGCGATGCTCGCGGACCCGGCGGTGGAGGTCGTCTTCCACGACGCCGACTACGACCTCCGGATCCTCGACCGGGACTACGGGTTTCACGCGCGGCACGTGTTCGATACCCGCATCGCCGCGCACCTCCTCGGCGAGCCGGCGGTGGGCCTCGCGGCGCTGCTCGAGAAGTATGTCGGCGTAAGCCTCGACAAGAAGTACCAGCGGGCCGACTGGTCGCGACGGCCGCTGCCCCCCGAGATGCTCGAGTATGCGGCCACCGACACCTGCTACCTGCTGGCGCTGCGCGAGCGGCTGCGCGCCGCGCTCGAGGCGAAGGGCCGGCTGTCGTGGGCGGAGGAGGAGTTCGAGCGTCTCGAAGGTGTGCGCTGGACTCCGCCCGAGACCAACGGCGGCACCTACCTGCGGGTGAAAGGCGCGCGGGCCCTGAATCGCCGCAGCCTGGCGGTTCTCCGGGAGTTGTTGCCGTGGAGGGACGCCATCGCGGCGGAGCTCGATCGTGCGAGCTTCCGGGTGGTGTCCATGGAGGCGCTCCTCGCGTTGTCGGCGGCGCCGCCTCGCACGCCGGACGAGCTGGCGAAAGTGAAGGGCCTGTCGTCGCGGCTGGTGAGCGAGCGCGGCGAGGCGCTGTTGGCCGTCATCGAGCGCGGCCTGGCCGTTCCCGAGAAGGACCTGCCACGCTTTCCCCGCTCCGAGCGGCACGCCGCGGATCCGGCGTTCGATCAGAGCGTGGACCGGCTCAAGAAAGTGCGCAACGACGCGGCCGAGCGGCTCGCGCTCGATCCCGGCGTGCTGTGCCCCAAGGGCACGCTCGAGGCCGTGGCCCGGGCGCGTCCGAAGACCCGCGCCGCACTCGGCGAGGTCCACGAACTCCGGAAGTGGCAGGTGGAGCTGCTGGGGGCGGACTTCCTGAAGGCGCTGGGGAACTAGCCCCAGAGCAGGGAACGCACGCGCGGGTCCATCTTCTCCGGTGTCCAGTACGGTTCCCACACCAGCTCGACGTTCACCTTCGTCACGCCATCGAGCTTCTCGATCACACCGTTGGCCTCCGAGAGCATCTCGGGCCCGACCGGGCAACCCGGGCTCGTCAGCGTCATCTCGACGTGCACCTCCCCCGCGTCGCTCACCTCGATCTCGTACACGAGCCCGAGGTCAATGACGTTGAGGTTCAGCTCCGGGTCCTTGACGGCGCGCAACGCGTCGCGGACCTGATCCACGGTCACCATGATCCAGCTCCTGTCGGATGCTGCAACCTACCTCGGTGCTTCTACCCCATCAATCGCCGCGGTGACACACGGGCGATGCGCATCCGAGACGGTGTCGATGGCGCGCCACCCAGGTGTAGACGACGGCGGCCGCTCGCCGGACGAGCGGCACCTCGAGTCCGGCGGCCAGGATCCGCCCCCCGGGCAGCACCCGGAGCAGCGGAGCGGCCGCGCCGGCGCCCGCGAATACCTGGCCGCGCGGCGATACGAGGTGCATCGCCTGTTCGAGGCCGCTGCGGGTGAGTCCGGGTGTTCCCTGCCAGGCTTCCGTGTGCTGGAGCGGTACCGCCCTCACTCGCCCGCCGCGGTCCCAGCGCTGGACCAGGGCGACACAGCGCCCGCAGAACGCGCACTGTCCGTCGTACACGAGCAACCAGGCGTGGCCCGACGCCACGTTCGTTGAAGACCGATCCGTCGTGATCTCTCCGGGAGGACGGCGGGCTACGACCAGACGCCGGGAATCGTGGCGCCGCAGGAGGGACATCGTCCCTCGCCCGTCACGCGTTGCTGGCGAATCTGATATCCGAGCCGCTCGACGAGGAGGTCGCCGCAGTCCGGACACCAGGTGTGCTCCCACTTGCCCACGCGGCCGGGGAGGTTGCCTGCGTAGACGAACTTGAGTCCCGCGCTCGCGCCGACCTCGCACGCCCGCAGCAGGTCCTCCACGGTGGTGTTTCGCGGGTCCGTCATCTTATAGTCCTGGTGGAACGCCGTCACGTGCCAGGGAATCGCGGGCGAAATCGCCGCCAGCGCGTCCGCCATCCGGCGCAGGTCGTCCGCGCCGTCGTTGAATCCCGGCACGAGCAGCGTGACCACTTCCATCCAGAACCCGCGCTCGAACACCATCCGCATCGCGTCCAACACGTGTTGCAGGACCCCGCCGAGCGAGCGGTACGCGCGATCCTGCATCGCCTTGAAGTCGATCTTGTACGCGTCGGTCCAGGGGCGGATGTAGTCGAGCACCTCCGCCGTGGCGTTGCCGTTCGACACGAAGGCCGTCCGGAAGCCGGCCGCGCGCGCCGCGCGGAAGACCTCCACGCCCCATTCGGCGGTGATGAGCGGCTCGTTGTACGACGAGGCCACGACCGTCGCGCCATGCTGTCGCCCCAGGCGCACCAGGGTCTCGGCCGACACGTCGTGCGTGAGGCTCACCGCTCCGGGGTCGCGCAGCGCCTGCGACGTGATCCAGTTCTGGCAGTACCCGCAGTGGAAGTCGCAGCCCAGCATGCCGAAGGTGAGGCAATCGGAGCCGGGCAGCAGATGGAAGAACGGCTTCTTCTCGGTCGGATCTACCTGGACGCCTGCGGCGTAGCCGGATGGCACCAGGAGCTGTCCGCCGCGGTTGAAGCGGACCCTGCAGATGCCGCGTCGTCCCTCGCGCACGAGACAGCGGTGGCCGCACG